>Ga0193954_1000012_pt1 | contig 88925 bp, 65 predicted proteins | sample BB_5_MG_FD_140340 | JGI IMG/M metagenome (GOLD analysis project Ga0193954, IMG submission 140340) | Microbial mat bacterial communities from the Broadkill River, Lewes, Delaware, United States - BB_5_MG | ecosystem: Environmental > Aquatic > Freshwater > River > Microbial mats | place: USA...
ACATCTCTTTCACTTAAATTAGTAAGTAAACCTGCCAAATCGCCTGGCTTGTCTAATACTGGTCCAGAAGTAATTTTTAAGCCCGCATTTAACTCATTTGCTAAAATATGTGCTAAGGTGGTTTTACCCAATCCTGGAGGTCCGTGAAATAACGTATGATCTAGCGCTTCTTCACGTAAGTTTGCAGCTTCAACAAATATTTTTAGATTTTCTAAAACTTGTTCTTGCCCAGTAAAATCATCAAAAGTTAACGGACGCAGTTTTTTTTCTACATCTAATTCTTCTGAAGAATAATGTTCTTTATCTGGATTCAAGTTTTCGTTCATAGTTTTAGCACAACTTTAGTTGCACGAAGATATAAAAAAAATAGTGACAATACTTAAATTATACATTCCTAAAAATATAGCTATCTAGGCTAAGATTAAGTTTTTATTAACATACGAATTAGTGAACTTCAAAAATAATTGTTAAATTTACGTTTATTAATATATTCTAATTATTATCTATGAATTCTAACAGAAGAGACTTCCTTAAAAAATCGTCAATTGCAGGTGCTGGCTTAGCCTTTTTACCTAGTTTTTTAAATGCTAATAACTTTAAATCGTCAACTGCTTTTGGAGCAACATATATGGGAGACTTTGCTGCTCCTAAATTAGAAACTGTTCGCTGTGCCTTTATTGGTGTTGGCGCAAGAGGTTCTGGACATGCTACAAGAACCGCTAATATTGAAGGTACTGAAATAGTAGCAATTTGCGATTTATATGAAGATTGGGCTACCAATTCGGCCAAAAAGTGTAAAGAGATTGGTAAAGGTGAAAAACATACTGATATTACCGTATATGCTGGTGGAGAAAATGAGTGGAAAAAAATGTTGAAAAAGGAGAAACCTGATTTAGTTTTTATAAGCACTCCTTGGAAAACACATGCCGAAATGGCTATTTATTCTATGAAAAAGGGTGCACATGCTATGGTAGAAGTTCCAATTGCTTTAACCATTAAAGAAATGTGGGATATTGTAGATACATCAGAAAAAACTAAAAAGCATTGTATGATGCTTGAAAACGTAAATTACGGACGTGAAGAATTATTGTATCTTAATATGTGTAGACAAGGTGTATTAGGTGAACTATTACACGGTGAAGCGTCTTACATACACGAATTAAAAGGGCAGATGCATCAAGTTGAGCGTGGAACAGGCTCTTGGAGAACTCCACATTATGCACATCGTGATGGAAATTTATATCCTACACACGGTTTAGGTCCTGTTGCACAATATATGAACTTAGCTAGAGGTGAAGATAATTTTAAACGTATTGTGTCTATGTCCTCTCCAGGAAAAGGTAGAAATCTTTATGCGCAAGAAAATTTTGACGCTAACCACAAATGGAATCAATTAGATTTTAAAGGAGGAGATATTAGTACTTCAATTATAAAAACAACTTTAGGGCGCACAATTATGGTGCAATGGGACGAAACAAGTCCTCGACCATATACAAGACACAATTTAATACAAGGAACCAAAGGAACATTAACTGGTTTCCCTACTAGAATAGCTTTAGAAGGTGGTGTAGAAGGTATTACTAAAAATCATCATCAATGGGCAGAAGGAGAAAAATTAGAAGCTATTTTTGAAAAATATGAACATCCTTTATACAGACGTATGGGAGAAATTTCAAGAAAAAATGGTGGTCATGGTGGTATGGATTATTTAATGACTTTCCGTATTATCGAATGCTTGAGAAATGGACTACCACTAGATCAAAATGTGTATGAAGGTTGTTTCTGGAGTGCAGTTTCACCATTAAGTGAAGCTTCAGTGGCTGAACATGGAAGTTCTCAATTATTCCCTGATTTTACTAGAGGAAATTGGAAAAACACAAAACCTTTAGCAATTGTTGATTAAGAATTATCTTTTCTTTTATAATCAAAAAAGCCTTTTCAATTAATTGAAAAGGCTTTTTTGATTATATTAATATTATAAACTTAATATATTAAGATTCTTCTTCTCCGTCTTTTAACGGAGTGGTTTGTAACACATAATCTTCTTCGTGTCCTGGTTTACTATAATCATATGCCCATCTATGTACTGCAGGAATTTCTCCAGGCCAATTACCGTGTATATGTTCAACTGGAGTTGTCCATTCTAAAGTATTTGCTTTCCAAGGATTTTGAGTTGCTTTTTTACCTTTATAAATACTAATAAAGAAATTCGCCAAGAAAATTATCTGAGCCGCTCCTCCTAAAATAGCAAACATAGTAATAACAATATTCACATCTGCAACATCATCAAATAAAGGAAACGCTGTATTTGCATAGTATCTACGAGGTAAACCTGCTAAACCAACAAAATGCATTGGGAAGAAAACTCCATAAGCTGCAACAACAGTTATCCAAAAATGCCAATATCCTAATGTTTTATTCATCATTCTACCATACATTTTAGGAAACCAGTGATATACACCAGCAAACATACCGTAAATTGCAGAAACTCCCATTACTAAGTGAAAGTGAGCAACTACAAAATAAGTATCATGTACATTAATATCTAAAGCACTATCACCAAGAACTAACCCAGTTAAACCTCCAGAAATAAATGTTGAAACAAATCCAATTGAAAACAACATGGCTGTATTCATTTGAATGTTTCCTTTCCACATTGTTGTAATCCAGTTAAATGCTTTTACTGCTGAAGGAATTGCAATTAGTAATGTTGTAAATGTAAATACCGAACCTAAAAACGGATTCATCCCAGAAACAAACATATGGTGTCCCCAAACAATTGTTGACAAAAATGCAATTGCAATAATAGAACCAATCATTGCTCTATAACCAAATATAGGTTTACGCGAATTACAAGCAATAATTTCTGAAACTATTCCCATTGCTGGTAGTATTACTATATAAACTTCTGGATGTCCTAAAAACCAAAATAAGTGCTCGAATAAAACTGGTGAACCTCCTTGATAATGTAATACTTCTCCTTGAATAAATATATCTGATAAAAAGAATGATGTTCCAAAACTTCTATCAAAAATTAACAGTAATGCAGCTGATAATAATACTGGAAATGAAACTACTCCAATAATAGCGGTAACAAAAAACGCCCAAATTGTTAATGGTAATCTAGTCATTTTCATTCCAACAGTTCTTAAATTAAGAACCGTTACTATATAATTTAAAGCTCCAATTAATGAGGATGCTATAAAAATTGCCATTGATACTAACCAAAGTGTCATTCCTAATCCAGATCCAGGTATTGCTTGTGGTAAAGCACTTAATGGTGGATAAATTGTCCAACCCGCAGAAGCTGGTCCAGCCTCAACAAAAAGCGAAATAACCATGATAACACTTGATAAAAAGAATAACCAATATGAAATCATATTTAGAAAACCTGATGCCATATCACGTGCTCCAATTTGGAGTGGAATTAATAAATTACTAAAGGTTCCACTTAAACCTGCTGTTAATACAAAGAATACCATAATAGTACCATGTATTGTTACTAAAGCTAAGTAAATATCTGGAGACATAACGCCACCGTCTTGGTGATTCCCTAGAAAAGCTTCAATAATAGTAAACGATCTATCTGGCCAAGCAATTTGTAATCGAAATAACATGGACATAAATACACCGATAATACCCATAAAAATACCAGTAACTAAATACTGTTTTGAAATCATTTTATGGTCAGTACTAAAAACGTATTTAGTAATATATGTTTCTTTATGATGATGATCTGACATAATCTATTTTTTTATTTAGTAGTATAGTAGTTAGTTTAATTATTGCACAACTTGCGCCATAGTTTTTTGATTTTTTATCCAGGCATTAAAATCTTCTGCTTCTTCAACAATAATTTTCATTTGCATATTGTAATGAGAAGAACCACAAATTTTATTACATAAAAGTAAGTAATCGAACTCGTATGCATCCTCTCCTTTTTCTGCTCGAATTTTATTAATACCATCAACTTTAGCAATTGTTTTGTCATTTAATCTCATTTCTTCTGTAGTTAACGAAGGAGTAAATGCAAATTGTGTTACCATCCCAGGAACACAGTTCATTTGTGCTCTAAAATGCGGCATGTAAGCAGAATGCAATACGTCTTGAGAACGGAATTTAAATATTACTTTTCTTCCTTTTGGTAAACGTAATTCACGCACAGGAATATCATCCAAAGCATTTTTGTCTGACATATCTACACCCATGGTGTTAATTCCCTTGATATTTCTAACATTTGCTAGACCTAGTTCATTATCTTCTCCTGCATATCGTGCTTCCCAAGAAAACTGTTTTGCATACACTTCAACAATTAATGGATTTTCTGCATCTGAAGGATCCATAACATCAACCCAAACAGATAAACCATAAAGTACTAAACCTGCTAGGACAACTGCTGGAACTACGGTCCAAATTAATTCTAATTTATGGCTATCTGCATAAAATAATGCTTTTCTGCCTTTAATTCCTCTATATTTAAAAGCAAAATAAAAGAGTAAAAATTGTGTAATTGCTTGTACTACTAAAATTAATACCATAGTAACTAAATACAAAGTATCGTAACTTTCACCTTCTAAAGAGGCTGCATCTGGCAATAAAATTACTGAGTATTTTACAAAAGAAAATATCATTAATCCGTAAAAGAATACACCAAAAATTGCAAATAAAATTCCTTGCGTGTTATTGTCCTTTTCGGTTGCAATTGCACTTTTAAAATTTAGAATACTAGCAACTTGCCAAATGGCTACGGCAACTACAATTGCCAGTAAAATATAAAGTAATGCTGTCATTTTTTTGTTTAGATTTTTTTAGTTGTGCCAAATATAAAAAAAATCCTGAATAATTTGTATTCAGGACTCTTTTCAATGAGAATATTTTAATAATTAGTAGTGAAATTCTTCACTTTCTTTAATAAAAGGGTTACCTTTTGCTAATAATGGAGCTTTTGTTAATGCATTAAATACAACATAAATGAATATTCCAAGCACTAATAAAACCGAGCTTATCTCTGAAATTCCAAAATACCATTGATCTCCAACAGTTGCTGGCATAATCATTACAAAAATATCTATGTAATGTCCAATTAATATAACAATACCTGTTACAACAATAAACCAGTTAACACGTTTGTAATCGCTATTCATTAAAACTAATAATGGGAAAACAAAATTTAAAACTAACATTCCTAAAAATGGAATTTTATAATCGTTAAATCTTGAAACAAAGTAAGTAACTTCTTCAGGAATATTTGCGTACCAAATTAACATAAATTGTGAGAACCATAAGTACGTCCAAAAAATACTAAATCCGAACATAAATTTAGCCAAATCATGTAAATGACTGTTGTTTACAAATTCTAAATACCCTTTTCCTTTTAAATATATTGAAACTAGTGCAATTGTAGTTATTGCAGAAACTATCATACTTGCAAAAAGATACCATCCAAATAAAGTACTAAACCAGTGTGGATCTAAAGACATAATCCAATCCCAAGACATCATAGACTCTGTAACTAAAAAGAACACTAAGAAAGCAGCTGAACTTTTAAATAATTTTGTGTAATTTTTTAAGTCAGTAGCATTGTCTTGAGCCAATGTTAATTTTCTAGCATAATTTCTATAAACTATCCAACCAATCATATAAATGGCTGCTCTAATTAAAAAGAATGGCACATTTAAATAACCTGCTTTATTTTGAATTAACTCGTCATGTGCAACTACTTCTGGATCCATCCAAACAAATAAATGATTCCAATGTAAAGAAGACATCACAAAAAATACAAATAATAAAATTGCTCCTATTGGTAAATAAGCTGTTATTGCTTCCATTACTCTAAAAAGTACAACAGGCCAACCTGCTTGAGATGCATGTTGTATTGCATAAAATGCTAATGTTCCTAACGAAATTATAAAAAAGAAAAATAGTGCAACATATAATGCTGACCATGGTTTATTTTTTAATAGATGAAATACGTGTTCAGCATGTGCATCATCAGTATGTGTCGAATCATGCGAATTCGCTTCAACTGCGTGCGCATCATTATCATGTGTTGCAGCAACTTCGCCGTGAGTATCATGGCTCTCTTGAAGCATTACTTTAACATCTTCTACCGAACTTGGCGTAGTGAAAAAACCGTAAGCAACACCAATAAGACCTACAAACATTAAGGCATAAGAAAATGTTTTTAATTTACTTGAAAAGGTATACATATCTTTAAATTCTATCTTAGTAAAAGTGTTATTTTAATAATTCAGTTCTAAGTTGTTGCACATACATAGTAACTTGCCAACGTTCCTTAGTTGTTAATTGAGAAGAATGAGAGCCCATTGTATTTCTCCCATGCATAATAACATGGTATATACTTCCTTCGGTAATGTCTCTATCCTTATAATTAGGTATTCCTAATATTTTTTCTCTTTGCACCAATACACCATCTCCTGCTCCTGCTTTACCATGGCAAGACATACAATAGATATCGAACATTTTTTTTCCGTTATCTAAATTAGCTTCTGTAAGTTCTAAAGGATTTTTAAGATTTAATTTAGCAGCTTCATACCCTTCATTTGTATTTTCATATTCATAAGGTACATCTCCTCTAGCAATGGTTCCTTCAACTGGTAATTGGGTTGTCATACCATTAGAAAAATTTGGATTTTCAGTATAAGTTTCATATCCAACAGACTTATACATATCTGGCATATACTGGTAATTTGGCTTTGATTTATCACCCCAACAAGATGATAAACTGAATAAAAAAGCCAATACTATTGTTATTTTTAAAATGTTTTTCATTTTAATTTCTACTTTTCAGTTACTTTAATTTCAACAGTTCCTGTATTTTCTAAAAATGACACTAACTCTTGCTCATTTCCATCTACAGCGACTTCCATTACAAACATATCGTCTGTTGTTCTTGGGTCTGGATTTTCTGCTTCTTTAAATGGCCATAATCTACTTCTCATATAAAAAGTAATTACCATTAAATGTGCTGCAAAAAACACACTCATTTCAAACATAATTGGAACAAATGCTGGCATATTTTGAAAAAATGTAAAACTTGGTTTACCTCCAATATCTTGAGGCCATTGTTCTATCATCATATAATTCATCATCCAAATTGAGAATGAAAAACCAACACAACCGTACATAAAAGCAGTAATTGCTATTCTTGTACCTTTAAGACCCATTGCTTTATCTAACCCATGAACTGGAAATGGTGTATAAACTTCTTCAATATGATGATTAGCTGCACGTACTTCTTTTACTGCATCCATAAGGATATCATCATCATTATACATTGCTTGTATTACTTTTGAGCTCATAATTACGCGTTATTTTTTAAGTTTTTAGCTTGTTCTGCCCAATCATCTCGTTTTGCTCTTCCTTTAAATGAATCTAAAAGTGAGTCTAATAAATCATACTCTTTTTCAGTCATTTTGCTAACTTGATTAAATGTATAAATACCAATAGTATTTAATATATTTTCAAGTTTAGGTCCAACACCACTTATCAATTTTAAATCATCGGCTTTTTGAGTTGTTCCATCAAATACACCAAGACTTTCTAATAACTCTTTTTTCTTTTCTGCTGTATCTTCAACAACAGTATCAATAGCTTTTTTTGAAGCTTTTACTACTTTTGCAGGCGCAGGATTTTTTCCTCCTGCATCTCTGTATAATTTGTAGGCTTCTCCAGAAGATTTCAAAATAGACTTTACCTCTGCCTGAGCAATTACAGGGAAGGTTCTTGCATATAGTAAGAATAATACAAAGAAAAACCCTATAGTTCCAACATAGATTCCTATATCTACAAATGTTGGCGAGAACATTGTCCAAGATGATGGCAAGTAATCTCTATGTAATGAAGTTACAATAATTACAAAACGCTCAAACCACATTCCTATATTTACCACAATTGATATAATAAAAGAGAATGTAATACTTTGTCTTAATCTTTTTGACCACATAAATTGTGGAGAAAATACGTTACAACTCATCATTAATAAATATGCCCACCAATAAGGACCTGTTGCTCTATTTAAAAAGGCGTATTGTTCATATTCTACTCCAGAATACCAAGCAATAAATAACTCGGTAATATATGCACATCCAACAATAGAACCTGTAATCATAATTACAATATTCATTAATTCTATGTGTTGTTTTGTAATGTATGCTTCTAAATTGGAAACCTTTCTCATTATAATAAGCAACGTATTTACCATTGCAAATCCGGAGAATACCGCTCCAGCTACAAAGTAAGGAGGGAAGATTGTTGTATGCCAACCAGGAATTACCGATGTAGCAAAGTCAAAAGATACAATGGTATGTACAGAAAGTACTAAAGGTGTAGCTAAACCAGCTAATACTAAAGAAACCTCTTCAAAACGTTGCCAATCCTTTGCTCTACCTGTCCAACCAAAACTTAATAAACTATAAATTTTCTTTTGAAATGGTCTTACTGCTCTATCACGTAACATTGCAAAATCAGGTAATAAACCAGTCCACCAAAAAACTAATGAAACCGATAAATATGTTGATATTGCAAAAACATCCCATAATAATGGAGAGTTAAAGTTAGTCCAAAGTGTTCCAAATTGGTTAGGAATTGGTAATACAAAGTGTGCATTCCAAACACGCCCCATGTGAATTACTGGGAACAAACCTGCTTGAACAACAGAAAAAATAGTCATTGCTTCTGCAGAACGGTTAATACCCATTCTCCATTTTTGACGGAACAACAACAATACAGCTGAAATTAAAGTACCAGCGTGACCGATACCTACCCACCATACAAAGTTGGTAATATCCCAGGCCCAGCCTACGGTTTTATTTAAACCCCAAACTCCAATTCCTGTTCCAATGGTGTATATAATTGAACCTATACCCCAAAGAAAGGCTAAAAGTGCAATTGTAAAAGCTGTCCACCATAATTTATTTGCTTTACCTTCAACAGGAGCTGCAACTTCCACAGTAATATCGTGATAGCTTTTATCCCCAATAATTAAAGGTCTTCTAATAGGTGCTTCGTAATGAGACGACATATTCTAATTTAATTATTATCTTTTATTAATATTTTATGCTTCTTGCGTATTTCTAACTTTCACATGGTAAACCACGTTTGGTTTTGTTCCAATATGTTCCAGTAAGTGATATGCTCTTTTATCTTTTGCTAAATCTGTAACTGTATCTTCTTGCTTATTTACATCTCCAAAAACCATAGCTCCATTTGTACAAGCATTAGAACAAGCAGTTTCAAATTCATTCGTATTTACTGGTCTTCCTTCTTTCTTAGCTTTTAAAATTGTAGCTTGTGTCATTTGAATACACATAGAACATTTTTCCATAACTCCACGTGAACGAACAGTAACATCTGGGTTTAATACCATTTTACCTAAATCGTCATTCATATTATAGTCAAATTCACTATTATTTGGATAGTTGAACCAGTTAAATCTACGTACCTTATAAGGACAGTTATTTGCACAATATCTAGTACCTACACAGCGGTTATAAGCCATTTGATTTTGACCTTGACGACCGTGAGAGGTTGCTGCTACAGGACAAACTGTTTCACAAGGTGCATGATTACAATGTTGGCACATTACAGGTTGAAAAGCAACAGAAGGATTTTCTGAAGGATCTTCTAATGCTGCCATGGTATCTTTATATCCAATAACTCCTTTTCCGTTTTCTTTTAATTCATTATCTCCTGCAAAATCTTCTTCATGAGAATAATATCTATCAATTCGCAACCAATGCATATCTCTAGATTTTCTTATTTCATCTTTACCAACAACAGGCACATTATTTTCAGCGTGGCAAGCTACAACACATGCTCCACATCCAGTACAGGCATTTAAATCTATCGATAAATTAAAATGATGACCTACAGATCTATCAAAAGCTTCCCACAAATCTACAGAGTTTGCTTCAACTTCATTATGATCTAAAGATACTACAGGCACAATATTCCATTCTTTAGAATCAACATTGTTATAATCTTCAATAGTAGTTTCTTTAATAATATCTCCTCTACCCATTAAAGTATTGTGCAACTGAACACAAGCAAATTCGTGTTCACCTTCAATTAACTTTAAAGTTATATCTGATTGATAATTGTTAAATCCTTTGTAAAATTGGTAGGCGTTCTTTCCAGTTTGCATTTCTGCTTTTAAACCTTGTTTACGTCCGTAACCTAAAGCTAGACCTAAAGAACCTTTTGCTTGTCCAGGTTGAATTAAAACTGGTAATATTTCAGAAGTACCATTTACAGACATTTCTACTAAACTACCATTTAAGGCACCGTTTGCAACATTATGATTAATTACTCCAATAGCTTCTGCATCTGCTTTAGACATTGTTAAGTAATTATCCCAAGATGTTCTTGTGATTGGATCTGGCAATTCTTGTAACCAAGGATTATTTGCCATTTGTCCATCACCTAAGCCTGTTTTTGTATATAATGAAAGCTCAAATTCACTTCCTTTTATTTTTGCTAATGCTGTTCCAGCTGCATCAATATCTACTTCGTTTAATGTAATTTCTTCGGTTGGTAATTCAACTGTAAAAACACCATCATGTAAGGCTTGATTCCAAGATTTACCTTTTAATACTTCCGTATTCCAAGTTTCTTTTAAGAAATCGTAATATGTAGATGAACTTCCTGTCCAAGCTAACAAAGCATCTTGAAACTGACGTGTATTAAACAACGGTTTAATAGTTGGTTGCATTAAACTATAGTGTCCTTTTTTAATAACAACATCTCCCCAAGATTCTAAATAATGTGGAGTAGCCAATGCGTAGTGAACCGCGTTTGCAGTTTCATTATCTTGCATAGAAAATGCTACAGATAATTTTACTTTTTTCAATCCTTCAACAAACTCAGTTGAGTTTGGTAGTGTATAAACTGGATTTGAATTATTTACAATTACTGCTCCAATTTTTCCTGCATTCATGTCTGCAATTAATTGAGTAACAGCTGCATCATTTCCTTTTCTAACGTTTTTATTATCAACTACATCAATTACTTCACTATTAATTGCATTATTAATAGCTAAAGTTAGTAATTGAGCATTCTTATCTTGAATACCTGTTACCACTACTGCTTTAGTACCCGCTGCTTTTATTTGAGCCGCAGCCTTTAAAATTGCATCATTTAAAGGAGAAGCTTCTCTTGTTGAAATACCTCTTACTACCGCGTTATATAATTTAATAAGTGCTAAATTTTGCTGAGATGGTTTAATCATTAAACGTTTATCAGCATTTGCACCTGTTAAAGTCATATTTGATTCAAACTGAATATGGCGAGACATTTTTCCATTTTTAGGAACTCTACCTTTAGCATATCCGCTATCAAAACCTCCACCTTGCCAATCTCCTAAAAAATCTGCTCCGATAGAAACAATAACTTCTGCTTTTTCTAAATTATAGTCTGGTAATGCTCTTGCACCATACATAGCTTCAAAAGCATCTAATGCAGCAGATTCTGAAACAGCATCATAAACTACATGGTTTACGTTGCCAAATGTTTCACCGAACTTGTTAATTAGTTTCTTTGTTGAAGGACTAGCGCAAGTTGCAGTAAGAACTACAATTGGTAAATTAGCAGCTTTAACTTCATTTAACTTAGCAATTATTTGTTCATCTGCATTTATTGAAGAAATAGCCGCCCCATTTTCGTTAAACCTAGATTCTTTTAAACGCAAACTATCATACAATGATAAAACAGATGCTTGCACACGTGCATTAGTACTTCCGTTTGCTTCTTTATTAGGTTCTATTTTTATTGGACGTCCTTCTCTAACTTTTACTAAAATATTTGCAAAATCAAAACCGTCTGCCATTGTAGTTGCGTAATATTCTGCAACACCAGGAATAATATCATCTGGTTTAATTACATAAGGAATTGATTTAACAACAGGACCTTCACAGGCTGCTAAAGATGCAGCTGCTGTTGTAAACCCAACGTATTTTAAAAAGTCTCTACGTGTTGTTGATGAAGCTTCCAAGTTTTCTTTATCACCTAAAAAATCATCGGTAGGAATTTCTTCAACAAACTCGTTTTGTTTTAACGTATCAACAATAGAGCTTTTTGTATTTAGCTCTTCAACACTTTTCCAGTATTTTTTGTTTGATGCCATTTTATATTTAGTTATTTACTTCGTAATTAATATTAATAGTGACATTTTCCACATTCTAAACCTCCCATTTGAGCGGCTGTCACTTTTTCTACACCGTACTTTTTAGCTAATTGATCGTGAATATTCTTGTAATATCCATTTTCAGTTAAGTCAACCTCTGTATCTCTATGACAATCTATACACCATCCCATTGTTAATGGAGAGAATTGGTGCATTTCGTGCATTTCTTCTACAGGCCCATGACATTTCTGACAATCAAGTCCTGCTACAGTTACGTGTTGTGCGTGATTGTAATAAGCAAAATCAGCTAGATTATGAATTCGAACCCATTCTATAGGTTTTTGCTCGTAACCCTCAATGTACTTCATGTTTTCTTTATCCCATCCAACAGCATCGTAGATTTTTTGAATTTCATTATCCAAATCTTCTTTTGAATAATCACCAAACAATGGTCCTGTATACTCAGATATTGATACGTGACAATTCATACAAACATTAGCAGTAGGAATTCCAGATGTTTTACTATGTTTTGCGGAAGAATGACAGTACTGACAATCAATTTTATTATCACCAGCATGTACTGCGTGTGAAAATGCTATTGGCTGAATTGGCTGATAACCTTCGTTTACATCAATTTGCATTAACCATCCAAAGAAGAACCATGCACCACCTAATAAAAGGAAGATTATTGTTAAGAAACGTAAGAAAGGGTTAAAAATCATTGATTTTAACATACTCTCTGTTGATTCTTCTCCTTCTACTACTTTTTTGTTAGTAGTAGCAGCTACAATTAATGAAAGCAATAAGAATAATAAAATTGTAACCCCTAAGGTTGGTATAACACCAAAACCAGGTTTATTAAAAATTTGCTCACTAGAAGTACCCGCAGTTACAGCTACTACTTCTTTTACGTCACCAACAGCAAAATATTTTAATAAATCATCTAAATCCTGATCGGATAATTGAGGGAAAGGCGTCATAGCTGCCGGATTACTATCCTGCACCTCTTTTGCTAATTTATCTCCTGAAGCAACTAATGCATTATTATCTTTAATCCAAGCTTTTAACCATTCAGGATCACGTTTATCTGTAATCTTAAACAATTCTGGACCAATTAATTTACCTTCCATTTTATGACAGGCAGCACAATTAACTTTAAAAATTTGTTTTCCTCGTTCTACACCTGGGTCAACTTCTTGAGCAACCGGAGCAGCTTTTGGCGCAGCTTCTTCACCTTTAGTATATTCTAAAATATCTACAATATCTTGATCAGATAAATGCGGATTTGCTGTCATTGGCAATTTATTGTTTTCTTCGAAAACCTGAATTGCAAGCTTATCTCCTGACTTAATCATTCCTGGACTATCTTTAATCCAGGCAATTAACCAATCTTGTTCTCTTTTATCAGTTATTCCTTTTAATGCAGGACCTATTAATTTTTTATCTAGTTTATGGCAAGCAGCACAATTTGCTTTGAAGAGTTTCTCTCCATTTGCTACATCGGCTTGCTGAGCTGATAAACTAAGTGAAAATAATAAAAGGAAAGCAAGACTGCTATTGACTAATCTTGATAAGGGACTGTGTTTTTTCACACTTTTCATACTTAAAAAAAATCTTTTCTTTCTTGTTTGGTACAATATTTTCATTAGAAAAATAATGATAAAAGTCATTATTTAAAAATGATTTCACAAAAGTACTATTTAAAAGTAAAACTAAAAATCTAAAAATTGTGTTAAAGTTAATTTATAATGATTCTAAATAAGGTCTTTTTCCTTTTACATTAATAATGAATACTCTAAATTTGAAAAAAAATTATACAATGAGATTTCTATCAAGAAAAAAACATATCAGTTTAGTATTGATTCTTTTAATAACAAGCGGAGCTTTATTTGCTCAAAGTGAAGCAAGTAAAATTGAAGATTTAATTACACAAAAGAAAACTTACAACAAGCAGAATAAAAACACAGTAGTGTATAAAATTCAACTTTATAATGGTTCTGAAACTGAAGCCTATAAAATTGAAAGTAATTTTAAAAGTATTTTTCCAGAATATAAAACGACCATTATATACAAACAACCTGAGTGGAAAACACAAGTTGGTGATTTTGAAACTAAATTAGAAGCAGATAGAGTTTTGTTACTTATTAAAGAGGAATTTTCTGGTGCAATTGTTTTGGAAGATCTTATTTAACTAGACAACCCTATTTAATCTTTCGAACAAACGTTGTTTTAGACCCGTGTAATTTACTACTGTTTCTAAAATTTGTTCTCGCTCGTTATCTTTTGTAACATTTGATATTAAAGAACTAATCTTTTCTTCAATAAGTACACGCCTTAGGTTATAAATTGCATCTAGTACCATTTTAGAAAGGTCGCTTTCTTTACTTTTTACAGCAATATCTTTACGTTCCCAATTACTTAAAACGTGTTTTTCATCGTCCATTAAAATATTGGTTACTAAACTTGATACTTTCGGGTTTGTGTGATTTACCAACAAATCAACAGAGATGTTTTTATTTTGATTTAGTTGATTAATAACATCGTAATAAATCTGTTTAAATGTATCATCTGTAAACTCTACTTCATCATCTTGCAAATTCAAATAGATTTCTTTTGATACTAAATTTTGAAAATGTTCTTTTTTTAATGCGTTAAAATCTCTTCCATCAACCTCACCTTCTTCAACAAAATCTATAAAATCAACTTCATAATTACCATAAAGCAACAAAATTTTAATTATTTCGCGCTCATATTTTTGAAGCTCGTTAACTTTTTCGAATTGAGGAGTTTTTTGTAATTGTAACATTTCTGGATACAATACATCCATTGGAGGTTCGTTTGGATCTGGACGGTTACCATTATTGAAGTTACTGGTTGTTTTAGGAGTACTTTTTGTAGCTTCTCTCTGTGTTTTATTATCAATTTGAGCCAATTCATTAAAAAGTACATTTTCAGAAATATCCATTATTCTAGAACATTCTTGTATATAAACTTCGCGCTGAATTCTATCTGGAATTTTAGAAATACTAATAACAATATCTCGAATTAGACCCGCTTTTTTAACAGGATCATTTTTGGCTTCTTCCATTAATATAGAAACCTTAAAATTTATAAAATCTTGAGAATTATTTTCTAAATAGTGTTTTAATTCATCTTGGCTTACTTTTTTAGCATAACTATCTGGATCGTCACCATTAGGAAACATTAATACTTTAACATTCATTCCTTGTTCAAGTATTAAATCAATCCCTCTTAAAGAAGCTCTAATACCAGCTGCATCGCCATCAAATAAAATAGTAATGTTTTTTGTGAGTCGGTTAATTAATCGAATCTGATTTCCTGTAAGTGCAGTTCCAGAAGAAGAGACCACGTTTTCTATACCACATTGGTGTAAGGTTATGGTATCTGTATAGCCTTCAACTAAATAACAATTATCTTCACGTGCTATGGTTTGTTTTGCATAATGAATACCATATAACACATTACTTTTATGATAAATGTCGCTATCTGGTGAGTTTAAGTATTTTGCGGCTTTTTTATCGTTTGTTAAAATTCTACCACCAAATCCGAGTACCCGTCCACTCATACTATGAATTGGAAACATAACACGCCCTTTAAATCGGTCGAATTGTTTGGTGTTGCTTGGATTTTGCGAATCTTGTTTTACAATTGTAAGCCCTGTAGATTCTAAATATTTTAAATTGTACCCTTTATTTAAAGCTTCAGAAGTAAAAGCTTCCCATTCATTTAAAGAATATCCTAGTTGAAACTTTTTTATAGTTTCTTGTGTATACCCTCTTTCTACAAAATAACTTAAACCAATTGCTTTACCTTGCGTATCTTCTAATAAGTTTTTATGAAAATAATCACGTGCATATTCTGAAACCAAAAACATACTTTCGCGCTCATCGGCTTGTTGTTTTTGCTCATCAGTTTGTGCAATTTCATCAATTTCAATATTGTATTTTTTCGCTAAATAACGAATGGCTTCTGGGTATGAATAATGTTCTTGTTCCATTAAAAAAGAAACAACATTTCCTCCTTTTCCAGTACTAAAATCCTTCCAAATTCCTTTTGCAGGTGATACCATAAATGAAGGTGTTCGTTCTTCGGAAAAAGGACTTAACCCTTTAAAATTACTTCCTGCTTTTTTTAACTGAACAAATTCACCAATAACCTCCTCTACTCTGGCGGTTTCAAAAACTCTATCTATGGTTTCTCTTGAAATCAATTTTATTGGATATTTTAAGGTTCTAAATTAATAAATTTTAGATAAAAAAATCACCCATTAAAAATTAAAGGGTGATTTAAATTAATGTAAGCTAAGTTTTAAGAAACTGCTTTCAACTTTTTTAAAGTTGATTTTCTAATTTTATTATCGGCGTATTTTTCTGTTACTTTAAGCACTGTTTCATCTGTCCCTGGAAGTTCAAACATTGCATCTGTTAAAATAGCTTCACAAAGAGAACGCAACCCACGCGCGCCCAATTTATACTCAACTGCCTTATCTACAATATATTGCAATGCTTTTTCATTTATAGAAAAATCGATACCATCCATTTTAAACAGTTTCTGATATTGTTTAATAATAGAGTTTTTTGGTTCGGTTAAAATTGCTCTTAAAGTTTCTGCATCTAAAGGATTCATATGTGTTAATGCTGGTAAACGACCAATAATTTCTGGAATTAAACCAAATGATTTTAAATCGCTTGGAATTATATATTGCAATAAATTATCTTCGTCAACTTTATCTACTTTAATAGATGCGCTATAACCAACAGCTTGTCTATTTAATCGTTTTCCAATTAATTTATCAATTCCTGAAAAAGCACCTCCAGCAATAAAAAGGATGTCTTTTGTATTTACCTCAATAAATTTTTGATCGGGATGTTTTCTTCCTCCTTTTGGCGGAACATTTACAACTGCACCTTCTAACAATTTTAATAATGCTTGTTGCACTCCTTCTCCAGAAACATCTCTTGTAATAGAAGGATTGTCTCCTTTTCGGGCAATTTTATCAATTTCATCTATAAAAACAATACCGCGTTCTGCTTTAGTTACATCGTAATCTGCTGCTTGTAAAAGGCGTGTTAAAATTGTTTCAACATCTTCACCAACATAACCAGCTTCTGTTAATACTGTTGCATCAACAATACAAAAAGGCACATTTAGCATTCTTGCAATTGTACGAGCAATTAATGTTTTCCCTGTTCCTGTTTCACCAACTAAAATAATGTTACTTTTTTCAATTTCAACATCATCTTCGTCTTTGGTATTTGGTTGCAATAACCTTTTATAATGATTGTAAACTGCAACAGACATTACCCGTTTTGCCTGATCTTGACCAATCATATATTGATCTATAAATTCCTTTATTTCTAAAGGTTTTTTCACTATCAATTCTGAAGTGAGTGAAGATGAAGAATTTTCAGCAATTTCTTCCATCACAATACCATGTGCCTGTTCAATACACTTATCACAAATATGTGCATCTAAACCTGCAATCAACAAATCCGTTTCTGGTTTTTTTCTTCCACAAAACGAACATTCTAAAACTTCATCTTTCGCCATTCTATAATTTAGTTTTTTTACTTTCTTACTAAAATTTCGTCAATCATTCCATAGGTTTTCGCTTCTTCTGCTTTCATCCAATAATCACGATCTGAATCTGCATGAACTTTTTCCATCGTTTGTCCAGAATGTTTAGAAATTATTTGATACAACTCGTCTTTTAATTTTAATATTTCACGTGCTGTAATTTCAATATCACTTGCTTGCCCTTGTGCTCCACCTAATGGTTGGTGTATCATAATACGCGAATGTGGCAAGGCAGAGCGTTTCCCTTTTTCACCCGCACACATTAAAACTGCACCCATAGATGCTGCCATTCCTGTACAAATTGTAGCCACTTCTGGCTTTATAAATTGCATTGTATCGTAAATACCTAATCCTGCATAAACGCCACCTCCTGGTGAATTTATGTAGATTGAAATGTCTTTTGAATTGTCTACACTTTCTAAAAATAATAATTGTGCCTGTATTATATTCGCAACATAATCATCAATTCCTGTTCCTAAAAATATAATTCTATCCATCATTAAACGAGAAAACACATCCATTTGTGCAACATTTAATTGACGCTCTTCAATAATATAAGGTGTTACACTACTAACAATCTTATCGTAATACGTGCTACTAATTCCTTGTTGTTTAGTTGCAAACTTTTTAAACTCTTTTCCGTAATCCATTTTATAGTTTTATAAAATTATGGGGGTAAAGATAAGAAGTATTCATGAAATATTGGAGTTCGAACAGAAATAGTGAATTTAGAATGATTTTATATAACAGTATTTTAACAAAATAGCAACTATTTTGCTATGCGTGCATAATATTATTGAGTATCTTTATAGTAATATTCTAAAAATTAGTATTAAACTAAAAAAATATACAATGAAATCTAAATTAGTACTACTACTGTTGGTTATTTTTACACTAAATAGTTATGCGCAAGAATTTGAATACGGAACTATAGTAACTAAACATTACGACACCATTGCTAATGTACAGATTAAGAAAATTAGCAATGCAAAAAGCTTATTACACTTAACATATATTGATGAACAAGGTGTTGAACAAAGCCCTGAAATAGAAACTATTAAATGCTACAATAGAGGCCAAGACATTTTTTGTAGAATTTATAATTCTGGAGAAATGATTATGGTAAAAAAAGTTGTAATTGGTGAAAAATTAAATCTTTATGAAAGATATTACAACGGAAAAACAGTTTTTTATATTGAAAAAGTGTTTGATGAATTAATTAAAATACCTTCTTCAAGTAATAAATTTAGAAAAGTTATAGGCAATTTTTTAAGTGATGCTCCAGAAATTGCAGCACGCATTGAAGCTAAAGAACTAGTTAATATTCTTGAAATTGTAGAACTTTATAACAAAGGTTAATCTTTTAGTTTTAATTAAATGGGTCTGAAAGTTTTACTTTCAGACCCATTTTTATGTATATTTAGGTTTGATTTTAAGTATATTTGAAATTCTAAAATACAATACTCCATGAAATTTATTTATAAACTTACTTTTCTTCTTTTCGGATTTAGTAATATCCTGTGTGCACAAACAAACAATCAGCAATTTAATAGTTTAGATATACAACATTATAAATTAACCCTTAATGTAAACGACACAACAAACGTAATTAATGCTGAAATGGAAGTTTCAGTTAAATTTAAAAGATCTGTTACTGCATTTGAATTAGATTTAGTTACACAAGATTCTACTGGAATGGGAATGCAAGTTGACAGCGTTTATCAAAACAATATAGTTGTAGATTTTAATCAGAAAAATAATAAATTATCCATTGAAGCTAAACACGTTTTTCCTCGTTTACCCTACACTTTTAAAATAATGTATAGTGGTATTCCAAAAGATGGTTTAATAATTTCTAAAAATATACACGGTGATCGTACTTTTTTTGGTGATAACTGGCCAAACAGAGCGCATAACTGGTTTCCTTGTATAGACCATCCATCAGACAAAGCAACTATAGAATATATAATTAAGACACCAAACCATTACCAAGCAATAGCAAATGGTTTTCAGGTTGAAGAAACTAATTTATCCAATAATTTAAAACAATACCATTATAAAACTAAAGTTCCCTTACCTACAAAAGTAATGGTGGTTGGTATTGCTAAATTTGCTGTTCAAAATATTGGAGAAACACATAATATTCCTGTTTCAACTTGGGTATATCCACAAACAAAAGCAGCAGGTTTTAAAGATTTTTCAATAGCTAAAGATATTTTAGATTTCTTTATTGAAAATGTTGGCGAATATCCATTTCAAAAATTAGCAAACGTACAATCTAAAACACGTTTTGGAGGTATGGAAAATGCTGGAAATATATTTTATTTTGAAAAATCTGTTACTGGAAACCAAGAACATAAAGATTTAATTGCACACGAAATTGCGCACCAATGGTTTGGAAATTCTGCTACAGAAATTGATTGGGCACATTTATGGTTAAGTGAAGGTTTTGCAACTTATTTAACAGATTTATACATTCTAAAAAGTGATGGTGAAGAAGCGTTTAAAAATCGTTTAAATGAAGAACGCACTAAAGTTTTAAGCTTTTATAAAGTACAACAAACTCCTGTTGTTGATACAAAAACTAAAGATTATATGAGTTTATTAAATGCTAACTCTTACCAAAAAGGAGCCTGGGTTTTACATATGTTAAAAAATAAAGTTGGTGAAGAAAACTTTTGGAAAGGTATAAAAACCTATTACAATTTTTACAAATTTAAGAATGCCTCAACTACTAATTTTAAAGATGTAATGGCGCAGGTTTCTGGTAAAAATTTAGATGTATTTTTTACACAATGGCTTCATAAAACAGGTCAACCTAAAATAAAAACTACTTGGATTCACGGTGGAGATAAATTACGCGTAATAGTGGAACAACTTCAAGAAAACCCTTTTCAATTTCCATTAGATTTAGAACTTGTTTATTCCGATGGAACTTCAGAAATTAAAACTGTTGAAGTCACAACTAAAAAAGACCCTTTTGTAGTGCCGACTAAAAATTTGGATATAAAAAAAATAAACTACGATCCTAATGTGAATCTACTATTTGAAATAGCAAATGACTAACTGCAATGAAATGCAATCTCTGCAATAGTAAAACAACGTTATTTCACACAAGTAACCACAAAATGTACTATAAATGCAGTACTTGCGCTGCAATTTTAATGCATCCAGATCATTATCCTTCAACTAATAATGAAAAAAAAAGATATCTAGAACACAATAACAATGTACACGATCTGGGGTATCAAAAATTTGTAAACCCAATTGTAAATGCAGTTCAAAAGGATTTTAACAATACCACTTCCGGTTTAGATTTTGGTTGTGGAACAGGTCCAGTTATTTCAAAACTACTGCGCGATAAAAATTACAGTATTGCAACCTTCGATCCTTTTTTCGATAACAATCTAAACGCTTTAAAAACCACTTACAATTTTATAGTTTGCTGCGAAGTTATTGAGCATTTTCACAATCCGTTAAAAGAATTTAAACTATTAAAATCATTACTAAAACCGAAAGGAAAATTATATTGTATGACAGATTTATTCTCAGCAAACATCAATTTTAAAAATTGGTATTATAAAGATGATGACACTCATGTTATATTTTATCATAAAAACACCTTTAAATGGATTGAAAAAAATGTAGGTTTTTCAAAAGTTACCGTGAATAATAGATTGATAACCTTTGAAATATAATTTAAGGTCTATATTTGCAAAAACTAAAGAAATGACTTTTTCCGATTTAAACTTAAACCGCTTTTTACTCGATGCCCTTACTGAAATGGGTTTTGAAACACCAACACCTATTCAAGAAAAGGCGTTTAATGTAATTATGAGTAGTAGAGATATGGTTGGTATTGCACAAACCGGAACTGGAAAAACCTATGCTTATTTATTGCCAATACTAAAACAACTCACCTATTCTGAACAAAAACATCCTCGTGTTTTAATTGTGGTACCAACAAGGGAATTGGTTGTACAGGTAATTCAAGAGATTGAAAATTTAACACCTTATATTAATGTGCGTTTTGCAGGAGTTTATGGAGGCACAAACTTAAATAAGCAAAAACAAGTTGTATATCAAGGTCAAGATATTTTGGTTGCAACACCCGGAAGATTGCTAGATTTAGCCTTGGATGGTATTTTAAAATTAAAACAAATTCAGAAATTGGTAATTGATGAAGTTGATGAAATGATGAATCTTGGTTTTAGAGCGCAATTGATAACTTTATTAGATTTATTACCTAAAAAACGTCAGAATATTTTATTCTCTGCAACTTTAACTAAAGAAGTAAATGAATTACTACACGACTTTTTTAAATCGCCTATAAAAATTGAAGTTGCAGCAAGCGGAAGTCCTTTAGATACTATAAAACAATTGGCGTATCCTGTTCCAAATTTTTACACAAAAGTTAATTTTTTAGTGCAATTACTAAAAGATAAAGAAACTTTTAAAAAAGTGTTGGTATTTGTAAAAAATAAGAAACAAGCCAATATTTTATACGAAGAGTTAGAAGGTTTAATTCCGGGTGATACAAATGTAATTCACTCTAATAAAACCCAAAATTATCGTTTACGAGCAGTAAATAATTTTGAAAAAGGTTTTTTTAATGTGTTAATTGCAAGTGATATTATTGCGCGAGGTTTAGATTTTACAGATGTGAGTCACGTAATTAATTTTAATATTCCTAAAGAACCTGAAAATTATATGCACCGAATTGGTAGAACAGGTAGAGCAGAACAAGAAGGTACTGCTATTTCATTTTTTAATGAAGAAGAAGCTGAATACTTAGGTGAAATTGAATTGTTAATGAATACTGAAATTGATGTTGAAGATCTTCCTGAAAATATAGAAATTTCAACTCGGTTGATTGATGAAGAAATGCCAAAAATTGAACCAGAAAAAAGCAGTAGAAAAAAGACACTAACAGAACCTAGCGGTCCAGCTTTTCATGAGAAAAAAGAGAAAAACAGCCGTGTAAATCTTGGAGGTTCTTACAGAAGAGAAATTGCTAAAAAGTATAAAAAGCCTAAAACTAGAGGTCAGAAACGCAAATAATAATTAACATATCTTTTACTTCTTCAATTAGCAATAATCATACTAAATATTAGTACTTTTAATCCAAATTTTTAAGTATGCTTTTTGAAACCGAAAAACTAGAAGAAATACGTATTCAAATAGATTTAATTTTAGAAAAAATCTTAGAATATGAGAACAGGTATAAAACACAAATTGCTAGTGTACACCCAAATTATACTAAAAGTGCTAAAAACTTAATTCATTATATTGCACTTAGAAGTTTTGATAACGATGTTTTTCAAGATAAATTAAGTAAAATTGGTCTGCCAAACACTTCAAGTTCAGAAAGCAGTGTTTTACATAACTTACTTGTTTATAAAACAATAATCAATCATTTATTAAATAACAAAAGTATTGAAGAAACTCCTAATTATTTAACAAAAAGCGAAAGTAAACAACTCTTAAAAAAACACGCCAACGCATTATTTGGCGAAATTGATAGAAACCGTAGAACACGCATTTTAGTTACGCAACCAACCATTGCTGCTGAAGATACAAATTTTGCAAAAACACTTACTGATTTAGGTATGGATACTGCACGTATAAATTGTGCGCACGACTCTGAAACAGTTTGGAGTAAAATTATTGCAAATACAAAACAAGCTAATCCAAACTGTAAAATACTTATGGATTTAGGTGGCCCCAAATTAAGAACTGGTAAAATGAAACCTGGCCACAAAGTAATTCATATTAAACCAACACGAAATACGTTAGGACAAGTTACTATACCTGCAAAAGTGTGGTTAGCTCCTTTTGGAATGCTTCCACCAGAAAATGCCGAAGTTGATGCAATTATTCCAGTAAATAAGAAATGGTTACAAAAAACTAGAAAAGGGTCTTATATCACTTTTTTAGACTCTAGAAATAAGAAATGTAAAATTACCATTGAAAGCAAAGAAGGTTATGGAAGATGGGCTTCTTGTTCAGACTCAGCTTTTGTAACTACGGGAACTCAATTAACGGTTTTTTTAGAGAAAAAATCTACTTCAGAAATTCATACTGTTCATGAAATATTACCTCTAGAAGAAGTTATCTTTTTATTTGAAGGCGATACTTTAAAATTAAATAAAGCACCTATTTTAGGTGAACCTTCTAAATACAATAAAAATGGAGATTTAATTGAAGTTGCACACATTTCGTGCACACTACCTCAGCTTTTTTCTAAAGTAAAAAAAGGGGAATTAATTTATTTTGATGATGGTAAAATTGAAGGAATAATAAAAGAAGTTACAGCAGACTTTTTATTGGTTAAAATTACAAATACTAAAAAGAATGGAAGTAAACTTAAAGCTGACAAAGGAATTAACCTTCCTAATAGCGATTTAGACATTCATGGTTTAACTGAAAAAGATACAGAAGATTTAAAATATATTGCTAAAAATGCCGATGCTGTTAATTTTTCTTTTGTAAACTCTAAAAATGATGTTGAAGATTTACTAAATGAATTTAAAAAACTAGAAGCTAACTTAAGTATTATTATAAAAGTTGAAACAAAAAGAGCTTTTAAAAACTTACCTGGTATTTTATTAAAAGCAATGGAAAACTATCCTATTGGTGTTATGATTGCACGTGGAGATTTAGCTATTGAAACTGGTTGGAAAAATTTTGCAGTTATTCAGGAAGAAATTTTACGGATTTGTGAAGCAGCTCATTTGCCAGATATTTGGGCAACGCAAGTACTAGAAAATTTAGCAAAGAAAGGAATTCCAACGCGTGCTGAAATTACCGATGCTGCAATGTCTCAACGCGTAGAATGCGTTATGCTAAATAAAGGCCCATATATTGAAAAGGCTGTAAAAATGCTCGATAAAATTTTGTGTAAAATGCAATCTATTCAAAAGAAAAAAATGGCTGTTTTACCAAAGTTAAATTTTTCAAAAGAGTTATAGATTAAAAAGCTAGACAACCCTTAATAGTAACAAAAAAAACTCCTTAAATTTCTTTAAGGAGTTTTTTAATATTATTAGATTCCTGTTTTCACAGGAATGACAGTTTTTGATCTATTTGTAAACTTCTTTTACAAATGCTTCATAATTTAATTCTTTTACTTTAAACGTAATTTTTTCTTTGTAAAAGTTTAATAATTTTTGACTAACCAATTGTTCTTGCAAACGTTTAGCTTCATCTTGGTTACTTAGTACACGTTGTACAATATCATCCAATTCTTTTTCTTCTGGATTTAACTGTCCGTATTGAGCCATTTGAGCTTTTACAAAACCTTTTGTAAAGTCTTTTAACTCTTCAAAATTAATTTGAAGTTCATTATCTTTTAAAACTTTACCTTCAATTAATTGGTAACGTAAACCTTTTTCAGATTTTTCGTACTCTTCAGCAGCTTGTTCAGCTGAAATTGGTTTTTCACCAGCAACTGCTAACCATTTTTTCAAAAATTCTGCAGGTAAATCAAATTTTGTATTTTCTACTAAATATTCTGTTACTGCATTTAATAATTGTTGATCTGCTTGCGTTTGAAATTGCTTTTCAGCATCTTCTTTTATTTTTTCTCTAAGTTCTTCTTCAGATTTTACAACATCTGGTCCAAAAACTTTATCAAATAACTCTTGATTAACTTCAGCTAATTCAGTTACATTAATTTCTTCAATTGTAAAAGTTAAAGGAATTTCTAGACCGTGAATTTCTTCGTGATTCAATCCTAAAGCTCCCATTAATTTATGATCATCATCAAATAAACCTTTTGAATTTAATTCGATAACATCACCAACTTTTGCTCCAATAAATTTCTTTTGATTTACTTTACCTTTTACAGAAGCTAGTTCAATAGTAGATTTTTTATCAATTCCTTTTTCTTCATTAGTAAAAGTACCTGCAATATTTACACCTTCTTCTACAACTTCTTTAGGAATAATTTTACCAAAACGTTTTTGGATATTTTCAACTTCTTTATCTAACAATTCTTTGTCTGCAATAATATTGTATTGTGTAATTTTCTTCTTTGCATCTAGATCTACATCAAATTCTGGAGCCAATCCTAATTCAAATTCAAATGAATAATCTTCTGTATCCCAATTAAAATCTTCCTGCATTTTAGGTAATGGATTTCCTAAAATATCTAATTTCTCTTCAACTAAATAGTTGTTTAAAGACTCTTGTAAAAGTTTATTAACTTCATCAATCATTATAGATTTTCCGTACTGTTTTTTTACCATTCCCATTGGCACGTGCCCTTTTCTAAATCCTGGAATGTCAGCTTTCTGACGGTAATCTTGCAAAATTTTCTCTACCTTTTCTTGGTAATCAGCAGCTGAAATTTCAACCTTTACCACTGCATTTAATGCATCAACACTTTCTTTTGTAATATTCATTTTATGTTGTTTTTATCTTAAATCATTCAAAATTGGGTGCAAAAGTACTACTTTTTATGTACTTGACAAATATTTAACACGTTCAAATTCAACTATTTTTCGTCCTTTTCATTTAAAAATGAAAATAATATAGATTGAAAAAAGGAAAGTAATAAACTGAATAATAAAGCTGTCCAAAATCCAGCAACTTCAAAACTAGTACCAATTAAATAATCTGCTAGCAAAATAATTACGGCATTTATAACCAATAAAAAGAGCCCTAAAGTTACAATGGTTGCTGGAAGTGTAAAAAATATTAACAACGGTTTTACTGTAACTCTTAATAAACCTAGAACTACTGCTACTATTATTGCACTTGTATACCCTTGTATTTCAACTCCTGGTAAAAAGCTTGCTAAAACTACAACTGCAATTGCAGTTAAAAGTATTCTTAAAATTGTTTTCATGTTTGTGTTTTTTTAATTTTACATAAATATAGCGAAAACAATGCCAAGTGGTTATTTATAACAAAAATGAAATAACTTCATTGTAAAACTGCTCTGGATTTTCTGCATGAAGCCAATGTCCTGCATTTTTGACAGTTATAATTTTTGAATTTGGAAAATGTGCTGCTATTAATCCTTCTTCATTTTTTGTAATATAGTTAGAGTTCTCACCTCTTAAAAATAAGGTTGCTCCATCAAATTCTGTAAACGAAGGCAATGCCGCACCTACTTCACTATTATTTTCTGTTAAACTCTGTAAATTAAATCTAAAAGCATACCTATCTTTTGACTTTCTATATACATTCTTGAGCAAAAACAATAAAACTCCAGAGTCTTTTATATAAATTTTTAAAGTATCTTCTATTTTACTTCTGCTATTTTGAATTTCAAAATTTACGGCATTTAAAGCTGCTAAAATTTGTTGATGGTGTGGTTTGTAGTATTTAGGACTAATATCTGCAACAATTAATTTATCTACAAACTCAGGAAAAGTTACTGCAAAAAGCATAGCTACCTTACCTCCCATTGAATGCCCTAACAAATAAACTTTATCTAAATTATGATGCTGTATATACTTAAATAAATCTTCAACTAGCAATTCATAGTCAAAATCATAAGCATGAAAACTACGTCCGTGGTTACGTTGATCTATTAAATGAACTTCATAATTTACTGCAAATTTGTTTGCCAACGATTTCCAATTGTCACCCATTCCAAAATATCCATGTAAAATAAGTAAAGGCGCTCCAGTTCCTAAAATTTTTGAATGTAGAATCATGTAGTTTTTAGTGTTTGGTTTTTAATTTTTAGTGTTTGGTTTTTTAGTGTTTGGTAATTATTAAATAGTAGAATTCGAGTGTTTAAAAACATTCTAACTTTCAACTTTGAACCTTTAAACCCATGAACCTTTTCAACTTTCCAACTTCTAAAAATGGGATTGCCGCAGTCGTGTTTTCCATTTCATTTCAAACATTTCTTCGCAATGACGGTTCACATTATACTTCTCTCTTTTGACTTCTCACGTCTTACTATCAACTTTTCAACCTTTACACCTTTAAACTCAATTTATATTTATACATATTAACAACATTCTCCAAACCTAAATATAATGATTCTGTAATTAGTGCATGTCCAATTGAAACTTCTAATAAATTTGGAATATTTTCTGCAAAAAACTGAATATTATCCAAGCTTAAATCGTGACCAGCATTAATACCCAACCCAAGTTCTGTAGCTAACAATGCACTTTTAGTATATGGTATTATAGCATCTTTATTCCCCAATGCATATTGCGTAGCAAAATCTTCGGTATATAATTCTATTCTATCTGCTCCAGTTTTTGCAGCGGCTTCAATTAATTTAAAGTCGGTATCAATAAAAACCGAAGTTCTAATTCCTTTGGACTTAAATTCTGCAATAACTTCTTGTAAAAATGCTTGATGTGTAATTGTATCCCAGCCAGCATTTGACGTAACTGCATCAACTGCATCGGGAACCAAAGTAACCTGCGTTGGACGAATAGCTAACACCATATCCATAAATTTCTGAATTGGATTTCCTTCAATATTAAATTCTGTAGTTACAATTTTTTTTAAATCGTACGCGTCTTGATATCTAATATGACGTTCATCTGGTCTTGGGTGAATTGTTATTCCTTCTGCACCAAAATCCTGAATATCAGAAGATACCTTTACTACATTTGGAAAATCTCCACCTCTAGAATTACGTAATGTTGCTATTTTATTTACGTTTACGCTTAATTTTGTCATTGCTAAAATCTTTAAAATTAAAAAGAGTGGCAAATTTACGAAGTAATACCAATTTAACATCAAAATGTTGAATTTAAATAGATTCTTTTTTAATTTCTTATTGTTTATAAATGACACTATAACAAATGCTACGCAAAAAACTTTGCTACAATTAATCAAAAAATAATTCAATCTTTTTAAATGGTATTATGAAATTAAATTAGTGTAAGAATATGTTTTTGGTTTTATTTTTGATTAATTTGTAGTATTATAGCAAACAATATGGAAACCGCCCCATTTATATTAAAAGAATTTAAACCTTTTACACTTGAAAGTAAGATTAACGATGTGAAGTTATTTTTTAAAGAAACAGCATTTTCTCACTTTCCTATTGTAAAAAACAACGAACTTATTGGTTTAATTTCAAAAATTGATATTGATGCAATTGATGCAGATGAAAAAAAATTAGAAGACTTTAGTTATTTAATTAATTTGTTTTTTGCTGAACAGTCTGAAAATTTATTAGAATTAATCAAAATTTTTGCAGCTAACGAGACCAATTTAGTTCCTGTAATTAAAGAAGATTACACTTATCTTGGGTATTTAGACTTAATCGATATTTTACATGTTTATAACGAAACTCCTTTTTTAAACAATGAAGGTGTTGTTTTGGTTCTAGAAAAAGAAATTCAAGATTTTTCATTCAGTCAAGTTTGTCAAATTGTAGAAACCAATAAGGGAAAAGTATTAGGACTTTTTATTTCTGAAACTTCGGCTGCCATTGTAAAAATTACACTTAAATTTAGTGCACAGGAGATAAATGAGATTATACAAACATTTAGACGCTACAATTACCACGTGCTTTCAAAACACAAAGAAGATTTTTATTTAGAAGACCTTAAAGAAAGGTCTGATTACTTACAAAAATACTTAAACATTTAAGAATGAAAGTTGCTATTTACGGTCAATATTTTAAAAAAGAAGATGTTAAATATGTTGAAAATTTATTTCAAATATTAACAATTAACAACATAGAATACGTAATTGAACGCAATTATTATAAGAGCCTTAAAGAGTATCTAAACATAGAGAAATGTAGCACTTTTTCATCTTACAAAAAATTAGATAATACGTTCGATTTTATGTTTACTATTGGAGGTGATGGAACTATTTTAAGAGCTGTAACATTTATTAGAGCATCTAATATTCCAGTTGTTGGTATCAACACAGGAAGATTGGGTTTTTTAGCTACAACTCAAAAAGATAATATTTTAAAAACCGTTGAATTGTTACTTAAAAAAGAATATGTACTAAAAGAACGTTCTTTATTAAGTGTTTCTACTTCACCAGAAGTTGAAAGTTTAACTACGCTTAATTTTGCATTAAATGAAGTTTCAGTAAATAGAAAAAATACTGCTTCTATGATTACAATTAAGACTTTTTTAGATGATGAATTTTTAAATTCATATTGGGCAGATGGATTAATTATTGCAACCCCAACAGGCTCTACAGGATATTCATTAAGCTGTGGAGGACCTATTATTACTCCGCAAGCTAAAAGTTTTGTACTTACACCAATTGCACCACACAACTTAAATGCCAGACCTTTGGTAATACCAGATGACACCAAGGTAACTTTTACAGTAAGCGGTAGAGAAGATCAATTTTTTCTATCTTTAGACTCTAGAATTAAAACCTTTAATAACAATACAGAAATTACTATTAAAAAAGCCGATTTTAACTTAAAAATGGTACAATTTAAAGAACAAAGCTTTTTAAAAACTCTAAGAGAAAAGTTGCTTTGGGGGCAAGATACTCGAAATTAATAGCATCTTAATTGAAAAAGTTAAATAACAGCTTCAACAATAATTTTAGTTATAAACAGTTTATCAAAAAAGACATTGTTAAACTTCTATAAGCAAGTATATTTAATTATATTTGCACGCTATTTTATTTATGAAAAAAAATATTCTACTTATTGCATTTATCTGTATCACAACAACTTCCATTGCCCAAATTCACGAAATTGGAATAATGGCAGGTGGAAGCAACTATATTGGAGATATTGGTTCAGAATATTATATTAACCCAAACAGCTTTATGGGTGGTGTAATTTATAAATGGAATGTAAACCCAAGAATTTCTTATAGAGGTACTTTTACCTTTACCCAAATAGAGGCCGATGATGCAAAAGCAACTAATCAAGCACGTTTAGACCGAGGCATAAACTTTAAAAATAGCTTAAAAGAATTAGCTATTGGATTGGAATTCAATTATTTCGAATACAATTTAGACGATTTTAGACAAACTAACACTCCTTATTTGTTGGTTGAAATAGCTGCGTTTAATTACAAAACAATTGTAAGCGGAACAGCCCCTTCTAATTATAAATATAAAACAAACACCTCATTTGCAATTCCTTTTGGAATAGGTTATAAAACCAAACTAGTTGGAGATTTTGCAATTGCCCTAGAACTTAGAGCTCGCTATACTTTTGTAGATGATATCGATTATAACAACAACAACATAGATTCATTAAAATTTGGAAACCCAAATAATAATGATTGGTATATTTTTAGTGGTTTTAATTTAGTCTATACTTTTGGAAGACCACCTTGCTATTCAACACCCTATTAATGGAAGCTTTAAAAAACAGCATATTAAAAAATAAAGTCCCAACACATATTGCCATAATTATGGATGGTAACGGACGTTGGGCAAAACTTAAAAATAAACCAAGAGTTTTTGGACATAAAAATGGTGTAAATTCTGTTCGAGAAACTATTGAAGCTTGTGGAGATTTAGGCATTAAATTTTTAACGCTTTATGCCTTTTCTACTGAAAATTGGAAGCGTCCAAAATTAGAAGTAAAAACATTAATGGCACTATTAGTATCTTCACTTAAAAAAGAACTAAAAATACTTCAAAAAAATAATATAAAATTGAACACTATTGGTAATATTAACGATTTACCAGAAAGTGCCCAAAAAGAACTAAAAGAAGTTATTGAAAAAACAAAAAACAACAACGCTTTAACCCTAACTTTAGCTTTAAGTTATGGATCAAGAGATGAAATTGTTAATGTTATCAAAAATATATCAAAAAAAGTTGTTAATAATGAACTTCAAATTGAAGAAATTAATGAAAATATTATAAATAATCATTTATATACGTTTTCTTTGCCTGATGTTGATTTTTTAATTCGCACAAGTGGAGAAAAAAGAATCAGCAATTTTTTATTGTGGCAAATAGCGTATGCCGAAATGTACTTTACAGATACACTTTGGCCAGATTTTAAAAAAGAAAATCTGTTTAATGCAGTTTTAGAGTATCAAAATAGAGAACGAAGGTTTGGAAAAACCAGTGAACAAATTGAAAAAATAAATGAATAATTTAAAAATAGCCCTTTTACTTTTTACCATTATTTTGAGTTTTAACTCGCTAAATGCGCAAGAAGAACAAAGTAATAACGAAAAAAATATCGAAATAAAAAATAGTGAAATTGTTAATGACACTATTAAAAAAGATACCATTCCGCCTGTTAATTTAAGAACAAATTTTGTTAAAGATAGCTCTTACGAACTTGGAGGAATAACCGTTAAAGGACTTCAAAAATATGAAGAACAAACAGTTAAGGTGTTTACTGGTTTAAAAGAAGGTCAAGAAATTAAACTTCCTGGAGATAAATTAACAAGTGCCATTAAAAAATTATACGAAACCAAACAATTTAGCAACGTAGAAGTGTATATTTCTAAAATAGATGGTACTACCGTTTATTTAGAATTTGAAGTTGAAGAATTACCACAACTAAATAATATTACCATAAGTGGTGTAAAAACTAGCAAAGCAAAAGAACTGCAACAAGATGCAGAATTAAAAAAAGGAGCTATGGTAACAGACAATTTAATTGTTACCACCCAAAACTATTTTAAAAAGAAATACCAAGAAAAAGGCTTTTTAAAAACAAAAGTTTCTTTAGATACAAAAAAAGATACTTCTGGAGTAAACATAGTAAATATGCTTGTGCATATTGATAAAGGTGAAAAAGTAAAAATTAAAAATATTACTTTTGACGGAAATGAAGCTTTTACAGACAAAAAGCTTAGAAAGGCTATGAAAAACACCAAAAAGAGAATGCTTGGTAGGTTTTGGAAAGGTTCTAAATATATAGATGCCGACTTTAAAGAAGATCTTGAAAATATTGTTACAACTTACAGCGAAAAAGGGCATAGAGATGCTAGAATTACAGACCATTCTCTAACTTGGAATGATGACAATACACTAAACTTAAACCTTAAAATTGAAGAAGGTAAAAAATATATTTTTGGAGATATTAAATTTATTGGAAACAGTAAATATACCGATGAACAATTACAACGTATCTTAAGAATTGAAAAAGGAGACACTTACAATGGTAAAGTATTAAAAGAACGTGTTACGGGAGATGGCTCCCCAGATTCTGAAGATATTGCAACAGTTTACCAAAATAACGGGTATTTATTTTCACGTGTAATGCCAGTTGAAACAAGAGTAAATAACGATTCTATTGATGTAGAAATTAGAATATACGAAGATCAACAGACCCGAATTAATAAAGTAACTGTTAATGGAAACGACAGAACAAATGACCATGTAATTTATAGAGAAATTACAACAAAACCAGGTTATTTATATAGCAAAGCAGATATTATTAGAACTATTAGAGAAATTGGCCAATTAGGTTTTTTTGATGCTGAATCAATTACCCCAGATATTTCTCCTAACCATACAGATAAAACAGTAGATATTGATTATACCGTAGCAGAAAAAGGGTCAAGCCAAATAGAATTGCAAGGTGGTTATGGTGGAGGCTCTTTTATTGGAACCTTAGGACTTTCATTCAACAATTTTTCTACACGAAATATCTTTAATAAAAAAGCATACAGACCTTTACCAATGGGAGATGGTCAAACACTATCTTTACGTTTACAAAAAAGCAGGTATTATACAACCTCTAGTTTTTCTTTTACAGAGCCTTGGTTGGGTGGAAAAAAACCTAGATCATTATCGTTCTCTATATACAACTCCAAACAGTTTAGATACGACTATTTTACAAATAAAGTTAAAAAAGACCAACGTTTAAATATAGTAGGTGCGTCTATTGGTTTGGGACAACGTTTAAAATGGCCAGATAACTATTTTACATTATCACAAAGTATTAGTTATCAATTATACGATTTAAAAGATTATCCTATTTCTACTTTTTCATTTTCAACAGGAGAATCTAATAATTTAGCATACAACATTACTTTAGGCAGAAGCTCTGCCGGTCCAAACCCAATTTTCCCAAAATCTGGATCAGATTTTAGTATTGGAGCAAAAGTAACATTTCCATATTCTTTAGTAAATAATAAAGATTATTCAACTTTAGAAGATCAATCTAAATACAGATGGTTAGAGTACTATAAAGCTAGTTTTAAAGGAAAATGGTACACTGCATTAACCAAAGATTTGGTATTAATGACCAATACAGAATTTGGAATATTAGGACATTACAACAAAAAATTAGGTGACTCACCGTTTGAACGCTTTTTTGTGGGTGGAGACGGAATGGCATCTTACCAACTAGATGGTAGAGAAACTATTGCGTTAAGAGGTTACGAAAACGGTAGACTTTCATCTATTGAAGGTGGTACAATCTACAATAAATTTCAAATGGAGGTTAGATATCCAATTACTTTAAAACCTTCCGCATCTATTTATGCTCTAGGTTTTGTTGAAGCCGGTAACTCTTACGATGGATTTAAAAATTTCAATCCATTTCAATTAAAAAGGTCTGCAGGTTTAGGACTTAGAATATTTATGCCAGCATTTGGATTATTAGGTATCGATTTTGCACACGGATTTGATCCGTTACCTGGAGGTTTAGAAAAATCTGGTTGGCAAACTCACTTTATAATAGGGCAACAATTCTAATGTAAATCTGTTATATTTGTATATGAAACGAGCATGTTAAAAAAATTATTATTAAAGGTAATGACAAATAGCGAACAGCATGTGACCGTTAAAAAAAGATAAAATAGACACATGAATTATAAATTGGCACGGTTTTTTCTAAATACATATTAGTTATGACAAAAAAAGTTCTTTTATTTGCATTTTTAATTTTAGGGTTTTCTGCAATAGCTCAAAAAGCTCAAAAAATAGGTTATATTGATATGGAATATATTTTAGAAAATATTCCAGAATATAAAGAAGCTCAATCAAAATTAAATTCTAAAGCCCTAACATGGCAACAGAATATTGAAAAACAACAAAACGAAATTGAAGCTTTAAAATCTGAATTGAATATTGAAAAAGCTTTAATGACTAAAGAGTTAATTTTAGATAAAGAAGAAGATATTCAAATCAAAACACTAGAATTAAAAAGATTACAAGATTCCTATTTTGGAGTTGAAGGAGATTTATTTTTACTAAGACAACAATTGGTGCAACCAATTCAAGATTTAGTTTACAATGCAATTCAAGATATTGCAGTTAAAAGAAAATATGATTTTGTTTTAGATAAATCTACCGATTTAATAATGTTGTACACAAATAAGCAATATGATATTAGTGAATTGGTAATTAAAAGTATTTCAAGAGAACAAAAATTAGATGCTGCTAAAGAGAAACAAAAAGGAACTAATAGTAACATTGTAGATACCGAAAGTGACAACCAAGAAACCAAAGAGGTTGAAAAAAAATTAACAGATAGAGAAGCAAAAAAAGCTGAGTTACAGAAAAGAATAGAAGAAAAAAGAGCGCTACAACTAAAGAAAAGAGAAGATCTTAAAAAAGCTATTGAAGCCAAAAGATTAAAAAGAATAAAAGATATAGAAGACGCAAAAAAAGCAAAAGAACAACAAAACAAGAATAATTAATTTAAATAACAAGAATAAAATGAAACAATTTAGAACTTTATTATTAATTGCAATAATTACTTTGGGGTTTAACTCGGTTCAAGCTCAATCTAAAGTAGCGCATATAAGTACTGATTTATTATTAAGTCTTATGCCAGAAACTAAAACTTTAAATGCAGATTTAGAAAAATTAAGTAAAACTTATGAATCTGAATTAAAAGCAGAAAATGATAAACTTGAAGCTAAATTAAAAAAATATGAAGCTGAAGTAGGTTCTCAAACAGATGAAGTAAATCAACAAAGAAGTGTTGAAGTTCAACAAGATAGACAGAACCTATACCAAGCATCTCAAATTGCACAACAAGATATTGCTAAAAAAAGAGATGACAAATTAAAACCTATTCTAGAAAAAGCTAGAAAAGCTATTGAAGACGTTGCAAACGAACAAGGTTTTACATATGTTTTAGATGCATCAACAATAATTGTTGCAAATGGTACAGATTTATTACCAGCAGTGAAAGCTAAATTAGGTATTCAATAAAATAAATATCCTATATCTATAAATTAAATCCCGCAAAAGCGGGATTTTTTTATACATTTATAATTCAAAAAACAATCAACGTGAACAACCAACCTATTGGCTTATTTGATTCAGGTATTGGAGGAACTTCAATTTGGAAAGAAGTTGTAAAATTATTACCAAATGAAAATACCATTTATTTAGCCGATAGTAAAAATGCTCCCTATGGAGAAAAATCTTCTGAAGAAATAGTAGCTTTAGCAATAAAAAATACTGAAATCTTAATTTCTAAAGGCTGTAAACTTATTATTGTTGCTTGTAACACCGCAACCACAAATGCTATAAGTTATTTAAGAAAACACTACAATGTTCCGTTTATTGGTATAGAACCTGCAATTAAGCCAGCAGCACTATTTAGTAAAACAGGCGCTATTGGTATTTTAGCAACAAAAGGTACATTATCTAGTAAATTATTTGAAAAGACCACAAAAGAATATGCTAAAAACAGTACTACTATTGAACAGGAAGGCACTGGTTTAGTACCACTAATTGAAGCTGGCAAGCTCAATTCACAAGAAATTACACAATTACTTGAAAAGTATTTAAAACCAATGCTAATCTATAATATTGACCATTTAGTGTTAGGTTGCACGCATTACCCTTATCTCATTCCACAAATAAAAAAAATAGTAGGAAAAAATGTAAAAATTATTGATTCTGGTGAGGCTGTTGCAAAACAAACTAAAGCTATTTTAGAAAAGCATTGTTTAAATTCAGAAATTAAAAATTCTAAACCTCATAAATTTTATATTAATGTTGATGAAACTGTTCTTAGAAACATCTTAAGCAATGTTTCTGAAGATTTCGTTATAGAATCAATCAATTTTTAACTGCGTTAAGGATAGAACGGTTTGTTTAAGCTCTTTTTTGGATTTAGCCTCCACTAAATAACCAAAAAAAGCGAGTAGTGATAGCCTGACCCAAAGGGAAACGCCCAACTACTAATCTTTATACCAACTTGAATACTTTACGTAATTATTAGCTATTCTATCTATTTCACCTGAAATTAGTTCTTGACTAATATCTTTTACTTTTTTAGCAGGAACACCTGCATAAATAGCTCCAGATTCTACGTGGGTTCCCTTTGTTACAACTGCACCGGCCGCAATAATAGAATTGCTTTCTACAACACAATCGTCCATTACAATGGCTCCCATACCAATTAAGACATTATCGTGTATTGTACAACCATGTACCAAAGCATTGTGCCCAATAGATACATTGTTTCCAATATTTGTTGGGTATTTTTGATAAGTAGCGTGTAACACAGCACCATCTTGTACGTTTACTTTATTTCCTAATTTTATATAGTGTACATCACCTCTTAAAACTGCATTGTACCAAATACTACATTGGTTTCCCATCTTAACTTCACCAATAATCACTGCATTTTCTGCAATAAAACAATCTTCACCAAACTGAGGTTTATTGCCATTTAATTCTTTAATAATCATAATTTATAACTGAATTCTATTTAATATTTTAAAACATTCTATTCGTTTTCCCTCCTCTTTCATTCCAGAATCTTCTAGATCCGAAACAACCAAAATTAAACCCTAATGTTATTTGATGATAGCCGGCATCATCAAATAAAATTTCACCAGTTTGTTTAGTGTATGTGTAAGAAAACATATATTTTTCGAAATTAACACCTACAATTGGAGTTAAATAATTTAATTGATTGGTAGCTGATGTGTCAAAACCTCTTCTGTATGAGAATGCCGCCCAGAGCTTTGCTTTGGGTAATTCTTTATACACTTTCATATTAAAATCTACAAATTTTTCATTTGTTCTTTCAATGTATTGAATCATTACCGAAGGTTCAAACTCAATGGTTCTTTTGTTTTTATAATAATCGAAATAATATCCGAAAGAAAGTAAGTACCTTCTAAGGTTTAAAGATTCGTAATCACTATTATATAAATTTCTGGCGTTCAACATTAAATTTTTAACTGTTAAATATCCAAAAAAGTCCACATTATGATATGCCATACTAAAATCGGCATTAAAATAACTTTCGCTTTGAACAATTTGAGAAATTACCGGATCTGGTATTTCAAATGAAGATTCGTCTAATTTATTACTAACCATCATCATAGATAGTCCAAAAGAAAGTTGCTTGTAATCTTCTATCCTTCCTAAATCTAAATGGTAAGCATACGTAGCTTGCACACCTTGCTGACTGTGGTAACCATTTTTATCGTTAAAAATAACCAACCCTAATCCTGCTTTTTCACCAAATTTAGTATGAATATTTAATGTTTGTAATGAGGGCGCATCTTTTATTCCACTCCACTGATTTCTAGCGGTTAGCCTAACATTACCACAATCTCTAAAGCCTGCTGCGGAAGGATGTACCAAAAACACGTTGTCCGATAAATAATCTGAATATACCGGCAGTGTTTCTTGCCCATAATTAAACCAAAAACACAAAAGAAAAAGTATTGAAAGAAATTTATATTTTAGAATCATCCCCAATAATAAGCATCAAATATATAATATTATATTCAAATAATTTTAAAGAAAATCAATCTTCTGGGTTCAAATCTAATAATGAAAGTGTTTTTTTGGTTTGATTTATATTGAATCCAATTATTAGCTTAATTTTAAAAAATTAACATTTAAAACAGTTTCTCTAAATTGTAGATTTTAAACAAAATAAGAGAGATAATTGCAAAAATTAAGTATTATTATTATAAAACGTAGTAGTTAGAAACTATTTTGCGTATTGGGCGCGTGCCCTAACTAATAACACACGCCTTAAATACGCTTAGCAAATTAAATATCAACACCATTTTATGGTGAATCATGGCTTTTTCACAGCATTTTTTTCTTTTTAAAATATGTTTAAAGTATACTCAAAACTTCAATTTTCAGCTTTCTATAAGCTTTAATAAAAATTAAGTATTGTTCTCTATACATTTTATGTTGGTTTACATAGTACATATCGCACGCAATATCCATACACTCTATTGCATTCTCACTTTCATTTCTAAAGTCGCTAAAAAGACTTAATAAGTAATTATTTTCCTCTTTTTTATTTAGCAATTCAAGATTTAAGTTCTTAAATTTTAACTCGGTATTTAATTTTACTAAATGATTTATTTCTAATGCGATAAATTCAAAATGTTCAATCCAATTATCTAATTCAATAGATTGTTGACTTATGGTTATTTCCTCGTCTGATTGATGATTATAAAACAATGGCATTTATAATTAATTTTAAATTAATTCAAATTCAGGTTCAGTTTTTTTTAATTCAGAATTAAATTTTAGGCTTGGTTCGTTTACTTCAAACTCACTACAAGACCATATAAATCGTTTAGTTTCAGTTAGTGTACAAGATTTTGTATAAATACAATTAGAACACAAACTGCTATCTATTTTATTCATAATGATGTTTTTTATTCTTTTAAAGCAACAGTTATTCCAATAAACAAGGTAGTTTCAATAATTTACAATAAACTATTGATTTAGAATGCATTATAGTTAAATAAATGCGTTTATAATATATAAGGAAGTGGAGAGATTCCACCCATGTGGGGCAAAAATACTCAACGCATAATTAAAACTATTATTGAATTTTTTGACGAAGTGTTTTTCTGTCTATTTGTAAAATTTCAGCGGCTTTAGATTTGTTGTTGCCTGTAGATTCTAGCACTTTTAGTATATAGTTTTTTTCATACTCTTTAAGTGAAATAAAAGATGAATTATTAAAATTAATTTTAAACTTTAAATATTCTGGCAAATCTTTAACTTCAATTGTATTTGTATCAGCTAAAATAATGGCCTGTTGTACAACATTTTCTAGTTCTCTAATATTTCCTTGCCAATAATGCCGCTTCAAAATATCCAGTGCATTATTCGATATTTTTATAAATTTATCTTTATACTCTATACCATATTTAAATAAAAATTTATCCACTAAAAGCGGAATATCAGATGTTCTATTTCTTAGTGGAGGAACTGTAATTTGAACCACCGTTAAACGATAATACAAATCTTCTCTAAATATTTTTTTTTGAATAAGCTCTTCTAAATCACTATTTGTTGCAGTAATAACACGAACATCCAATTTTTCTGCCTTTTGAGCACCTATTTTAGTAATTTCCTTTTCTTGCAACACACGTAATAACCTAGCCTGAACCGCTAATGAAGCACTTCCTATTTCATCTAAAAAGATAGTTCCCGTATTTGCTGCTTGAAAAAATCCATTTCTATTTGTATCTGCACCTGTAAATGCACCTTTAACATAACCAAACAATTCAGATTCTAGTAAAGTTTCTGGAATTGCTGCACAGTTAACCGCAATAAAAGGTGCGCGAGCAAATTTCCCCATATAATGAATAGCTCTGGCAACTAACTCTTTTCCTGTACCACTTTCACCCTGTATAAAAACAGTTGCTTTATTATTTTTAACTCTATCAATAATTTCGGTTACTTTTTTTAATTCTTTAGAGCTTCCTATTAATTCTCCGTAATTTTGTTTATCCGTTTTATTTAAAACTTTATTGTGAGTTGTTTTGGTTAATTTTTGAGAAAACGATTTTGCAACAGCTTCTTTTAATTCCTCTTTTGTAAAAGGCTTTACTAAATAATCAACAGCTCCTGATTTCATAACATCAACTGCATCGTGTAAAGACGGATAGCCAGTAACAACTAATTTAGGAAGTGCAGGAAAATGTTCAGAAACATATTTAATAAGCTGAAAACCATCAACTTCAGGCATTTTAAGATCAGTAATCAACAAGTCTATTTCAGTATCTTTCAATATTTGAATTGCTTCTTTTACCGATATTGCCTTATAACTATGGTAATTTAAGTCGTACAAATGCCGTTGTATAAGTTCTAAAATGTTAACATCATCATCTACAATTAATATGTTCTCTTTTTTTAATGTCATAACAATTATAATTTAGGAAAATTAACAATAAAAGTTGTCCCTTTTGGAAAGTTAGGTTGGTGTTTAATTGTACCCATATGGCTTTTAATAATTCCGTGCACAACACTTAATCCTAAACCAGATCCATCTCCAACAGGTTTGGTTGTAAAAAAAGGTTCAAATATTTTATCGGAAATACTATTTTTTATTCCTGGTCCTTGATCGGAAATACTTAATGTTACATTTTTTAAGTTATCAGTTACATTTATAGTAATAATACCTTCTTCAGGTGAAAAATAAATAGCATTTAAAATTAAATTAAAAACAACTTGAGTAAGTTGAATAGTATCCACTTTTAACTTAATTAATGGGTTACTGAAGTTTAATGTATACTTAATTTTGTGTTTTTTAAACGTTGGATCTAATAGGTTTATTGCGTCTAAGATAACCTCATTAATAGTGATAAGTTCCATTTTCTGAGGCATCTCACAGGCAAAAAACATTAATTTTTTAACAACCTCTCTAGAAAAAATTGCGCTATTTATAATTTTATCTATGTCTTTTTCTGCTTGACTTCCTTTCTTATATCTATTTTTTAATAACTCTGCAAAACCTAGTATATTTGCTAAAGGCGTGTTCAATTCGTGTGCAATACCTGCTGTAATTTCTCCTAAAATACTAATTCTATCGGCGTGTTCAACTTTTCTTTTTAAAAGAGCTTCATTTTCTTCAATTCGTTTACGCTCTAATAAATTTCCTGTTTCTACACCAATTTTTCTCAATAATAACTTTTCTTCATATAAAAAGTCTTTTTTAGTAAATTCATCGCAATTATAACCAACCTTTAATACCCCTTCTTGTTTATTGAAAATAGAAATAGGTGAAGAAATATATACCATTTTTTTAGGAAACTCTTCAGTAGAAATAAAAAACTCATTGGTTTTAATTTCAACACAAGCGCTTTGGCTATAGCGAAGTGCCTCTTTCAACGAAAAAACAATAGCTTTTAAACTTTTTTCAATTTTATTGTAATCACAATTAATAATAATTGAGGTTACTTCATACAAACATGTAAGTTCTTTAATGCGTTCTTTAAGCTTCTCTTCAGTTGTTATTAAAGGTGTCATTTAAGTTTTAAAATAATAGGTTATAATTAAATTATAAATTTACTACTTTTTACCAATATTTTCCTTTTAATTCAATTGTGTATTTTTATAGATTTTCCACACTCCTTTCTTAGTTTATTCATTTTATACCATCTAAGTCATCAACCTTAAAACTTAAAAATATAAAAAAGCTGTCTAAAAAATAACACTTTTTAGACAGCTTTGATAATTACAAAATAAAAGTTGCTTATACGTTTTCCGCTAACCAATCTCCAACTTCTTTAGTTCCGTAAGCTATACTCTCTTCGGCTAAATCTTCGGTAACTATCCCTTTATCTAAAGCATTATTTACAACTGCTCTAATAGCTTTTCCTTCTTCTAAAAGACCAAAGTTTTCAAACATCATAGCTGCAGATAAAACTGTTGCCATTGGGTTTGCTATATTTAATCCTGTTGCTTGTGGATACGAACCATGAATTGGTTCAAATAAACCAATATCTGAACCTAAAGATGCCGATGGCATTAACCCCATAGAACCAGAAATTACAGAAGCTTCATCTGTTAAAATATCTCCAAACAGGTTTTCAGTAATTAATACATCGTAACTGTTTGGCCATTGTACTAAACGCATTGCAACGGCATCCACAAATTCGTAAGTAACCTCAACTTCAGGGTAATCTTTTTCCATTGCCTGCACAGTTTCCCTCCATAAACGAGAAGTTTCCAACACGTTTGCTTTATCAACACAACATAATTTTTTAGAACGCGTCATTGCTAATTCAAAACCTTTTTTAGCTAAACGTTGTACTTCAGCTCTTGTGTACACACAATTGTCAAAAGCCGTTTCTCCATCATCTCTTCTTCCTTTTTCTCCAAAGTAAATACCACCTGTTAATTCTCTTAAGAAAACCAAGTCTGTTCCTTCAATACGCTCTCTTTTTAAAGGAGATTTATCTAATAAAGAAGGAAATGTAAATGTTGGACGCACATTGGCAAATAAGCCTAATTTTTTACGCATCTTTAATAAACCTTGCTCTGGACGAACTTTTGCTGAAGGATCATTATCAAATTTAGGATGACCAATTGCTCCAAATAAAACTGCATCAGAATTTTTACAAATTTCGTGTGTTTCATCTGGGTAAGGTTCTCCAACCGCATCAATTGCAGCTGCACCAGTTAACGCTGGTTTCCAACTAATTTCATGATTAAACTTTGTTGCAACGGCATCACATACTTTTACTGCCTGATCAATTACTTCAGGGCCAATTCCGTCTCCTGCTAAAAGTGCTATATTTAATTTCATTTTTTAAGCTTTTGGCTGTTCGCTTTTGGTAATTTACTAAAGAAACAGCTATAATTTATACTAATTTAATTTGTATTTAAGCTAATAGCAAAAGGCTAAAAGCACTCTCTAAATATTTAACATTTTTTGAGTGGCTTTAATTGCAGATACTGTTTGATCTGAATCTAAACCTCTTGTTATAAATCTTTTTTCTTCTGTTTCCCACGTAATTATGGTTTCACAAAGTGCATCTGATGTACTTCCTGGTGGAATTCTAACTGCATAATCTACCAATGTTGGAAGCAACATTCCTTTGCTTACATATATTTTTTTAATGGCATTCATAAAAGCATCAAACTGTCCATCGCCTTGGGCGTGTTCTTGAAAATAGGCACCATCAATTGTTAACGCAACTGTTGTAGAAGGTTTTAATCCTTTAGCATGTGTTAGCACATATGATTCGATTGTAATTTTTTCTTGATATAAATTACTATCCAACACATCGGAAATTATATACGGTAAATCTTCTTTAGTAACCAATTCTTTTTGATCACCTAATTCTATAATTCTTTGAGTAACCTTTTTTAAATCTTCATCGTTTAATTGAAGCCCCAGTTCTTGTAAATTTTTCTCAATATTTGCTTTTCCAGAAGTTTTACCTAATGCATATTTACGTTTTCTACCAAAACGTTCAGGCATTAAATCATTAAAATATAAGTTGTTTTTATTATCGCCATCTGCATGAATCCCTGCAGTTTGTGTAAAAACATTATCGCCAACAACTGGTTTGTTTGATGGAATTCTAACTCCCGAAAACGTTTCAATTAACTTACTTACAGAATATAAAGACGTTTCTTTTACTTGAATTTCAACTTCATTCTTAAAAAAATCATTTATAACTGCAACAACACTTGCCAATGGTGCATTTCCAGCACGTTCGCCCATTCCGTTTACCGTTAAATGCAATCCTTTAGCGCCTGCTTTTATTGCTTCCATCACATTTGCAACACTTAGATCGTAATCGTTATGTGCATGAAAATCGAAATGTGTTTCTGGATATTTTGCTGTTATTTGTGAAAAATAATCGAATGTTTGGTAATGCGTAAGCACTCCTAACGTATCTGGCAATAAAATTCTCTCTAAAGGAAGTGTTACTAAAAAATCTAAAAATTGAAAAACATATTCGGGTGAATTGTGCATTCCATTACTCCAATCTTCTAAATAAACATTGGTTTTAATTCCTGATTTTTGTGCTAAACCTACAACTTCTTTTATTTCAGAAAAATGTTGTTCTGGAGATTTTTTTAGTTGGTGTGTTAAATGATTTAAAGATCCTTTAGTTAATAAATTTTGAACTTTCGCTCCAGCTTTATTCATCCAATCTATAGACTTTCCTCCATCAACAAAAGTTAACATTTCAACCCTTTCTATATATCCGTTTTTGTTAGCCCAGTCTGTAATTGCTTTTACAGCATTAAACTCACCTTCAGAAACTCGGGCAGATGCTACTTCAATTCTATCAACATTTAATTCTTCTAATAACAATTTTGCAATCGTTAATTTTTCTGTAGGAGGAAATGATACTCCGGAGGTTTGTTCACCATCACGAAGCGTAGTATCCATTATTTCAATCTTTCTTTTTGACATTTTAATTTGGTTGTTGGTTTTGGTTTTAGCTATCTGTTTTGCTTAAACCTTTTACCTTTTTAACTACTAAAACGGTCTTGTTTCAGCAAATGATAAAATCTCATCTTTCATTTTTGTTAAATAGTCAATATCATCAAAACCATTTAACATATTCTCTTTTTTATACCCATTAATTTCAAAAGATTCTTGCGCTCCTGAAACTACAATAGTAATTGTTTGCTTTGGTAAATTAATTTCAATTTCAGTTTTTGGGTCTGCTTCAATTGCTTTGTAGATTTCATCTAAAAATTCAGCACTTACCTGAACTGGCAACACTCCAATATTTAAACAATTTCCTCTAAAAATATCTGCAAAGAAACTAGAAACCACACAACGAAATCCGTAATCGTAAACCGCCCAAGCTGCGTGTTCTCTTGATGAACCTGAACCAAAGTTTTTTCCACCAACTAATATTTTACCTGAATATATTGGGTTGTTTAAAACAAATTGTTCTTTTGGAGTGTTGTCTGGATTGTATCTCCAATCTCTAAATAAGTTATCTCCAAAACCTTCACGTTTTGTCGCTTTTAAAAAACGCGCTGGAATTATTTGATCTGTATCTACGTTTTCAATTGGTAATGGAACTGCAGAACTTTTTAATATTTCGAATTTATCGTATGCCATTTTGTTTAGTTTTTAGTTGTTGGTTTTTAGTTATTTGCACTATTTAAAAAACCTAAACATTTAATTATTAAATTTTTGAATTACAACAATGTTCTTGGATCTGTTACTACTCCAGTTACTGCCGTTGCTGCTGCCACAAGTGGACTTGCCAATAATGTTTTGGAACCAGGACCTTGACGACCTTCAAAATTTCTGTTAGATGTACTTACTGCAATTTTACCTGTAGGAACTTTATCATCGTTCATTGCTAAACAAGCAGAACAACCTGGTTCACGTAATACAAAACCAGCTTCGTGGAAAATGTCTAACAAACCTTCTTCTTTTATTTTTGCTTCAACAATATGTGAACCTGGAACTAACCACGCTGTAATATTGTCTGCTTTTTTTCTTCCTTTTACTATAGATGCAAATGCTCTAAAATCTTCAATTCTACCATTGGTACAACTTCCTATAAAAACATAATCTACGGGTTTACCAATCATAGTTTCACCTTCAGCAAAGCCCATATAATCTAACGACTTTTTGTAGGTCGCTGCACCACCTTCAACCTCATCTGCTGTTGGAATATTGTTTGAAATTCCTGTTCCCATGCCTGGATTTGTTCCGTAGGTAATCATAGGTTCTATTTCACTAGCGCTAAACGTTAATTCTTTGTCGAAGACTGCATCTTCATCTGTATAAAGTGTTTCCCAATAGTTCATTGCCTTATCCCAATCTGAACCTTTTGGCGCAAACTGACGTCCTTTAACATATTCGAAAGTTTTTTCATCTGGAGCAATCATACCTCCACGAGCGCCCATTTCAATACTTAAATTACAAACTGTCATTCGTCCTTCCATAGACATTTGGGTAAAAACATCACCAGCATATTCAACAAAATAGCCTGTTGCACCCGAAGTTGTTAATTTAGAAATAATAAATAATGCAACATCTTTTGGAGTAACTCCTAAACCAAGCTCACCATTTACAGATATACGCATTTTTTTAGGTTTTGGTTGCATAATACATTGTGAAGAAAGAACCATTTCAACTTCAGACGTTCCAATACCAAAAGCAATTGCACCAAAAGCACCGTGTGTAGATGTATGAGAGTCTCCACAAACAATAGTTGCTCCTGGCAATGTGATTCCGTATTCAGGACCTACAACGTGAACAATACCGTTTTGTTGATGCCCTAATCCCCAGTGAGAAATTCCCCATTCAGCAGAATTTTCTTCCAAAGCTTTTAGCTGATTTGCCGATAACGGATCTTCAACAGGTAAATGTTGGTTTATTGTTGGTGTATTATGATCTGCCGTTGCAAACGTTTTATCAGAAAATAAAACCGTATTATTTCTACTTTTTAAACCTAAAAAAGCTACAGGACTTGTTACCTCGTGTATTAAATGTCTGTCTATAAAAAATACATCTGGTCCATCTTCAATTTTTCTTACTACATGCGAATCCCAAACTTTATCAAATAATGTTGTACTCATTTATTTATTTTTTTGTGTTTATTTATACAACCATGCTACATAACGCACAGTTGAAACAATGGCTGCAAAATTAAAAAAAACTACTATGTTGCCAATTTTATTATTATATATATACGATACCCAAATAGATTTTTTAAAAATTATTAGTTTAACTCTTTTTAATTAAACATATCACATTAGAGCTTATTCTAAATTTTAAATAAATAATAATTGCTACTATTACTCATTCTTATAATTTTATGTTTTATTAATTTCATACATTTTACAAGCCTAAAAGTTTAAATTTTGAAAATATTTCAAACTAAAAGGCGCTTTTATTAATTTTTGATAGAAATTGTTTCCTATAAAGATTTGCGATAAAAGAACTTAATTAAAAAATAGAGTTGAATAAGATTGCTGTTTTGATATAAAAAAATGATTGAAAACATATTATATACTACGATATCCAAAAAATTTAAACACTTTTAAATACTAATTTTACTGACATAAATACTATTTTGAACCTAACGTTAATTAACCTCTTCCTAAAAAAATAGCTATATAACCTTTAGAGGATTATATTTGCCTAATTTAAATTTTATGAGTTTCAAAATATTATCTTCTCCTTTACAAGGATTTACAGACTTCCGATTTAGAAATGCCCTAAACAATCAATTTGGAGGAATTGATACTTTTTATGCACCATACATTAGATTGAATGGAAAATTTATTATTAAAAATGCATATCAAAGAGATTTATTACCAGAAAATAATAGCGGTTTAGAATTAATTCCTCAAATTATTACAAATGATGCAGATGAATTCTTATTTGTTGCCAATTATATACAGCAACTAGGTTATAAAGAATTAAACTGGAATTTAGGCTGTCCGTATCCAATGGTTACAAAATGCGGAATGGGTTCAGGACTTATTAATGACAGCCAAAAGATTAATGAAATTCTGAAAAAAGTACATGCTGAATCTGATGTTTTAGTTTCTATGAAAATGCGTTTGGGTTATGAAAATAGCAAGGAAATTCTAAAAACACTACCAATATTAGATGCATTTCCTCTTAAAAATATTGGAATACATGCGCGCATTGGCAAACAATTATATAAAGGTGGTGTTGATCTAGAAGGATTTCAAAAATGTATTGATACTACAAAGCATACATTATATTATAATGGAGATATTACCTCGGTTGTAAAATTTAGAGAAATGCAAGAATGTTTTCCTTCAATAAACCATTGGATGATTGGAAGAGGATTGATTTCCGATCCTTTTTTACCAAGTATGATTAAAAGTAATAGTTTAGAATACCCCGAAAATAGAATTAAATTATTTACTGAATTTCATAATACACTTTACCAACAATACAGTGAATCGCTTTCTGGAGCAACCCATATTTTACTAAAAATGTACCATTTATGGGAGTATTTTTCTTTATCCTTCTCCGACCCTCGTAAAACTTTAAAGAAAATTAAAAAAGCAAAAAGTATTAAAAACTACGATGCGGCAGTTTCTGAGATATTTAATTCCGAGAGAAACTAAGTTATTTTTTAAATAATTGTTTGTTTAATACTTTATTCACTTTAATAAAATTTTAAAAGAATAGTTTATTATATCTTCAATTAAATAAGCTAACATTCTAACTTTCAATATATAATTCTGAAATATATTTGATTATTAATAATTTCTTTTATATTTTTATAGTTTAATTAATTAACCAACTGACTATCTTTAATTCTTTATAAATGAAAACCCCTATTAAAAATAATTTAAAATCATCAGATTTTATAAGAGAATTTGCTTTTAAAAATTACAAAACCTACGTGGCACATTACGAGTCTAGAAATTTAAAACCAATTCCGTTTCATGAATTTTTAAAAAATTATATGGTTCCTGAAAACTAACTTTTTAAAGTTTTTTTTTAGATTTATGTATATTTAGATTCTACTTTGATAAGTGTACAAGTCATAATAGCGTCCTTTTTTGGCTAATAACTCGTCGTGTTTTCCTCGCTCTACAATTTCTCCTTCTTCAATAACCAAAATTTGATCTGCTTTTTGGATAGTACTCAATCTATGTGCAATTACAAATGTTGTTCTGTCCTTCATTAATGTATGTAAACTCTTTTGAATAAAAGATTCACTTTCTGTATCTAAATTAGAAGTTGCTTCATCTAAAATTATTACTTTTGGGTTAGCCAATATAGCTCTTGCTATTGAAATTCTTTGACGCTGACCTCCAGACAATTTTACACCTCTTTCACCAATAACTGTATTTAAACCTTCCTCAAATCTATCGGTAAATTCATTCACATAAGCACCTTTAACAGCTTCTATCAACTGTTCTTCAGTGGCATTTGGCCTTGGAAATAATATATTTTCTCTAATTGTTCCTTCGTATAAAAAATCGTCTTGTAATACAACTCCTAACCTGCTTCTAAAACTATTTAAATTTACTTTAGACATATCTACACCATCAACAGCAACAATTCCTTTTGAAGGGTTTAAAAAAGAGGCTGCCAAACTTGCAATTGTAGATTTACCTGAACCAGAAGAACCAACTAAAGCCGTTACACTTCCTTTTGGTGCATTAAATGAAATATTATGAAGCACTTCTTTTCCTTTTTCATAACTAAAAGAGACATTTTTAAATTTAATATCTCCTTCAATTTTTTCTAAAACTTCTGTTCTCACCTCAGGATTATCTTCTTCTGTCATTTTCATTAATTCCTCGGTTCTATCTAAACCAGCCATAGCTTCGGTTAACTGACTTCCAATATTACTCATTTGAACAATTGGAGCAATTAAAAAACCCAAAAACAGTGTAAAAGACACAAATTCACCGTAAGTCATTGTATTATTCATAATAAAATAACCACCAATTCCCATAATACCAGCCGATGCCAATCCTAATAAAAATGTTGAAGAGCTTGTCATTAATGCAGTTGCTGTTAAACTCTTTTTCACATTTAAAAACAGTTTTTCTACACCAATTTCAAAAGTTTTATTTTCCTGGGCTTCGGCATTAAAACCTTTAATAACACGAACTCCATTTAAGGTTTCAGTTAACCTCCCTGTTACCTCTGCATTAATTTTTCCACGTGCCCTAAATATTGGTCGAATATATCCAAAAGCTTTTAGAGCAACTACTGCAAAAATTGCTACTGGAACCAATACAAAAAACGTCATTAGTGCATTTATTTTAATTAAAATTATTAATGAAATTATTGCCGTAATAGAACCTCCAACTAATTGCACTAAACCTGTACCAACAAGATTTCTAACACCTTCAACATCTGTCATTACCCTAGAAACTAAGGCTCCAGACTTATTATTATCAAAAAAACTTATAGGTAATGTAAGAAGCTTTTTTTGGACTTTTGCTCTTAAAAGTGAAATTAAATGTTGTGCTTCTACACTTAACAAACGTGTTAAAGAAAAAGATGTTATTGCTTGAATAAGAATTGCAGCACATACAATAATAATTAATGTAGTTAATGCGCTCATATCTTTTGAGGGAATTACATCATCAATTAAATTTTTACTGGCATAAGGCAATACCAAACTGGATAAACTCTTAGCCATTATTAATACCAACCCTATAAAAATGATTCGTTTTCTTGGCCAAATAAACTCCTTAAATGCCCACCAGAATGATACTTTTGTTTTGCTCATACTTTTTGTAGTCGAAAATCGAGCCAGAACTTTACAAATGACAATTAGGCAGCATATTCAGATTTTGAAGTCTATTCTAATAGAGTTTAATAACTCTATTCAAAAGCTATTATATTACATCTGAATATACTGCTACAATTTAATTTCTAAAAAGGAGGTGTTTTTATTGCCTAACTTTTTAGAATTTTAATTTTTGAAATAAATATCTTGTTTTAATAATTCCTGAGGATTTCCACCAACTAAAATTTTAAATTTACCTTCTTCAATAATCCACTTATTATTAATTCCGATACTTTCCATATCTTTAGTAGTTAGATTAAATTCCAGCGTTTTTGTTTCACCTGCTTTTAAGTTTATTTTATTAAAACGAACTAATTTTTTAGCATCTGGAGAAACCGTTGCAACCAAATCTTTTATATAAACCTGTACAATTTCTTTTCCTGCTCTTTTACCAGTATTTTGAACAGTAATAGTAGCTTTAAATTCATCAGAACCTGATACCGTATCTTTACTAATTTTTAAATCTGAATATTTAAAAGTAGTATAAGACAGTCCGAAACCAAATTCAAATTGTGGGTAAAAACCTTTATATCCCCAGTTTACATCTCTAATATCTGTCTTTTTATAATAGTATGGCACAATATTTCCTGAATATTTTGGATAGGTATATGGCAATTTTCCACTTGGGTTAATCGCACCAAAAATTATATCTGAAACAACTCTTCCTCCTTCTTGGCCTGGTAAGTATGCCATTAGTATACCATCAACTAAAGGTTCAATTTCTCTAATTATACGAGTTCTACCTTGTACCATAACTAAAATTATAGGCTTTCCTGTTTTAGCTAATTTTTTAACTAATTCTTGTTGCACTTTAGGCAACTCTAGCTCATTTATATCTGAAGGCTTTTCAGAAGCTGGAATTTCACCAACACATACAACTATATAATCAGCTTTTTTGGCTTTAGAAACCGCTAAATCTGAATTAATATCTTCTAAATAATCTGTTCCTGCTACAAAATCAACATTTTCTGCTCCAACTTGTTTTTTTATAGCATCTAGAATTGTTAATTTGTTTGGATCGTTATAGGTTGTATCTCTACCTAAAAATGATCTTGACCAAGCTCCATTTAAAACATTTATTGAATTGGCCGAATACCCCGTTACCAATACTTTTTTATTAGAAGAAAGTGGTAAAATAGCATTTTCATTCTTTAATAAAGTAATAGCTTCACTTGCTGTTTTATAATTGGCTGCAATATGTTTTTCACTTCCAAAATCGGGATATTCGTTTGGGTTGTTGTATGGAGTTTCAAACAGATTTAAGTAAAATTTTAAACGTAAAATTCTAGCTACTGCATCATCTATTCTTTCTTTTGAAATTTCTCTGGCTTCAACCAATTCTACAATATAATCAACTACGTCCGTATCATAAGGGTTCATTAATAAATCGATTCCAGCGTTAACAGCCAATTTAGTTGCTTCTCTCATATCTTTAGCTGATTGATGTGCAGCAACTAAAAATTCTACATCGCTAAAATCTGATATTACCACTCCTTTAAAACCCATTTCTCCTTTTAAAATATCGGTAATATAATAGGTATTTAAATGACAAGGAATTCCATTTACGGCATTGGAACTAATCATAACTCCCATTGCCCCATTTTGAACTGCTTTTTCAAAAGGAGGTAAAAAATACTGACGTAAATTGTTTTCTGGAATAATTGCGTTTGCTCTATCCTTTCCGTTTTTTCCTGCTCCATAACCCACAAAATGCTTAACACAAACTGCAGTACTTGTTGCGTTTTCCAAGCCTTTTTCTTGAGAACCTTTAATATAAGCACTGGTCATTTCAGAAATTAAGTATGGATCTTCACCAAAACTTTCACCAATTCTTCCCCAAAGAGGTTTTGTTGCTACATCTGCATTTGGATTAAAATTCCAAGGGAGCGATGCTGCTCTAGATTCATAAGACGTAATCTCTCCTCCAATTCTAGAAAGTTCTTTATTCCAAGTTGCAGCAACAGCAATTTGATGCGGGAACATTACTGAGCCAATTACATAATTAGCTCCGTGAATATTATCAATTCCGTACAATACAGGGATTCCTAAACGTGTTTTTTGCATTGCTGAATCCTGAATTTCTTTCACTATTTGATACCAAATTTCTTTTTTTGGCGTAAACCCAGGTCTATTATGAATAGATCCTACTCCATAATCAATTATAAATTTTTTAAATTTTTCTTTATGAAAAATGGCACTATCTCTTTTAGCCCAATAACCACCAGTTAATATAGATGGCAATCCTATGTTTAGCATTTGACCCGCTTTTTCTTTCAAGGTCATTTCTGCTAAAAGGTTTGTTATTTTAACTTCTATTTCAGCTTTTTTAGCTTCGTTACTTTGTATAGCTGTACTTTTTATTTGTTCATTTTTTGAACAAGATATAAACGCCAGCATTACTATTAATTGTATTATTCTTTTCATTTTAAAACTCTAAAATTTTATATAATTGTTACAAAAGAAATTAAATATTGTTTCATTATTTACTCATTTAAATATTATTTATTGAAACAGTAATTTGCTTAACGTCACCTGTTCTATCAAAAATTTGACTACTTACACTCGAGTTAAGTTCTAATTCAGAGAATTTAATTGTATTATTATTACAAATTACTTCAACCGAATTATTTTTAGCTTTTTTATAAATAATTGGAACCTGACAATATGTAAATCCTAATGAATTTGCAGGCAATACAATTTCTTGTTTTTGTTGTTGTACGTCTGTATATTTAAATATACTGCTAGTACTTAAAAATTCTTCTTGTTTTAAAAGTCCAGCTTTAAATTGAAGTTTTCCTTCTTTTACAGCAACTCCTAATTCTCCAAATCGGCATAAAATATCTTCTTTTACTTGTCCAGTCATTCCTGGTTGTTGCGCTCCTTTTCCTGCTGGAGTATGAGAATAAGGATCGGTTGGAAATGCACCATATAATTCAGGTGATTTATGCACTCCTATTCCTTCGTTAATCTCGTAATAATGCGTTTTAAGCCTGTTTATAATATCTTTATTTTCGTTCTCATTTATTGCTTTTATACAAATTTCTTGAACTGATAATAACAATTTAGAAACCATATGCCAATAAATTGACCCTAATCCTTCATATCCAAAGAACGTACCTGATCTTCCTGTAAATTCTTTATGATTGAAAACTTCTTCAAAAATAGCTAGCAGTTGTTTTTCATCTTTTTCAACTAACTTTTTATACGATTTTGGCAATACAGATAATGCAGTTTTTAAACTATTTGCGTTGTTAAAATTGCCATTAAAATGATAATTCCCCAAACAATCTTTTTCTATAATTTGAGAATTATTTGCTTTTAAAAGTTGTTGGGCTAATTCCAATTTTTCAACTTTTTCTGCTGGGATATTATTTTTAACAACAAATCTTGAAAGCTCTTTATTTGGATACAATAAGTAACTGTATTGATCTTTTCTGAATAAAGCACTGTTTTTTAAGGCATCTAAAAGTTTTAAACTGTTTTCTGAAGAAATATAACCAGCACTTAATACTGCTACTTGCCCCTCTAACATTTCTGGCAAATAAGAAATTGAAATTTCTTTAGTAGTATTAAAAGTTATTAAATTATAACTGTGGTATAAATTATCTTCTCGTTTGTTAGCATTGATTGAATGCTCTAAAAAGCTACTTGTAGTTAAAATAAAATGGTACAATTCGCTTTTTGCAACTGTCTTTTTTGTTCCAGAAAAACCTTTCTTATAGATTGTAGCTCTATAATTTCCAGCAGCAGTTCCAAGTTTATCAGTAATCGTTTTTCTGTCTGCATCAGAAATTTTACTTTGAATTAATGCGCTATTTTCACTAAATGTAGTTGTTAATTCATTTAAAAATAATGTTAATTCTTCAGAAATTTGAATTTCATTTATTTCGGAATTTGAAAGAATTTCATCAAAGAATTTTAAAAATCGTTTTAAATGATATAACGTAACCATAGAAACTCCATTACCCACAAGTGCGTTGTTTGCATCGTTCCATTCTGGTCTTTGTGTATTTAACCAAATTCCTGCTTCAGGAATAAAGTTTGAAACTTTCACCAAAACTGTTGCCAACAATTTTTCGATTAGATTTACTTTATAAATGTTGTTATTTTTATCTAAAAGCAACGCTCCATCTGCACCTAATTCTAATTTTCTGTCGTGTATCTTTTTATCTAATTCAAAATCAAAATCGATGGTATCTTTAGGATTCTTTAAAATTTCTTGATAACTTTTTATTTTATAAGGCACATTTGCATAAACAAAAATATCTTGTTTAAAATATTGAGCTATTTTTTTTGGATAGTGTTTTTCTACAAACTCTAAGAACTTTAACAAGTAAATAATCTGATGATCTCCCCAATATCCAATAAACGACCACGGATCGTCTGGCTCAACAACTTCCCAATCAAAACCGTCTTTTGTTACACGGTACGGGTTGTAACCTTCAAATGTAGTAGCATTTAAAAATTTGAAAATCATATTTTCTATAAATGCAGGATATGAATGCGCTAAGGCCTCCCAATTTTGAAAAATATCTCTCCAGTTACCCTCATAATCTAAAATTTTAGAACCATCTGTTTCACTGCGTGTATTAATAGAAAACTTATTCCAAGGTCTGCTAGGGTCTCCGTGTCTTCTACTAAATTTTAGTGGTAAATATTCAATACTTAGTCTTTTAAAATCTGAATTACTATTTTGTAACACTAAATCTTTGAGAAAACTAAGTGAAAATGTTTCAGGTAAGTTGTCTAATATTAATTGCTGTTCTTTAAAAACCTGATTATTTGCTTTTAAAATATAATTTTTAAAATCTTTAGATTCTATTTTATAGTTTTCGTCAAAAATACCTCCACGCATATTGTTAAAAAGCACATTTGCAAAATGTCGTGTATCTCTTAACTTATCTTCTGTAACCTGGAGTCCATCTGCATTTCCCGTTAATTCTATTAAATTTCGGGTTCCTAAATCAATATCATTTTGTACTTCTGCCCATAAGTTTTCAGCATTTTTTAACTTTTCTGAAATATCAACAATTGCAGAAGGGCCTTGATTTACATTTGCAACCAACATCCAATTTTGCTTAGATTTAGAATGCAGTTTAAATTCTGAAGCAACAAAATAAGCTCCTTTTTCGGCTCTTATATCCGTTTCTTGTTTAATTTTTTTTCCTTGTTTAAAATTATGAAGTTGTAAAGATGAAATTAAATAGGTTGGTTTTTCTAGTCCTAAAGCCCAGGCTATGTTTGCCTTTAACGCTTCACTTGGCTCTGCTTTATCTACTATAATAGCGCTTAATGCAAAAATTCCTAATCCTATTTTTGCCTCAAGTTCACTTTTTTTATAGGCATCAACCAAATTACTTTTTCCATTTTGCATATCCGTTTTAACACCATACGGTAAAATATTTTGAAGTCCATCTAAAACAACTATCTTCCTTTTTTTAAAGGAATTATTTATAAGTGTTGCTTTTTTTACAAATCCAAATAGATTACTTGAATTCCATTCGTATTTAAAAGTGAGCTCAAGGTCTTTATTCTCTTCTTCGAAGATTATTTTATTTCCAAAACTATTTTTATACAAATTTCTTTGAATATTATACACTCCTTCATAATTATCTGAAAAAGGTTCCCACAGAACTATTTTATTTTTTTTATGAATTTGAAAAACAGTTTTACTGCCAGTAATATTAGAAGATTCCGATATTTTATCGTCTGTATAATAAGGAAATAATGCATTATCGCTATTTTTTCGCCCAGCAGTTAAACCTCCATTACTTGAAATAAACATCCAATGATTAGAATCGCTTACAACACTCATAAAAAAAGGCCTCATAGCATTGTTGTTAGAAATTTTATAATAGGTTTCTCCGTCAATAACTACTGTTGCTCCCTTTACTTCTACTTCTTCATTTAAAATTTTACAATCTCCTACATATATTGACTTACTGTTCATATAAAAAAATTTAAAATAAAAACCTCTAAAAAGATTTTTTAAAGAGGTTCTTACAATTTAACATAATTAAAAACTTAATTTACTTTAAACGGAATATTAGCTGTTGCAGCGTGATCAAATCCATCATTTGCATATACAAATAATCTATAAACACCTTTTTTTGGTGCTGTAAATGTTATTTTTCCTTCTCCTGTTTTTTTGAAATTTGCTTCAACTGGTTTTGGACGTTCTTCATAATCTCCTCCATCTCCCAAATCTGTACTTTCTGGTAAAATTTCCCACTTATAATTTAATGGATCATTTTCAAAATCATTTATTTCAACAAAAGCTTCATAGGTTTTTTCACTTTCTAAATTCACATTATCGTATGCTGTTTTAGAATCTAATATAAATGATTTTATTTGTGGAGTTCTATTTTCTGGCCACTTATCATTCCAAATTTTATGCATAACATCAACCGATTCGGATTCTTTTCCATCTTCAAAAAATATACCATACCAAGTTGGAGTTCTTTCTTGCTTATTTCCCCAAAGGAACACATAAGAACCTATGCATTGAAGCGAGTCGGCTTCAATACCACCTTTGTATCTTTTTAAATAATTTGCAGCTTTTAAAGTGCTATTTTCTTCAATTGGAGCACCCCATTCTGTTTTAGGAACTTCCCAATGTCCAGTTGCTCCCCATTCTGTTACCATATATGCTTTTTCCCAACCAAATTCTCTAATTAATTTCGGCAAATTTGGTAAATCTCCATACATTTGAACTGATAAAATATCAATATCTGAACATCTTTCTTTTATTAGTGAAATTTGTTTTTGTGAAATTCCAGCTAAAGTTGTTGTTGTTAAATGATTGGGATCAATCTCATGAATCATTTTAGAAATATCATTTACAGCATCCCAAACTTTAGGGTTTTTAGATCTTAAATTTAATTCGTTTCCAATTGCCCAAATCATTAAAGCAGGATGATCTTTAAATTCTAAAATCTCTTTTTTAATATTTTCTAGTTGTTCTTTTACAGCAGCCTCGTCATCATAATCAAATCCGTGACGTTCTCTAGCAACTTCGATTCCCATTGTTACCATTAATCCATTTTCATGCGCTTCATCTAAAACTTCTTTTCCACTTCTTTGTCCATTAGCAGTTCTCCAAGTTCTAAACGAATTTCCGTTGTGTTTTGCCAATGCTTCAATATTACCAAACTCCAATCCTGCACCATCTATATAAAATGGCTTATTATTAACCAATAATTGAAACTTACCGTTTGTGTTTGTTAGGGTTACTTTTGCAGGTTTATCTATTGCTAAATTTTCGTTTTTAGATTGCTTTGTGTTACAAGCGTAAAAAAGCGAAATGCAAAAAACAATTAATACTAAATTTTTCATCTATTTTTATTATGATCTAATTAATAATTCTTCTACTTCTTCTAATGTTTTTCCTTTTGTTTCAATCACGTATTTTAAAACAAACAACAATGATAAAACTGCCATAGCTGCATAAATTGCAAACGTAACTGTAGGGCCTAAATTGGTAAGTTCCCAAGGGAAAAACTGTGTTACTGTATAACTTACTAGTGAATTAAAGAAACCAACTACTGAAATTGCAATTCCTTTTACATTTCCAGGGAAAATTTCTGATAACATTGTCCACATTACTGGACCTAATGAAATTGCAAAAGCTGCAACATACAATAATATTGCAATTAGCACCAATGTTGCATTTATATTAATAAAACTTTTAATTTCATCTTGTTTAAACTCTGTAAATTGTGTTTCATTTAATAAAGGCTGAACGTTTTCAAACAATTCATTTTGAGATACAAATGAAAGTCCTTCTAACGCTGTTAGTGCCGTTTTAATTTCTGGATTACTTATTTTTTCAATAGTAGTTTCATTAAAATTATAAGTTGCACTATTAAAGGCAAAAGTTGCCATTGATAAGGCAATTGCCATTGCAGATGTACCAATAATTAACAATGGTTTTCTTCCTAACTTATCAATTAAATAAATGGCTACAAACGTGAAAACTAAATTAGTTAAACCTACAACAATAGCTTGTAAAAATGAAGCATCTGTACTACCACCTGCTTGTTCAAATATTGTTGGTGCATAATAAAAAATGGCATTAATACCTGTAATTTGTTGAAAAAACGCCAAACCAAAAGCTATAATTACAATAGCACGCATTTTTTTACTAAAGAAATCTGCGTATGTACCTTTTGCTTCTTTTTTATCGATCCCTCTTTGAATTTCACTAATGGTTTTATCTGCAAACTCTTTACCTCCAATTTTTATTAATGTATTTTCAGCAACTTCAACCTTTCCCAATTTTTGAATTAACCAACGAGGACTTTTTGGAACTAAAAACAAGGATAAGAAATAAATAATAGCAGGAATTGCTTCAACACCTAGCATCCACCTCCAACTATCAACTTCAATATCTTTTAAAAAATAGTTAGAAAAATAAGCAACTGAAATACCTAAAACAATGTTTAATTGATTTAATGAAACTAAACTACCTCTTAACTTTGGTGGTGCAATTTCAGCTATATAAATTGGTGCAATTAATATAGCTCCTCCAATACCAACACCTCCAATTATTCTTGCAATAACAAACGAAATGTAGTTTGTAGCAAATGCAGACCAAAGTGCTGAAATTGTAAATAATAGTGCTGTTAAAATCAGTATTTTTTTTCTCCCAAATCTATCACTTAACGGACCTGCAGTTATATTACCAGCCATGGCTCCAAAAATTACACACCCAACAGAAAACCCAAGTTCCCAATCAGACATTTCAAAATAACTTCTTATTCCGTTTACTGCACCAGAAATAACTGCACTATCGAAGCCCAATAAGAAGCCTCCCATTGCAACAATTAAACTTATAGTAATTGTATACTTTTTGTTCATAATTTTAGCTAATTTTTAGTTCGCAATATTTTATAATTATTTTAACAATAGTGTTTCTATTGCATGTGCTGGCATATCTAATGTTGCTGTTTTAGACCCAACAGTAACCGTATAAGTAACTGCTTTATCACTTTGGTTCATAGCTACAATTGCAATAGTGTTATCTTCATTTACAAATGCAGTAGTTAACAATTTATTTGAACTAGAAACACTTGAAATTCTTTTAGCTCCTGGTCTAATAAATTTTGAGAAATGCCCAATATAGTAATACGAATTTGTAAATGTTAACTCACCTGTTTTAGAATCTCCATGTACGGGTGCAAAACATAAATTATTTACATGGTTTGGTCCACCTGTTTCATCTAACAAAATGTTCCAATCTGTCCAAGCTACAGTTCCGTTATTAAAATCATTAATCATAGATTTTCCATAACGCTCTGCTAATTTTGGGTCTTCATTAATAATTCTACTTACATTGTAACCTTCTGTACAACCTTCCGTAAATATTAAGTTTTTATCTGGGAAAGCTTCATAAACCATTCCTACATTATCAAACATTGGAACACCATCTTTCCAATCTTCATACCAATGAAAACCAATACCCCAAACATACTTTGAAGCTTCTGGGTCGTTTAAAATAGTACTTGCTCTTTGGAATATTAAATCACGATTATGATCCCAAACAATAATTTTTTTATCACCTAAACCTTCGCTTTCTAGAGTTGGTCCTAAATGATTTTTTAAAAAATCACGCTCTTCTTCAGCTGTATAAATACAAGATTCCCATCGTTGGGTTGCCATTGGCTCATTTTGTATAGTTAATCCCCAAATTGGAATTCCTTCTTTTTCGTAAGCTTTAATAAATTTTGCGTAATATTTTGCCCAAGATGGAGCAAATTCTGGCTTTAGTTTTCCACCTTTTAACATATTATTGTTAGTTTTCATAAAAGCTGGTGGACTCCAAGGAGATACATACATTTTTAATGTTCCTCCGGCTGCAGCTATCGCAGATTTTATAAATGGTATTCTAAATTCTCTATCGTGGTCAATATTAAAAGTTTTTAGTTCAGCATCACCTTCTTCTATATAAGTGTAACTGCCACTTCCAAAATCACTACTATGAATAGTTGTTCTTGATAATGAATAGCCAATTCCTTTATCAATACTATAATAAGCTTCCAAAAATTTTGCTTGATTTTCTTTTGTAAGTTTATAGAAAGTTTCGGCTGAAGCATCTGTTAATGAAGCTCCAATACCAACAAAAGTTTGAAATTTTTTAGTAGGATCAACTAAAATAGAGACTTCTGTTTCTAATGGCTGTTTAAAATCTGAAAATTCAATAGTACCAGTTGGTGATAATTTGAATTCTGAGTTATGTGCACTTGTAAACACTTGAAGCGTATTGCCATATTCATTAATTTCTAACGTTTCTGGATTGTCTACAGAAACCGACTTTGTTTTATCATTTTGAACGCATGATGCGAACGTTATTATCAAAGTAAATGCTAAAAATATTCTTTTCATTATTCTATTTATTTATTTGTTCTTATTATCATTCTTTAATCAAAAATATTATTTATATACTCTAACATAATCAATTTCCATAGTAGATTGGGTGAAATTTGAGTCAATAGTTCCTCCTAAATTTCCGCCCATAGCCACATTAAGAATTAAGAAAAAATCAGAATTAAAAGGCATATTACTATTGGTTGTCATTACAAAATATTCTAGGTTATCAACAAAAATTCGAATCGCTCCTCCTTCAGTCCATACCAACTTATAAATGTGAAAATTACTAGTAGAATTTGTAATTGTTGTATCTAAACCATAACCTGCATAACTTCCATTATTGGACCAATGACAGGTACCTAAAACCTTATTTTTATCCCAACCAGTTTGTTCCATAATATCAATTTCTCCACAGGCAGGCCATCCTACTTGATCAAAGTTTGCGCCTAACATCCAAATGGCAGGCCAGGTCCCTTTTGAAGACGGCAATTTTGCACGTACTTCAACAGTTCCATATGTAAATTCAAATAAATTTTCTGATTTTATACGTGCAGAAGTATATCCTCCAGAACCATCACTTTTTGCTGTTATTTTAAGTAAACCATCCTCAACAATAACATTTTCTGAATTATTTGTATAGGTTTGAAGTTCATTATTACCCCAACCTCCAGCACCAAGATTATAGTTCCAATTTTTAGGATTTGGTGCGCCATTTTCAAAAAATTCATCTGCCCAAACGGGAGGTGTTCCATTATAAAATGCAACTGTAATTGTTTTAATTATATTTATTGAATTATTAGAACTGGAATAGGCTACAACTTTTATTTCATGAGTTTCAACTCCTTCAATATTATTAAATATGAATTGATAGGTTCCATTTGTAGATTGTTGTTCTGATTGATTGTCAATTATAAACCCATATTTTACTGCATTAGTGGCTGTTGCTTTAAAATTTACAATACCAGATCCATCTCCATAAGTATTACTTTCGTTTGCTCCTACAATACTTAAATCTAAAGATAAATTTGTTGGAATAGCATTAGCCGAATTTGTTACATCATCATTACCATCAGAACAAGCTAATACCAATATTGATACTAAAAAAGATACAACAACAAGTGTTAAAACAGCATTTTTTTTCATAAAAAGAGTTTGATAACTTTTAAAAGAAAGGGCTGATTTTATCAACCCTTTCATATTTTATTTAGATTAGTACATCATTTAAACTATTCTGGAATTAAGGTAAACCACCAATTAAATTCACCATTTCCATCTGTAGATGTGATTACCATTTCATTAGCAGAACGCATATGAATTCTATATTTGTGGTCACCACCAATATAATAACCTATAAAAGCAGTACCTGTTAGGTTTATTGTCTCTGCTCCTCCTGGTGCAGTTAACGACCAATTAGCAGTATAAGAATCTAATAAATGCTGTATTATATCAGCACCTTCTGCTTCTCCACCAGAACCACCTAATTCATTAATTAAGCCCTCTCTACCAAATACAACTCCATCTGGACCTACATCATGGGTAAATGTTCCATCTACATTAAAAGTATATCTATCATCATACATACCTGTATGTGCTTTTTCTCCAGGACCAGCACCAAACCATTCTGCTTGAACAGAACCTCCTACTGGACCCAATCCGAAATGCTTAGGAGCATCAGATGCAATTTTCCAAGTTCTTGAACTATTTGCATGTAACATTTCCTTTAAATCTGCTGGTGCTTCATAAAGCGCTAAAGCTTCAATTTCAATTGTTTTGCTTGTAGAAATTCCTCCAGCACCATACGCAATTACGGTAATACCATATGTATTATTTCCCAACGATGTAAACGTATGTTCTAAATATCCATTAGTTTGCAGTTTAGTAGCATTTTGTATAACAAAATGGAAAGACGTAGCATTATTTGCAGTAGCTGATAATTTAACTAAACCACTACCTAATCCAGGAGCAGCCGTTTCATCTGCTATTCCATCACCATTGGTATCATCTAGATAAGTTACAGATAACTGAATATTATTAGGAGCAATAAGTTCTCCTATTGTAAGGTCATCTTCCTGACAGCTATTCATTATTGCTAGCGCAAGAAAAATACCTAGTATATATTTTATGTTTTTCATTTTATATAATTTTATAGTTAATATTCTCTTACGTTTTTTAATTAGTAAGCGTATAATCATCAAAGTAACATACCGAATCATCTCCTACAACGCCAAAATCAAAGAATACTACAACTTTTACATAATCTGCAGCTGGCGCTCCACTAAAGTCATATTCTAAAACTTCCCAATCACCCGATATTGTAGTATTTACATCTACTTCATGTGTTATACTAGCATCAGCATTCTCCAGTTTAACTTTTACTACAGCACCTACTTTTGATGACCATGTTTTTAAACTTATTTTATTATAAGTATCCAAGTCTAATGCAGCATCTAATTCTCTCGTAACTCCTGCCCATACTTCTGCTCCACTTGTTTTTGTAAATTGGGCAACATTAGCGGTTACAATTCCTAAACCAGAAGGCAAATCATCAAGAGTAATAACTCCTGCAGAGGCATTTCCAAAAGGAAGTAATTCTGCTGCACCTTCAAAATCTTCAAATACTGTTGGTGGAGTTCCGTTATTAAACAATTCTATATTATCATAATAATATACTGAATCATCTCCTGCAACACCAAAATCGAAGAATACTACAGCTTTTACATAATTTGCAGCTGGCGCTCCACTAAAATCATATTCTAAAACCTCCCAAGCATTTGATATAGTAGTGTTTACGTCTACCTCATGTGTTATGCTGGCATCTGCATTCTCTAATTTAACTTTTACTACAGCACCAACTTTTGGAGACCAGGTTTTTAAACTAATATTTGTATATGTAACTAGATCTAGAGGCATATCAAGTTCTCTAGTAACTCCTGCCCATACTTCTGCTCCACTTGTTTTTGTAAATTGAGCAACATTATCTGTAACTATTCCTAATCCAGAAGGTAAATCATTTAATGTAACAACTTCTGCAGAGGCATTTCCAAAAGGAAGCAGTTCTGCTGCACCTTCAAAATCTTCAACCATTAATTTAGCAAATGCTCCTTCTGAAAGAAAATCTTGTTTAATGTTATCAACATAAAAAGTCCAATCTGCACTTCCATCTCCAGTTAATCCAAAATCAAAAAACAATACTACTTTTTGATACGTTTTAGAAAGGTCAATACCACTAACATCAAAAGTTACTGTTTCCCAAGAGCCGTTACCTTGTGTTGTAACTTCTTTTTCAAAGAAAACATTTGAATCATCAAGATTTTCTAATTTTAATAATACTTTTCCACCAGGTTTTGGAGACCAAACGTCCATTTTAATAGCATTCTTAATTGAAAAATCTATAGGTGATGAAAGTGTAATAACATTACCTGCCCAAACTTCTGGTGCGCCTTTTACAATTTTACCTACTGTGTTTGAAGTGTTACCGTTTGTATCTGGGTTATCTATAACGGCATTTGAAGCCCCACCAAACCCTTGGAATACACTTGCATCAAAAATTTCAAAATCAATTGGTAATTCTACAGGAGAAGCTATTGTAACAACTTGACTTAATTCTGTTGTTGCAGTTCCTCCACTTAAAGCTACCACTTTTATAGTAAAATCTCCCACGCTTGGATATTCAAAACTCACTGAACCATCTGGTCCTAGAGGTGTAGGTTCTTCATTTTCATTTGATGTGTCAAAATACACTAAAAACGAAGTAGCAAAATCTGCTGTTGCAGATACATTTATAACAAATGGATTAGAGCCATCTATTACTGCATTTATTTTTAAATTCTCTGGTGCTCTAAATGATACTACTAAGTCTTGTGAAACAGTTGTTTTTAAACCTGTAATACCAATAGCTTCTATTCCAATTGGATAGGTACCTTCAACATATGTATGCTGTACACTCTCACCTTGTTTAAGGTTTGCAGTCTCAGTTGAACCATCACCTAAGGTTACATTGTAAGACACTCCTCCTTCAGAATTAGGTGTAATTGTTACTAATCCTGTATTATCTTGTGTTATTAAAAACTGTGCAGATACATTTGCAGGTGCCTGTATGTTATCAACAAAGTTTAAATCATTAAGATCATCTGAGCAACTTATAAAGAAGATCAAAGTAAAACTTAATATATATTTTAATGTTTTCATATCTGATTATTTAATTTTAATATCCAGGATTATTTTCCCATTGATTTCCTGATAATAATATTTCTTCTATAGGAATTGGGAAAAGTTCATGTTTACCTTGCTGAAATCCATCAATTTCTGCTGCAGCTCTCCCTGTTCTTACTAAATCGAAGAAACGATGACCTTCACCTACTAATTCTACTCGGCGTTCTTTCCAAATATCGGTAGTTAAATTAGCTCCTGTAGTTACTACATTCCCTAATGTTGCTCTGTTACGAACCTGATTTAAATATCCTTGTGCTTTTGAATCGCTAATTCCACCTCTATTTAAGGCTTCTGCTGCCATTAGTAACACATCAGCATATCTTATTGCTCTGTAATTATCTGGATTGGTAAGCGCGGCATCACCGTTATTTAAATCGCCTTTGCGTGCCATGATTTTTCTATTGAAATAACCTGTTTGCTCGTAACCAGCATCTTCTAAATAACTTGACCCTGGATTTTCCTCTATCCATTTATTAATATCTAAGATTGAATATTCTAAACGAATATCTCCTTCTTCAAACGCATCAACAACTTCTTGAACTGGTACATTAAAACTGTAACCAGCATCAAAGTGTCCAGTAGCATCAACAAAACCTCTTGGTCCATTAAAATATGCTGCATAATTACCTTCTAAACATTGGAAACATTCATAACTTCCTCCGTCGACATCTGAATATTGAATTTCAAAAACTGATTCTATATTGTTTTCGTTGTAGCGTTCAAACATATCTGGGTACTCTTCTGTAGTTAATAATCTATGTGGACCATTGTTTATTAAATCTTCAAGTACGTTTGCAGACTCTGGAAATTTATCTTGGTATAAATAAACCTTTCCTAACAAGGCTTGTGCAGCTCCTTTAGTAACTCTTCCAGTAGGATAGCCTGTATAATTTAAATTGCTAGCAGCATAAATTAAATCTTGTTCAATTAAAGCATACACCTCTGATTTAGGAGTTCTAGGAATACTAAATTGATCTCCAAATTGGATACGTTTATCAACTAACATTGGTACATCGCCCCACCATTTTACTAAAATGAAATTATAGTAAGCTCTTAAAAATCTAGTTTGAGCAATAACATTTGCTTTATTTGAAAAATCAGTTTTATCTTGAAATTCCAAAATATAATTACAACGGTTTATAGCTTCGTACATCCATTGCCACATAGTTCTTAATCCACCGTCACTTTGACCAACTGCAGAATGAATCATATCATCTATTTGCTGAATATAAGGTGAATCTGTTGCACTTTCACCTCCACACAATGTATTGTCTGAAGCTATTTCTGCATATTGAACAAATTTAGATGTTGCTTGTAAGTAATCATAAGCAGCAACCAATGCATCCTGATAATCTTCTTCTGAATTAAAAAAGTCTTCAGAGTTTGGGTCTAATGAATCTACATTTACAAAATCATCACTACAAGAATAGATGATAAAAACTGTAAAGAGAATATAAATGTTTTTTAAATTTTTCATAATTCTTGAATTAAAATTTTAAGTTAACACCTAACAATAATGATGCAGCATTTGGGTAAAACCCTTGATCTATTCCACCACCAATTGGTGCTCCGGTTCCTGCTGTTGGGTCGTAACCACTATATTTAGTTAAAGTAACTAAATTGCTTCCTGAAAGATATATACGTAACTTATCAACATTAGAATCTTCAGATTCTGTATCAAAAGTATATCCTAATTGTACATTTTGTAAACGGATAAATGAACCATCTTCTACATAAAAATCAGAAAAAACAGTATTTGAAGAAGTTCCAGTTGTTATTCTTGGTGCGCTATTACTTGTACCTTCTCCTGTCCAACGATCTAAATAAAAATTAGGCTTATTAACTAATTGCTGATTACGTTCGTAGTTACGAACAATATCATTTCCTAAAGATGCAAAAGCATAAGCTGCAAAATCCCATTTTTTATAATCAAAAGAGAGATTAAGACCCATTGTAGCATCTGGTAAAGGGTTTCCTAAATTTATTCTATCATCTAAATCTATAACGCCATCACCATTTTGATCTACAAATCTTAAATCTCCTGGTTGAGCTCCTAAATCTGTAACAGCCGCATTATCTATTTCGCTTTGATTTTGGAAGACACCATCCGTTTTATACCCAACAAAATAACCTAAAGGGTACCCTGCTTCCATTCTTGATATAGCTGGTTGAGATATTCCAAAATTACCTCCTTCAAGATATTCACCATCTCCACTTACTGCTACAACTTCATTTTTTATTGCAGTAACATTGTACTTAATACTAAATTTAAGATCATCACTCAACACGTCCGAATAACCAATTGCAAATTCAATACCTTCATTTTCTACAATTCCAGCGTTTACTACAGGTGGTGCACCAGTACCTAACAATCCTGATACTTGAGGAGACACTAGTAAATCTTCAGTTCTTCTTTTAAAATAATCTGTAGTTATATCAACTTTATTATCTAAGATTCGTAAATCAAACCCTATATCTAATGTTGATTGTTTTTCCCATTTAATTTCTGGGTTTGAAATTGGACCACTTGCAACTCCATAATACTCATCCTCTAAGTTATTTCCTCCGAAGAAATAAGTTCCTTCACCAGTAAGTAGTGATGTAAATCTATAATCTGGAATTCTATCGTTACCTAATATTCCGTATGAAGCTCTCATTTTTAATAATTGGAAAAATTTATTATTACTCATAAAGTTTTCATCTGAGATAATCCAACCAACTGATCCAGAAGGGAAATACCCAAACTTGTTACCTGGCCCAAATCTTGTAGAACCATCTCTACGTACTACTGCAGATAATAAATATTTACCTTTATAATCATATTGTACCCTCGTAAAATATGATAATAATCTACCATCAAATGTTGGGTTTCTGCCTAACTCTGCGTAAATATTTTCTTTTTCTAAAGCTTTATCTACAAATGCATTAGCTATACTATTATCTGCAATATCACGGCCTATCATTCCAGAAAACAAGCCTGTTGTTCTGAAAACTGAAGTACCTAAAAGCACATTAAGTTTATGCGTATCATTAAATGTATTTTCATATTTTATAAAACCATCAAAAGTATAATCTCTATAAATATCAGACCCTTCAAAAACGCTATTTCTAGATGTATTAAAAACCTTACCAACACCATAATAATCTATAGGATCAAAACTATTTGATCTTACTTCAGCATAATTAAATTGAATATTAGCTTCTGCTGTAAAATGTTCTAAAAATGTATATCCTAATCCAGCATAACCATTAAATTTTACCACTCTGCTTCTATTATAAGTATTAGCCATTTGAGCAACTGGATTAATCACTTCGCCTCCTAAACCATCTGCTAATGAAAACTCTCCATTTGCATCTCTAACAGGAATATTAGGCGCCATATTTAATGCGTTGAAAAGCACAGATCCTAAAGCATTTTCTGGTAGATTTTTTTTATTTGTTACGGTTGAAGTAACTCCAGACTTAAATTTAAAATTCTCTAAGAAGTCTAAATTATAACCAAGGCTTGTAGTATTTCTAGTAAAATTTGATTTGCTACCTCCAACAATACCATCTTGAGTTAAATAAGAAGTACTGAAAGAATATGATGATTTTTTTCTACCTCCTTTTAACGAAAGGTTATGACTTTGAATTGGAGCTGTTTCAAAAACTTCATTTTGCCAATTAGTACCAACGCCTATATCTGAAATGTTTGTAAATGGAGGTGTACTACCACCGGCTGCAAAAGCTTCGTTAACTATTAAAGCATATTCTGTAGCATTAAGCACTGGCATTTTACGAGTTGTTCTTTGAAGACCTACATAACCGTTATATTCAACAGTTAATGGCATTTCTTTTCGCCCAGTTTTTGTTGTTATTAAAATAACACCATTTGCAGCTCTTACTCCATAAATACCAGCTGTAGCATCTTTTAGAATATTCATGCTTTCAATGTCATTTGGGTTAACTACACTTAAATCTTCAACCACGTTTCCATCTACTAAAATTAAAGGTCTACTGTCTCCATTTGTAGAAACACCTCTAATACTAATTGTTGAACTTCCTCCAGGAGAACCTGAATTGGTAGTAACATTTACACCCGCAACTTGACCTTGTAAAGCTTGTTCAACCTGAGTTGGTTTTAGCTTTTCAATAGTTTCAGAACCCACAACGGTTACAGCCCCTGTAATTTCTTTTTTAGTTTGAGTTCCATAACCAATAACAACAACCTCATCTAAACTTTGAGTATCTTCTGTTAAGACTACTGATAAATTATCAGCATTGTTTACGGTAATTTCTTTAGTAGTAAAACCTATATACGAGAAAACGAGTATCTCTCCTTGTTCTACGTTGTTAATGGTGAAATTTCCATCAAAATCTGTAGAGGCACCTTTCGCTGTACCTTTTACTAATATAGTAACACCTGGTAGAGGCGCACCACTTATATCAGTAACCGTTCCATTAATTTCATAAGTTTGGGCAGTAACAGCTACTCCCATAAAACTTAGAAAAAGTGATAATAAAAATGACTTCATATATTTATTGAATTAAGTTTAAATAAAAGTACATTTAATTTAACAGGGTTTTAAAAAATCGACCTATACAAAAAATATACATTAATCAAATAACACACTATTAATCTACTATAGTTTATGATTAAAATAGCACCATTCTTATAGGCTTTATTGAAGAATAAGCAACTTTATATTGCGATTACAAAGTCTTAAAAAAAAGTTAATAAATCAAAGCTAAAACCTTGTAGTTGCCTAAATGTTGTGCTAATGTTGAGGTGTTTTTTTGTTTTGTAGCAGTTATTAAATCTTTAAAAAAGCACTCAACAGGCTTTTTTACTAATATTAGTTTATTATCTAACAAATTATAGGCTCTATTTTAGATTCTAATGAGCATTCTGTTACTAATTCTATAGCCATATATTTTAGCTTCAAAAACTCTTAAAATATATAAAAATATAGGTCTGCTCTTTTTCTAATAAAAAAATTAAAAATGGCTAAATTTAGTTAGCGTTTTTATTAATATGTTTGCTTAAAAAGTAACTACCTAAAGTAATAATTTTAAGTACTAACGCTATTAGTTTAATTACTTGAAATGTAGTTGCTACAAAATAAACTGCTACAGTTACTGAAATTTCTATTTAATACCGATGTAATAAATAGAGTGAGAAATATAAAGTTCAATTAAAATTTAAAATTATATTTCTAAAATATACTCAACAAGACTTTGCTCGTGATCTAATTCCATTTTTTTACGAAGCCTATATCTTTTTATTTCAACACTTCTGGCTGAAATATTTAACAATGGTGCAATTTCTTTTGATGACAAGTTTAAACGCAAATAGGCACACAACCTCAAATCATTTGGTGTTAAGTTAGGGTGTATGGTTTTTATCTTCTTTAAAAAATCACTATCTGCATTATTAAAGGCTTCTTCAAATAATTTCCAATCGCCTGTATTAGATAAATTTTTATTTATAATTTTAATTACTGGTTTTATTCTGTCTTTTTCATTTATTAATGAAAGTTCTTCTTTAATAGTATTTAATATCTCATTCTTTTTAATAATGCTCATAGTAGAAGCAGAAAGTTCTCTTGTTTTACTATCAATTTCATGTTGCAATTTTTCATTTTTCAATTTCATAATTTCTTTTTCACTTTTTAATTGTGACATAGAAAATTCTCGTTGCTTTTCATCCATTAATTTCTTTTTTTGTTTTGAATAGTATTGTTTATACAAACTATGAACTAACAAAAGCAACGCAATAAATATAATTGCATATATAAGAATTGAGTAATTAGATAAATACCATGGTCTATCAATTACAAAGGAATAAGTTGCTATATTATTTGACAAATTATTTCCAATTTGAGCCTTTACGTTAAATGTGTAGCTTCCGTAGGGTAAATTTTTAAAAGAAACTTCAGAATCTGTAGACCAATTACTCCAATTATTATAAAAACCTTTTAATTGATATTGGAAATTAACTTGACTAAATTTGTCAAATTCTGGAACACTATAAGTAAAATATAAATTGTTCTCTTTTGAATTAAATTTACTGCTTTCGTCTAATGAAACAAACTTTTTCTCTTCATTAAGAGTGCTTTTCTCTATTGAATTTATAGTTACTTCGAAATTTTTAGTGTTACTTTTATCTTTATCTAAAATAAAATAACCTCTAGAAGTTCCAAACAAATAAAACTGATCATACAAGTGCACCATACTTTCAAAACCAGCAAGATTTCTTCTTAAAGACGCTGGTAAAAATATTTTGGTGCTTTTTAACGTATTGTCAATCTTCCCTGGAGAAAAATAGATAATGCCTTTATTTGTAAATCCCCACAAGGTATTAGTTGTATCATCTAGAACAAGTCTTCCAGATACAAATTCATCATTTTCTAAAAAACTATTAGATAAAACAGTATCATTCTCAAATACCTTCTCTTCGTTATTATATTTAAAAACACCTTTATTTGAAGTGTATAAAAGAGTTCCATTGTATTTAGAGATAGCAGATTTTAAAGCTTTGGGCGCACTATCTAATATTTTATAACTTTTAACTCGAGTAAAATCACTATTAACATCCAGTTTAAACACACCTTTGTATTCATGATTTACTAAAATACTTCCATCTTTGGTAAAATCAAAAAACCGACTTGTTGGGCTAAAACCTTCTATTTTATTTCTTAATTGCCACGTATTATCAATTTTTTCAAGAACATTTAAACCGCTATAATAACCTTGAATTAAAATATTTGGATAGCCTTCTACAGATTTAATTTCCATAGTACCCATAACATCTGTTATAAGCGTTGCTTTGTTGTTATTTATAATAAAGGTACCTTTATTATGACCACAAAAAAGCTTATTATCGTAAGCTTTAAAGCACCAAACCTGCCCGTCAGTTCCTTCAATAAAATCAAAATCGCTTTTAGAGTTTAGTTCTTTATAAAACAATCCTTGATTTGTACCTAAATAAAGATTATTATTAAAAATAGCTGAAGTGTATACCGAACCTAATTTCCCTCTAAAATCATTATAAACCCTAAACGGTGAATTCATATTTACAACACTAATACCGTTATCTAATCCAAGCCATAGGTTTTTATTAACGTCCTCAAACATAGACAGAACAGTATTATTATTTAATCCTGTTTCCTGATCAATATGAAGTAATAAATTTCCATCTTTATCAAGTTGGTAAATTCCGTTTGAAATAGTTCCTAAAACAAAACTACCATTAGCCAATTGCAAGCTACTATAAACACTTATAGCAGCAATTATAGGATTTGAAGTAATATCCCATTTTTTAATGCCATTTTTAGCTAAATAATAGAAGCCACTGTTTTGTGTTTGGTAAAGTATCTTATCGTCTGATTTAAAAATATTTACTAAAATATTGTTTTTAAGTGTTTTATCCTCTGAAACCAAAACAGATTCTCCATTTTCAATTTTAAAGATACCTTTACCCATTTTTTGAAAATAGACACTTCCAGCTACCTTAAACACCTTTGGAAGTTGTGTTTCTGAAGTTATAATTTTAAAAGATTCTTCTAAAGTATTATAAATATAAATTCTATTTAAAGATTGAAATAATATCCATTTATCAAAATCTATAATATTCCAAAAATCCTCTTCAATTAAAGATTCTTTTAGTTTTTCACTTAAAGAAGTATACTCTAAATTTCCGAAATTATTTTTTTCCCAAAACCCAAACTCCATATAAGCTCCAGTATAAATTTTATTATTAACAACATTTACAGAACGTAAAATAGTGTTGTTAGGAGATGGATATAGGCGCCATTTTGAACCGTTAAATTCTAACAACCCACTGTTATTAGCTATGTATATATTTTTTTGTTCTGATTGAGAAACAGACCAGTTCTGATTTTCTGCACCGTAAATTTTTGATGAATAATTTTCTATTGGAGGCAATTCTTGACCCACAATAAAAAAAGAAGACAACAATAATAAACAATTGAAAAAAAGTGCTTTAATATTTCTCATACGTAAATTTACTTAAATCCTAACTCGTTTGTATTTTGGTGTTTTTCTAATTAAAATCAGAAAAATTAAAGATAAATTCTATATAAATAGAGCTAAAACACAAACAATAAATGCTCTTACAATATTACAATTTTTAAAGGTATTTATCTTAAAGTTACCTGTTTTCTATTTTAGAAAAAAAATATTTTATAAAATAATTAAACTCATTGAATTATAAAATCTATTACGCTTTTTTTTAAGATTCCTTAAACTCTTAATGTTTTTTAGAAGTTTAAAATGCCTTAAAAATTCAGTTAAGCAAATAGCCAATGATACTCCTTTACTTTTAGGTGAAGATTAAAACCTTTATAAAATTTTAGATGTAAAAAATTACCTAACCCAGATAAAAGATTACTTTACGAATCTTTAATAGTGTAACAATACTTATATAAACTCTTAAAATGCAATTTCATTTTCTCTTTAACCTCTGTTGGATTTTGTTCTTTTATTGCTCTAAAAATAGCTGAATGCTCCTCAATACCAATTAATAATGATTTTGTGTCACACACTTGGTACTTCTCTATATTTATTATAATTTCTGGAATAATCATTAACATTAAGGTATTTAGTGTACTATTACCTGCTGCTTTTGCAATTGCAAGATGAAACAATAAATCTTCCTCAACTGCATCCTCATCACTCAGTACTTTTTTAGAATATGCCTCCAAAGCTGCTTTTATTTCTTTTAAATTAGCATCTGTTCTTCTTAAAGCTGCTAAACTTGCTATTTTTAACTCTAATAAAATTCGAGTTTCAACAAGCGACTTAAAATCTGGCTCTTCTAGTCTTAAAATTTCATCAATCATACCATTTAAAGCAACAACACCAATATTCGCGACAAAAGTTCCACTTTGCGGTATCGATTTTAACAATCCGTAAAATTCTAATTTTTGAATAGCTTCACGAACATTACTCCTGCTTGTTTCAAACTTTTCAGACATCATTCTTTCAGATGGTAATTTATCTCCTGGCTCTAAATTTTTATAATTTATTAAATCTCTAATTTTAGAAATTATTAAATTTTGAGTTTTATTATTATCGCTTTTTATAAGTATTTCTAATTTCATCTTATTTTTGGTTAACCAGTTTATGATGTAAATATATAAATTAACCCATTGTACATTTAAAAAAAGTGTTGCAAACTATTAAAAAAGAGTAAATTACAGTATAAAAAAACAAATTAAGATTCAGAATTTCCAAGTAAATTACGATAAAAAAATTGAATTATTAAATAAATTTGAATTCAAAAATATTTATTTTATCACAAATCAGGATTATTAAACTTCCGAATAACATACTCACATACAAAGACTTAACTCTACAAGGATAATTATTGATTGAAACGCTAATTATTTAGAACATCAATTCTCTCATTAAATAAAAAATGATAGCATATAACTCATCTACATAAAAACAGTTAAACAATCTCCCTTACAGTTTTTTAAAATTTTATGTTCTTAACTGCACACTAAAGGTAAACAGTACTTTTCAAATATAAATTATTTTTAAGTGACTCATATAAAAGATATCTATAAAAATTAACTAACACCAACAGCCTATTTAACTTAGCTCTTCTTAAAAAGGGGACTACAATATTAAATATTGATAGCAGACATTTTAAATCTCAAAAAAATTAAAAATAACCTTATTAATAATGATTCTAAATAATAAATGTTTGTATATTTGTCCTTATTTTTATTTAATCTAAATAAACATAACGTTTTGAAAATTCAATTTCTAGTATTTATATCAGTAGTTACATTTTTTTCTAGCTTCGGTAACAATTTAAAAAACAAAGACTTAGTAAGTTTATCTGGTAAAGTAAGTTACAAAAACGGCACACCCGTAGAATTGGCTTTAGTCTATATCAAAAAAATTAATAAAAGTACTTATACCGATGAAAATGGAAATTTTATATTAACTGATATTTCTGCTGGAGAATATGATGTTTTTATAAAAGCTTTTGAAACAAAAGGTATTAATATAAAAGTAGATTTAAGTTTAAAATCTGATCATATTACAATTGTTTTAGAGAATAACGAAGCTATTACTTTAAACAGTATTACTATTATTAGTAAGTCTAAAGGGCAATTAGTAAAAGAAAAAGGGTTTACAGTTAATATTGTGGAAATGCAAAAAATGGCTATCCAAAATTTACAAGCAACCGAAATTTTAGGAAGATCAGCAGGCGTTAAGATTAGACAAACAGGTGGCTTAGGTTCACATACACACATTAACTTAAACGGACTTACTGGAAGTTCAGTTCGAATTTTTATTGACGGTATTCCACTACGCAATTACGGAGAATCTTTTTCTCTAACTAGCATACCAGCAGCAATGATTGAGCGTATTGAAACTTACAAAGGTGTACTCCCTGCTGAACTAACAGAAGATGCCTTAGGTGGTGGTATTAATATCATACTTAAAAAAAGTATTAACACCCATCTAAGTGGCTCTTACTCATTCGGTTCCTTTAATACACACCAGGTTAATGTAGACGCAGGTTATAGAAATCCAAAAACAAATTTTAATGTAGACTTTTCAACTTTTCTTAATAGCACCGACAACAATTATGAAGTTTGGGGAGATAATGTATATGTAGTAGACCCAAACTCAGGTAAAGTTAATTATGTAAGAACCGAACGCTTTCATGATAAATATAAATCTAAAGGAATAAAAGGTAATATAGGCTTTATTTCAAAAAATTGGGCAGATGAAATTACACTTGGACTTATGCTATCAGATATGAATAAGGACATACAAACTGGATCAACTATGGATATTGTTTATGGCAATAGAAGAAGTAAACTTGATAGCAAAATGACTTCTTTAAAGTATAGAAAGAAAGACATATTATTTGATGGATTATCCGCTAATACGTTTGTCTCTTTTTCTCAAACCAATCGTACAGTTATAGATACTATTCCAAATATGTATAACTGGTTAGGTGAAATAATAAGAGATACTGATGGATACCCAATTAATTGGCAAAGCAATGGTGGTGAAGCAGGTGATGCAACATTAGCTAAAAACAAAGAAATAAATATAGCAAACAGAACTGCTCTTTTTTATCAAATATATCCACAACACAAAATTGGTGTACATTACTTTTTTAATAGATTCACCAGAGATACAGACGATCCAATGCGTCCGCAAGCAGAAAGAGATTTAACAGATACTAGATACCTTACAAAGCAAATAGCCAGTATATCTTATGAAAGTGTTTTTTTTGATAAAAAATTAAAAACAAACCTCTTCTACAAATACTACAAACAACACGTAAAACTTTCAGATCCAGAAAAACAAGGAAATAATATAATCGCTTTTGATTACAAAAGAACAATTGACCATGACGGATATGGTTTAGCAATGTCGTACAAAATTTCGCCCAAGATTATATTGTTAAGTTCTGTTGAAAAAGCTTTACGAATGCCAGGTATTTCAGAGTTATTAGGAAATACCAGTGAAAATATTCAACCTACATATACTCTATTACCAGAAACTAGCAACAACTTTAACTTAGGTTTTCTATTAGGTACCTACATATTTAATAAACATACTTTAAACCTAGAAGCTAACTTTTTTGTAAGAGATATTAAAGATATGATTGTTAGAGGAATTAGTGGAAGCATATCAGACACTTATGGCTATGAAAATTTAGGAAAAGTTAAGAGTACAGGTTTCGACACCGAATTAAAATACAATTACAACAATAGATTATTTGTAACCACTAATTTTTCAAATTTTAATGCCCGTTATAACTTAAAGTACGACGATTTTGGTTCGGAATATATTTATTATAAAGACCGGTTAAGAAACGCTCCTTATTTAACTTCCAATACCTATATCGAATATAAATTTAGAGATTTCATAAAAGAAAAATCTAAATTATCAGTTAATTATAATTTTGGTTACACACACCAATTTTTTAGAAACTGGGAAAGCTTAGCAAGTACAGGAAAAGCGTTTATTCCAACACAAGCACTACACGATTTAGGAATCTCTTATACAACACCCAATAACAAAACAACCTTAAGTTTTAATGCAAAAAACATTACAGACCAACAAGTCTTCGACAACTGGGCGATGCAAAAACCCGGTAAATCATTTTATTTAAAATTAACATACAGACCCATATTTTAAAAACAATTAAAACCCAAATATATATTATGAAAACAAATTTAATATCAATAAGTAAATCATTGCTTCTATCAGCCACTTTAATGGGTGCATTCTTTACCAGTTGTAACTCTGACGATGACCCAAGAGATGAAGAATTTCCAACAGGAAATCAAGAGTTTTACAACGTCGCTTTTGGAGTAAGCTCAGAAGGCAACTCAGGCACTTACACACAAGCTTTCAATGATTTATCAAGTGGAGAAATTTCATTTAAAGGAGCAGGGTTTGAAGTACCTTCTGTACGTACCGCTAGAATCTATGGTTCACCCTCTGGAAAGTATTTATATAACCTTAATTATGGAGGCGGTATGCTTTATAAATACGAAATAAAAGGAGCTTCTAATTATGTTCAATTAGAAGAAACCAATGTGCAAATTGCAATGGGTACAGCTTACCCAAGATGGAAAGTACTTAATGAAGATGATGCTCTGGTGCATAATATTATTACCGAAAATATTTATAAGAACGATGCTTATTCATATACAAAAGCAACTGCTGTTTTACAACGAATTGAATTAGCTGACTTATCATTGGCTGAAAATTCAGAATTAACAATTCCAAAAACAGAAGATGGTTTACATATTTGGCGTATAGATAACCCAGCTATCCAAGGTAATAAAGCATATTATGGTGTAGCTAAAAGAGGCTACGACCCAAATACTGATGAAAATATAAGCACAACAGACTATAAAGCGACAACATTGGTTGTTGATTATCCTTCTTTAGAAAACCCAACATTATTAGAATCTGAAGTAGCTCAGGGATCTACTTACGGCTACCGCGCTCCTGTGTACCACACAGATGAATTAGGAGATATTTATCATTTAACTGCTGAACCTACTAAAATAATTAAAATCCAAGGAGGAGCATATGATAATTCTTACGAATTAGATTTATCAGCTGCTTTAGGAATGACTATGGTTGGTGCAAATGGTTGGTACTATGTTGGTAATGGTATCGGTTACGCTCCATATTACGATGCTTCAGTAGGTAGTGGAAATGACACTAGTACACCATGGGGGGTTGCTAGAATAGATTTATACAGTAAAACTGCAGTAAAGTTAAACCTACCTGACAACCTATGGATGTGGTATTACCAATCTGGTGTGTTAGGAAAAGATGGTAATTTCTATATGACTATTGCACCTCTTGGTGAAAAAGGTAATATTTATATGTTTGACCCAAAAAGCACATCTCCTAATGGTTTTACAATAGGAGCCGAACTTGAGAGCGGTGCAGACTCTTTTTATCTTGGAATATATTAATGCAATAACATATATACTGTCCAATATTTTATATTGGGCAGTTTTTTAAAATTAATTAATTATGAAAAAAATAATTACAGTAACACTTTTATTATTAGTAGTAGGTACACTTTTCGCACAAGAAAACAATATTTTTTGGAGTAGAGGCTTTTGGAAACCTACAACTACTATAAATGAAGTTCAACAAAAGATTAAAGAAGGTAATAATGCTACAGCATTAAATCCTAATAATTTTGATGCAACAACAAATGCAATTTTGGCTAATGCGCCAATTAAAACAGTTGAATTCCTTTTAAATTTAGAAGGAAATGATATTAATAAAATTACACACGACGGACGTACATATTTATTTTGGGCAGCTTTAAAAGGCAACTTGCCAATTATGAAATATGTGTTAAGTAAAGGTGCAAAAACAGCTATTATTGACGACAAAGGAAGTTCTGTTTTACTTTTTGCAGCTGGAGGAGGACAAACAAAACCAGCCCTTTACAACTTATTATTAGCCAATGGTGCTTTAATAAATGACACCAATCCTAAAGGCACTAATGTAATACATCAATTAATTGGTAAAGTCAAAAATTTAAATGAACTCGATTATTTTATAAAAAAGGGGTTAAAACTTTCTGACACAGATAAAGCAGGGCTAAACATTATAGATTATGCTGCTCGTGCAGGTAACAAAGAAATTATTGAGCAATTAATAAAAAAAGGAATTTCTTACAAAGACACAAATATTGATGGAGGTAATGCATTTCTTGAAGCCGCAACTATAGGTCGTGGTGGTGGAAACAACTTAACATTTTTTAAATATTTAGAAAGCTTAAATATTAACCCTAACATTACTAATAAAAAAGGTGTAAATCCAATTCTTAAATTAGCTTCGAGCAATAACGATAAAGCTATATTTGATTTCTTTATTGAAAAAGGTGTTGGTATTACTAAAGCAGATAATAACGGCAATACTGCTTTAATTAATGCCGCTGGCAGAAATAATTCAGAAATTATCACCTATTTTCTTAACAAAAAAGTAGCTATAAACGCTACAAATAACGATGGGAAATCAGCCTTGTCAAATGCAATAGCAACTAATTCTTTTGAAGCTGTTAGCCTGTTAATCAACAAAGGAGCCAATGTAAATATTATTGACAAAGACGGTAACAATCTTGCTTATTATCTTGTAAATTCTTATTCAAAAAACAATAAAAAACAGTTTAATGAGAAATGGAATCTACTGCTACAAAAAGGAGTAAATATGCTACATGTTCAAAACGAAAATAACAATCTTTTACATTTGGCAGTAACTAAAAATAATACTGACTTATTAGATAAAATTGCAAATCTAAAGATTGAAATTAACGCTAAAAACAACAACGGATTAACACCGTTACACATTGCTGCTATGACAGCAAATAATACTGAAATTATAAAGCACCTAATTAAATTAGGAGCAAAAATTAACGTATTAACAGACTTTGAAGAGACTGCCTACGATTTAGCCCTAGAAAATGAATTTTTAAATAAAAACGACATTGAATTTTTAAAATTATGAAATTAAAAATTATTATTTTAAGTATAATAAGCCTATTAACATTTACTGCTTTTAGCCCTGTTACTAAAAACACTTCTTATAAATGTATGATTCAGCTTATAAATTATGAAGGCGAAGGAGCTTACATTGTAGTTTCATTATTAGACCCAAAAGGTAATTATGTAGAAACATTAAACATACTTGGTGATGACCAAGAATGGTACCACGATTTAACAGAGTGGTGGAACTTTTTCGAAAAAAAACCAGCTAATATTGATGCTATTACTGGAGCAACTATAAGCGGTGGAGAACGTAGTATAAAAGTTATTAAAATTAATGATGAAATTTTAAATAAAGGATATAAAATACGCTTTGAGACTGCAGTTGAAGATCAAAAATACGTTGCAGATGATGTAACCTTTGAACTTACTTCAGAAAGTGTAAAAAGTAAAGTAGATGGAACGGGTTACATAAGATATATTAGAATGTTACCTCAAAAATAATTTTATTATGACGTTATCTATTTGGAGGTACAGCCATTTAACATTGGCTGTATCTTCTTCTATTTTTATCTTATTAGCTTCCTTAACAGGAATTATTTTGGCTTTTGAACCTATTTCAAATCGTATACAGCCATACACAACTAATAATTTAAACGAAATTACAGTTGCTGAAATAGCAACTACACTTCGTGAAAATTATACCGAAATAATTTCATTAGAAATAGATAAAAATAATTGGGTTACAGTATCTATAATTAATGATTCTGGAGAGAATGAAATTTTTTATATAAACCCAAAAACAGGAGAAAATTTAGGCAATCCTTCCGAAACAAATTCAATATTTAAATTTGCTACAAACTTGCATCGTTCTTTATTTTTAAAAAGTTTTGGACGCTTTTTTATTGGATTAACTTCATTCTTACTTTTTTTAATTAGTATTACTGGAATTTTTTTAATTGTTAAAAAACAAGGAGGAATACGTAACTTTCTAAATCCAATTATTAAAGAAAAATTCAATCCGTATTTTCATACAATTTTTGGAAGATGGCTTTTAATTCCTATATTAATTATCACTTTAAGTGGTGTTTATCTTTCTCTAGAGCAATTTAATGTTATTTCAAAAGCAAAAATAATTCATACAGAAGATTCTAAATTTGAAGAAAAACCTCTACTAGAGTTAGCACAGTTTAACATCTTTAAAAGCACAAAACTCTCTGAAGTTAAAAAATTAGAATTTCCTTTTTCTGAATTTCCAGAGTCTTATTTCTTATTACAATTAAAAGATAAAGAAGTACTTATAAATCAGTTTAACGGAAATATAATTAGTGAAGTTAATTATCCGTTTACTGCAATAATTTCTTACTACAGTCTTATATTTCATACTGGTCAAGCAAGTATTATTTGGAGTATTGTATTATTATTTGCTTGCATTGGAATTCTTTTTTTTATGTATTCTGGGTTTAAGATAGCACTACAACGACGAAAATCTCAAATAAAAAATCGCTATAAAAAAGACAATTGTGAATATGTTATTCTTATTGGCTCGGAAAATGGAAATACATTTTATTTTGCTAACGCATTACATACAGAATTGATTAGACTTGGTAGAAAATCATTTTTGGCAGAGCTCAATAGCTATAAAAGTTACAAGAACATGAAACATTTAATAGTAATGACTTCAACTTACGGTACAGGAGAAGCGCCTACAAATGCTAAAAAATTTCACACTTTATTACAAAGTCAAAAACAAAAACGTTCTTTTAAATACTCCATTGTAGGATTCGGTTCATTAGCATATCCAGATTTTTGCAAATTTGCTTATAATGTTGATGAAATGCTCCAAAAAACACCAAAAAGCAAAAGATTAAACGACGTTTTTACTATAAACAATCAATCTTTAGAAGCTTATAATCAATGGTTGTTGCAATGGAGTAAAAAGGAAAATTTGGATATTAAATTGTCAAATTCGTTAATTTCTGCAAAAAAACAGAAAACACATACTTTTGAAATAACATTAAACACCAAAGCTAAAAACCAGCCAGATGCTACTTTTTTAATTAAAATGAAAACTTTAAGTAACGTACAATTTAATTCAGGTGATTTATTGTCTATAGTTAGTGAAAAAGATGGTAGAGAACGCCTTTACTCCATTGGAAAATTGGATAAAGACAATCTGGTTCTTAGTATAAAGTTACATAACAAAGGCTATGCTTCCAATCTGTTAAACAATCTTGAAGTAGGTGATAAAATAACCTGTGGAATTATAAAAAACAAAACATTTCACCTTCCTAAAAAACAAAAAAATATTGTTTTAATTGCTACTGGAACAGGTATTGGACCTTATTTAGGAATGATTCGTGAAAATAACAAGAAGTCAGTTTTAGAACTTTATTGGGGTGGTCGCACTAAAGCTTCTTTTGATTTGTATAAAAACGAAATTAAAACACAACAAAAAAAGGGAAACATACAATCATTACATTTAGCTTATTCACAAGAGCAAGACGTTAAAATTTATGTGCAACACTTGTTAAATTCCAATGGAAATAAGATTGCCAAAACTCTAAAAAACAAAGGCATTATTATGATTTGCGGTTCTGTAGTAATGCAAAAAGATGTAACACAAGTATTAGAAGATATTTGCCAACAATACCTTAAAAAACCACTAAGCTATTACCAAAATAAAGGAGCGGTTCTAATGGATTGTTATTGATTTATAATTAAAGATTCTCTAAGCAAAAATAATTTCACTTGTTACAAATAATAGTTTTTCAAGTTTTTGAACTAAGGAAAGAATAATTATCAAATTGTTACACCTCAGTGCTACCAAGCATATTTTCGAAAATAAAAAAGCTTCATATTTCTATGAAGCTTGCTTAGTAGCGGGGACTGGACTCGAACCAGCGACCTTCGGGTTATGAGCCCGACGAGCTACCTACTGCTCTACCCCGCGATTTGGATTGCAAATGTACAACCTTTTTTCAAAAAAACAAGAAGTTTTTTTTAATTAAAATATTAAAGAGTACCTTTGCCAGCTTAAACACTGAAAATGAAACACAAAGCAGGTTTTGTAAATATTATTGGAAATCCGAATGTTGGTAAATCAACATTAATGAATGCTCTTGTAGGTGAAAAATTATCTATAATCACCTCAAAAGCACAAACAACACGTCATAGAATTCTAGGAATTGTGAATGGTGATGACTTTCAAATTCTTTTTTCTGATACACCAGGAATTATTAAACCAGCATACGAATTACAAGAATCTATGATGGGTTTTGTAAAATCTGCCTTTGAAGATGCAGATGTGCTAATTTATATGGTTGAAATTGGAGAAAAGGAATTAAAAGATGAAGCTTTTTTCAACAAAATTACAAACTCAAAAATACCAGTACTTTTATTAATCAATAAAATAGACACTTCTTCACAAGAACAAGTAGAAGAAAAGTTATTGTATTGGAAGGAAAAAGTACCAAATGCAGAAGTAACATTAATATCTGCTTTAGAAAAATTTAACGTAGAAGGTGTTTTTAACCGAATTGTTGAATTATTACCAGAATCTCCAGCTTTTTACCCAAAAGATCAACTAACAGACAAACCTGAGCGATTTTTTATTAATGAAGCCATTAGAGAAAAAATATTACTACACTATAAAAAGGAAATTCCGTACGCTGTAGAAGTTGAAACTGAAGAATTTTTTGAAAGCGATAAAATTATTAAAATTCGCTCTGTAATAATGGTTGAACGAGAAACTCAAAAAGGAATTATTATTGGTCATAAAGGTTCCGCATTAAAACGTGTAGGAATTGAAGCGAGAAAAGATTTAGAAAAGTTTTTTGGTAAAAAAATTCATTTAGAGTTATATGTTAAGGTAAATAAAAATTGGCGAAGCGATAAACGTCAGTTACGTAGATTTGGATATAATGAATAAACACTGTTTTATTGTATTTCACAAAAACAATCTGAATTAATTAGAATAGCTAATTTGTATATACTTTTCAACATTATTTTTCCAACGTTTTCATCATAAATCCGTATAGTTGGTCCATTTGTTTGTGCCCTTTTCTTTTACCAATACTTCCTAAAAAATACATTAAAACCCATAAAACAGGTAATGCAAGCACAATTATTAAGGCAACAGTAAAATCTTCTTTTAAAGTCCATTGCACATACGCCATAACAGAAAAACCAATAAAAGCAACTGCTACAGCAAAATGGAAAAACATAAATAATGTCCAAACCTGAGGTTTTGGTCCAAACAATCCTTTTACAATTGTTTTTTCTGAATTATTTTTCTCAATTTCTATACTTAACTGGGGAGACCAAAAATGATTTTCTTCAGTTGGTACATCAATAACTATATGTCCGTCAACAATTTTACTACAATATTTGCAATTTTCATCTTTTAAATTGTCCCTAAATTTTGAAATTAAAACATCCTGACTTTCATTAAAATCCATTTTAAATCTAGGGCGTAAATGAATGTCGCTATTTTTATGTGCTTTCATAAAGATTAGTTAGTTGAGATTTGAAATATACTAATTTTAATTAAATGTCTAATTTTGAATTCATAATACTTCAAATTTCAAATTTAAATTGCTTAGTTTTGCAAAAAATTTCAATACGAATTTTATGAGCAATATTGTAGCCATTGTAGGAAGACCTAATGTTGGAAAATCAACTTTATTTAACCGTTTAGTACAACGTAGAGAAGCAATTGTAGATTCTGTAAGTGGTGTAACACGTGATAGACATTATGGAAAAAGTGATTGGAATGGAAAAGAATTTTCTGTTATAGATACTGGTGGATACGCTGTTGGATCCGACGATATTTTTGAAGAAGAAATTAGAAAACAAGTACAATTAGCCATTGAAGAAGCCGATATTATAGTTTTTGTAGTTGATGTTGAGCAAGGCATTACACCAATGGATTCTGAAGTTGCTAAATTATTACGTAAAGTAAAAAAACCAATTTTAATGGCAGTTAACAAAGTTGACAATGCCATGAGAGATGCAGATGCTGTTGAATTTTACAATCTTGGATTAGGAGATTATTTTACAATTTCTTCTATAAATGGAAGTGGAACTGGAGAATTGTTAGATGCTTTAGCTGAAAAATTGGAAGATAAGCCTGAAGAAAAAGATGAATTACCAAGATTTGCAGTTGTTGGTCGTCCAAATGCAGGAAAGTCATCTTTTATAAATGCTTTAATTGGTCAAGAACGATTTGTGGTAACAGACATTGCTGGTACAACAAGAGATTCTATTGATACAAAATATAACCGCTTTGGATTTGATTTTAATTTAGTAGATACTGCCGGAATTCGAAAAAAATCTAAAGTAAAAGAAGATTTAGAATTTTATACAGTTATGAGAGCCGTTAGAGCCATTGAACACTGTGATGTTGCAATTTTAGTATTAGATGCAACACGTGGTTTTGAGGGTCAGGATGAAAATATTTTTTGGTTAGCTGAGAAAAATAAAAAAGGAATAATTATTCTAGTAAATAAATGGGATCTTATTGAAAAAGAAACCAATACAATGCGTGATTTTGAAGCTCAAGTAAGAAAAGAAATTGCTCCGTTTACAGATGTTCCAATTTTATTTATAAGCGCTTTAACAAAGCAACGTATATATAAAGCAATTGAAACCGCAGTTGAAGTTTTTGAAAATAGAAAAAAAAGAATTCCAACTAGTAAGTTAAACGATACTATGTTAGAGATTGTAAAACAATACTCACCACCTGCTTATAAAGGTAAATTTGTTAAAATTAAGTATTGTATGCAGTTACCTACACCAACACCACAGTTTGTATTTTTCTGCAATTTACCTCAATACATTCGAGACCCATACAAACGTTTTGTCGAAAATAAATTGCGCGAATTATTTGATTTTCAGGGAGTACCAATTGTAATTTATTTTAGACAGAAGTAATTTAACACCTAAATTCTATCTGAAAATTGCATTGTGTAAATTCTTATTTTGTAGATGATACTGTAATTTGTCATTTATTATTAAACAATAATTTTTTTCACGTTTTAAAAAGAAACACAAACCAACAGGAATCGTAAATAATAGCATTATTTACGATTCTTATACAAAGTCAATACACAACAAATTATCATTAGATTTTCAACACTTCTTAACACTTTTATATCTTAAAAAGATATGTGCTTTTGTTTACACAAAACTCTCTTTTAATTTGTAATTTCGTAGTTAAATTTATCTTTTCACCCTAAATATACTTCAAAATGGAGGATATGATTTTCTACGATAGATTGCAGTTTGCATTTACTATCACGTTTCACTATATATTTCCTCAATTAACAATGGGGTTATCTTTAATAATCGTTTTCTTTAAATGGAAATTTTTAAGGACTAACATTCAAAAATACAATGATGCTGCATTATTTTTTATGAAAATATTTGCCATTAATTTTACAATGGGTGTTGTAACAGGAATTCCGATGGAGTTTCAATTTGGTACAAATTGGGCTAAATTCTCGGAGCTTACAGGTGGCATAATTGGGCAAACTTTGGCCATGGAAGGAATGTTCTCTTTCTTTTTAGAATCTTCTTTCTTAGCACTTTTTATTTTTGGTGAAAAATTAATGGGACAAAAACTTCATTTTTTAACAGGTTTTTTAGTCTTTTTAGGTTCTTGGGCGAGTGGATGGTTTATTTTAGCAACAAACGCTTGGATGCAACATCCTGTAGGGTATGAAATTTTAGAAAACGGTAAATTTGTCCTCGAAAATTTTTCGGCACTTTTCACCAACCCTTGGCTTATTCCTTCATTTTTACATAATCAATTTGCTTCTGTGGTTACTTCTGCTTTTGTAGTAGCCAGTATTGGTGCATTTTACTTATTAAGAAATAAAAATTTAGAACACGGTAAACTATTTTTAAAAACAGGTGTAGTTTTTGGATTAATAGCAAGTTTATTAGTTGCATTTCCTACTGGAGATTGGAATGCTAAAAATGTTGTCAACTATCAACCAGCTACTTTTGCTGCAATGGAAGGTATTTTTAAAACTGAAGAAGCCGGAGCAGAAATTGTACTTATTGGACAACCAAATATGGTTGAAAAAAAATTAGATAATAAAATTGCCGTACCAAATATATTAAGTTTTTTAACCTATCAAGATTGGAACAAGCAAATTTCAGGAATGGATCAATTTAAAAAAGAAGAATTGCCAGACAACATTCCTGCTTTGTATTATTCTTACCACATTATGGTTGGTTTGGGAACTATATTTATTGGAGTTATGTTAGTAGCTGGTTTCTTTTTATGGAGAAAAAAATTATACACACTTAAGCCACTACTTTGGGCAATTATGTTTCTAGTTCCTTTTCCATACATAGCGAATCTTACGGGATGGTACGTTGCAGAATTAGGTAGACAACCTTATTTAGTGTATGGATTATTAAAAACAAGTGAAGGTATTTCTCCTACCGTTTCTTCAGGAAACACCCTGTTTACACTCTTGGGTTTTGTTGGACTATATATGCTACTTGGTTTGTTATTTTTAATTTTGATTGGTAAAACTATTCATCAAGGCCCTAAAACTTTAAAACATTAAATTATGGAACTATTTTGGTTTATTATTATTGCACTTGTAGTCACCATCTTCTTTGTTTTAGATGGTTATGATTTTGGCACAGGAATTATTCATTTATTTTTCGCAAAAAAAGAAAAAGACAAACAAGTTGTTGCAAAAGCTGCAGGATTATTTTGGGATTCGAATGAAGTTTGGTTAGTTGCTGGTGGCGGAATGCTTTTTATGGCATTTCCTACATTTTACGCCTCAGTTTTTAGCGGATTCTACCTACCATTAATTATGGTATTGTGGCTAATTATATTTAGAGCTATTGGTTTGGAATTTAGAAGTCAATTTAACAATAAAATGTGGTCTTCAATTTGGGATACAGCTTTTGGAGTTTCCAGTTTGTTATTAGCCTTATTTTTTGGAATTGCTTTAGGAAATATTGTTAGAGGTGTAAATCTTGGAGGTGTTGAAAACGAAATATCACTTTATGAATCGCATTACTTTTTTCTTCCTTTATGGGATAGCAGTTTTAGCCCGCTAACTGAACACCCTGGCGTAATAGACTGGTTTACAATAATTATTGGATTTATTGCCGTAGTAACTTTAGCAATTCACGGAGCAACCTGGATACGTTTAAAAACAAACGCATCTATAAATAAGAAACTAAAAACTGTTATCTTTAATTTAAACATTGTGTTATTTATTCTAACCCTATTTTCTATAGTTGTTTGGCAGATGATTAATCCTAATTCACTTAATAATTTTGAAGGTAGGCCGTATTTATTAATTTTTCCTGCCATTTATTTTGCAGGATTGTTTGGGTTATTTTTTATTAAAAGAATTAAAAAAGATAGTTATAGTTTTGTACTTTCAACATTGCTAATAGTTGGTGGTATAACTTCTTCTTTGGCTTCATTATTTCCTATTATATTACCTTCAACAAATGCTATAAATGAATCTCTAACAATATATAATACTGCAACTTCTAATTACGGATTATCTGTTGCTTTTAATTGGGTAATTATAGGCCTTGTCTTACTTATAATTTATTTTATAATTCAAAAAAGACTTTTAAAAGGAAAAATTGATGATATGGATTATGGACATTAATTAATGTTGTTATGACGGCTACTTTAATTTCATTATTAAGTATTTTAACGGGAATAATTGG
>Ga0193954_1000013_pt1 | contig 86175 bp, 79 predicted proteins | sample BB_5_MG_FD_140340 | JGI IMG/M metagenome (GOLD analysis project Ga0193954, IMG submission 140340) | Microbial mat bacterial communities from the Broadkill River, Lewes, Delaware, United States - BB_5_MG | ecosystem: Environmental > Aquatic > Freshwater > River > Microbial mats | place: USA...
ATCTTGTCCAAATTGTTTACTAGTGCCACTTATAAGGTTTTTTCCAAGGTCACTGTTTAATAAATCTAAAATTCCTGACATGTTGTTTTTAATAAATTGGTTAATACTTCGCCTAATTTAATACATAATTACATAAGGCTTAATGGAATATATATAAATACGGCACATTAATACTAAAATTTTATAATTAACGTTGTGATTTTAATGGCACAACTTTTGTCTTAAAAGAATATATAATTTAAATAACAATATAATATGAAAAAAATAATTTTAGTTGCAACAGTTTTATTTGGAGGTTTGTTTAGTATGAGCGCACAGGAAATTTCTAAACATGCACTTGGAATTAGATTTGGAGATAATGATGGTTTCGGGGGAGAAATATCGTATCAAAACAAGTTAAATGACAGGAATAGGTTAGAAGTAGATTTAGGGTATAGAAATCATAAAAATTATGATGCTTTTAAACTTTCTGGAATTTACCAATGGGTTTGGAAAATTGATCAAGGTTTTAATTGGTACGCAGGTTTTGGTGCAGGAATTGGATCTTGGAGTTATGGTAATGGTATTAATAATGATAATGACGATGGATTATTTGTAAATGCAGATGGTAATGTTGGTATTGAATACAATTTTGATGCTCCTTTTTTAATTTCATTAGATTTTAGGCCAGAAATTGGAATTATTGGTGATTATGGAAAGGATACGGATTTAGATTTGGCATTGTCTATTAGGTATCAATTTTAAATTTAATTTAGCATATTAAATGATAAAAGCACTTTAGGTGCTTTTTTTTATGCTTAAATGGTACGAATGTTTTCAAGTATTTTTTTATCTTCCCCTAAATTTTAAAACTTTTTAATGAGAAAAATAGCATTACACTGGCAAATTATTTTAGGAATGGTAGTAGGAGTAGGGGTTGGAATTTTAATGACTCAATTTGATGGTGGTAAAGAAATTGTTCAAGATTGGATAAAACCGTTTGGTAAAATATTTATAAACTCATTAAAATTAATTGCTGTTCCCTTAATATTAGCTTCATTAATTAAAGGAGTTTCCGATTTAAAAGATATTTCAAAATTATCTAAAATGGGAGGTAAAACAATTGGTTTATACCTAATTACCACAGTTGTTGCAGTTTCAATTGGTTTACTTTTAGTAAATGTAATAAAACCAGGTAATTCAATATCTGAAAAAACTAGATCAGAATTAGTAGAAAATTATACAAACGATACTGCAAAATATAAAGAAGAGGCTTATAAACAAAAAGATAGTGGGCCACTGCAAGCACTTGTAGATATTGTTCCAGATAATATTTTTGGTGCAGCTTCGGAAAATAAGAATATGCTTCAAATTATATTTTTTGCAATTTTTTTCGGAATTGGATTAATTTTAATCCCTGAAAAAAAATCGAAACCAGTTAAAAAATTCTTTGATGGTTTTAATGAAGTCATATTAAAAATGATTGATTTAATAATGCTTACTGCGCCTTATGGTGTGTTTGCATTATTAGCAGCTTTGGTTGTAGAATCTCCAAGTATAGATTTGTTTAAAGCATTAATTTGGTACGCTTTTACGGTTGTTTTTGGTTTATTAATAATGATTTGCTTCTATAATTTAATTGTATGGTTTGTTACTAAGAAGAATCCAGCAACATTTTTAAAAGGAATATCTCCTGCACAATTATTGGCGTTTTCAACAAGTAGTAGTGCTGCAACTTTACCTGTTACTATGGAAAGAGTTACTGAACATTTAGGAGTAGATGAAGAAGTAAGTAGTTTTGTACTTCCAATTGGCGCTACTATTAATATGGACGGGACAAGTTTGTATCAGGCTGTCGCTGCTGTTTTTATTGCTCAGGCATTTGGAATGGATTTATCTTTAGGTGCACAATTAGGAATTATTGTTACAGCTACTCTTGCAAGTATTGGTTCTGCAGCCGTGCCAGGAGCCGGAATGGTAATGTTGGTAATTGTATTAGGTCAAGCGGGTATTCCAGAAGCTGGTTTGGCATTAATTTTTGCAATAGACAGACCGTTAGATATGCTTAGAACTACAGTAAATGTTACTGGTGATGCTTCAGTATCTATGTTAGTTGCTAAATCAATAGGAAAATTACACGATCCAAAAGTTAAAGAATGGGATGATAATTATCCAAAACATAAGTCTAAAAAAATTAAATCAGTATAAATTAATCTAAAAACCTTTTTTTTATTTTTTGGTTTGGGATTATGCAATTATTCTTTTTTCCAAACCATTTGTAACGATTTTTTGCAATATAACTATATACGAAATCTCTTATAAATGTAGGGATTATTATAAATAAATATAACAGTTTATAACCTCCATTTAGTTTTTTTGAAATTCTTAATGCTGCAGTAGATTTTTGATAGAATTTTTTATCTTCTATTAGAATAATTGATTCCTTTTTTATTTTTTTTGAATTGAAATGTAACAATAAATCCTTTGCAACGTCTGATTGTAGTGAGGCAAATTTAAAATATTCTTTTTTGTCGTGTTTTATTATAAAATTAACCGATGCATTGCATAAGTTACAAACGCCATCAAAAAGTATTATATATTTATTTTTAGTATTGTTCATTAGGTAAAGTTACATATTTAAAGAATACATTTCTTTTAACATAAAATTAATACCTAATTACAATAGCAATTTATAATTTCGTTAAAAACACCAACCAAATGATAAAGATTGAAAAACTACATAAATCCTATCCTATTGGAAAAGATTCTCTACATGTTTTAAAGGGTTTAGATTTACATATAAAAGAAGGTGAATTCGTTTCCATTATGGGGTCATCAGGTTCTGGAAAATCAACCTTATTAAATATTGTTGGTTTATTAGACACACACGATGAGGGAAATTACTATTTAAATGGACAAAAAATTGAAAATTTAGATGAAAAGAAGGCTGCTATTTTAAGAAATAAATTTTTAGGTTTCGTTTTCCAGTCATTCAATCTAATAACCTACAAAACTGCTGTAGAAAATGTTGCACTACCACTTTATTATCAAGGTATGGGAAGAAAAGAACGTCAAAAAGTAGCAATGCAATATTTAGATAAAGTTGGATTAAAAGATAGAGCAGACCATTTACCAAGTGAACTTTCTGGTGGTGAGAAACAGCGTGTTGCTGTTGCTAGAGCATTAGCAACCAACCCAAAGGTTGTTTTGGCAGATGAACCAACAGGAGCCTTAGATTCTACTACTTCAGATTCTGTAATGGAATTATTAAAAGAAATTAATAGAGAGGGAATGACTGTTTTTGTAATTACACACGAAGAAGATATTGCAGAACAAACAGATAGAATTGTCCGTTTAAAAGATGGAGTAATTATTAGCGATGAGAAAGTTAATAAAAAAGTAAACGCTTAATTATGTTCGATTTAGACCGTTGGAGAGAAATTTTCCAGTCATTGAATAAAAATAAACTAAGAACAGCACTTTCTGGTTTTACAATTGCATTTGCTATTTTATTATTTACCTTATTATTTGGTGTTGGAAATGGCTTAAAACATACGTTTGAAGAACAATTTGCAGGAGATTCTCAAAACTCTATTTATGTAAATTCAGGTTTAACAACAAAACCCTATAAAGGCCTGCAAAGCGGAAGAAGAATTCAATTTAGAAACGATGATTCAAAATTTATAAATCAAGAATTTTCGGATAAAATTCAATTTTTTAGTCCGAATATTCAGAGAAATATGCAAGTTATTTATAAAGGTGAGCAAAATAGATATACGGTTAGAGCTGTATATCCAGATTATCAACCTTTAGAGTCCGCAGAAATTATTGATGGTAGGTTTTTAACCTATTTAGATGTTGAAAGAAAATCTAAAGTTGTTGCAATTGGAAAACTTGTTGAAAAAGATTTATTTGGAAATTTTAGTGCTCTTGGTAAAAATTTAAATATTGAAGGTATATCCTATAAAGTTGTAGGTGTTTTTAAAGATCCTGGAGGTGATAATGATGAACGCTATATTTATACGCCCTTTTCAACTTTTCAAGGAATGTATAAACCAAACGATGAATTAGATTATATTGGAATGACTTTTAGTCCAGATTTAGATGTGGACCAAGCAATAGCATTTAGTAATCTATTAACTAAAATGCTAAAAGAAAAGCATAATGTTGACCCAAGAGATCAAGGCGCTATTAGAGTGCGTAATTATGCCGAAGGCACTAAAAATGTGCAACAATTTATGATTGTTTTAAATGTAATAATATTATTTATAGGAATTGGTACACTAATAGCTGGTGTTATTGGTATTAGTAATATTATGGTTTATATAGTGAAAGAACGTACTAAAGAATTAGGAATAAGAAAAGCATTGGGAGCAACACCTCGCTCCATTGTTGGAATGATAATGATGGAATCAGTTTTTGTTACAGCTATTGCAGGTTATTCTGGTTTAATGATTGGTGTTTTTGCGTTAAAGGCAATAGGAGATACTTTAGAAGAAAAGTATTTTATTTTAAACCCAAGTGTAGAAACTTATGTGGTAGTTGGTGCAACAATAGTATTAATTATTGCAGGAACCATCGCTGGTTATATTCCAGCTAAAAGAGCAGCTAGTATAAAACCAATTGTAGCACTAAATGATGAATAATTATGTTGAAATTTTTAATTGATAAAGACACTTGGCAAGAAATTTATAGTAGTATTCGTAAAAATAAAATGCGAACTGGAATTACTATTATTGGTGTTATGTGGGGTATTTTTCTATTAGTTGTGTTATTAGGAGCCGCTAAAGGTGTAGAAAATAATTTTAATAAAATATTTGGAAGTTTTGCTACAAATAGTGTTTTTGTATGGGCACAATCTACAAGTAAACCTTTTAAAGGATTTCAAGAAGGTAAAAGGCTTACACTTAAAGTGTCTGATTTAGAAAATATAAAGAAAGAAATTGAAGGGCTAGAATTTGTAGTGCCACGCCATCAAACACAAGCACTAGCTGTAAATAATTTTAAATCTGGAAATTTTGGAATATTTGGAGATTATCCAGAATTGGATAATGTTCAAAAGAAAGACTTAGTTTATGGTAGATTTATTAATGATAATGATATTAAAGAAAAGAAAAAAGTTTGTGTAATTGAAGAGGAAATTTACAAACAACTTTTCGATAAGGATGTGTATCCAATAGGTACTTATATTAAAATTAACAATATCAATTACAATATTGTTGGAATGTATAAAGAAGGTCAAATTGGTGGTGGTGGACCTCAAGGGAACATTCATATACCCTTTACCACATTTCAACAAGTTTACAATAGAGGAGATAGTGTTGGTTGGATGATGGTTACGGGGAAACCAGAGTATGATATTACCCAAATTGAGGCAGATGTTAAATTACTTTTAAGAAACTTACATAAAGTACATCCCGAAGATGAAAGAGCTTTTGGTAGCTTTAATTTAGGTGAACGTATTGCACAAGTAACAAGATTTTTAACAGGAATGCAATTTTTAACTTGGTTTGTAGGTATTGCTACATTAATTGCAGGTGTTTTTGCAATTGGAAATATACTTCTTATTACTGTTAAAGAGCGTACTAAAGAAATTGGAATACGAAGAGCATTAGGAGCAAAACCTTGGGAAATAAAAAGACAAATAATTTTAGAGTCTGTATTTTTAACAAGTATAGCAGGAGCATTAGGAATTATTTTTGGAGGCTTAGTACTAATGCTAATTGATGCAACAATAGGTAAAGGGCCAGACGCAGCTTTAACAAACCCAACTGTAGATATTCCAGTAGTATTAATTGCTGCTTCAACTTTAGTTGTTTTAGGAACATTAATTGGAATGATTCCTGCACAAACAGCTGTTAGCATAAGACCAATAGAAGCATTAAGAGAAGAATAAAGAAAGAAATTAATTAATAAGAAAATAATCAACTAATGAAAAAAACATTAATTTTTGGAGGAATAGCAGTAGCGCTAATAGCGGTTTTACTTTGGTTCGGGGCAAAAAATAGTCAATCTCCAATTCAATACGAAACAGAAACACCTTTTAAAACAAATATTGTTAAAAAAACAGTTGCAACAGGAAAAGTTATTCCATTAGAAGAAGCTGAAATAAAACCAAAAGTATCTGGTATTATTGAAGAAATATTTGTTGAAGAAGGGGCAGAAGTAGCAGTAGGAGATTTAATTGCAACAATTAGAGTAGTTCCAAATGTACAAAGTCTAAATAGTGCCCAAGGTAATGTTAAAAATGCGCAATTGCGTTTTGATAATTCAAAAACAAATTACGATAGAATTAAAGGATTATTTGAAAAAGGTGTTAAGGCGCGTTCAGAATTTGAAGCTGCAGAATTAAGTTATAATAGTGCACAACAAGATTTAAGAAATGCAAAGGACAACCTTCAAATAATAAAAAAAGGTTCAACAGCTGGTATGGGGAAAACTGCAAACACCAATGTAAAAGCAGAAATTTCTGGTACTATTTTAGAAATTCCAGTACGTAAAGGAAATCAAGTTATTGAAAGTAATACTTTTAACGCAGGAACTACAATTGCTACAATTGCAGATATGACCAAAATGATTTTTGAAGGAAAAGTTGATGAGGCTGAAGTTGGTAAAATTAAAAACGGAACTGTTTTAGAAGTTTCTTTAGGAGCAATTGAGAAGAAAAAATATCCTGCAAAATTAAATTTTATAGCACCAAAAGGGACAGAAGAAAATGGAGCCGTACAATTTAAAATAAAAGGAGATGTTACATTAGATGATGAGTTTTTTGTAAGAGCAGGTTATAGCGCAAATGCCGATATAGTTTTAGAAAAAAAAGATAGTGTACTTTCTATTAAAGAAGCATTACTGCAATTCGATAAAAAAACTGAAACACCTTATGTTGAAGTAAAAATAGGTGATCAAGAATTTGAAAAGCGTGATGTAGAACTTGGTATCTCAGATGGAATTAATGTAGAAATCTTATCAGGTGTAACAATAACTGATGAAATTAAGATCTGGAATAAAACTTCTAAAAAAGAAGGAGAAGAAGAAGGTAATAACTAAATAGTTATTGATTAATGATTTTTTAAAAGTGTTTTAATTTTTATTAAAACACTTTTTTTATATCTTTATAGTAATACTTTTAATCACATACAATTATTTTCTTATGTATGATTTTTATCAGATAAAATTTAAATTAAAAGTCCGAAATTTAATATATAAAATTTTAAAGCCAATCGAATATGGAGAGTCAGTTATTATTCTTAAGTGATCTAAACTTCAACCTTGAAGTATGGAAAAGAGAGTTAAAATTTCAAGAAAGTGAAATGGATTATTTTGAAGAAAAATTAGAGCATGTTGCCATGCGAAACCTTGGAAAAGATGTTATGATACAACTTGAAGGTTTTCAAAATAAAATAATTCGTGAAAGAGAGGTTATGGGGAATTTAAGGCATCGGCTTAGAATGAAAAAAAGAGAAATAGCACAAGCAAAATTCCAAAATAATGCTGAAGTGAAATTTCCTGAAAAGCAAATATTATTAAAAGATGAAATGAAAACATTTGTAAAAATGCATTATGATTTAAAGGAAGATATGATGGACTTCTTCTTAAAATATCTATAACATATAAAAAAACCTTTCCAAAAACGGAAAGGTTTTTTTGTTAGTATCTAATAATTACTTTATTTATTAAATTGATTAGCTATTTTTTCAGCTTTCTTATTTTCTGAATAATCATAAAATCCTTCACCAGATTTTATACCCAATTTACCTGCCTGAACCATATTAACTAATAGTGGACAAGGAGCATATTTAGGGTTCTTAAATCCATCGTAAAGCACGTTAAGTATCGAAAGGCAAGTGTCTAATCCAATAAAATCTGCTAATTGTAATGGGCCCATTGGATGTGCCATTCCTAATTTCATTACAGTATCAATTTCAGAAACTCCAGCAACACCATTATATAAAGTCTCAATTGCTTCATTAAGCATTGGCATTAATATTCTGTTTGCTACAAAACCAGGATAATCATTTGCTTCAACAGGAACTTTACCTAAACTTTCTGAAAGCATCATAATTAAAGAAGTAACTTCATTAGACGTTGAATAGCCTCTAATAATTTCAACAAGTTTCATAATTGGAACAGGGTTCATAAAATGCATACCAATTACTTTTTCTGGTTTGTTTGTTACAGCAGCAATTTGCGTAATTGAAATGGAAGAAGTATTTGAAGCTAAAATTGTTTTTTCTGAAGTAACTTCATCTAATTGCTTAAAGATTTTTAATTTTAAGGCTACATTTTCAGTTGCAGCTTCAACAACTAAATCAACATTTTTTACTCCCTCGGAAATAGAAGTAAAAGATAAAATATTGTTTAATGTCTGCTTTTTAATATCTTCTGTAATTTTTTCTTTTACTAAAAGTCTATCTAAATTTTTAGTAATGGTTAAAATTCCTCGATCAATAGCTTCTTTAGAAATATCTATTAGGTGTACCTTAAAATTATTTTGAGCAAACACATGTGCAATTCCATTACCCATTGTTCCAGCTCCTATAACTGCAATATTTTTCATAATTAATAGTTTTAAATAGTTATTGTACCTTTTAAATAGGTGTTGGCTTGTCCACTCATTTCAACTCTTTCATTTAAATAGGTGCATTTTAAATAGCCTGTTCTTTTTGAAAGTTGAACGGCTTCTAAATTTTTGTTGTTGAGTTTTTTAGCCCAATAAGGAATTAATAATGTGTGTGCTGAACCAGTTACAGGATCTTCGTTAATACCAATTTTAGGTGCAAAAAATCGAGAAACAAAATCTATATTACTTCCTTTAGAAGTTACTATAATGCCTGAAGATTCAAGTTCCGATAATTTTGAAAAATTTGGAGCCAGGTTTTTTAAAGTAACTTCATTTTCTAACAGCACTAATAATTTCCAAATCCCTTTATAGGTTTTTAAAATAGGAACATTTAAGGCTTCTTTTAAAATTTGAGGTGTTTCAATTTCTACAATTGGTTCTGATGGAAAATTAAGTGTATACCAATCCACTTCTTTTGCAACAGTTAAAATACCACTTTTTGAACTAAATTTTATAATTGCTTCTTTGTAATTTAATTCAGTAAAAATAATATGTGCGGCTGCCAAAGTTGCATGTCCGCATAAATCTACTTCACAAGTTGGTGTAAACCATCTAAGTTCAAACTGATTGTCTTTTTTTACAAAAAATGCTGTTTCAGACACATTATTTTCTTCTGCAATATGTTGCATTAAATCATCTGAAATCCATTCGTCTAAAGGGCAAATCACAGCAGGGTTCCCTTTAAAAACGGTATTACTAAAAGCATCAACTTGATAAATTTTCATGTATTTAATTTATTGTTTTTTATAGGTTACTTGCTGTTCTCTTTATATCATTTCCTTAAGTGATAAAAAATTTAACATGTTTGTTAGATATTAAAAATCGTTAATAATCATATGAGCAACACGTAATGCTTCTGTTCCTTGTTCTAACGTAACAATTGGTATTGTATTATTAACAATTGCATCAGCAAAAGTTTCTAACTCATCTAAAATAGCATTATTTGCAGCAATTGTAGGATTTTCAAAATAAATTTGTTTTTTAATACCTTCTGCATTTTGTAAGATCATATCAAAATCCCCAGGTATTTTTGGAGCATCTTTCATTTTAACAACTTCAGTCGCTTTTTCAAAAAAGTCAACAGCTATATATGCATCTTTTTGAAAGAAACGAGATTTACGCATATTTTTTAATGAAATTCTACTAGCAGTTAAGTTAGCAACACAACCATTTTCAAATTCGATACGAGCATTTGCAATGTCTGGTGTATCACTAATTACAGAAACTCCACTTGCATGTACACTTTTCACTTTTGATTTTACAACACTTAATATAATGTCAATGTCATGAATCATCAAATCTAAAACAACGGGAACATCTGTTCCTCTAGGGTTAAATTCTGCTAATCTGTGTGTCTCAATAAACATTGGATTTACTATAGTGTCCTTTACAGCAGTAAATGCTGGGTTGAAACGTTCTACGTGACCAACTTGACCTTTTACACTATGTTTGTTTGCTAATTTAATAATAGTTTCAGCTTCATCAATCGTTTTGGTAATTGGTTTTTCTATAAAAATATGTTTTCCTTTTTCTATGGCTTCTTTTGCACAATCGAAATGGGACAGCGTTGGGGTTACAATATCAATAACATCAACAGCATCAATCAATTCTTGAACGGAATTGAACTTTTTATAACCAAATTCTGCTGCTACTTTCTGTGCATTTTCCTCAACAGGATCATAAAATCCTATTAATTCGTATTTATTTGATTGATTTAATAATTTTAAATGAATTTTGCCAAGATGACCGGCTCCTAATACTCCTGCTTTTAGCATCATAAGAATGTATAATTTTATGTAAACAAAAATAACAATCTTTATGCATTTATTCCTATTTTTAGCCTCTCAAATTTAAAATAATAGTGAAAGATACTCATAAACATCAAGGACTTAGAAATCAATTAGTAACCACAATTACCGAGAAAGGTATTACTGATAAGAATGTTTTAAAAGCTATTGCCGCTGTTCCACGGCATTTGTTTATGGATTCTGGATTTGTAGATTTTGCATACCAAGATAAAGCATTTCCAATTGCTGCTGATCAAACAATTTCGCAACCTTATACTGTAGCTTTTCAAACTGAATTATTACAAGTGAAGTCAAATGATAAAATTTTAGAAATTGGGACTGGTTCAGGTTATCAAACAGCTGTTTTACTTGAGATTGGCGCAAGAGTTTATACTATAGAACGCCAGAAAGAACTGTTTAAAAAGACCAAATTATTTTTACCAAAATTAAATTATAAGCCTAAAAAAGTGATCTTTGGCGATGGCTATAAAGGATTGCCTGAAGAAGCTCCTTTTGATGGAATTATAGTTACGGCAGGTGCTCCATTTGTACCAAAACCTTTATTGGCACAATTAAAAATAGGAGGTAGGTTAGTTATTCCTGTAGGTGATGAAGTGCAAACTATGACTTTATTTGTAAGAACAGGTGAAAAAGATTTTGAAAAGCACGAATTAGGTGATTTTAGATTTGTACCCATGTTAAAAGAGCGTAATTAATTTTTAAATTAATATAAATATAAAATCCAATCTAAGTTAGACAATTTAACCGAACTTAGTATTGGATTTTTGTACATTGTTTTTAAAATAGCTCTTGAAGTATAGATTTTTTGTATTACCTACAAATTTTTATTCTTCAACTTTATGCCAATATTGTGTTCTTCCAAGTAAAGCAAAACCAACATATCCTCTAACTTTAAGCTTATTGTCGCCTTCAAGTGTAATATAACATTTATACTCTTTTCCAGTTTTAGGATCTAATATTTTAGCATCATTCCACTCATTCCCGTCTTTAGAAAGACCATTAATAATTTCCATACCTTTAATCGGTTTATTTTTCTTGGCTCCCTTGCATTCTTCACAAACTTTATCTTCTTTTCCTTCTTCAAGAAGTTCAACAATTTTGGCGTATGCTTTACCATCTTTTTGATAAATTTCTACAATAGATTTTTCGTTTCCTGTTTCATCATCAATTGTTTTCCATTTACCAAAGATAGATTGTGACTGAATTGATAAAATACCTATAATAAATAGACAGCTTAAAGTTGTGATAGTTTTTTTCATAATTTTATAAATAATTTTTATTAATCTGTTTTTGCATTAAATTGAAGTTGCCATTTACCCTGAACTTTTAATACTTGTTCAATAACATCACGTACGCAGCCATTTCCACCCTTTTTTTGTGAAACATAAAGCGAAATATCTTGAATTTCTGAAACCGCATCTTTTGGGCAACAGGGTAGTCCAACTTTTTTCATAACAGGGAAATCTGGAATATCATCGCCCATATATAGTACATTTTCTGGAGTGATATTTTTTTTATTAAGATACGCTTCTAGTTGTATGGTTTTAGTGTGTGTACCAAGATAAATATCTGTAATTCCTAGACCTTCTAAACGAGTACGAACACCTTCATTACTTCCTCCAGAAATAATACATACATTATAACCTGCATCTACTGCAGTTTTTAATGCATATCCGTCCTTAATACTCATATTTCTAATTAATTCTCCACTTGTTGTTATGGTAATAATACCGTTTGTAAGCACTCCGTCAACATCAAAAATAAAGGTGTTAATTTGGGGCATTATTTCTTTATAGCTTTTTTCCATATGTATTGTAAATAGATTGTGTTAACAATGTATAAATTTCTTTTTGATTTTTAGTTAACATTGCTTCGTGTTTTTTTAGTGTTTTAGTATCGTTTCTCTTTGCAGGACCAGTTTGAGCATCAAAAGGACTTAACGTTTCAATTTTTGAAGCAGTTTCCTTAATTATTGGATGCAAAATATCAAAAGGAACCTTACTTTCTTTACAAATTTGATTTCCAATAAAATATAAATGATTTACAAAATTATTGACAAATACCGCTGCTACATGTAAATTTTTGCGTTGTTCTGAATTAATAAAATAACAGTTTTTTGAAATAGCTAATGCCAAAGTTTCTAATAATTTTAAATCTGAATTTTCAACAGCTTCAATACAAACTGGAACTTTTGAAAAATCTATTATCTTCTCTTTTGAAAAAGATTGAAGCAAGTAAAAAACCCCTTTATTTGATTTGCATTTTAATTCTTCTATTGACACACTTCCAGAAGTGTGAACGACTAATTTATTATTAAAATTCAATTTTTCTGAAACTTCGACAATTGCATTATCTGCAACGCAAATTATATAAATATCAGCTTCTTTTAACTGATTTAAATTGGCTGTAATGGATGTTTTATTTTTTAAATACTGAATCTTTTCGAGCGTTCTATTATAAACTTCCACCAATTTAACATTTTCTGTTTTTAATAGAATAGCGGTTAAATGATGTCCAACATTACCACCACCAATTATACTAATTTTTATCATTTTACGAAGATACTTTAAATGAAGTATAAAAAAAACCCCAACTTTTAAAAGTTGGAGTTTTTTTGTAATAACTAAAAACTACTATATTATGCTTGTTTTTTAATTGCTGCTTGCGCTGAAGCAATTCTAGCAATTGGAACTCTATAAGGAGAACAACTTACATAATTCATTCCTGTATTGTAACAAAATTCTACAGAACTTGGTTCACCACCATGCTCACCACAAATACCAACTTTTAAATTTGGTTTTGTACTTCTACCTTTTTCTGTACCCATTTTAACTAATTGACCAACACCTTCTTGATCTAATACTTCAAAAGGATCATCTTTTAAGATTCCGTTTTCAATATAAACTGGTAAAAATTTACCTGCATCATCACGTGAATATCCAAATGCCATTTGAGTTAAATCGTTTGTTCCAAAAGAGAAGAAATCTGCTTTTGAAGCAATTAAATCAGCAGTTAAAGCAGCTCTTGGAATTTCAATCATTGTTCCAACTAAATATTCTACAGTATCATTTCTTTCTTCAAATACTTGATTTGCAGTTGCTCTAATAATAGCTTCTTGATTTTCAAACTCAGCAAGTGTTCCAATTAATGGAATCATAATTTCTGGTTTTGCTTCAATACCTCTTTCTTTAAGGTTTAATGCAGCCTCAATAATGGCTCTTGCTTGCATCTCAGTAATTTCTGGATATGTAATTCCTAATCTACAACCTCTATGACCTAACATTGGGTTAAACTCTTCTAATTCAGCTACTTTTATTTTTACAGCTTCTAACGTAATGTGCATGTCTTCTGCTAAACTACGTTGCGTTTCTAATTGGTGAGGTACAAATTCGTGTAATGGTGGATCCAATAAACGAACTGTTACTGGTAAACCTGCCATTGCTTCAAAAATACCTTCAAAATCTTCACGCTGCATTGGTAATAACTGATTTAAAGCTTCTTTACGACCTTTAACTGTATCAGCTAAAATCATTTCACGCATTGCTTTAATTCTATCAACTTCAAAGAACATATGTTCAGTTCTAGTTAAACCAATACCTTGTGCTCCAAATTTCACAGCTACTTTTGCATCTTTTGGAGAATCAGCATTTGTACGCACTTGCATTGTTGCGTATTTATCTGATAACTCCATAATTTCTGCAAATTCACCACTTAATTCAGGTTCTATTGTAGCTACCTTTCCTTCAATAATATTTCCTGTTGAACCATTTAACGAAATCCAATCACCTTCGTGATATTCGTGTCCATTAACAGTTAAGGTTCTGTTTTTATAATTAATTTTTAAAGCACCAGCACCAGAAACACAACATTTACCCATACCACGAGCAACAACAGCTGCGTGAGATGTCATACCACCACGTGCAGTTAAAATACCTTTTGCTATATTCATACCTTCTAAATCTTCAGGAGAAGTTTCGATACGAACTAGAATACTGTTTTTATATTTAGCAGCTTCATCAGCAAAGAAAACAATTTTACCAGTTGCAGCTCCAGGAGATGCAGGTAATCCTTGTGCAATAACATGTGCAGTTTTTAATGCTTTAGGATCAAAAATTGGGTGTAATAATTCATCTAATTTATTTGGTTCAATTTGAAGCATTGCTTCTTTTTCTGTAATTAAACCTTCTTTTAAAGAATCCATTGCAATTTTTACCATTGCAGCACCAGTACGTTTTCCATTACGAGTTTGAAGAATCCAAAGTTTACCATCTTGCATGGTGAACTCCATATCTTGCATATCTTTATAATGTAATTCTAATTTTTCTTGGTATTCATTTAATTCTTTATAAATTTCTGGCATTAACTCTTCTAATGAAGGGTATAATTCAGCTCTTTCAGCTTCTTCAACTTTTGCTAATTCAGCCCAACGTAAAGAACCAATTTTTGTAATTTGTTGAGGAGTTCTTGTTCCAGCAACAACATCTTCACCTTGTGCATTAATTAAGTACTCTCCATTAAAAAGGTTTTCACCTGTTCCAGCATCACGTGTAAAACAAACACCAGTACCTGAGTTTTCTCCCATATTACCATAAACCATTGCTTGTACGTTTACAGCAGTACCCCATTCGCCTGGATAGCCATTCATATTTCTATAATACACAGCTCTATCACCGTTCCAGCTATTAAATACAGCTACAACAGCTCCCCAAAGTTGATCCCAAGGGTTTGTTGGGAAATCTTGTCCTGTACGTTTTTTTACTGCATCTTTAAAATCGTATACTAAATCTTTTAAATCTTGGATTGTAAAATCTGTATCTAACTCAATATTACGTTTGTGTTTTAAAGCTTCCATGATTTCTTCAAAAGGATCAATATCTTCTTTTGATTCTGGTTTCATACCTAAAACAACATCACCATACATTTGAATAAATCTTCTATAAGAATCCCAAGCAAAACGCTCGTTTCCAGATTTTTCAGCTAAACCAACAACAACTTCATCGTTTAAACCTAAGTTTAAAACGGTATCCATCATACCTGGCATTGAAACTCTTGCACCAGAACGTACTGAAACTAATAAAGGATTTTCTTTGTCTCCAAATTTAGATCCCATTATGTTTTCTATATTTTCTATAGCATCTTCAACTTCTTTAGTAATCATTTCAACAACTGCATCTTGTCCAAATTGATTGTATTCTGTACAAACTTCTGTAGTAATTGTGAATCCAGGAGGAACAGGTATTCCTATTAATCCCATTTCAGCTAAGTTAGCTCCTTTACCTCCTAAAAGGTTTTTCATTGTACTATTACCGTCTGCCGTTTTATTTCCAAACTTGTAAACTCTGGTTTTCACTTCTTGTAGCGTCTCCATCTTTTGTTATTTATTTATATATTAATCTTTTTGTTATGATGGTTACAAATTTAAGCAGTGTATTTAAAGTATATTATGATTTTTGTCATCATATTTTTCTAGATTTCAGATAAAGTAATCTTTGTTACTTTAATAAGAATTTATGATTTTTTGCGAAAAAATTAATGTAAAATTTCAATGAATTTACTAAGCCTATGAATAAGGAAATTAAAGAATTACAATATAAATATTAATTATTTTTTAGTATGGTTTTTGGAAAGAAAAAAGGTAGGCATTAGATGATTAAAAAACGATTCCGCTTTAAGTGAGTGATTGCGGAATCGTTTTTTTAATGAGATTCGTGATTATTATAAGTGGTTATTAAATATAAATAGTAGTATTCTAAAAGTCTGTATCTAGTAATTCTCCAGAAAGTTGCAATAATATTAATTCTGCATTTTTGGCATCGTATTTTGCCGCATTATAACTTGATTTAGCATTTAATAAATTTAATTGAGCTTGCCTAAATTCAATAGAAGTTACTTGTCCTAACTTAAATTTTTCTTCTGTTCTTGAAAAGTTATTTTTGTTAGTTTCTACATTTTTTTCTTCTGTATTTAAAATAAATAAAGAATTATTATAAACCTCTAAAGCATTTGCCACGTTGCGTTCTAATTCATTTAATGTTTTCTCTTTTTGTACAGTTAAGTTATCTTCATAAATTTTCGCATTTTGAATACGCGTTTTTGTAGCTCCGCCATCGAACAAGTTCCAATTTAAGCTCAAGCCTGCGTTTAAACCTTTAGAATATTGTTCTGCAAAATTAAAACTAGTATCGTTATCGGATTTATTGAAACCATAAGAACTATTTAAATTTAAGCTGGGTAATAAATTAGATTTATTGATTTTAATATCGAATTGACTTAATTCTAAGTTTTTATTAATTTTTTGAATTTCTATATTGTATTTTTTTGCTTTTTCTAAAAGTGTATTTAATTCAAAAATTAAATTAAATGTAATGTCTGTTTCAACCAAAAAATCAGAATTTACATTTCTTCCTAATGCTAAATTTAAATCTCTTTTAGAGTTCGCCAATAAACGTTGTGTGTTTATGTACTTAATACTGTCGTTATTTACATCTACCTCTGCGTTTAAGACTTGAAGTTTTGTATTTTGACCATACTCAAATCCGTAGTTTGCCCTTAATAAACGTTGTTTAGAAACGTTTAAAGATTCACTAATGTTTTTAATATCTTCGGTTAATTGTGCTACATTATAATAGATTGTAAAAATTTGTAATAATGAGTTTTCAATTACAGTTTGGGCTTCTAGTTCAGATAGATTATAAACTTCTTTTAATTTTTTATAATTATAAGACCTTCCTAAGCCATCAAAAAGTGTGTAACTTACACCAATTGAAGCGTTGTACGATTTAGATTCAGCCCCATTATTTTCTGAAATAGTTCCATTTTGTAGTGTATTTTCACTATCATTAAGATTATAATTTGCACCTGCATTAGCTGTTACTTTTGGTAAAAAACCACTATTATTTAAACTGGAATTATTTTCAGCTATTTTAATATTATTTTTTGCAATTAAGATGCCATAATTATTTTCTAAAGCAATGTTTACAGCATCTTGTTTTGTTAGTTTTTCTTGAGCAAAACTAGTATAAAAACAAAGTAAAAATACGATTGTAATTTTATTAATATAATTCATTTTCTTCAATATTTGATTCAATTATTGCTCTTTCAACTTCTTCTTTTGTAACTTTTTCACCAGTTCTTAACCATTTAAAAAATACTTTTATAGAATTACCTAGCGATAATAATAAAGGCAGCATAACCAAGGTTAAAACTGTAGCGATTCCAATACCGTAAGAAATAGACAATGCCATTGGTTTTAAAAATTGTGCTTGTCTGCTTTTCTCTAACAGAAGTGGAGCTAAACCTGCAATTGTAGTTAATGAAGTTAGAAAAATAGCCCTAAACCTAGAGAGTCCAGCTTTATATAACGCTTGATCGTATTTTAATCCTTGTTTTAAATTAGAATTTACTTTTCCAATTAGTACTAAACCATCGTTAACTAAAATACCTATTAAAGCAATTATTCCTAAAGCAGATAAAACATTTATTGGAAATCCGTGAATATAATGTCCCCAACCAACACCAATTATACTAAATGGTATCATAATCATTAATAATAAAGGCTGATCGTAAGATCTAAACGTAAATGCTATTGTTATATAAATTAACAATAGAATTATTGGAAATGTTTTTATGGCTGAACTTGAAGTTTTTTGAGCTTCTCTATTTTGTCCTTCATAAATTGCCGAAACAGTAGGGTATTTTGATAAAATTTCAGGAATAATTGTAGCTTTAATATTTTCAATTGCATCAACAGCACTTCCTTCAGGATCATTTAAATCTGCATTTACCTGAATTTCTCTTTTACCAGCAAGATGATTAATTGCTACTTCCCCTCTTTGTATAGTATATGTAGCTATTTCTCCAAATGGAACTCTATTACCAAAAGGTGTTGTTATCCACATATTGTCTAAATCTTTAATAGAAGATCGGTCTTCTTTTAAATAACGAACCCAAACTTTAATTTCATCTTGTCCACGCTGAAAACGTTGTGCTTGATATCCAAAAAAACCAGCTCTAACTTGACTCATTACTGTTTGTAAATTTAGACCCAATATGTAAGCTTCATTTTTTAATTTAATTTGTACTTCTTTAATTCCTTGAGGATCATTATCTGAAATATCTTTTAATTCAGGGTTTTGACTTAAAGCCGTTTTAAGTTCTTCTTTTGCAGCTTTTAATTCTTTAATATTATTTCCTAGAAGTGAAACTGCAACAGGGCTACCTCCAAAACGACCACCAGAGCCATATGTTAAACTTTCTGTACCATAAAAAGTTCCTGCTTTTTCTCTAATTGAATTAGTTATTTCGGGTGAAGAAAACTCTCTAGATTCACCAGGTAATAAATTTACTGTTAATGAAGCATTTGATGTTCCTGGACCAATTCTTTTAATAACATTTTGAACAACTCTTTGATTGTTAGACTGTTTTTCCGTATAATCTTCACTAACCAACCAAACAGCCTTTTCAATTTCAGAAATTATAGAATCTGTTACTTTTTCGTTAGTACCTTGTGGCATAGTTAAATTAATAGCAACTCTATCACTTGCAATTTTTGGAAAAAAATCGGTTTTAATAATACCGCCTTTAATACTAAAAATGGTTATAATTAATAATGATATTGGAATTGCAAACCCAGCAATTTTATTTCTTAAAAAGAATTTTAAGAAAGGAGCATATATTTTATCTCTAATTAAAAATAAAAAACTTTCAGATATATTGTTTATTGCTGAAAAAAATTGATTGATTTTTGTTTTCTTTTTCTCTTTTCTAACAAGTGCTTTGGAGTGCGCAATATGTGCAGGTAAAATAATTAAAGCTTCTATTAGAGAAATAGCGAGTGTAAGTATTACTACTGAAGAAACTTCACCAAAAAACTTTCCAATTCTTCCGTCTAAAAAATAAAATGTAGAAAATGCTAATATTGTTGTTATAATTGCAGAAACAATAGGAGGTATAACTTCTAGCGTTCCATCAATAGCGGCTCTAATTGGGCTTTTTCCTTTTTCGTAATGATTGTAAATATTTTCACCTATAACAATACCATCATCTACCAAAATACCAATAACTATAATCATTCCAAAAAGTGATAATACGTTAATTGTAATATCTAACATTGGCGCAAAAACAAACATACCAAAAAACGAAATTGGTAAACCTGCTGCCACCCAAAATGCTAATCTTGGATTTAAAAATAGTGATAAAAATAAAAGGACCAATAAAATACCGATAATACCATTTTTTACAAGTAATTCTGTTCTTTGAATTAATGTAATAGAATTGTCACTAGCAACATTAATTTTTACATTGGTATACTGTTGATTAAATTTATCTATATACTCATTTACAATACCAGCCGATTTTATTAAATCTTCACTATTGGTGTTTGTTATTGAAATGTTTAAAGCAGCTTCACCATTAAAGTAAATTCTATCTGGAGTTTCAGACCAAGTATCTTTTACAGTTGCTACGTCGCTTAATCTAATAATATTTCCAGATTTATCAGATTTGACAGGGATATTAAGTAATTCTAATCCTTGGTATTTTTTATTGCGTGCTCTAATTAGATAATCTTCATCACTTGTCTTAATATTTCCACCTGAAATTAGAATATTAGCACTAGAAACCGCTTTTGCAACATCTTGAAACGAAATATTATAAGCTCTTAAATCACTCTCTTTAATTGCAATATCAATTTCTTCGGCAGGAAAGCCAGTTAACGAGACTTGAGAAATACCTTCCATTCCTCTTATATCATTTTCTATGGTTCTACCATATTGTTTTAGAGTTGACAGCGGTAAATTTTCACCACTTACCGTAAATGAAATAGTTTGATTTACGCTTTCTATTTTTGAAATAACTGCAGGTTCCATTCCAGAAGGAAAGGAGGGAACCCTATCAACAGCATTTTTTACATCTGCTAGAACAACGTCAATATTTTTTCCTTTTTGAACTTCAATATTTATGGTTGCAGAATTTTCTCGAGAAACAGATGTAACTCTATCAACACCAACTATACCTTTTAAATTGTCTTCAATTTTTAGTACAATTCCTTCTTCCATTTCTTCAGGAGAAGCTCCTGGGTAGGACACACTAACATTAATTCTATCTGAATCCGTTAAAGGGAAAAAGGAGGATTTCATAGATAGTACTCCAAATATTCCAAAAATTATAAATGCAATAATAAAAATATTAACTGCAACCGGATATTTTATAAAATAAGTAATTATTTTTTTCATACTAAACTAGTTGTTGTTAGTTTCATTAATAGTTTTAACTAACATTCCGTTATAGGCTCCAGGAAGTGGTTTAGATAAAATAGCAGTTCCGTTCTCTAGTCCTTGTATAATAACAGTATTATCATTAAAATATACAGGATTTACAGAAACTAAGTTTAGTATAGAATCTTTTACAGTAAATAATTTGGTGTCATCTACTAACAATTTTCTAGAAATCTCTACTGCATTATCAATAGCTTTTGTTTCTAATTCAGCAGTTAAATACATTCCTTCTCTAAGTTGATCACCTTTTACTTGTAAATATGTTTTTACAGTTTGTGTTGTTTGGTCAATTTTTCCATTTACCCTTACAACTGTTGCTTCCCAATTGTTGGTTTTACTAAGATTGTATATAGAAACTTTTGTACCTTTTTTAAGTAAATTAGCATAATTTTCATTAATATTTACTTCCATTTCATAGACTGAAGGATCTATAAATTCACCCAATTTTTGACCTACTCTAACCAAAGAGCCTTGAGTTACCATTGCTTCAGTTAAAATACCATTAAAAGGAGCTCTTAAGGTGTATTTATCAAGCTTTACTTCTAAATTTTTAACATTGTAATAACTTGTAATAATTCCTCTTCCAGATATAAAGAATTTTTCTTTTTCAGAAGTTGTTTCAGGAAGTTTAGGAGTAGGTTTGTTGATGTTGAAATTATTTAAATACGATTTCCATTTTAAATATTCATTCGGATAATCTAATTGAATATCTGGCATTATTGCAGTAATAGCATTAAATAAATTACTTTTTTGTGCTTTTAAGTTGGCATAAAATTCGTCGCTATTTATACTAATAATTGTCTCATCTTTGGAAAATTGAGTTCCTGTTTTAAAGTTTTTTGAAGTCTGTTTTAAAATACCTTGAACTTCAGAAAACAACTCAATCTTATCTTTCGCAGTTAAACTACCACTTGTAGATATAACAACAGGAATGGATTTATTTTCAATTATATTTGTGTAAACAGTACTTACTATTTTATTAAAGGTTGGTTTCCCTTTTTTATTACTGTTTGCAATTGCCATTCCGCCAATAATTGCCAAAGCCACCAATAAAAGGCTTGCAATTGTAATAATTAATTTTCTCATAATTTAAATGAATGTTCTTTAGAAATATTTAGTTGAATTTTTTTTATAGTTTCAATTGCTTGACAAATTTCAATTTCAGTAACACTTTCTTGAATTTTTTCAATAGTTTTTTTTAAAATGGGTAGGGCATTTAAGTAGGTGCTTTTTCCAAGAGCAGTTAAAAAAATAGTTTTAACTCTCTTATCTGATTTAATAGATTTTCTATAAATAAGACCTTTTTTTTCCATAGTTGAAATTAACCTGGATAATGATGTTTTATCACTTTCTGTTAATAATGCTAAATCGTTTTGAGGTTTTCCATTATTTTTTATTAAAACTTTTAAAATATTAAAGTGTTCTATACTTAAGTCTAACGCTTGTTCTTTAAATGTTTTATTTATATAACAAGCATACATTTTTGAAGTAATACCAATCCAGGTAAAAATTGATGTATCTAAGAACATTCTATATATTTTTTGTAAATATAAAATTATATTAATATAGTTGTGTCTGCAACTATGTTAATAAATGTTAAAAAAAAACACTCGTAAAAAATATATTTACGAGTGTTTTAAAAAATAGGTTTGTTTGTTTTAGTCTAATAAAATTGGATTGGCTTGTGAAACTGAGCTGCCAAAACTTTCCTTTTCACTATTATTTTTATATTCAATATTTTTAAGTGAATTTAAATTTTTAATAATTGGATCTATCTCCCCAGTAAAATTATTATCGCTCAATAATAAAGTTTCTAGATTCGTTAATTTATTTAATTCTATAGGAAATTTACCTGAAAATAAATTGTTTGAAAGTGCTAATTCTTGAAGGTTAGTTAACATTCCAATTTGGCGAGGTAATTCTCCCGTTATTGCATTGTCAAAAAAGCTGATAACTTTAATTTTAGTTAAATTCCCAATATTTTTAGAAAGAGTACCACTTATTTTATTACTACTAATTTGAAGAATTTCTAAATTGTTAAGATTATAAATAGAATTTGGTAAAGTACCGTTTAAAAAGTTATTAAATAAAACTAATTCTTTTAAGTTAGCTAGATCTCCTATATTAGAAGGTAACTCACCAGTTAGTTGATTCATAAAAAGTTGTATGCTTTCTAAATTTTTAATATTACAAATTTCTAGAGGAATTTCGCCTTTAAGATTATTAAATCCTAAATTTAAATGTGTTAAAGATTTTAAATTACCTATTGAAGCAGGCAAAACACCTTCAAGGTTATTCATACTTAAATCTATCTTAGTAACACTATTGTTACTAATAGTAATTCCCTGCCAATTTTCAGCGTTTTCAGATAAATTCCAGGTTTTATTCCAGTTTTTACCATTTGTTGAATTGTAAAGATCTAAAAGTACATTTTTTTCAACATCAGATATTTGAGAAAATGCAACTGTAGATATTGCGAAAAGCAAAAATAGGAGTGAGGTATATTTTTTCATGTTACTGGGATTTAGGGTAAAGTTTTATTCAAACTTATAGCTAAGTTATATTAAATAATTCAATTTAACAAATAAAAAGCACCATTTGTTGCTGTTTATCAACCGTTTATTGATAAGCCATACATTTATATGGTTTTTCATTCTATTCTGAAAGTGTTATAATTTGATAAATTAACAACGGGTAAAATGTTATATATTTGTCTGAAATATGAAATTTATGGATTTAAAATTAGATATTTTAGCAATTGGAGCACACCCAGATGATGTTGAATTAGGTTGTGGTGCAACATTGGCAAAAGAAATTTCTTTAGGTAAAAAAGTAGGAATACTAGATTTAACAAGAGGGGAATTAGGCACAAGAGGTTCTGCTGAAATTAGAGATGAAGAAGCTAAAAATGCAGCAACTATTTTAGGCGTTGCAATTAGAGAAAATTTAGCTTTTTCTGATGGTTTTTTTATAAATGATAAAGAGCATCAACTTAAAATTATTAAAATAATTAGAAAGTACAAGCCAACAATTGTGTTATGTAATGCCATTGACGATAGACATATAGATCATTCAAAAGGTAGTAAATTAGTGTCTAATGCTTGTTTTTTATCGGGTTTGGTTAAAATTGAAACAAAGCTTAATGATGAAGTACAAGATGCTTGGAGACCTAAGCATGTGTATCATTACATACAATGGAAAAATATTGAACCAGATTTTGTTGTTGACGTTTCGGAGTTTATTGAGACGAAGGTTAAAGCGGTAAAAGCTTATAGTTCACAGTTTTACGATCCGAAAAGCACCGAGCCAAGTTCGCCAATTTCAAGCAAGAATTTTTTAGATAGTATTGTTTATAGAGCACAAGATTTAGGTAGATTAATTGGTACATCGCACGCAGAAGGTTTTAACACAGAACGTTATGTGGCAGTAGAAAATTTAGATAAATTAATTTAACAAAATATTTGTATAAAATTGAACAATGTTTTACATTTGCATCCGCGATTAAATGGTGGTTGTAGCTCAGCTGGTTAGAGCGCCGGATTGTGGTTCCGGAGGTCGCCGGTTCGAACCCGGTCTTCCACCCAAATTAAAAGGTCTGTTTTTCAGACCTTTTTTTGTTTTTAAACATTCTTTTTATGATAAATTTTACATTTACTAATAATTATTTTAATAGTTTTACAAACTGAAAATTAAATTATTAAAATGAAAAATTATATTTACATTGTTGCCATATTAATTACAACTTCAATTGTTGCCCAAACTTCAAATAATATTGAATTGCAACAAAAAAAAATAAAATTAGCCTTAAGTTATAACGATAAAGTTGCTGCTGCTTCTGCAATGTTTTCAATTATTGCAATGGAAGGCGAGCAAAGTACTTATAAAGATAGCTTGGCTTATATGTATTTTAATGATGCCAAATACATTTCTAGTTTTTTAGTTACGAATGATATCTTAAAAAATAAACCTGATAATATAGAATTATTAGAAATAAATGCCATTTCTATAGAAAATATGGGAGCTTTAGATAAAGCTGTTGAAGTATACTCTAATTTATTATCTAAAACTAAAAACAATTATCACGCCTATAAATTAGCAAGTTTACAAGTTGCAACTAAAAAGTTTGTTGATGCCTATAAATCTATTAAAGGAGCTGATTTACTTGAAGATTCTGGTACAATTAAAGTTAATTTTCAAGTGAATAAAAATTACAATCAAAATGTAGATTTAAAAGCTGCTATTGCTTATTTAGAAGGAATTATTCTACTTAATATGAACAAAGAAACAGACGCAAAACTTAGTTTTATGCGTGCTGTGAATTTATTTCCAGATTTTGTGCTTGCTAAAAGTAAATTAACAACTTTAGAAAATTCTGAGAAAAAAGAAGAATAAGTATTATAAATATAAGTATGAATTAGGTGAAGATATCACTACTCTAAATACTTAAAGATGTTAGCTCTACGTATTTAATTTTTCCTTTAAGTAAGGTGCCGTTAAAGAGTTTTTACATTTAACTAGATCTTCTGGAGTTCCTTGAAATAGGAGGGAACCACCATTTTTCCCACCTTCTTTACCTAAGTCTATAATATAATCTGCACATTTTATTAAATCTATATTATGTTCAATTACAATTATTGAATGTCCGTTTTTGATTAATGCGTTAAACGATTTTAATAATTTTTTAATATCGTGAAAATGCAACCCAGTTGTTGGTTCATCAAAAATAAATAATGATTTATTTTGACGTGTACCTTTCACTAAAAACGATGCTAATTTAATACGTTGGGCTTCACCTCCAGAAAGCGTAGAAGAAGATTGTCCTAATGTTACGTATCCTAAACCAACATCTTGAAGTGGTTGTAATTTTTTTACAATTTTAGTTTCGTTGTATTCATTAAAAAATGCAATGGCATCATCAATAGTACTATTTAAAATATCATTAATAGATTTTTTATAGAATTTCACTTCTAAAACTTCCTTTTTAAAACGCATACCTTTACAAGCTTCACATTCTAAATGTACATCTGCCATAAATTGCATTTCAATAGTAACTTCACCTTCACCTTTACAAACTTCGCAACGTCCGCCTTCCACATTAAACGAAAAATGTTTTGGTTGGTAATTTCTTATTTTCGATAATTTTTCTGCAGCAAATAAAGCCCTAATATCATCATACGCTTTTATATAAGTTACAGGATTTGATCGGCTTGAACGTCCAATTGGATTTTGATTAATAAACTCAATATGTTCAATGCTTTTAAAATCTCCTTTAATTTCAGAAAATTGACCAACTTTTTCTCCATAACCACCAATTTTTTTTTGAATTGCAGGAAACAATATTTTACTCACTAACGTACTTTTACCACTTCCTGAAACACCTGTAATTACAGTTAAACAATTTAAAGGAAATGTAACATCAATATTTTTTAAATTATTTTCTCTTGCTCCAATAACTGTTATTGCATTTTTTGAAATTCTTCTAGTTTTTGGAATTTCAATTTGTTGTGTATTATTTAAATATTGTGCTGTTAAAGAGTCTGATTTTAAAATTTCAGAAAACGTTCCTTCTGCTATAATTTCTCCGCCAAACGTGCCAGCTTCTGGACCAATGTCAATAATTAAATCTGCTGCTTTCATAATATCTTCATCATGCTCAACTACAATAACGGTATTACCTAAATTACGTAAATCTTTTAGCACTTTAATTAAACGTTCTGTGTCTTTTGGATGTAAACCTATACTAGGTTCATCTAAAATATACATAGAACCAACCAAACTGCTTCCTAAAGAAGTTGCTAAGTTAATACGCTGACTTTCACCGCCAGACAAAGTGTTTGAAGTTCTGTTTAAGGTTAAATAATTTAAGCCAACATCATTTAAAAACTGTAATCTATTGTTAATTTCAATCAATAAGCGTTTTGCTATTTTTTTTTCAAAAACGTCAAGTTTTAGGTTTTTAAAAAAGTCTGCCAATTCATTTAATGGCAAATCAACCAATTCACTAATATTTTTAGTATTAATTTTTACAAAGTTGGTCTCTTCTCTTAATCTTTTACCTTTACATGTTGTGCATTTAGTTTTTCCTCGGTAGCGAGAAAGCATTACTCTATATTGAATTTTATAACTTTTTTCTTCTAAATGTTTAAAGAAATGCGACAAACCGTTAAAACTATTGTTTCCATCCCAAATTAGGTTTTTTTGAGTTTCAGACAGTTCAAACCAAGGTTTGTGAATAGGGATATTAAATTTATAAGCGTGGGTTATTAAATCGTTTTTATAATGGTTAAAAGAATCTGTTTTCCAAGGTAAAATAGCATCTTCATAAATTGAAAGTGCTGTGTTTGGAATTACCAAATCTTCATCAACACCAATAACATTTCCATATCCTTCACAAGTAGGACAAGCTCCGTACGGGTTGTTAAAACTGAATAAATGTGTATTTGGTTCTAAAAATTGGATACCATCTAATTCAAATTTATTATTGAAAAGTGTTTCAGTTTTTGTTTTTAGATTTTGGATTATACACTCGCCTTTTCCCTCGAAAAAAGCAGTTTGTATGGCATCACCTAAACGATTAAAAAAATCTTCATCATCTTTTACAACAATTCTATCTATAACAAGGTGAAAATCGTGTTCAATTTCTTCAGTTATTTCTTCAATTCTAACAATTTTTTCTTTATATTTTATTCTAGCATACCCTTGTTGTGCAAGTATTTTTAATGTTTGGAGTACACTTCTTTCATTTGGAATATGAACTGGCGAAAGCAGTAATAATTTGGTGTTTAATTCTATTGTTTTAATATGATTAATAACATCGCTAACGGTATGTTTTTTTATCTCATTTCCAGAAACTGGTGAGTAGGTTTTTCCAATTCTAGCAAATAATAATTTTAAATAATCATAAATTTCAGTTGAAGTTCCTACGGTTGAACGTGGATTTGTAGAATTTACCTTTTGTTCAATTGCAATAGCAGGTGCAATACCTTTAATATAATCAACTTTTGGTTTGTTTAATCTCCCTAAAAATTGACGTGCGTAAGACGATAAACTTTCCACATACCTACGTTGACCTTCAGCAAATAAAGTATCAAAAGCCAAACTAGACTTTCCAGAACCTGAAAGTCCTGTAATTACAACTAATTTATTTCTTGGAATTGCAACATCAATATTTTTTAAATTATGAAGTCTGGCTCCTTTAATTAGAATGTTTTCTTTTGGGTTTAATTCGGCAAGATTTTTGGTCATAATACTTCTAAAAATGAATAAATGCAAAGATAATTACAATTAATGAGAATTTTAAGAGCTTAGGAAAACATAATTTAAAAAATATGTATAGTTCTTTAAGTTTTATTTGTAAATGTTAAAAATATGCTGCATATTTGAACTATAATTCTAAAAACGAACGCTTATATAACACAATTACTTTTTATAAAATTATAAAATACAAGTTTAACCCCCATTAATGTATTTAAATTATGCAAAGTAAAGTTATTGCCGATAGCGTTTTAGTTAGCGACTACATAAACGGAAACGAAAAATCTTTAGAAACTCTTATTATTCGTCATAAACAACGGATTTTTAGTTTTGTATTGTCTAAAGTTTTGGATAGAGAAATTGCTGAAGATATTTTTCAGGACACTTTTATAAAAGTTATAAATACCCTAAAAAGAGGTAATTATAACGAGGAAGGTAAATTTTTACCTTGGGTTATGCGTATAGCTCATAATTTGGTAATAGATCATTTTAGAAGAAATAAAAGAATTCCAACTTTTAGAAATACAGATGAGTTTGATATTTTTACAGTTATTAGTGATGAAGTTTTAAATGTTGAAAAACAACTGATAAAAGATCAAATATTAAATGATGTTAGAGAGTTGATTGTTGAATTGCCAGAAGATCAAAAAGAAGTGTTAATTATGCGTATTTATAAAGACATGAGTTTTAAAGAAATTGCAGAAAACACAGATGTAAGCATAAATACTGCTTTAGGAAGAATGCGCTATGCATTAATTAATTTAAGAAAATTAATAGAAAAACATAATATAATTTTGGTTAATTAATACTAAAAGTAAGTTTTCATCGTTACTTTAATATAAACCAGTTAAATATGATGAAACTTTACTCAGAAAAGACTCCACTTGTGGAGCAACCAAAACCTGAAATAATTCAATATTTACTTAATTACTCTAAACAAATGAGGGTAATTAAAACCAACAAAAACAATTATATTGAGTTACATTTGAATTAATGTTCTTTAAGCCCATTTTTAACCAAAAATGGGCTTTTTAGATTTTTTTTATTAAAAAACATAATTTTTTGTTAATCATATTTAGGTTTTTTATCCCTTTTTGCAGCCTTTTTTTCTTTTGTAGTTTTTAAAGGCTCTTTTTTCACATTTTTTTTTGCATCTTGACTTTTTGCCATTGTTTCTAGTTTTAAGAATTTATTAATAACTAATGATTCTCTAATAAAAATATTATTATTAAGTAATTATGAAGATAGTGTATTTATTGAATGTAATGCATTAAAATAATAGCTATTTTTAAGTAATAGGAAACTATTTGGCTCATTTTATTTACATGCTATAGAGCAAACAAAATTTTGCAAGTTTTTTTAAGGATTAAAAGTGTTCTTAATTATTTTTCTGTGATTTTCTAACAATAGCTTTTAATTTCTCTTTAGTTGCAATTTCTGAAACTTTTAGCTTATTCTTTTTTTGCTTCATTAATTTTGAATGCAATGCCTTATTTTTAGTATTTTTTGCACTTCCTTTTTTAGCCATTTCAAATTTTATTTAAGCTCTTTTTTTATTTTATTTAAAACAGATTTTCTCCCAATAGTTTTTGTAATTATATCTTTCTCAATATTCCAACCTCTAGCTGGAGAATATTCTCTTCCAAAAAAAATAATTTGTAAGTGTAGCTTATTCCATAATTCCTTTGGAAATAACCTTTTAGCATCTTTTTCAGTTTGTACAACATTTTTTCCATTGCTTAAACCCCATCTATAAAGCAATCTATGGATATGAGTATCTACAGGAAAAGCAGGAATACCAAAAGCTTGGCTCATAACAACACTTGCTGTTTTATGTCCAACTGCTGGCAATGCTTCTAAATCTTTATAATTTTGCGGAACTTTACCGTTGTGTTTTTCAATTAGTATTTTTGACAATCCATAAATACCTTTAGATTTCATAGGAGATAAACCAACAGGTTTTATTATTTCTCTAATTTCTTCAACTGAAAGCTTAATCATATCATAAGGATTATCAGCTTTTGAAAACAATTTTGGTGTAATTTTATTAACACCAACATCGGTACTTTGGGCTGACATTAACACAGCAATTAAAAGCGTATACGGGTCTTTATGGTCTAGCGGTATAGGAACTTCTGGATATAATTTTTCAAGTGTATCAATTACGAATTGAACTTTTTCTTTTTTTGTCATTATTATTTGTTGTAAAAAATAAAAATACAAAGTTTATTAAAATTTAAAGATATAATTCTTAAAAAAGTTTTAATTCTTTCAATAACTTTATAACTTTCAATTTTAAAACAAATTACAAATGACAACATTAAAAGTAGGTGATAAAGCGCCAAATTTTGAAGCATTAGACGAACAGGGTAATACAATAAAATTATCCAATTATACTGGAAAAAAGTTAGTTTTATTCTTTTATCCAAAAGCAAGTACACCAGGTTGTACAATGGAAGCGTGTAACTTAAGAGACAATTACCAATCGTTTTTAGCTAAAGGATACGATGTATTAGGAGTAAGTGCTGATTCTGCTAAGCGTCAACAAAATTTTATTAATAAAAACGAATTGCCTTTTCCTTTACTTGTAGATGAAGATAAAACGGTAATTAATGCTTTTGGAGTTTGGGGACCAAAGAAATTTATGGGAAGAGAATACGACGGAATTCATAGAACAACATTTGTTATCGATGAAAATGGTGTTTTAGAAAACATTATAACTAAGGTTAAAACAAAGCAGCACACTAGCCAGATTTTAGAATAAATGTTTCTTTAACTTAAACTGCATAAAAAAACCTAACAGATTATATAATTTGTTAGGTTTAAAAAAAGATATTTATGTTTTTCTTAAATAAAACGTAAGGTTAAATTATTCAGGAATGATATACATTAAATTTATGTCATACATTTTATTTAATTTTTAAAGATATTTTTTTCGTGCTAATTAAATCAGTTTCAAATTTATTTAAACTAGGAATATCCTCTAATCTAATTAAATCTTTTTGAGTTTTATTTGAAATACTACTTTTATTTACAATCCCTGTTATTGTTTCTATAGCTTTTGCTAATAAAGGCTCGTTAACTTCTCCTAATTCGCCATATTGTGAAACATAATCTATTAATTCAATGTTAGAAGGAATACCACCTCTAACATCTTGATCTAAATTATTTGTGTATTTTAACACTATTGGTTGCATAGCGTATTTGTGGTTTGGGTTTAAATTTGCACCATCTTTTCTAAGGTTATCACTGTCATAAAGAGTTACAGAGCCAGTATATTTCCCAGACGTAATATCGCCAATAGTTATCACATCAATGTAAGCTTGTAATCCACTAATTACAACTTCACTTGCAGAAGCTGTTGAGTTTGAAGTTAGCACATACAATTTATTTAAATTTAAACTATTAATTGAAGATCTAATAGATTCTCCTTTAATATTAATAACTTTATCTGTAAATTTATCTACCAATTGTTCTGGACTATTATTTTCGAAATAACCTTGGACATATGAATTATAGACATCCTTTTTAAGAGTTTTTCCAGAAAATTGCCCTGTAATAGAACTTGCCATTTGTATTGCTAAATAACCATAACCACCTCTATTATATCTTAAATCTAAAATTAATTCAGTAGCACCTTCACTTTTTAGTAAAGCAAAAGCATCGTCTAATTCTTCTTCAAAACCTGAATCAAACCCATTATACATTAAATATCCTATTTTAGTGCCCTCTACATCAATAGTTTTTGCAATATAAACAGGGTTTTCAGTATATTCAGACTGTGTTAAAATTACTGACTTTCCATTTGAAATTGGATTTCCACCGTTTAAATCAGCAAAATTCATTGTATATGTAGTTTGATCCAATAATGATTTATAATTATTTACATTTAACTGAACACCATCAATTGCATCAAAAACATAACCTCTTTTAACATCTTTACCTACTGCATCGGAATTGGGTAAAATATATTTAACATATCCTAAAATTTCAGTATTACTATTTGTTTCGTAACTTAATTGATAACTTACACCATTACTTGTAATAATTCCTTGAAATGAATTTTCTAAAGTAACATAATCGTCAACAATCCAAGAATAAACATCAACGGATTCTGGCTGATACAATAATGATTCAAAAAAACCTTTAGGTTCAGTTTCCGTATTCAATAAATTAAAATAAGCTTCATCATCATCAGCTTTGGAGTCAGCTAAGTTTGGTACATCATTTTTCCATAGATACCACAAATTTAAACCTTTCCAAATAAAATCTTGGATTTCAACCTCGGAAAAATCAATATTTGTGTCATCTGGGTTGTCACGGTCAAAAAAATCATCATCTTTATTACAACTAATAAAAACAATACTTAGAGCTAAAAAGAATGCTAAAAAGGGATTTATTTTTTTCATATATCTATTATTATAATATGTGTATTTTGTCGCAAGATAAAAATTTAATTACAAAAATTAAACCAAAGTGTAACAATAACGATGTATGTTCGTCATAATTGTAACAACACCAAAAAAAAACAATAAATCAAACTTAAAATGAAGCAGTCAGAGTTTTTAAAAACTGTAATGCCCTTTAAAGATAAAGTGTTTCGGGTAGCAAAAAGACTACTTGTTTCTACTGAAGAGGCTGAAGATGCAACACAAGAGCTTTATTTTAAGTTATGGAGAAATAGGTCTAAATTAAAAGACTATAAAAGTATTGAAGCATTTGCAATGACTATGACAAAAAATTACTGTTTTGACAGATTAAAATCGAAACAAGCGAGTAATTTAAAGTTAATTCATAGCAATTATCAAGAAAAAGATACGCCATTACAAAGGCGGATGGAACTTAATGACAGTGTAAGTTTGGTTCATAAATTAATTGAAAACTTACCAGAGCAACAAAAATTAGTAATACAGCTTAGAGATATTGAAGAATATGAATTTGATGAAATAGCCAAAATGTTGGATTTACAACCAACAGCTGTAAGAGTAACATTATCAAGAGCAAGAAAAACAATTAGAGAACAATTAACAAAACAACATAATTATGGAATTAGCTAACATAGAAAAGTTGTTGGAAAAGTATCTAGATGCAGAAACTACTATTGCAGAAGAAAAAGAGTTGAAAACTTATTTCTCAAGCGATAATATAGCACCACATTTAGAAGAATATCAATCGATGTTCGGTTATTTTTCAACTAGTAAAAACGAGCGGTTTACAAAAACCATCCAATTAAAAAGTCAAAAGATGAATTGGAAATGGTTATCCGTAGCAGCTTCGGTAGTTTTACTAGTAAGTGTTTACAGCGGTTATCAAACTAACCAAAAAAGAGAAGCTGAAAGAATATACGCAGAAACCCAAATGGCTTTTGGTATGTTGGCAGCAAATTTAAACAAAGGAAATGAAGCAATTTTACAACTGCAACATTTTGAAGACACAAAAAACAAAATTTTTAAACAACCTAAAAAGTAAAAAAATGAAAAAAATATTAGTAGTAATAGCAGTAGTTTTAGTATCGTATGGTACGTATGCTCAAAATTCAATTTTTGATAAATTTGAAGAAATGGATGATGTTTCTTCTGTAATTGTAAATAAAGAAGCATTTAGAATGCTTGCAAAATTTAAAGGAGGAGGAGAAGAAGGTCAAGAATATTTAGATATGGTGAAAGGACTATCTTCTTTTAGAGTATTTACAACAGAAAATCCAACAATTGCACAAGATATGAATGCAATAGTTTCTAAATATTTAAAATCTTCTAAACTAATTGAATTAATGAGAGTAAAGGACGAAGATACTAACGTTAAAATTTATGTGCGTCAAGGAAAAGACGAAGATCATGTTAGTGAATTGTTAATGTTTGTAAGTGGTGCAGGAAAGTATACGAAAAATTCTGACAGTCCTGTAAAGGCAGAATCTGTAATACTTACGTTAACTGGTGAAATTGATTTAAATAAAATATCTGAATTAACAGAATCTCATGTACCAGGAAGTAGCAAACATTTAAAAAAACAATAAAAAAGTAACCTTATGAAATCAATTATAAAATTTTTAGGAATAGCTTTTATTGCAACACTTTCGTTTGTTTCTTGTGATAGCAATCCTTCTTTGCAAAAATATTATGTAGATAGTAAAGAAAATAATGCCTTTATTTCAGTTGATTTACCTGCAAATATACTGCAACTAAAAAATGAAAATGTTTCAGAAGATGTTAAAAACACTTTAGAAACAATTAAAAAAGTAAATTTTTTAGCATTGCAATTAACAGAAACCAATGAAGATCTTTATGCTTCAGAAAAAGTAAAGGTGAATGCAATTCTTAAAAATCCTAAATACAAGCAATTAATGCGCATGAATATGGGAAAAGGAAGCGTTAGTGTAAATTATTTAGGTGAAGAGGACGCTATAGATGAGATTGTTATTTTTGGTTCAGATGCAACGAAAGGATTTGCTGTAGTAAGGGTTATTGGAGAAAATATGAATCCGAGCGATATAATGAAAATAGCTCAAGAAATTAAAATGGATGGAGATTCTGAACAACTAAAACAACTAGGAGGTTTGTTTAGTAGTTTAAAATAAAATTTCAATACAATAAATTATAAAAGCCATACTTGAATAAAGTATGGCTTTTTAACTATCTATTAACTTCTTAAAAAAAGAAAAACAGTATTTTTGAACCTCTAAAATTTAGTTTTTGAAAATGAAGAATATATTTATAGTATTTATTTTACTTTTTACACTTGCTTTAAAAGCTCAAGATAAAATTTACCAACCAGAAAGAGATAAAATCAACAATTTAGTTCATACAAAATTAAAAGTCGATTTTGATTTTGAAAAAAGTCAGTTAAATGGTGAAGCTTGGATAACATTAACACCACACTTTTATCCAACAAATAAAGTAACTTTAGATGCCAAAGCATTTAAAATAAATGAAGTAAAAGTAAATAATGTTGCAGCAGCATATAATTATTCTGATAATGAGCTTACTATAGAACTTAATAAAACATATACCAAAGGACAAAAATATATTGTTTATGTTAATTATATAGCTAGACCAGAAGAAGTTACGCAGAAAGGAAGCGAAAGCATTAAAGATGCAAAAGGATTGTATTTTATAGATCCTTTAGATGAAGATCCTGAAAAGCCAACACAAATTTGGACACAAGGTGAAACTGAAGCAAGTAGCTGTTGGTTTCCAACTATAGATGCGCCAAATCAAAAAACTTCACAAGAAATATATATGACTGTTCCTGGTAAATTTGTAACACTTTCAAACGGAACATTGCAATCGCAAGTTGATAATAATGATGGTACCAGAACAGATTATTGGAAAATGGATCAAAAACACGCGCCGTATTTGTTTTTTATGGGTGCTGGTGAATTTAGTATTGTAAATGATACTTGGAATGGAAAAAAAGTTGATTATTATGTTGAGCTAGAATATGAATCAGTAGCCAAAGATATTTTTGGAACTACACCAGAAATGCTAACTTTCTTTTCAGACTTAACAGGTATTAAATATCCTTGGGATAAATACAGTCAAATTGTAGTTAGAGATTATGTTAGTGGTGCTATGGAAAACACTACTGCTGTTGTTCATAGTGAAGATGCACAACAAAAGAAAGGGCAATTAGTTGACGAAAATAAATGGGAAGGTACCATTGCTCACGAATTATTTCATCATTGGTTTGGAGATCTGGTAACAACAGAAAGCTGGGCAAATTTAACGGTAAACGAGTCTTTTGCAACGTATAGCGTGTATTTATGGTTTGAGCATAAATATGGAAAAGACAAAGCTGCTGCGCATATGTATAAAGATATACAAACCTATTTGCAGAGTGAAAGTGAAGATAAAATATTAGTACGTTTTCATTACCACGACAAAGAAGATATGTTTGACACGGTAAGTTATCATAAAGGTAATGCCATTTTACATATGTTACGAGATGTTTTGGGAGATGAAGCATTTTTTGAAGGATTAAAAAAGTATTTAAACGACCATCAATTTGGTACCGCTGAAGCTCATGAATTACGTTTAGCACTAGAAAAAGTAAGTGGTAAAGATTTAAATTGGTTTTTTAATCAATGGTATTTCGGAAACGGACATATAAAAGCCACTGTAACTTATGATTATAATACTATAAATAATACTGTTACTGTTAATATAAATCAACATGAAAAAGTATTTACGTTTCCTTTATCTATAGATATTTATGAAAATAATTTAAAAACAAGTCATACTGTTTGGGTTAACAACAAACAGAATTCGTTTACATTTCCATTTAGAAAACTTCCAAATCTAATTAATATTGATGCAAAACATGTTTTATTGGCAGAATTTACAGAAAATAAAACTTTAGATAATTATATCTTTCAATTTAACAATGCGCCGCACTATTTAGATAGAAGGTTAGCTTTAGAAGAAATTGTTAAGCATCAAAAAGATAACAAAACAGCCTTAAATACAGTAGTTAAAGCGTTTGAAGATCCTTATTACGAAATAAGAGTTTTTGCTTTAGAAAACTTAGATTTATTTCAGAAATATAATAAAAAAGATATTATAGCAAAAGTTGAACAATTAGCTCAGAATGATAGCAAAACCTTGGTGAGAGCTGCAGCAATAAGTGTTTTAGGGAAACTAATAGAACCTATTTACAAACCTTTATTTGAAAGAGGTTTTCAAAGTGAATCTTATGCGCTAATAGGTAGCTCATTGTCGTCTTTATACTTAATTGATAAAGAAAGTGCTTTAGCTAAAATTAATTCACTTGATGAAACTACAAAAGAAAGTTTAGCAGATGCCATAACAAGTATTTATATTCAAGAAAAAGATAAATCAAATTTACCTTTTATTGCAAATCAGGTTTTAAATGGAATGTTTTTAACTGAAAATAATAGAACACAACAATTATATGGTGAAGCTTTTAAATGGATTGCAGAGAGCGATAATAAAGAAGCTATCACTAATTTAACTAATAATTTTGTTAAATTAGGATTGCAATATAAAAAATACAACTTTGATAAGATGGCGGTTAATATGCTAAATCAAATGGTATTTATGCAGCAACAATCTACAAACACCAATAAAAACGAATTAATCTTAATTTTAAAAACAGGAATGTCTAAACTTATAGAATAATTTTTTAGTTGCATAAACCTTTAATAATTGAGCCATTAAATGGGTTATTTAAACTAGGTTGCTTTTTTTTAGCAGTTACTAATCAATTTTTTAGATATGAAAGACTATACAATAAGACGACTAAATTTCTAAGGCACATCTATTTTTTTTAATTTATCAAAATTAATAAAAAGCTAAATTTTCAAAAAGTAGCTTTTTTACGAAGAATAGTTTTTAAAACTACCATCTTTAAAAAAAATAATAATTCTCTCAATTTCTTCAGAAGTTTTCTCAATATTTTTTAAAGGAAGTACTTCTTCTGTTTTTTCATTTTTTTCATTTGAAAAAAGGGTAGGAGTATTTAGGTTATTATTTGAAGTAAGTTTTTTAGGAAAAGTTCCAACGCCATTTAAAAGCCAGTACAATTCAACTTCAGGAAATGTTTTTAAAATTTTTAACACAAACTCTAAGCTTGGTTTATTTCTACCAGATAAAAGGTGAGAGATACTTGAGCGCTGAACTTCAATTTTATCTGCTAACAAAGCAGCGGATAATTGATGAAAATCCATAATTATATTTAAGCGTTTAGCAAATTCTTCTACATTTATCATAAATTACATTTGTAAATTACACAATACGTTACAAATGTAATCAATTCATGTGTAGGAAGCAAAAACATACTAATATATCTTTAAATAAGTGTAAAATATATTAAAGACATACTTTAAATGGATGTTATTATATTATTTATTATCAGAGATTTAAGGTTTATTAATAAAGAATATCTATAGTGGATTGTTTAAAACTCAAAATATGGCTTAAACCTCTGACTTTATAGATTACAAATGTATATCTTATGCAAGATTAATCCAATTACAATTGTAAATTGCTTATCCGTTACAATTGTAACGGGGTTGGTAGTTGAAAATAAAAGCTGTTGCTGGAATTAAAAAAATATATGCTTATTTTTGTCAGATGAAATTAATAAATACAGCTATTTTAGAAAATTGGTATGATGCTAATTTTAATTCAAAATTAAAAGGTAGAAGAATTTTATTTGAAGATATAGAACCGTTGATTAAAAGTTTATCATCAAAATTCGAGAAAGAGGTTATTGGTTATTCTGAAAATAACATACCTATTTATAAAATCTCAATTGGATCTGGAGCAATTAAAATACTTTCCTGGTCACAAATGCACGGTAATGAAAGTACGGGAACAAAAGCCTTATTTGATTTGTTTAACTTTTTTGAAGACTTAGATTCTCCTCTAAAAAGCATTTCTGAGATTATTTTAAAGAATTGTACGCTGCAATTTATAGTTTTATTAAATCCAGACGGTGCTATAAACTTTACACGTGAAAATTATAATAATATTGATTTAAATAGAGATGCAGTAGCTAAAAAAGCGATTGAAAGTAAATTGTTACGCTCTGTTTTAGATGAGTTTAACCCTAAGTTCTGTTTTAATCTGCACGATCAACGGTCTATATTTAATGTAGAAGGCACTAAAAACCCCGCAACAATATCATTTTTAGCTCCTTCAGAAGATTTAGAACGCAGCTTAACAACAGGTCGCAAAGAAACAATGAGTGTTATTGTGGCTATGAATGCATTTTTACAAAAGTTAATACCTAACCATATTGGCAGATATACAGATGAATTTTACCCAACTGCAACGGGAGATAATTTTCAGAAATTAGGACATAATACTATTTTAATTGAAGCAGGTCATTTTAAAAATGATTACAGCAGAGAAATAACCCGAAAGTATAATTTTTATGCTATTTTACAAGGTTTATATTACATTTCAATAACCGAAGATTTCATAAATCATGAACCTTATTTTAGTATTCCTAATAATGACACCTTGTTTTTAGATATTATTTATACGGGTTTAAAAGTTAAAGATAATGGCGTTGAGACTATAGAAGATATTGGAATACAGCATAAGTTTAAAGTAGAAGATAGTAGACTTGTTAAGTATAAGTGTATAGAAAAGCGCGGAGATTTATCTAAACATTTTACTTATAACAGAATAAATGCAATAAAAATGAATTTTGATGAATTAAAATTGTCAAATTCGTAAATATTTTAGTAAAATATCAGATTTTTTTAATAAATTTGTCATATATTTCTATATTATTATTAAAAACAAGTCATGAAAAAATTTATTTTAGACGAAATAGATCATCAGATATTAGATATTCTTATCGAAAACGCTAGAACGCCATTTACAGATATTGCAAAAAAATTGGTTGTTTCGGCAGGTACAATACATGTTAGAGTTAAAAAAATGGAAGATGAAGGGATTATAAAAGGCTCTACATTAACATTAGATTACGAAAAAATGGGTTATTCATTTATTTCTCATGTAGGTATTTACCTATCCAAAACTTCTAAAACTAAGCAAGTTATAAACGATTTAAAGAAAATTCCAAACATTACTATTGCTTATATAACTGCAGGTAAATACAATGTTTTCTGTAAAATTAGAGCTAAAGATACAACACACGCAAAAGAGATTATTTTTGAAATTGATGATATTGATGGTGTTTCAAGAACAGAAACAATGATTTCTTTAGAAGAAAGCATCAATGATAAAACTAGATTAATGCACTCTATTTTTAGAGAAATTTAATAAAAAATACTTCTTTACACATAAAGACTGCTTAAAAGTTAAATCACATATTTCGTTATACCGAGATTAAATTTAATTTAAGCAGTCTTTTTTTTGTTTAATTCTGACATGATATAAGATGAAAACGGAAATCTGAATTTAAATGAGCTTTTAGAATTCTTTTTTTCCGCAATTACAATTGCAACCAGATACTGCATTTGAAATTGGTGACATTGCCTCCAAAGTTCCATTTATTAATTTATTAATAGCTATATCTGGGTCAGACTCACTAATTTTATAACAGGCAACGCCATATTTAGCTAATTTTTCTATAGCTCTGCTACCAATACCTTTAGTTAATAATATATCAGCTTCAAATAAAATATGACTTTTTACGCCATTTTCTTCATGAAAAAAGGAATGCAATGTTTCATCCATAGTTAACTCTAGTAACCTTCTACTTTCTATAATTGAACCTTTTATAGTATAAATTAAATAGTTTCTACATTTCCCTGTATGATTAAATATGTTTTTTTTATTTTGAAACGTAACAGCTACTATTGTTTTCATAATTTTTTTATTAGTTTATTCAAATTTATAACTAAATAGGGTAGAAGATTGCAACTTAGGTTACTATTACAAAATAGCTTTCAATACATTATACTGCACTGTGTGTTGCTATTACTAGATTAATAGTTAGCTAAAAACCAGCTATTTTAATTGAATTACTAACATAGTATTGTATATAATTAAGCCCCTGTTTATGTACCTTTATCAAGAATTTAAAGTAGTTATTAACAATATTTTAAATTATTAAAATAAAATTTTGAAAAATATTCTTCTTATTTCTCAAACCCTAAATCATGAGTAATTTGTTTCAACTAATAAAGTAGATGATAGGTGTAAAGCACTGGTTATTAATGATTTGACGCCTTGAGGTTAACTTTTTTATTTTTAATTTTCTTTAAGAAACTTAATATTTTAGGCCCAAAAAACAAAGTTTTAGAGACCTAAGCAATAAGTTTTTAACAATTTTATTTGGTTATTTTAATTATTGTATATACATTTGTTGTCTATACAATTAAGGTGTAGAAAAAAGTTGTCCCCCCGAAGTTGAATAAAAATGATAAAAAGGAAGATTTAAATTTACCTGATTTCACAATAGCAAACATATTGCAGACAGGTAACTGGATGAATGAAACATTTTCAGATCATTTAAAACAATTTGCCTTATCTATTCAACAATATCAAGTATTACGTTCTTTAAAAAAATTAAATGGTCAACCAGCCGATTTGCAATCTTTACAAGCTGAAATGGTAAGTAAAAATAGTAATACAACTAGATTAGTTGAAAAATTACGATTAAAAGGATTAATTACCAGATTTCAAAATGAGGAAAATAGGAGGAAGGTAGAAATTAGAATTACCGATCAAGGATTAGATTTGTTAGAAGAAATTGATAAAATACAACAACAATTTGAAACAGCAGTTGTAGGTAATTTAACAGAAAAAGAAATTATAAATTTAAATAAATTATTAATTAAAATTAGGAATAAAAATTGACCCCAAACTCAAAATTATAGCTAAAAAAGCAATTAACACCCCAAATTGCTTTTTTAGAAATAATTTAAAAAAAATTGATTTTATGATAAACTAAAATAGAGGTAGTCTCACTGTAGTCACATACTTTAAGAAGCAATCCGAAAAGCTTTTAACAAGTTAGATGGTTAGTAAGAACTTTGTTTCTACCTCTTATTTTAAAAAAAAAACTAAGTACAGATAAATAAATTAACCCCAAAACCCCAACTAGTCAAAACCCCAATAACATGAATACCTTACCCTTAAAATCTTTTATAGTAAGAAATTCTACAAAACTCTTAAGTAGAATTTTTAGAGGAAATATTCAAATTTATTTCCAATTTAACAAACAAGATATAATTTTTAATAAAACATTGTTTCATCCCAATTTAAACAATTATTTAAAACGCACATATTTTTTTAAAAGCAGTCGCAATCAATTTGTCACCTAAATAATGTTCCCACAGCGGTAGTTGATAATATTATTTTGCGGCTGTCTTTAAAATATACGAAATAACCCCTATAAAAACCCCTCTTTTATGAAAGCTACACTAATTAAACTAGCCCTTGTAATTCTTGTATTTACTGTATTTACGTCTTGTTCTAAAGAAGATGATGGAATCTTTTTTAATGAAATTACCGAAACTAAAGTAACTTATTCACCTATTGAAGATGAGATTTTAAATCTTGTAAATGAATATAGAAAAGAGCAGGGGTTATCTACTTTAAGTAAGTTAAATGTAATTTCTTCTGTTGCAAAAACACATACTAGTTATATGGTTGAAATTGGAAAAGTTAATCATGATAATTTTTCAGAACGACATGAAATGTTAGTAAACAATGCAAAAGCTACCACCGTAGGAGAGAATGTTGCATATGGATATAATTCAAGTGAAAGTGTTGTAAATGCATGGTTAAATAGCCCAGGACATAAAAAAATAATTGAAGACAAAACATTTACTCATTTTGGAATATCAACCGAAAAAGACGCTAATGGCAGAAATTACTTTACACATATTTTTATTAATAAATAAATTATAACTATGTTAGTTTTAGAAAAAAGAAAGGTTTCCCCACAAAAAACAACAAACAGTTTAAATATAAATACACTAACTCCCAACTTTTATTATAAAAATAAAAATGGAAGTATAATGCATTTAGATAATTGTTCTGTAAAATTATAGATTGTGGATTTGTCGTCCCAAAAAAAACAGTTGTAATATCTTAGATTGTCGTCCCCACAACGGTAGTATAGTAAGATATGAAATTACAACTGTTTTTATTATTAAAATTTTGAAATCAAAAACAGCCGCGAAATCTTGAAAAACTGTCGTCCCCACGAAAATTTTTTTGCACAAGTATCACGACTGTGAATTTTTAACAATATTAGAAATAACGTTAAAAATTTAAATGTTCTTGAACTTAATAGGTTTTGTAAATTTATAATTTAACATTAATAATTCCAATATTTTTTTCTTTTTTTTAGAAACTTTTTTTTAGGTTAAAATGAGCTGTATATTTGTTATTTTAATTTAAGAAATGCATTTAAAAAGTAATTATAACTATACTTTTAAAGTCGATCAAAATTCAATAGATAATTTAGGCCATGTAAATAATGTAATTTATTTGGATTGGGCTCAAATAGTTGCAGAAAAACATTGGGCTCAATTGAGTTAGAATCTTCTAAATAATAATTATGTTTGGGTTGTAAAGAGACATGAAATAGACTACATATCTCCTGTCATTTTAGATGATGAAATTACTTTAAATACATATATAGCAGATTCTTATAGGGTTAAATCCGAAAGGTTTGTAATATAATTAAAGGAAATAAAATTGTATGTTCCGTAAAAACAATATGGTGTTTATTAGATAAGTTTACAATGAAACCTGTTAGAATTCCAACTGAAATATTAACACTTCTTAATTCTAATAAATTAACTTAAATACAAATATTAAATACTATTTTAGATGAAAATTAGTTTTAGAAACCTTAAATATGTATAAATCTTTAGTTGTATTTTTAAAAAGTAAGAATATAGAAGATGATAAATTAAAAACAATTTGTTCTTTTTTTAAATTCAAAAAAGCCAATAGAAATGAAATTTTAGTTGATTATAATGATGTTTGTCAACATTATTATTTTGTAAATAAGGGCTGCTTAAGACTTTTTACCGTTAACAAAGACGGTATAGAAAACTCTCGTTATTTTGCATTTGAAGGAATTTTTGGAACTGCATTACCTAGTTTTATCGATCAAAAACCCGCCTTAGAATATCTACAATCAATAGAAAAATCAGAATTATTAGTGATTAAACGTAAGGATTTTTTCTATTTAGTAGACACATATCCAGAATTCTTAGCAATTTACAGAGAAATATTAGAACTAGGTTTTATTAATGCACAACAGCGAATTTATGGTTTTCAAGGCTTAGATGCTTTTGAAAAAGTAAGTTGGACTATTAAAAATAACCCTAAATTATTACTTCGTATATCAAACAAAATGGCAGCTTCCTATTTGGGGATGTCACCCTCAACTTTAAGTAGAATGAAAGCTAAACTATGAAAACGTTGACTTAGAGCAACGTTTCAGAAAGTAATTGTATTTATTTTTGCATAAAAATATTTACGATGAATTTAAAAAAACTACTACTAATTTTATTATTTCCAACTATTCTAATTGGACAATCAAAAAACACCTATGTAAATAGTGTTAAAAACGATTTTATTACCCAAAAACCTACTTTAAATTTAAATGCAGCGTTTGAAATCACAAAAAAAATTCAAAAAGTTGCAGATTCTTTAAATACGAGTGTAAGTTTTACAATACTTGATGCTTCAGGTCTTGTAGTTTTACAAGTTAAAGGTGAAAATGTAGGCCCTCATAATACTGAGGCTTCTAGAAGAAAAGCATACACCTCATTATCTACAAAAACACCAACATTACAACTTTTAAGAAATGTTAAAAACAGTGCAGATTCTCAAAACTTAGTTGAGTTACCTGAATTGTTGCTTTTAAGTGGAGGGTGCCCAATTTACTGGAATGGACATATTGTTGGAAGTATTGGAGTTGCTGGCGGAGGAAGTGCAGAAAAAGATGATTTAATAGCTAAATCAGCTCAAATCTTAGAATTTGGAATTAATACAACTAAATAAAAAATTACTACTAATTAATATAAATCAAAACAAATGAAAAATTTAACGTTTATCCTAGTATTATCATTATTTACTTTTGGTGCATATGCACAAACATCTAACTATCAATTATCTAGTCATATTCTGGATATTTCTAAAGGAGCTCCAGCAGTAGGAGTTACAATTCAGCTTAAAAAATTAAATGTATCAACCAATAAGTGGATACAAATTGACGAAAAAGTAACAGACCAAAACGGTAGAGTAGGTTCGTTCTTAGAAAGTTCAAAAAATAACGAAGGTATTTACAAACTTACTTTTTTAGTAAGTAATTATTTTAAACAAAAAAATACAGAATCTTTTTATCCTTTTATAGATGTTGTTTTTGAAATTAAAGACAGTCAACATTACCATGTGCCAATTACCTTATCGGAATTTGGATATGCTACTTATAGAGGGAACTAAAAAAATAATTACTAAATATACCCAGCTTTTAATTAGCGTAAAATGCAACAAGAAAAATTATCAAATTCATTATTGTATTTAATGGCTGTTACAGCTGGTTTAGTGGTTGCTAATATTTATTATTGTCAACCATTATTATCGCTAATAGCTAACGGGTTTAATGTAAGTGAAATAGAGGTTAGTAACATTCCTTTATTTGCACAAATTGGTTATGCTTCTGGATTGTTATTTATGATTCCTTTGGGAGATAAATATCCTACAAAAAAGATTATTACAATAGATTCTTTTTTAATTATAGTTTCTTTACTCGTGGCTGCTACAGCAAGTACTTTAACAGTATTTGTTGTTAGTAGCTTTTTTATTGGTTTTTCTTCAGCAATTCCACAATTACTGGTTCCAATGGCAGCTCATTTATCTAATGAAAACTCAAGAGGAAGGGCTATTGGTATTGTTATGAGTGGGTTACTTGTTGGTATTTTAGGTAGCAGATTTATTAGTGGATTCTTAGGACAATATATGGGGTGGCAATTTGTTTATTTTGCAGCTGCCTTTGTAATGCTTCTTTTATTATTAATCTTAAGCTTTAAACTGCCAAATATTGTTCCAGATTATAAAGGTACATACCTTAAACTAATGCAATCTATTTATAGTATTTTTAAAAGTAATGCAAACGTTCGTTTAGCTGCTTTAAGAGGTGCTCTTGGATTTGCTGGTTTAAGTGCTTTTTGGGCAACTTTGGTGTTTTTATTAGAAGATTCTTTTAGTTTAGGCAGTGCTACAACAGGTTCTTTTGGAGCTTTAGGTATTGTTGGAGCCATAACTGCTAATGTAATTGGAAAAAGAAACACAGAAAATAATAAAAATAAGCTAATTACAATTTCTATTGTAATACTAATTATTTCTTGGCTAGTTTTTTTTGTTTCAGGCAACTCAATTATTGGTTTAATTATTGGTGTTTTATTAATTGACATGGGCTTTCAATCTCTTCATATAACCAATCAAAGTTGTATTTTTTCCAATAATTTGGAAGCTAAAAACCGTGTAAATACAATTTATATGGTTAGTTTTTTTGTTGGTGGTTCTTTAGGTACTTTTTTTGGAGCAATAGCTTGGACGTATTATAAATGGATGGGGGTTTCTATTGTTGGCTTAAGCTTCTCGTTAATAATACTGTTGGTACATTTAATTTATTTAAATCGTAATGTACTTTCATAATTTCTTATTATTATATAAAAAAAGAGTTGAAATTAATCAACCCTTTTTGAAACATCTAACTAAAAGACCTTATAATTAATTCATGAAAACAAAGTTTAATTTAAGATGTTTATTAATTTAATTTTCATTAAATAATTCTTCTAATTTTTCATCTAAAGCAAAACCTCTAATAGCATCGCCAGAAGCAACAATTGTTCCATCATTTGAAATTAAAAAACTAGCTGGAATACCTTGTACAAAATAGGCTATTGCTGCATCGCTTTCGAAGTCTTTATAATCTACTACATTTATCCAAGGTGTATTCTCTTCTTTAAGTGCTTTTAGCCATCTATCTTCCTTATCATCAAGTGATAAACCATAAATTTCAAACCCTTTAGGATTGTAAGTTTTGTATGCTTTTTTAAGATGAGGAAACTCACCACGACAAGGTCCGCACCAACTTGCCCAAAACTCTAATAAGGTATATTTATTGTTTTTAATAGTTTCAGAAAGTGATATTTCTATGTTATTTATATCTTTTGCAATAACTTCTTTAAATGGCTTTCCTGGTGCTACAGCTAATTTTTTTTCTTCTGTTATCTTATAATCTGTTAACGATTGTATCATTTCGTTAGCAATAAGGTTAGGTTCTTTTAAAACTGAGTTATACATTTTATAAAGTTCAATTCTCTTATCAACATCGTAATTTTTCCAATCGTAGTTGTCGCTTAATGTATAAATTTTAGCCAATTCAGAATAATCGCCTTCTAAAATATTTTTCATATAAGCATTTTGAATTTTATAAGCAATAGCATTCTTTTCATCGTTTTTAGCACGTGCTAATTCAACCGCTTCTTTATCTAACCAATCGATATCTTTAAAAACAATAGCAGCTGTTTTTTTTGCATCAATTTTAGCATTTTGAAAAGCTACTTGTTGTAAATAACCATATACAATTTGATTTAATTTACCACCCTTCACATATTTTTGAGTTTCATTTAAAACAACACTATACGTGTCATTTTCTAAAATCATTGGAATATTTGTATGTCCAACAAACAGTAGTACTTTGGTTGGTTTTTCTACACTTCCTGTAAGTTGAAAACTATTATCTATCAGTTTTTCAGAAGCAATTGTATCTGTTTTAGTTTCATTATTAAATAGCACTATTGAAACTTCTTTATTGTCAGTATTTTCAACTGTTCCAGAGATTGTAAAAGATGTGTTTTTTTGAGTACAACTTGCAACAACAAATGTTGTGAGTAATGCTATATAAATATTTTTTAAGAATTTCATTTCGTATTAGATTTTAAATATTAAGGTAGGTGTAAACTGTAAAACAATAAGGCAAACAGGAAATTTCCTACCTGCCTTATATTGTTAATATCCAGGGTTTTGAATTAAATTTTCATTTCCTGCTAAAGCTGTTCTTGGCATTGGAAGTACATATTGATCTACAGAATTTAATGTTGATTTAATAGTTGAAGCATCAATATCTCCTAATCTATCATAACGAATTAAATCGAACCAAGTTTCTCCTGTTTCAGAAAATAATTCTAACATTTTTTCTTCTCTAATATTTTGCAATAACATTTGTTTTGTTGAAAATGATTTTAAAGGCATTCCAACTCTTTCTCTAATACTATTTAATTTAGCTAAAGCATCGTCTAAATCACCACCAGCACGTCTTGCTTCAGCTTCTGCATATACCAAATAAAATTCTGCTAAACGTAAATAAATAATGGTATTTACACCTTCGGTACTATTACTTGCAAATGGAATTTTCCCATTTGAATGAGGTCCTGCAGTACTAAAAGCATCATAAGCATATAAAAAACGAGCGTCGTACCCAGCAGAATTATAAGTTGGATCTCCATCTCCTGGAACTCCATCTTGTTCGTCGGCTAAAGCTCTAAAGTAGGGGCTAGGAGTAATTTGGTATCTTCCAAAAGAAATATCTGCATTTGTGCGTTCTCCTTCTTGAGAATTCCCATAAACAGAAAATAAAATTTCCTCTCCAAAATTTGAAGTAAAAATAGAACCATATTCACTTGCTAAATTGTATCCATCAGTATTATTAATTACTTCTAAAGCCGTACTTGCTGCATTTGTAAAATCTCCAGTATATAAATACACTTTAGAAAGTAATGCTTTTGCTGCAACTGCTGAAAAATAGTAATGGGCAACTCCAGTTGAACCATTTTGTGATGCAAATTTTAAATCGTCTAAAATTGCGGTATAACATTCTTGTACTGAATTTCTTGGTAACCCTTCAAATTTTCTGGCTGGTCCCATTCTTAATACAATTCCGTAGGTAGAATTTAAATCAAAAAACTGACCAAACTGGCGTAATAATAAAAAGTGTGAAAATGCTCGAATTGTTTTTGCTTCAGCAATTAATTCGTTAGTTCTTACCTCGCCAATATCAGTTGCTTTACCTTTTTCAAGACCATCAATAGCGAAGTTTGCATTGTTAATTGCGATGTATAAATTTTTATAATTATCGGCCAAAAGAATGTTATCTTCTTGTATGGTATTTTGATTAAAACCTTGGCTTCCATAAAAATTACCAATAGTTTGTTCGCCTCCAGCACCCATTAAACCTGCATAAAAATTAGAGAAAAAGAACTCTCTAAATTTTATGTAAGAAGCATTTAACATTGCTTCTGCTGATTTTTCGTTATGAATTACATTCTCTTCTGTTAATTGATTTATTGGTTCAATATCGTCTATATTACAACTAACTGAACTAATAAGAATACATAAAACGATTGTAAATTTTATATTTTTTAATTTCATGTGTTTATTTTTTATGATTATTAATTGTCACATGTTATTCGCTATCAGTTATTTTACTAAGTGATAAACTTTTTAACATGCTCGATTCATAATTTTAAGTTTAAAATTTAAGATTAACACCTAAAGACCAAGTTTTAGCAACCGGGTATGGATCTCTGTTATCTGTACTTGTTACCGAGGCAAATCCACCATCTTTAGAATCTGGATTTAATCCTGGGAAATCTGTTAAAGTCCATAAGTTAGATCCAGTAACAAAAATTGACAATCCTGTAGCTGAAAATTTCTCAATTATTTTTTGAGGAAATTGGTAACCAAATTGCATTGTTTTTAAACGTAAAAATGAGGTGTCATATACTGTTTTACTTGAAATTCGACTATTATAATTAGGATCTGTAATTATAAATCGTGGATATTCAGCATCTGTTCTTTCTGGAGTCCAAGTATTTTCGTAAAACATAGAATACGTATTTTTGTTTGGAGAATACAATAATTTGTTTCCGTAACTAGACCATAAGCTTTCTCCGCCTAAAGCATATGTAAAATAAGCCCCTAAAGAAAATCCTTTATAGTTTAGTTCTGTATTAAAACCACCAAAAACATCTGGTTGAGAACTTCCTAAATATTCTCTATCTTCAGAAGTAATTCTACCGTCGTTATTTAAATCTTTATATTTATAATCTCCAAGTCCAGTTCCATATTCTTGGTAAAAACCAGTTGAAGAAGCTGCATTTAGTTCATCTAATTCTGCTTGATCTTGAAATATTTTTTCAACAACATAACCTTTAATAATGTTTACTTCTTTACCAACTTCATATCTATCTATTAAAAAAGAAGAGATTCCATCTTGATTGAATTTATCTAAGGTATTTTTATTTTGAGAAATATTAAAGTTAGCAGCCCATTGTAATTCTTTAGTTCTTACAATATCACCACCTAAATCTAATTCAAAACCTTTATTACTTAAGTCTGCAAAATTGGCTGTGTATGTCTCAGCACCAGTTTCAAAAGGGAAAGGAGATGGCATTAGCGCATCAGTTGTTTTTCTATTGTAATAATCGAAACTACCTCTAATTCTATTGTTAAATAAACCAAAGTTTAAACCAATATTCATTTCATTAGTAGTTTCCCATTTTATGGCTTCGTTTGGTAATACGCCTGTAAGTCCAATTGCTTGGTTTCCACCATAATTAGCATCGTTATTTAATCCTGGAGCAAAGAATTGCAAATATGCAAAATCTCCAACATTGTTAGACCCTGTTTTACCAATACTAGCTCTTAATCGTAAGCTATTTAAAGTGGTGTTATTTTCTAAAAAAGATTCGTTTGAAACTTTCCAACTTAAAGCCAATGATGGGAAAAATGCACGTTGATTTTCTGGTCCAAATTTAATAGATCTATCAGTACGTATGTTTGCAGTAGCAAAATATTTATCATCGTAACTATAGGTTAAACGACTAAAAATTGAATTTAAACCACTTTCGTTTTTAACACCTGCCTTACTTGTAACAGTTTCACCAGAAGTTATATTTGTTAATACTTCATCATCTGGAAAACCTTCTATTCTGAAATATTGTCTGTCGGAATAATTTCTATCCCAAGCAGCTCCAATTAATGCACTAAAATCGTGTTTATCTAGTGATGCGGTATAATTTGCTGTAAAATTAGAAACAACATTTGTACTAGTAACGTTGCTTGTTCCTAAAGTAGATTTGGTTTCTCCATAAAGATCACTAATAATACCTACTATTGAGACAGGTCTAAAACTATAATCTTTAGTATCAAAAAGAGCTACATTTATATCTGATTTAATTTTTAGGTTTTTTACAACTTCAAATTCTGCATAGGCATTTCCTAATAATGTAAACCCTTTGGTTTCATTTTTACTACCTGTCATTAATGCTAATGGATTTGGTTCTAACAAGTCGAAAAAACCATATTCAACAGATTTTACCCAATTAAAATCACCATTTTCATCTCTTGGTGCAATATCTGGTCTTGCAGATAATTCATTTCCTAAATCACCATTTACACTTCTGTAACCAGATTTAATATTTGAAACTCCAATATTTGCTGTGGCTCCAACTTTTAAAATTTTATTAACTTGAGAATCTAAGCCTAATTTAAAACTGTATTGCTTATATTCTTCTTTTAAAATTAAACCTTCTTGGTTGGTATAACCGGCAGACAGCGAATAATTTGTTTTATCTGTACCACCTAAAACAGATACATTGTATTGGTTTGTAACTGCTGGATCTCTAAAAACCACATCAGCCCAATTTGTGTTTTCGGTTCCGTAGTAAGCTTCATTAGGGCCTTCATAACCAATAGTGTATGTCCACCAATCAATAGGTAAATTAGCCATATATGAGTAATCACTTAAGAAAAATAAATCTATATATGGATTTTCATTTGCAGCTTGTGCTGAATATTTAAAAAACTCATCATTAAACGATTTCCATTGGTCTGTAGATAAATAATCATGTGTTTTTATTGGTTTGGCAAAAGTTGTAGAAGTATTCACTGCAATACTCATTTTTTCACCTTTTGTCCCTCTTTTAGTATTTACAATAATAACACCATTTGCTCCACGAGAACCATAAATTGCGGTTGCAGCGGCATCTTTTAAAACGTCTATACTTTCAATATCACTAGGATTGATAGATTGTAAAGGGTTTGCAGTATTTGCATATGAAGCGTTATCATTACTTCCAAATATATTTGGATTTGTTTGAACAGGTACACCATCAATTACAAATAAAGGATTGTTATCTGCTCCTGCAAATGGAGACGTAATTCCTCTAATATTAATATCTACACCAGAACCTAATTCTCCTGTGCTTTGAGAAATATTAACTCCTTTAATTAAGCCACTTAGAGCGTTGTCAAAACTTGTTACACCAACAATGTTTTGTGTTAAATCTTTGGCTTTAACAGAAGAAATTGCACTTGAAACTTCTTCACGTTTTTGAGTACCGTACCCTACTAATACAACCTCATTTAATTTACCGGTAGCTTCTTTTAAAATTACATTAATTACAGTTTGGTTTTGAATAACAAATTCTTGTGTAGAAAAACCCATATAAGAAAACCTGATAACTTCTCCTTTGGCGCCTTCAATAGTATATTTACCTTCAAAATCAGTTACAACACCTTTAACAATATTACTTCCTTTTTTACCTACCAAAACATTTACTCCAGGTAGCGGATTATTAAATGCATCAGTAACTGTACCAGTTATTTTTAGTTGAATTTCGTCTAATTCTTCAATTCCTATTGAGGTTGTTTTTACAGCCTTTTTAGTTAAAACGATAGTTTTATTGTCTAAAAAAAGGTATGTTAAATTAAGGTTGTCTAAACTTTTATTAAGTAGTTTAGAAGTGTTGATACTTCCTTTTTTTAATTCAATTTTTGAAGCATTTTTAAATAAATCTGCTGAATATACAAACGTGTAATTTGTTTGTTGTCTAATTAAATTAAAGACTTCGTCAACTGTTAAATTTAAATCTGATTTAATTTTGATTTTTGCATTTTGAGAAAAACTACTATTAGGAGTAAATCCAAAAGTAAAAACACAAAATAAGAAAATAGATAATCTCATAATTGTTTTGAATAAGTTCTTCTTTGAAGAAAAAAGAACATTGGTAAATTTAAATTCCATAAATTTGCTATTGATTGGTTAATAATTAGTTAATTAATCGCTAAATAGGGATGAAGTTTAAGTGGTAGGATACGAGAACTTCACTCCCTTTTTATTTTATATATATATGATTGTCTTTTATTTTATAGGTTATATTTTCAATGTTTTTAAGTGTAAATAAAAAGTATTCTATATTTTGATCTTTACTAACAACGCCATTAATTTTAAATTGCTCTAAAGCTTTATTTTCAAAATGAAATTCAACATTATACCATCTTGCTAAAACTTCTGCAACTTCAAGTAAAGCTTTATTTGTGAAGCTGAAATAGCCTGTACGCCAAGAAGTTTCGTAAGAAACATCAACAGTTGCAATATTAATAGATTTTGTTGTTTTATTATAGGTTGTTTGTTCAGAAGGTTTTAACATTTTGGTAATACCATCAATTTCAACTTTTACTTTTCCTTCGGCAAGTGTTGTGTAAATTTCTTCGTTTTCTTTGTAAGCTTTTACATTAAATTGAGTTCCAAAAACTTCAATTGTTTGCTGCTGTGTGTGTACTTTAAATTTATCACCATTGTGATTTGTACTAGGAGAAATTTCAAAATATGCTTCACCATATAATAATTCAACTTCACGGGTTTTTCCTTTGGCAAAAGCAACTGGATATTTTAATTGAGACTCTGAATTTAACCAAACTTTTGTGTTGTCTTCTAGTACAATATAAAATTCTCCACCTCTTGGAATGGTTAAATAGTTGTACGTAATTTTTTCAGAAGCTTTAACATCTGTAGATTTTGAATTGTAAATTATTTTCTCACCATCGCTTTTAACGTTTTCAGAATTAAACACTTGCCCTTTTTCTAACGCTATTTTTGTGCCATTTTCTAGAGTTAATGTTGCTTTATCTGTTCCTATTTTAATATCATTAACAATTTTAGGTGTACTTGTTTTGTTAAAATTATTTTTTGAAAAATAAAAACCTGCTGCAACTACAACAATTAAAATGGCAGCATATTTTAGAAGGGTAGTTAATCGTACTGTTTTTCTGGATTTTTTAGTATTTTCTGATTTAATTTTTTCTAGAGCTCTTTTTAAAGGTTCTTTATAGTCAAACTCTTGAGAGTTATAGTTTAAGGAACTATTTAAAGCAATATATTTTTTAAAAATTGCTTTGTTTTCAGAATTATTTAACCAATTCACTAAAAAATCTTTTTCAGAATCATTTAGCTCATCATTTAAATATTTTATAATTAAATTATGTATCTCGTTAATAGCCATAATATACCTTTATTTTATCTTTTCACATTTGTTAAGACGTACATAAAAATTAAAACCCCCAAAGATTTTTATTTTTTTTATGTTAATTTTAATGTAATATTTGTAAAAACAAATTTAAGTCTTTGAGCATACATCAAAACTATACAGAATTATTTGCGAAAATAAAGAACGATGATATAAAAGCTTATGAAAGTGTTTATCGTATTTTTTACGTTAAACTATGCAGGTATCTTTCAAATTTTTGTTCAGAAAAAACTATTGTTGAAGATATTGTACAAGATGTATTGATTAATTTATGGGCTAAGAGAAAGGGAATAGAAATTAATACTTCATTAGAAAGTTATCTATATAAAGCTGCTTATTTTTCATTTTTAGATTATTACCGTAAACACAAGCGCATAAACGAAAATTTAGAACAAATTAGGTACGCTTTGGTAAATGAAGTTGAGCATGAAACTACCGAAAACAAGGAAAAACAAGTGAAAGTTTTACATACAGCAATAGAAACCTTACCAAGTAAGTGTAAAGAGATTTTTTTATTAAATAAGTATGAAGGTTACCGCTATAAAGAGATTGCCGAACACCTAAATTTATCGGTTAAAACTGTTGAAAACCAAATGGGACGTGCATTTTCTATCATCAGAAAATATATTAACTCAGCTACAATTAGCCTTCTTTTTTATTCTTTTCTTCAATCCATTTAGACATATATTTTGTGCTTTTTAAAGTGTGATGTAAAAGCATTGCACCTATAAAATTTTGATTTCTATGATTATCCAAATCATTAAAGATTGCTTCAATCTTCTGCATTAACTCCTTTCCAAACTTATTTTTTGAAAAATTTGAATTAATAATTTCGATGCCATTTTGCTGTTTTTTTAACCACATTTCTTCATTTTGATATAATTCAACTGCTTTATTAATAAAGCTATTAAAATTGTTTTCAATAAAACCAGCCCAAGGTAAATTTTTATGGATACCTTCAGCACCAATTGAAGTAGTAATAGAGGGCGTTCCATAAAGCATTGCATCTATAAGTTTTCCTTTTAACCCAGCTCCAAATTGCAGTGGAGCTAAACAAATTCTGGCATCTGAAAAAGCCTTTTCTTTGTTATTAACCCATCCTTCAATTAAAAACCCTTCATTTTTATTGTGTAATTGTAAAATACTTTCATCAGTTCCGTAAGCACCATAAATATGAATATTTGCTTTTGGAAGTTTACTTTTTATTTTTGACCAAATATGTTTTTTAAGTGTTTTAACAGCTTCTAAATTAGGCTTATGCTTAAAATTACCAATGGTCATAAAATCGATTCTTTGATTAAATGACGGATACTTTGTAATGTTGTTTTTTTGTATTTCTTCTAATAAAAAAGGAGTATAGCTTAGTAAATTTGAGTCAATTTTAAAGTTGTTTTTCAATAAATCTAATTCGTATGTTGAAATTATTAAACTTAAATCACAACGGTAAATACTTGCAATTTCTCTTTTTGCAATGTCATTATTTAATAACGAATCATTCACTTCAATATTTTTTCTGAAGCTTTTTTCTCGTGCAAATCTTAAAAAATGTAAATCTTCTGTATCTAATATTTTTAATGTATTTGGGCAATTTTCTGTAACTCTCCAACCAAACTGCTCTTCTGTTAAATACCTGTCAAAAACCACAATATCTGGATTTAAATCCCTGATAAATAGATTAAAACTGTTATTATTTAATTCTATTGTTGAAGTATGTATGCCTTCATTTTCTAAATTATAAGTCTGTGAAGTTTTTGCCGCGGTACTTGCAAAATATAGTTCTATACCATATTCTTTAAATATAGTTAAAAGTTGTAACATTCTAGTTCCTGCCGCAGTGGTAGTGGGCTCTGGCCAAACAAACCCTATAATTAATGCTTTTTTCATTATTCAAATGTATTAATAAGAATTAAATTGAAAATTAATTTCATAAAAAAATAGCATTTTAAACTCTTTTAAAAACTCACTTTTTAATTAATAACATTATTGTTACATTTGAATATATGATACCAACTAAATGAGATCAATAGATAACTCAATAAAAAAATTAGTTTACAACCGAAAAAACTATTCAAATAAACAATTAATTGAATTGTATAAATCACTATTAAAGCCTCGATTAATTGAGGAAAAGATGTTGATTTTATTACGTCAAGGAAAAATTTCTAAGTGGTTTTCAGGTATTGGTCAAGAGGCAATTTCGGTAGGTGTTACGAGTGCTTTAACTTCAAATGAATATATTTTACCTATGCACAGGAATTTAGGTGTATTTACATCAAGAAAAATTCCATTACATAGGCTTTTCTCACAATGGCAAGGTAAAAAAAATGGTTTTACAAAAGGTAGAGATCGATCATTTCATTTTGGTACACAAGAATTTAAAATTGTTGGTATGATTTCTCATCTTGGACCTCAATTAGGTGTTGCCAACGGAATTGCTTTAGCAAGTTTACTTAAAAAAGAAGCAAACGTAACCGCTGTTTTTTGTGGTGAAGGAGGAACAAGTGAAGGAGATTTTCACGAAGCTTTAAATGTTGCAGCAGTATGGAATTTACCTGTCTTATTTTGTATTGAAAATAATGGCTATGGTTTATCAACTCCAACAAACCAGCAATTTAAATGTGAAAATATAGCAGATAAAGGTATTGGTTATGGTATGGAAAGCCATATTATAGATGGAAATAATATTTTAGAAGTACACGCAACCGTAGCTAAATTAGCAAAAAGTGTTAGAAAAAATCCGCGCCCTATTTTATTAGAATTTAAAACTTTTAGAATGCGAGGTCATGAAGAGGCAAGCGGAACTAAATATGTGCCTCAGGATTTAATGGAAAAATGGGCAAGAAAAGATCCTATTGAAAATTTTCACGAATTTTTAAAAAAAGAAAACATTCTTTCCGAAAAATTAGATGTTTTAATTAAAGAAAGCATAATACTTGAAATTAACGAGCATTTAAAAATTGCTTTTAATGAAGAAAATATAACTTCCTCTGTACAAAATGAATTGTCTGATGTTTATAAACATGTAAATTATATAGAGACTAAACCTGCTACAGAAACCCAAAATATACGTTTAATAGACGCTATTTCTTTAAGTTTAAAACAGTGTATGCGCAAACATGGTAATCTGGTAATAATGGGACAAGATATTGCTGAATATGGAGGCGTTTTTAAAATAACCGATGGTTTTTTAGAAGAATTTGGAGCCGCAAGAGTTAGAAATACACCTATTTGCGAATCTACTATTATTGAGGCTGCTTATGGACTCTCAATTAACGGTGGTATAAAAGCTGTTGTAGAGTTACAATTTTCAGATTTTATTACTTCAGGATTTAACCCTGTAATTAATTTATTAGCAAAATCTTTTTATAGATGGGGACAACCAGCTTCTGTTGTTTTAAGAATGCCTTGCGGAGCTGGTGTTAATGCAGGGCCTTTCCACAGCCAAACGAACGAAGCTTGGTTTACTAAAACACCTGGTTTAAAAGTTGTATATCCTGCATTTCCTTATGATGCAAAAGGATTGCTTGCAACTGCCGTAGCTGATGAAAACCCAATACTATTTTTTGAACATAAATTGTTATATAGAACAATTTATCAAGATGTACCAACAGATTATTATACAATTCCTTTCGGAAAAGCAGCGCTTATAAATAAAGGAATTAGCATTAGCATTGTAACTTATGGATTGGGAGTTCATTGGGCTCTAGAGGCTGTAAAAACACACAATATTTCTGCGGATATTCTAGATTTAAGAACTTTACAACCTTTAGATATTGAAGCTATTTATACTTCGGTAAAAAAGACAGGAAAAGTACTTATTTTACAAGAAGATACATTATTTGGAGGTATTGCATCCGATATTTCGGCATTAATAGCTGAACATTGTTTTAAATTCTTAGATGCTCCAATTAAAAGAGTAGGAAGTATAGAAACACCGATTCCGTTTGCCAACTCATTAGAAAAAAATTACCTGCCAAAAAATAGGCTTTATAATGAAATAATGGAGCTTTTAAATTATTAAATGATAAAAATCATAGATATAACATAATGTAAGTTTTAACTTTATCATAGAGTTTTTTATTTAAAAATATGCCTAAATTATTAGTACTTTCAAAAGAAATATTACTGTGTAATTTTTCTAAACCTGTTAAGTTCAATTATAAAAGTTTTAGTTTAAAAAAGCACATCGATATTGATATCAATCAGTATTAAAACTGATACAGATCAGTGCTTAAATTTAAATATTGCAATAAATTAGCTCTACATTCAGAAAAAAATAAATTTTTATGCAATTATAAAAATTACTAATATGAAAAGTCCCATCCCTAAACAATCAGAAAAAAAGCATAAAAGTAGTATTGAGTATTTACACAAAAAAACGCTAGAATGGATTTCAGAAATTGAATTTATAAAGGTTGAACAACAATTTTTACAAGAATTACTTTCTGCACATATTATTAGTTTATGTGAATCTGATAATTTTAATACCGCAAAATTATTGCTTAAAGGTATAGAACACGAGAGTGTTTTAGGTGATGAGTTAATTGTTTCAATTAAAAACCACAATGTTAATTTAGCATTGTTAATGGAACATATTTATTTAAAAAAGGAAGCTGATTTTAGAGAAAATCACGATTTTTTAAAGATGGAAGTAATAAACTATACACAAAACTTTAATTATATTAAAGAGCAGGTGTATAAATTGGTATTATTTATTTTGAAAAAAGACAAACAAAAAAGGCGCTTATCAAATTAAATTTTAACCGTTTTCAGGTTTTTTGTTCTTTGTAAATTTGTTTAGTAAAACACGTAGATAACAGTTTAATATTAAGGTAAATTATGAACGTGATTTTGAATCTTAAGAACTGTTTGAAACCATTGAAAATGTTGTTTTTTGGGGTGAAAACATACAAATAAATGGTTTTACTATATAGGTTTAACAGCTAGCATTAAGTTTGAAAACGGTCTTTTATGCTTTCCAATTAAACGCCTCAAACATTTTAATCCAATCATCTGGAAATGCTGTCTTTACATTAATTTTATTTTTTAAAATAGGGTGTAAAAATTGTATGGAGTCTGCGTGCAAGAATAAATTTTTACAGTTAAATTCGTTTTCAAACATTCTATTGTGAAATCGATCACCATACTTATAATCTCCTATAATTGGACGATTAATTTTATTCATATGAATTCTAAGCTGATGCATTCTACCAGTTTTAGGCACTAATTTCACTAAACTGTATCTAGAACATTCATAAGGATGCACCGCAATATTCAATTCAATTTTTTGCAAAGGAGAACAGACAGTAGCAGCGTCTTTATAAACTTTTGTATCTGGGTTTTTAACAGGCGTAGTAATATTTAATTCCTCTTCAACATAACCACGAACTATTCCTAAATAACTTTTTTTAATAGCCTTAGAGTTAAACAATTCTTGAAAAACGGACACATGTTCCTTTTGTTTTGCTAAAACTAACACTCCAGAAGTTTTTCTATCCAATCTATGAACCGGAAATAACTCTAAATCTAACTGTTCTTTTAATAAATTTAATAAAGTAGGATCTTTAATGTTTCTAGCATAATAAGAATTATGAATTAAAACATTGTTTGGTTTATTAACAATTATACAATATTTGTCTTCAAAAAGAACTTCAATTTTCATTGGGTAAATATATACGTTTTCACTAAACATATTTCATATTGAAATAAAAAAATAAAAAATTATATTTCCCAATATATTTAAAATCAATCGTTCTTTTTTATACTTTTGAATAAAATTTTTAGTATTTTTAATACTAACTTTTTTTAAAAAACTAAAAGCTAAAAAAAATGAAAAAACTACTACTGCTAACACTATTGGTCTGCACACTAATTTCTTGTGGAACACCAAAAACCGTTATTCAATCAAAAAAAGTAATTAAAGGCTATTGGACTTTAAACGAAATCTCTTATAGTGAGGTAGGTACATTTAATGTTACACTATTAAATGACGCACCATCAGTATGTTTTGAAAATAGTACTTGGAGATTTATACCGAATAACAATACTGGTATTTACACTGTTAATAACGAGGATTGTGTAATTGGTGACCGTAATTTTGTGTTTACAATACAAGAAGTAGATCCAACAACTGGTTTGTATGATTTTTTGTTAAAACCAACAGATAAAAAATATAAATCAGCTGATAATAAAGGTTTTAGACTAAACTTAACACAATTGTCGGGCACAAATATGCAATGGGAACAAACAGTAATTTTAGAAGGTAAACCATTTAAAATTTATATGAATTTTTTAAAAAATAACGAATAATGAAAACAATGATTAAAAAAATAGGATTTGGAATATTATCAATATTATTAGCTCTAAATATTAGTAGTTGTGAAGCTACTAAAAACGCAAGTAATACACAAAAAGGTGGCGCAATTGGTGCTGCAGGTGGTGCACTTTTAGGTGCAATTATTGGAAACAATACAGGTAAAAAGGGTAGTGGCGGAGAGTTAGGAGCCGTTATTGGTGGAGTAGTAGGAGGTACCGCTGGAGTTCTTATTGGTAAAAAAATGGACAAGCAAGCACAGCAAATTGAAGAGGAAATACCAGGAGCTGTTGTTGAACGTGTTGATGATGGAATTGTAGTAACTTTTGATGAAAATAGCGGTGTGTATTTTGATACTAATAAATATAATATTAATGCAGCTTCAGAAACTTTATTGAATAAAATGGTAGCTATTTTAAATGAATACCCTGATACAAACCTAATAATAGTAGGACATACAGATAGTACTGGAGCAGATGCATATAATATGACGCTTTCACAAAATAGAGCTTTTGCAGTTACTAATTTTTTTACAAATAAAGGATTAACTGCAACTAGATTTACAACAAACTGGTTTGGAGAAGAACAACCAATTGCAGATAATGCTACAGCTGAAGGTCGTTCTAAGAACAGAAGAGTAAATATTGCAATTGTTCCTAATGAAAAAATGAAAGAAGACGCAAAAAAAGAAGCAGGAAACTAACTAAAGTTAATTATTGAATGAAGTCGAAATAGATTCTCGTATTAATTAATATATATAATGTGAGATTCCGTTGACAGACAATTCCAAAATAACGATTCTATCACTTTTGATAGGCTTTTTAGAATATTAATAAAAAACTTTTGTGCAACAAATTACTGAACTTATAAATACTTACCAACTAACACACGTTAGTTGGTTTTTTGCGTTTTTAGCGGCATTTCTTTTAGGAACTAGTAAAGCGGGAATCAAAGGAATTGGAGTTGTAATTGTAACCTTAATGGCAATAGTATTTGGCGGAAAATCTTCAACCGGAACATTAATTCCAATGATGCTTTTTGCGGATCTTTTGGCTGTAATTTACTACCATAGATATACCCAATGGAAATACTTACAAAAGCTTATGCCAACAATGGTAATAGGAGTTTTAATAGGAGTGTGGTTGGGTAACGATATTTCCGACGAACTTTTTAAACGCATAATGGCTTTTTTAATATTAGGTATTGTAGGTTTTATGATAATTATGGACAGGAGAAAATCAACTGAAATTCCCAAAACCCGACTTTTTTCAAATTCAATGGGACTTTTGTCTGGTTTTACTTCTATGATAGGGAATTTAGCAGGTTCGTTTTCAAATATTTATTTTTTAGCAATGCGCTTACCAAAAAATGAATTTATTGGAACAGCAGCTTGGTTATTTTTTATAATTAATGTTTTTAAACTACCATTTCACATTTTTGTCTGGAAAACAATATCTGTTGAAAGTTTAGCTATTAATTTAACCTTGGTACCTGCAATAATTTTAGGCTTCTTCTTAGGAATTAAAGTAGTAAAACTAATTAATAATGAAATGTACAGAAGATTTATTATTTTAGTAACAGCTATTGGTGCATTCATCCTATTATTTAAATAAAATTATTTTATGGAAGAACATTTTTTTCAATGCCCGTATTGTTGGGAAGAAATATCTATGTTAATTGATACTTCTGTAAACAATCAAACTTATATTGAAGATTGTGAAATTTGCTGCAATCCAATAGAAATAAATCCAACATTTAGAAACGGAAAATTAATCTCTTTAACAGTGCATAGTATAGAACAATAAAAGCCTAATTTTTAGCTGTTAATAGCTTGTTTTAATTGCAAAATTGATTGCATTCCAGATTGTCTCCAAACCTGTTTTCCTTGCTTAAAAACAATAAAAGTTGGAACACCTTGCACTTGATATTTAGCCGCTAATGCTTGGTTTTTATCAACATTAATTTTTATAATACTTACAGCATCTTTTAATTCCGATTTTAATTGTTTTAAAATAGGAGCCATGCTTTTACAAGGCCCACACCAATCTGCAGTAAAATCAACCAAAACCGGAACTTCTTGATGTATAATATCGTTGAATGATTTTTTCATCTTAGTACAATTTAAAATTATATTTAAAGTTACAAATTCAACAATAATTTTTATGTATGATTTTTAAATACTTTATGTTAAAAAAGTATGTTTTCTAAATCCTATTATAAAGACTCTACTTGCTTTTTTGATTTTTTTAAATAAACCAATATTAAAAGAGAAAATAAACTACAAATTAAAAAACCCATAAATAGAGGTAAAGCAGTAGAAATAACAAACCTACCAATAAAAGTACTTAATGGTACCGCCATTAATGTAGAAATAAACCCTGTAATTGCTGCACCAATTCCTGCAATATGACCAATTGGTTGCATCGCTAAAGCTCTTAAGTTTCCAAATAAAAACCCAATTGCAAAAAACTGAACACTTAAAAAAGTAAGGAAAACAGCAATACTTGGATTTGCAGAATTATAAAATAAAGCGACATAAAGTAACGAAACGCCAAAAAATCCTACTAAAGAAATTGTTACCATTTTTTCCATACCATATTTAATAACCAGTGTTCCATTTAAAAAAGTAGCAGCACTAATTGCAATAGCAATACCTGCAAAAATAAACGGAAATTGATCTTTTAAATCGTATTGAATTTGAAAAACTTGTTGCGCTGTACTTAAATAGACCATAAAAGCTCCAGTAACAAACCCAGAAATAATAGTAAAACCAATAGTTCTTTTAGCTTTTAAAATTTCTTTTAATCCATTCATAAAAATATGACTGGTAAACTTTACTCTGTATTCTTTATGCAATGTTTCTGGTTGACGTTTCCAAAACCAAAAAGCAATTAACAAGCTGAATACCAGTTGTATGATAAAAATAGCTTGCCAGTTATAATGATTTAAAACAAATTGTCCCATTGCTGGTGCTACAATTGGAACCAATAGAAAAACTACCGTTATAAAAGACATTATTCTTGCCATATAATCACCATCAAAAGTATCACGAACCATTGCAATGCTTATAGTTCTAGGAGCAGAAAGCCCAATACCTTGTAATATTCTACCCGCAACCATCATTTCTATACTTTCAGAAAAAATACAAATAACACTAGCAATTATAAACAAAAAAATACCAATATAAACAATGGGTTTTCTTCCCAAACTATCGGAAATAGGACCAAAAAATAAAGGACCAATCCCAAGCCCTAGAAAAATCATTGTAATAAGTAATTGATTATCAACAACATTTGCAGTTCCAATTGAAATTCCAATTAAATTAAGGGCTGGGAGTAAAGCATCAATAGATAATGCCACAATAGACATTAAAGAAGCCATTAAAGCTATAAATTCAAACTGTGCATATGTTGTTTTTGACATTCGGCAAAAGTACACAAAATGAACTCTAAATAATATATTTTTTCTATTGATAAAAGCTATGGCTTCATAAGAATTTGTAATTTGCAACTTAATGTTTTTATAAAAGTTAATTTATGAATTTGTTAACGCTTAAGAATTCTATTAAAGGAGTAGATATTTATATTTTAGATCAAATATTAAAAGGAAGGTATCAAGTAAATTCAAAAATTTTAGATGCTGGTTGTGGAAATGGAAGAAACTTAAAATGGTTTTACAGCCAAGGTTTTGAAATTTACGGAATCGATATGCATTTAGGTCCATTAAAAACGAGCAAAGAGTTATATCCGACTCAAAAAGAGAATTTTACACAATCTAGTATTGCCAAGTTGCCTTATAAATCTAGTAGCATGAATCATGTAATTTGCAATGCAGTATTGCATTTTGCAACGGATTTAAGTCATTTTTACAAGATGTTTGATGAATTATTACGCGTGTTAAAGCCTCAAGGAAGTTTATTTATAAGAATTGCATCTAATTTTGGGATAGAACATAAAGTGGAATTCTTAGAAAACGGAAACTATAAATTACCCGATGGTACCACTAGGTTTTTATTAACCGCTGAGCTACTTAATCAAATTAAAAATATGAATACTATTAGTTTGTTAGAGGATGTAAAAACAACCATTGTTGAAAATAAAAGAAGTATGACAACATTGGTGATTAAAAAAGAAACATAAATTATTTTAAAACAATCTAGTATTATGGAGTTATAAAATACAATAAATGAAGAATTTATTCACTTAGTTTTCTTTTGGTTGAAAAACCCAACGAATGATAATGATAGAATTGAATTTGAAAATGCAATGCACAAATTTTTAAATTCATCAGTTTATGCTAAAAATAAGCATTTTGGACAACCAGCAAACACCAACAGACCTGTAGTTGATAATAGCTATACATATTGTTTGAAAGTTACTTTTGATAATTTGAAAGAACATGACCAATATCAGATAGAACCTGCACATAAATTATTTATTTCAGAAGCTTCTAAATTATGGGATCGTGTATTAATTTATGATTCACAAAGTTAAATGGAACAATCAAAATTACCTATAAAGAGAAGGAGTATGAAAACCTCTATTTAACATAATATAAATTATAATACAAATATATAGTAATTGCTGTATAGCCGTTTTTTGTAACCGCTATTTTAAAATCAAGATATAAATAATTTATAATGAATATTGAACAATATAAAAAACTCAATATTTTAAAAGGTTATTCTAAATGAATTCGTGAAAAATAATGTGAAAAATTTATGAAATTTGTCAGAATTCCTTTAAAATTTAAACTACTTTCATTTAAAATCTATATTATTTTCACAATCAACTTGATAATTTGATCTTTAATTTACTCATAAACTCTTATATATCCATACAGCATACTTTAAATTTATAAATAATTTATCCTTATCTAATTTGTTAAAACAATTGAAAAAGTATAAATTTTCAATTACCAAAATATTTAATTAATGAATTAGGCTGATAATTATAATTCTCAATTATAGTTTTACATTGATTTTTAATAAAAGCTTTATCCGATTCAGCAAAATCAGTTAGTACATTATTCGTATTCTCAATACTGGTAATTCGCCTATACATTATATTTTCTTCAATATATGTAATTGTCATTAAGATTTTTTTTGTAAAATCTCTTGGGATATTCCCTTTATTGAATTCAAATGCATCAATAATTAACATTTTTAATAGATGTGAACTAATTGGTATAGAATATTCATTTTTCCAATTTTTTAATGCTATTAATAGTTTTTGTTGAATTGTAGTTAATTTAAGACTCTTCAAACTAATAATATCAGTCTTTGTGTAACTATCTTTTTTAAATATTGAATTATTATTCACATACAAATAACCAGCTGTTTTATTGTTATTAGTTTTAGTTAGTTTATAAGGAACAACATCAATCTTATAATCCTCGCCATTAATTCGATAAATTATACCTATTGATTTTTTTTGCTCTCTAAGTTTAATAAAATCTTTATCTGAATAATTTTTGTCAAAATACTGATATAAAGTATTATACATTTCAGAAGTTGAGTTAAAACTTTTAGAACTAAAAGGCACACTTATATCGATATCAAAAGAATTTGAAAGAGATGTTCCATCTTCAGTAGAACCAATTTTTAGTGGTGAACCACCTAAACTATTCTTAAAGTTTATTTCTATATCATTTATAATACGATTAGCTTTTAAAGACAGTTTTTTATAAATAGGATTGTCTTTGTCTAATCTAATATTTGAAACAACAGTTGATAATATTGCACTTGTATTTAGACGCTCCTTTTTAGCGTTGTTAAAATCTACTATTCCACCAAAAAAAGCACCTCCTACTCCACCTAATAGTGCTCCTTTACCTCCTGCTTTCAAAAATTTTGACCAATCAAACTTTTGCACAGGATTATCTTTGATTAAATCTATTTGGTGTATTGCATTTACTAGAGCGTTACTCAATCCAAAAATGAGTGCTCCATTTTTACTATATTTAATACTTTTTTGTTCAATTTTAATATTAGACATCATCATCTATTTCAAAGTTAATTGAATCAGCATAAGCACCTAAATCTATTGCTGCAATAGTTCCAATACTTTGTTGAAGATATCTCATTAATTGTAAAAAAAATGAAACTAGTGCTGTATCATCACTACTAAATACTATTGAATCATCAGAATTAATCTTTCTATTATTATAATAATCAGAAATGTTGCTATTAATCTTTTGATATGAAGCTTTCCATTCTGCATTATATTCTCCCTCATAATCAACATAAAAACTTCCGAAACCTACAGCACAACCCATATCAATTCCTTTAAGACCTTTAAGGGATTTTAAATGATTTTTAACAGTCTGTTCCTTCTGCGTACTACTACTCGATAAAATTCCTCCAATTATTTTTGTTAAAGGACGAGCATCTCCAACAACACCTGCATTAATTATTGAAGCAGACGTTCTTTTAAGTTTTCTCACACTCTCTATTTTTCTTCCTGCATATTCAATATAACTAATTGAATCTTCTTTAACTTTTACACTACCTTTTAAATCAGGTTTAACTTCAAACACAGCATAGACTCCTTCTGCTGGAATATAATGGATTCCGTTTTGAGTAAATACAAATGGCGTAAAATGTTGGTCATAAATCACTAAATCAATTTGATCACTTAGGTTGCCTTTACTATCAATTATTATAGCTTTATCAACACAATATCTATTAGGTAGATATTTTCTTAACCAATCTATCCATACATTTTCTAAAGAATCTCCTTTAGAACTTGGATGAGAAATAAACTCTCTATTAGTATTTAGTTGGGCAATCATTTGAGATTGAAGACCAACAAACAGGTCTTTCAGTTTTACTTTTTTACTCATATTTTTTTAACTTTTTATCATCGTATATATATAAATCTTTACCAAAAGAGATGTTGTTAACTTCTGCAATCATTAATAGAGGTTTATCAATATTTATGTTTTTATCCTTAGCAATTTCTTGCATCGCATTTATATCTGTTCGACTAGGAGTTGTTGGTCCATTAGGATGAGAATGCCATTCTCCTAAATATTCAATTTCACCATTAGTCATTTTATGAATTTCACTCAACCTTTCGTTTAAAGTTCCTGGTTCTCTAATAAAAATAGTTTGTCCATTTTTATATTGATCAGGTATTAATATATCAGTAATTATAAAGTGTAAATCTGACTTATAACCTATAAAAACTCCTCCAAACTCTTTTGGATAGTGAAACTTGGTTTCTTCTTCAATTCTCTTTAAAACACTTTTAGATATGTGTATAGCACTATTAATATTATTGAGAGTATAATATTCATACTCTTCAATGTCTATTATTAATTCATCTTCAAAATCTGGTTGAATTATAAAAGTTTCATTAACCTTCTTTTTTGAAAAATTATCATTTATCACTTTCAAACCAATATTTAACAAAGTATTTATATCATTATAATTTGCTTCAAAAGTAGGATATCCGCATCCTGTTCCTTCAAAATATGATGGAGATTCATTTTCTACAAAATCAAAAATAGTATTAGCTTGTTTTGTTAAATTATCACCAGTTATAGAAACAAAAGATTTCGCATTATTTGTTATAGCTAAACTAAATGTTTTACCTGTAAAATTTAGTTTATCAATTATATAAGTAACTTCTGTATCAGTTGAGCAATCGAAAATTATGTCAATTTCTTTATTAAAAACATCTCGAAGAATTTTTAAATCAAATTTATTCAATTTATCATATTGAATTCCTAAATCAACGAATGGAGAAATAGATTTTAATCTTTTTATTAAACTATTAGCTTTAGGAAAGACCATATCCCTTAATTTGTAATTTGCTCTGCATAAATTTCCACCTTGTACAGAATCAAAATCCATAAGAATTATATTTCTAGCACCACCTCTAACTAATATTTCAGATAAAGAACTTCCTATAGCACCACAACCAATAATTAAAATATTTGAGTTTGTTATTTTGCTATCTAATTTCCCTCTACCAAAAAACCGTTTGTAATCAATATTTTCAGTTGTTCCCCAATTGATTTTATTTTGCTTTAAACTATGCTCAAATCTTTTTTTTGCATTATTCTGTTCGCTTTTATGTATTTTTATTGAATCAATTGGAATGTTTTTCTTTGATATTCTAATTATATCCCAATGCTCTTCATAAGTTTCATCGTTAGGAATTTTATATCCAATTATTAAAAATAAACTGTTTTCGTAATAATAATTATTATTAAATTCTCTTTTTAACCCTTTATATAAATACTCAATAAACTCATCTGAAAGATAATCTTCTAGTTCATCCCAACTTTCAATACCTTTTCTTCCTATATTTTTTTTCGTCAAAGGTTCTTCTTCAATAAAATAATACACACCCTTTTTGATGGTCTTTCTTTTTAATTCTTCAATAAAAGTTTTTGACCAAGTATCATTTTTTTTTCCTTCAAAACCTAACCTAAATAATTTCTTCACGGGAAATTTGTTTTCCCCAAATTTTTCGTCTGAGAAGATTGAAAAACGAAATGTTCCGAATGAGTTTTTATGGAAATTATTTTTCGTATTGGTGAAGTATAATTTATTCATACAACTGCTTTCAGTTGTATGAATTAAATAAGCATAATTATCATCTTCTTTTTTATAAATATAATAATCTTTAATCCATTGTTTCAGACATTGAATTTCATAAAGTAGTTTCCTGTCAAAATCGTCATCTTTATCAGGATGAAAACATACAGATCCATCAAGATTTATATGGTTAAGACCTATATAATTCTTGTTTTTAAAAATAATAGATATATTATCTGAATTAGGATGAGTTAAAGGATAATTATGTGGAATAGCTATATCAAAGCTTAAGATTTCATTCAAATAATTTACCTCAATTTTACCCCTATAATAGTTATCTTCTTTTTTTATATTTTCAACTACTACTAAATCTTTATCTTTTTTAAATAGACTATTTATTTTTTTTATTGTTTTGTCCTCTTCTTTCAAATTATCCAAATTTACTTGTACTTAAAACTGAAGCTTTAGAAGTACTATTAGAATTTGAGTCATCATCATCATCGAATTCTTCATTTATGGGGAAATATTCTTTGATTTTATCAGAATCGGCTTCTATATCCTTAATAGTATTTTTCATATCACGCTTAGTTTGAGTCTTAGCCGTATCACTCATTGAATCTGAAACAATATTACTTGAATTCGCAGGGTCAACTAAATTAGTCGTTTCAATATTATCAATGATATGATTCATAACCAACTTAGTCTTTTCCCAAAGTCCGTTTGGAATTTCATCTGTTATATCAAATGCTTCTTTAGTATAGAGTTCCATCATAAATGATTTTATAAGCTTTCCTCCATTTTTGTTTTTTCGTTCAGTCTTCCAAACTTTTAGAAGTTTTGTTACTTTTCTTTCGTGAGTTCTATCAGCTCCATTTAATAATCCTACGTGAGTTTTAATATTTGTTTTTATTCTAGTTTTTCCTTCATTCTCCTCTTTTTTTGACCTATTAGAGGGATTTATATGTAAACTTAAATCAGTATTGCTGTCATTATAATCATTATTGTTTGGCCTTTCTCTTCCTGGGACAACATCCATATCAAACTCTTCTCCATCAATATCAAATTTCATCCCTATTGAAACCTTTTGCTTCCTAACATTGTCTTTATTAATATCATCATCTTCTTCAGTATATTCGTTTTTTAAATATTTATATACTTCATCAAACATTTCACTCAAACTTTCAAAACCTTTTTCATCATTGTTCTCTGGAGTTTTCTTTTTAAAAGGAATACAGCAATCAATATCAAATTTTGTATTAATAGCTGTGTTCTTTGCATAAGAACCTGAGTCTATTGCATTAGAAGCTTTCTGGTCTGAAAATTTTATATTTAAAGCGTCTTTAACTTTATTTTTCTTTTCAATAAATTTATTTAAATGTTCAACTTTATTAATTTCGTGTGTTTCAAGAACTTTTTTAAGGTGTTCGTTTTTGTTTGTTGACATATCCTATAATTATATTTTTATTACATTTTCTATAATACCTTGAATTCTGAAATTATCAGTAAGTATTATGGGTTGATGTGTTTTATTTGTTGATTTTGGTTTTAAAATAACCATTCCATTACTTTTATTATATTCTTTAACAGTAGCTTCATCATCAATTAAAGCAAGTATTCTATCTCCATTTTCAGCATCTTGTTGCTGTCTTATTAATAGTAAATCTCCATTATTAATTCCTGCTTTATCCATAGAATCTCCTTTAGCTCTTAATAAGAAATATTTATATCCTTTTCTTATCATTTCAATAGAAATAGAGACTTCTGCCTCAATATTCTCATCAGCAAAAATTGGAATTCCACAAGCAACATTTCCTAATAACGGAATTTTTACAGTTTGAGCTCTTGTACCAAATTCTTCAAGTATTTCAAAATCAATTATTTGAAAGCTACCATCTGATTTTTTTCTCAAAATATCTTTTTCTTCTAGTATATTAAAAAGAACGGAAGCAGATCGAGGTGATTTGTAATTCAACCCTTTCATTAGTTCACGAACACTAGGAGTTCTACCTTGGTGTAAAAGGAAATTCCGAATAAGCTTTACAGCCTCTACTTCTTTATCTGATAAATTTGAAAACATACACAAATATACACATTGAATACACCTTTTCGTTTCTTTTAAACAATTAATTTTAAACTAGTTATTAACATTTGTCAATTAATCTATGTAAATGTAAGGTAAGATCCAATTTCTTCTTTGAGGAATTCAGAAATGGAATTTAATTAATTACTTTTTGAATTTATGGGGATTTAGATATTACCCTAAAACTATTTTTTTTAGGTTTATATATTTTGAATTCATTTATTTAAGAATTTTAAAAATATGACACTATTATTAATAGTGTCAAGTGATTTTATACTTTCCATGAAGCTGATATTGCAAGTAAAATGTGGTAAATTATAGGTTTATTTCTTTAAAAAAATCAATAAGTGAAATTTGATAGTATTTACAAAGTGCTCCTAATGTACTCAATGTAATATTAGCTTTACTTGACTCAATTCTAGAAATATGAATGCCTGTATCATTATAAACATCCTCCTGAGTAAGTTCCTTTTTTTCTCTCAACAATTTTAAACTTGTCGAAATTTTCAATAATAATTCTTCGTTACGTAAATGACTTCCCATATAATTGGAAAAGTCCAAAAAATTCACGATTTTAGTAATGACATATTTGTCATTATATTTATTAATAGATTATATGGAATATGAAATAATTATATCAAATAAAACTCCCGAAGCTATATTAGAAATAATACCAAAATATTGGATTTTAAAAAAAGAAAGATTTAAATATTCAATAAAAGAAATTGTTTTAAATAAATTAGAAATTGAGAAAATAATTGACGAAATATTAAAATATTCTTATTGTCTTCTACAAACTAATCCCTGTAGATTATGTTCTTCTAAATCCACAATAAGAATTAATAATAGGCAACATTTTTCTGAAGTTATAAAAAGTAAAGATTTAATATGTGATTATTGCAAAATGTATTCACCCAATTTCATCGAAGATAACCATACTTCTTTTGACTTGGAGTATAATTTAGGTTTGTTATCGGATGAAGAGTTTAATGTATTAAGAGGCATTATACATTTGAAAACAAAATTTTTAATATACCGTCATATCTTTAATAACGATATAGAAGACATTTCAATATGGGAAATAGTAAACAAAATTCAAAAACTTGGTCTTATTTGGATTGAAAGAGATTCTTCATGGAGGATTAAATCATTTAATTTTGACCCTAAACTGACTAAATTAATAAGTAAATTAAAATTTTGAAATGTTCTTAAAATAAATATAATTTTCAATACTATTAATTAAATCACAAATAATTTTTAACTTTTTATTAATCTTAATATTCCAAATATTTATAATAAGTTCCTTTTAATACACTTACCAAATTTTATATTTGATTTACAGTAAGATCTTTCTCTTTAAAGTATTTATCACATAGTTTAGCTTTGTCTTTTCCTTTTTTACTTAAACCTTTAGGAGGACCAATTATAATTATTTCCCTAACCTTGACATCCGTTTCATAGTATCAAAAAATGCTTGATAAAAAGCATCATCTTTAGCATATAAACGGTATAAGTCTAATTCTTGTTTACGTTGTTTAGACATTACATCATCCAATATTTTTTTGAAAGCTAAATCTTTGTTTTGTTCATCGTGATTCTCGGCAACTTTAGATAGAAAATCTGGATGCGCTTGAATAGATTTTGTTAAACTGATAAACTTTACACGTTGATCATCTGGTGTTGCTTCCCAACCTTGAAACCATTTTTCATTAAAACTATTGATAATTAAATCTAAAGGATCTAGTTCTTCATCTGTTCCATGTGCGCCTCTAGGGTTTGGATTTTGTGGATCTACCTCACTTTCGGTATCATCTAAACCAATAGTTTGGTTTAATTTTACTCTTTCTAATCCATAGGTTGATAAATCTACAGATTCTAATAATTCATCTAAACCATCAATGTCTGGATCTTTAATTGGAAGTTTAGGAACTAAAAATTTTAAAAACCAAAATAGTTTTTCCCAATCCACAATTTCATAAGGCATTATAGACGCCATTTGTCCGTAGATTTTCACAAACTGCTTGGCTTTAATTTTAAAATCGGCTTTATCATCATCTTCTAACTCTAATCCATTTTTAAATCTTTCTGCTGCTCTTTCTATAATTGGACTTAATACTTGTGCGTCTTCTTTATTAAAAAATTTGATGTTAAAATCTTCTACTTCTTCCCATTCATATACTCCAACATCATCTAAAACTTCTTTTAGTTCGTGCAACACGTTTACATTTGTTGCTTCACTTAATGAAGTTGCAGTGTAAAAAGGATCGAATGATGCTTTTATATCATCAGTAGAATTGAAAAAATCTAACACAAAAACATCTTCTGTTTTCTTTCCTAGTTTTGTTGCTGCTCTATTTAAGCGTGATAATGCCTGAACTGCTAATACACCTTGTAATTTTTTATCTACATACATGGCACACAATTTAGGTTGGTCAAAACCTGTTAAGTATTTATTGGCAACTACTAATATTCTATAGTCGTCTTCATCGAACTTAATTCGGGTATCTTTTTCTGCGAAGCCATTCATTTCTGCTTCTGTGTAATCTATTCCATCTACTTCCTTTGTTCCAGAAAAGGCAATTAAAATTTTAAAGGGGTTGCCTTTCTCATTTAAAATTCCTTGTAAAGCTTTATAATAACGTATGGCAGATTTAATACTTTGCGTAACTACCATTGCTTTAGCTTTTCCTTTTAGTTTTTTTTGATTAACTATTTTAGGAATAAAATGGTCGAGTATAATTTCAGCTTTTGTATTTATTGTTTGTTGATGTTGCTCAACATAAGTGCGTAATTTTTTCTGTGCTTTTACAGAATCAAACAAAGGATTGTCTTCTATAGATTTTTCTATTTCATAGTAACTCTTTAAAGTTGTGTAATTAGCCAATACATCTAAAATGAAACCTTCTTCAATAGCCTGTTTCATAGAGTATAAATGAAACGGTTTAAATTTTCCTTCTTCATCTTTGACTCCAAATTTCTCTAAAGTAATTGACTTTGGTGTTGCTGTAAATGCTAAATAAGATGCATTTCCACGCATTTTACGTGATTGCATAGCTTGTACTATTTTATCTTGTGCATCTAGTTCCTCCTCTCCTTCTTCATTAAATTGTTGTCCCATTGCTCTGTTCATATTATCATGAGCAGAACCACTCTGGCTACTATGTGCTTCATCTATAATAACCGCAAAACGTTTATCGCTTAAATCTGCAATGCCATCAATAATAAATGGGAATTTTTGAATGGTTGTTATAATTATTTTCTTGCCCTGCTCTAAGCTTTCTCTTAATTCTTTTGAAGAATATGCAGGAGCTATAATATTTTTTACTTCAGAAAAATCTGCAATATTATCTCGTATCTGTTTGTCTAATAAACGCCTGTCTGTAACTACAATTACCGAATCGAATAATGGTTGTTCAATTCCTCTGTTACCAGGAACATTTTCGTTTACTGGATAGGTTTCTATCAATTGATAAGCTGCCCAAGTAATGGAATTTGATTTACCAGAACCTGCGGAATGTTGTATTAAATAAGTTTGTCCTACACCTTTTTTACTAGCATCTTCAATAATTTTACGCACTACATCCATTTGTTGGTAGCGAGGAAAAAATAAGGTTTTTGTTTGTAAAGCATCTTTCTTTTTACCATCTAAACGCACAAAATGCTGAATAATATTTGCTAAACTTTCTCTAGTAAATACTTCATTCCATAAATAATTAGTTCTATGTCCTACTTCTCCTTTTGGCAATTCAGGATTGCCTTTACCGTGTTTGTTTCCTTTATTAAATGGTAAAAAGAAGGTGTTTTTTCCATCTAACTTTGTTGTCATATATGCTTCATCTGTATCTACTGCAAAATGAACTACGCAACGCGCGAAATTTAATAATGGTTGTTTGTTATCACGCTGGTGTGTATATTGATGCTGACCGTGTACTCTCGCATTTTGACTTGTCCAATGGTTTTTTAATTCCATAGTAACAATTGGCAAACCGTTAAGAAATAGTACTAAATCTATTTCTTCTCTAGGGTTGTCAATACTGTAACGCAATTGTCTAGTAACACTAAAACGGTTTTGCTCAAACCTATCTTTTATACTTTGACTACTACTGGCTAAAGGCAATTGATAAAATAATGTAAAGTTAGCATCATCTACTTGCAAACCTTTTTTAAGCAGATGCAGAATGCCATATTTTTTAACCAAACGATCAAACCGATTTAGAATTTTTAATTTCCAATCGCTTTGTTTTTGAAGCTTTTCTAGTTCTTCTTTTTGGGTACTTTCTAAAAAAGACCAAAAGAACTGTTCATCTATAGCAAATTGTGCATTAAAATTATTGGCTTGCCCAATGTAATAGCCTTTGCCAGCTTTATAGATTTCTGCATCTTCGTTGACTGAATTAACAGATACACCTTGTTTTTTAATATCTTCTAAACAAGTACCTGTTAATTGCTTTTCTATTGCTGCTTCTAAAGCTTGTTCGTTAGTTTGGCTATGCATATTTATATATTTTAAGCAATTTCAAGTTCTGAAAAAGCAACATAATAATCTTTAACTACTAAATTAATTTCTTCAAGTTTATGGTCAAAAACAATTACTTCATCATTTTTAACCAACCATATTTCATATAAATCTTTTTTATCCTTACCAAATTCAAATTCCTCACGAGAAATTATAAAAGTTTCTCTTGAGAAAGTCTTGACTTCAACATATATGTATTTACTTCCTTTGTCTGGACTATATCTTAAATCGTAATGCAAGCCTTCATCCTCCTTTACCTTGTTATGAACATACTCCTTAGTATATTTTTTACATAAATGGTTATACACCTTTTCCTCTGATGTTTTACCTATTTCTACTTTCGTTTTATTGGAGCTTCCATTTGGATTAAATAATCCTTTTCGATTTTTATACCCAGACCAACTTTTGGTTTTAAAAGAACCAACTCTTTTTTCTTTTAAAAAGTCATTCTCCTTTTTAGGCTTACCAATATTAGTAAATGGTACAAATTCTATTTTGTTAATTGTTAAAATTTCTTTTTTGAAAGCTTCAATATCTAATTCAAAATATAGCAAACTTTCTATTTTTTTAGAACTTTCTACTAATTCAAACTCTTCCACTGATAAGAGTAATTTATTTTTTTCATAAATATCGTCAATATCTTTAAAGTCTATAAAATCAATTAAGATTACTTCATTGAATTCTTTTTTAATAAACAAATTAAAGTATTTTTCTAGAGATAACGAAAACTTAAATCTATTGTCTAATGCAATTGATTTTACATAAACATCTAATTTAACTTCAAAATCATGTAACCTTTGAAGAAAGCTTTTACGAAGTTTTTTAGTATCTGAAGAACTATGCAGTGATTGTTTAAACGTGTTAAATTTATTTATAAAAAAAGGTGTTAATTTTTTTAAATGAAAATCATATAAGTCTAAACTATTTATACTATAAGAATTAAATTCTTTAATAGTAATCTCTAATTTTGAAAACAAATCAATTAAATAATGAAAATTATTTTCATTATTTATTGAAGTATAATCTGATAAATGTGAATTTAACGATAATTCCAAATCTTTATTAACGTGATTTATATCTACATAATTTTCTTCATCAAAACTTAACTCTTGACCTTTAATCCTGTAAATAGTTGTCCAAAATGCTATTGTTGAATTAGAAAAACCTAAAATTGATAAGGTTTCATCTAGTAAGTCTTCACCAAAATTAACTTTAGTAATATGTTTTACATCTTCTAAATCTGTTGACAATAATGCTCTGAAATCACTTTTATGACCTGAAACGTCAAACAAATGTGATAAAATATCAGAAATTGTATCTTTAAAATCTGAATGTTTTTTAATAGGATCTAAATTATGTGAATTAGGTAGTTTTAGATAATAACCAGATTCTTCTAAAAAGATAAACTCGTAATTATCTAATGTAAACAATTTGTCGTCAACGTTAGTAACGACTTCAGTACAAACATTAATAACTAGTTGTTGTAATTTTGATGCATCTTTTCTTTTGGTTGTTTCATTATCTAAGGCATTTATTCTATGAATAAGAATAAAAGGGTAAAGTTCGACTAAATAATCATGAAGTAATTTTGTAACCAAATCATCTTTATCAAAATCATCTAATTCAATTTCAATTTCAGATAAATCATTTATCCCAAAAAATTGAATTGCTTTTTTTCCTCCCGATCTTTTAGGAAAATTAAATACAGGAAACTCTGATCGTAATTTATTAGGTAATTTTACTTTATCACTAAAGTAGATTTGGTCTTGATTATAAAGTTTTAGACCTTCATGGTCTTTTGCAAAAAGCATTAACCTTTTATTTAAAGGTTCTTCGTTCTCTTCAAAATGCAAATAAGCTCTTCTGTAGTATGCAGAAGTGTTTCTACCATTATTATAAACTGTATTAATTTTTTCTAATATCTCTTGAACACGCTCAATGGAAAGCTCATTAAAATCTGAGCAAGCTCCTAATTGTCTTAAAACAGCATCAACATCTTTACGCTTAATATTATACTTTTTAAATAAACTATTAGAATACTGTATTTCAATATCATTAATAGATTTAAAAGTATTATCCATCAAATGATTTCGAAAATTATAAAAATCTTGTTCTATTATTTCCGCTAAATAACTTTTGCTTTTAGATTTAGCCTGATTAGAATGGTATTTAAATTTAACAACTTCACCATGTTTTCTTTCAAGTTGATTTAAATTATCTAACAAATTGGAATCTTTAATTATCCATAGTAGAAATTGTTCTGGACTAAGTTCTTCTAAAAGACTTTCTCTATCCTCAAAATCTAATACTTGCACATTAGCTGTTGTTGGTGTATAACCTACAACTTCTCTAACATAATTATGATGTGGGCTAGAAATAGCATTAAATTTATACTTAACAAATTTGTTTACTCCTAACCAACTTAAAAACTTTTGAACATTAATTAAATTTCTACCTTCTAAACCAAGTTCTACTATACTAGCAACCTGTTCTCTTTTTTGATGTATATCGCCAAATACATCAAAACATACACCTCCAATTGGATAATCTTTTGAAAAATACAACTCAGATGCTTTTCTTATTTTATTAGAAGTATCCAATAATGGAACATCTAAAACACCTATTGAAGTGTAATTTGTATTTGGGTCGAAATTATTATATAGAGCAGAAATCATTTTTTTTACAGTATCTGTTTTCTTCTCTGGCTCATTAATAAAATGGCTCTGTGTGTTATTTACTATTTTTCTTGAAAGTGGAATAAACTCGTAAGGATGAACATTTGCGATACTTTTTATATAACCTTGCAAAGCTCTTGCTCTGTCTTTTTTTGAGTCTTCTTTAATTTTATAAACATTTATTAAACTATCAAAAAGATTGGGATGTAAAACTTCAATTAAACAATAATCTGGTATCTCTAAATCGTTATTTAAATGTGTGAAGACTTCATTCTTTTTATCAATTACTTTTAACTTTTCATTTATCAAAACGTTGAAAGAATCTTTAAGACTTTCTAAATTATTTCTCTGAATCAAGTATTTAATTAATTGAGCTCTTACATTAATACTAGTAATAGTATCACTCCATTCATCAATTGTTTCTACAAAATTAGAATACCCATTATATTTTGGTTTAAATATTTCAAAATTTATTTCGGAAAAGACTGGTTTAATGTGTTTGATAAAAATAGTTCCTGCATTTCCTAATTGTATTAAATTAGCAAAATCATCACCTAAATACACAACTTCATTCTGTGAATAATAGCTTTCACTAGCACAAGGAATTATACTTTCATTCTGCAAAACCTTATCTAATTTCTTATAAAAACCTAACTCTTGTAAATTTTCATTTTCTGTGTTGTATTGCAATAGCTTAAAAGCTGACCAATCTACTTTGTCCTCTGTTTTAAACAATGCCATTTTACACATTAGTTGTGTTAATTTTTCTACTACAAACTTGTTTTTATCTGAGTTTTCTAAATGTTTTCTATTTTGGTCTAAATCGAAAGTAGCATGAATAATATAAGGAAAGGAAAGTTTAATATTAGTGGCAAAAAAAGAATACAGTTTGTAAAAGCTTTTAGTTTTATTTCTAGGAACTGCAATACGAATTTGATAATTTTCAGTAATTCCTTGCTGGTTTTGGTATATTTCCGGTAAAACATCTTCATCTTGATAAACATCCCAAATCTCAACATCATTTGTAATCTTCTGAATACTTCCATTAACCAAGCCCTCAGAATCTCTCTCAATATGGATATCGGATTTATAATCAAAACCTATAAATTTTATACTCTTAATATAATGTAGAAACAATGTAGTCTCTGAGGTAATTTCTTTTATTTGCTTATCAATACTTTCTATAAAATTACTCTTATAGTTTAACTCAATAACTGTTGCATATTCGCTATAACTATCTGTTTCAATTACTTCAGGAACAGATAAAACGGGTATTGGATAAAATGTACTTGGCAACTTATAAGTATCTCTTATTTCATTTTTAGTTATTTCATCAAAAGCCTCATCAAATACTTTTTCTTTATTTTCATTAGAGTACGTTACATTAAACCCATTACTATAAATAGATACTTGATTAGACCAATTTAAAATAGACCTAAAACCCAATCCTTTGTTTCCAATATATTGAGTTTTGTCAATTTTTGATGATAAATTGCTAGTTGCTAACGACCTGTATCCTGCTTCTGAAAAAGGAATTCCTTTATTAAAAATTAAAAGTCTGTTATTCTCTTTATCAATTTCTATAACAACACTTTCAGATTTTTGGTCATCACAGTTTTGTAAAAGTTCTAATATTTGTCTTCCATTATAACCACTAGTTGTAGCAGCTTCTCTATTGTAAGCCGCAACCATTTCGTGATAATCCTTTTGGTAAAGGTTTATTTTATCCTCTTTAAGTTTTAAAACAAATTCTTTCATACTGATTATCCCCAAATATTAGCTGTTTTTGAATTGTAAACATTTACTTTACAATCAAATTTTTCTTGAATACTTTTTATATATTCGAGGTCACTTTCTGAATACACACCTATGTAAACACTAAAGAGTTTTTCTCTAGATTGTGCACCTCTCTTTGCTGCTTTATTTACAGCCTCAATAATATGATGGTCATATTCACCAAAATTAAACCCAAAAGAAACTAATGAACCTGTAATTTTAGATAGTTGCTCATAACAATGAGTTAAATATCTATTATGATAAATGTGCTTTAGCTTCTCATTACCATCACCAGCTGTAACAAATATTGGATAATCTTTATTATCCATTCTTTCTTTTATATTTTGAAGTAAATAATTTCGATCTCGATAAACTTCCTTTTCAATTTCTATTCCTGTATCAAAAATTGGTAAAGTTCCGTGAACGTAAAAAACGGTTTGTTCCTCTTTATATTTTCCCCAATATAATTCATCATATTCTGCATTTTGTCCTCTACGAGTTTCAACAGGGTTTAATAGCTCTTTTCCAAAACCATCAATAGCTTGTTTTGATTCATTACGCATCAACACCCAATACAATAACAAATCATAATTAGTTGAAAATACATTGCCTTTATTTTCTAAATACTCATTTAAAAAGCTAAAACAAGCTTGACTTTTCTCTTTAGGAACTTCAAATACGTGTTCTGGATGTAATGAACTTACAGCATCAATTAGACTTTGTTGCAATAATTGATTCGCTTTTGTTAGTTCGCTTATTAATGTTCCATCCGTATCAAACGCTTTGGCTATTTCAATAAAGTTATCAAGTTGACGCATTATTAATTCAAAATTCTTAGTATTAACAACTTCAAATAATTTAGTTAAAGTTGGGTCTTTAAGTTTATCAATAAAATCATACAATGCGTTATATGAAAATATTTTATGATCATAAGCCATACTAAAACCATTACCCATAATAAGATGCTTTGGGTAGTTCCTTTTATTTAACTTATCAATTACAGATTGATAATCTGATAGATCTTCAAATTTTAAATCTTGAGATAAATTTCCTTTTGCCATATTTTTTTTCTTTCACAATTTATTTTTCTTTTTAACAAACCTTTACCTTACCAGTTACAACCCCATTTATTAAACTAATCTTATATTCCTTTAACTTAGCAATTTCTTGCTGTTTTAAACTAATGGCTGTTTCTATTTTTTGTGTTCCTAAATCTAAATAATCAACAATTTCTTTTTGTTCTTTTAATAAAGGAAACCAAACTGTAGGTTCTTTAAGAATAGATTGAGTAATACTATAAACTTTTACACCTTTTACTTTAGTTCTTATTTGATTTCTGAAAGATTCTGATTCAAATATGTATGCAAAAAATCTTGATTCAATTTCAAATTTAGGTTTTGCAACAACAGTATGATAACCCGCAAAAATCTTATTTTCACTTTTTAAATAAGTGAAGTTTCCAGAACCTTCAATATCTTCTGATGTATCAGCAAAAACAAAATCTCCATTACTTATTAATGCTTTAGGATTGCTCTCAAGATAATCTTCCTCAACACATTTTAGTTTGTGAATATTTGTATCAACTTCAAAACCATATTTTGAATGGATCTCTCCATAATTAACGCAAAAAACACCTTCATCTCTTAAATTTTCCTTTGTAATAGTTAAGCCTTTTCCTAAATTGAAAACATATCTAAATCGCTTCACCTCCCAATGCTCTGGAATCTCACCAATCCACTCCACACCAGAATCTTTCAAAGTAACATTATCATCTAAACCGCGTGTTACTGCTTTGTGTATTAAAATTTGTTTGCGTTCTTTAAGCAGGTTTATTTGTTGTTCTTTTATGGTAATAGCATCGTCTATTTTGGTGGTTTTATTATTTAAAAATTGAACTATTTTAGTTAGTTCTTGAACTGGTGGTAAGGGTAATTTCATTGATCGTAAATCATCTCTAGATACTTTTAATCTCAATGTGTTGTATTTACCGTCGCCTCTATCAATAGCCATTAATCCTTTTCCAAGACTATACAAAACACCTTGTACTATTTTAGATCTAAATAAATACTCATAAAACTTAGTAGACCAATCCTCATTAGATTCACCATAATAAGTATAATAAACTGGACTCACACAACCAAAATAGTCTGAAACTCCAACTGCTCCTACTATCATATTCATACTATTAAACACTAAATCGCCTTTATGAGCTAATTTGTATTTGGAAAAATCATCTTTGAACCGATCTAAATTTGTAGTCTTTTCAGCATATAGGGTAACACCTTTATCAATAGAAAGTGATAGTATCTCTTTAGTTTTGATTGGCGTATTTTTTTCATTACGTTCTGTTAAAATATGCTTAAAGGACTCAATTTTCCAGTGTTTAGGTATTTGTCCCAACCATTCTATTTCTGAGTCTTTGTAGTTTTTATAACGTTCTACTTTTGCTGTTGTTTCTAACATTATACTAGGTTTAATATTTCAGCAATTAAACCATCGCTTTTGCTTTCTAAGTCTTTAATATCTTTAGTAACATCCTCTATACTACGTAAAGGTGTGTGTTTGTAAAAGTATTTATTAAAGCTAATTTCATAGCCAATTTTGGTAGCGTCTAGATTTATCCAAGCTTCTGCTACATGTGGTTGTACTTCGCGTAAAAAATAACTGTGTATGTTGTCTTTTAGTGGTACGTTTTCGGTGTCACGTAGGTCACTTTCGGTTTCATAGGTGATGTACACGCCTTTTTTACTAGTTGCATAATAACCAAAGTCTGCCAAGTCTTTTGCTGCACAATCTAAATGTGCTATTAGTTTGGCTAGTTTATCACCAGATAGTTTTTCTACTTTTTTAATTACTTTATCGGCTTCAGCACTATACCAACTTACCGCATTTAAAATGGCTTTTATATCGCTTGCAGAAATGTCTAGTTTTTGTGCTTTTACTTCAGCATCTACTTCCTTTTTAAAGTCGTTAAAATTAGTGTACAATTTATCTCCAAATACATTTTGTAAGGCTTGTGCATTGGTTACTAAACGTAAATGCTTTTTCCAAGTATCTTGCTTACACAGTTTTGTTTTGTTGGCTGAAGATAAGTTGAGTTCTTCTTTTTCAGCCCAATCTAATAATGTTTTTTCGTGTTGCTTTATGTTGGTGTACACACTATCTCCAAAGGTTTCAAATGCGTATTGCATAGCTTCGCTTAACGCTTTATCATAACGTAAAGTTTCTATACGATCTGCGGTAAATTGTGCTTTTAAACGTTTTGGTCTTTCTATAGTGGCTTTGTAATACCCTAAGTCTGAATTATCAAAAACTTTTGAAGCTATTTCATTTTTACCGCTACCTTTTATCTCTAATAGTTCTTGATAGGTTTTTACAATTTGGGTAATATGCTTTGGTGATAACTCACAATTTTTATTCCCTAATGCTTTACGCATTTTCTTAAATAATTTTACTGCATCAATCAATTGCACTTTCCCTTTTCGGTTGGTGGTTTTATTGTTACTTAAAATCCAGATATAAGTGGTAATTCCTGTATTGTAAAATAGGTTATTAGGTAATTGCACAATGGCTTCTAGCAAATCGTTTTCTATAATATGTCTGCGTATGTTACTTTCGCCACCGCCAGCATCTCCTGTAAATAGGCTACTTCCGTTATGTACCGATGCAATACGTGTTCCTGTGTTGCTTTGGTTTAATGGTTTCATTTTATTCACCATTTCCATAAGAAACAGTAATTGTCCGTCTGAAGAACGTGGAATGGCATCTGCATCCTCCAACATATTAAAATAGTTTTTTAATTGTATTTTAAAACGTGGATCTATTACGTCTTTTCCATCCTTAATATATTTTTGTTCGCTACTCCAAGATTTTCCGTACGGTGGATTTGATAGCATAAAATCGAAAGTTTTGCCTGCAAACTCGTCTGTAGATAAGGTAGAACCAACTCTAATGTTTTCAGGATTGTTACCTTTAATCATCATATCAGACTTACAGATAGCGTAGGTTTCGTCGTTTATTTCTTTTCCGAAAAGGTACACATCTCCTAATGCTTTTATTTCGCCTTCTTCATCTTTAATGAAATTTTGAGATTCGGTCAGCATTCCTCCTGAACCACAAGCAGGATCGTAAATAGTCATTACTGGTGGTAAGTTATCTTTTATTGGATCGAAGATAATGTGTGTCATTAAATCAATTACTTCACGAGGTGTAAAGTGTTCTCCAGCTTCTTCGTTATTTTCTTCGTTAAATTTACGTATCAGTTCTTCAAACACATAACCCATTCCTAAGTTAGATAAAGCTGGTAATTTTCTACCATCTGGATCTTCTTTTTCAAAAGGTGTTAAATTAATAGTTGAAGATGTAAATTTTTCTAACACATCTAAAAGCACATCTTTTGCCGCCATGTGACGTACTTGACTACGTAATTTAAATTTTTCTATGATTTCCTTCACATTAGGGCTGAAACCATTTAAATAATCTTCAAAATTAGCTTGTAAAATTTGTGAACTATTGGTTGCTGTATCTTTTATTTTTTGAAGTGTCCATTTGCTCGTATTGTAAAATACGTACCCTGATGCTTCCGTTAAACCTTTTGCGTCTAACTCAGTAAATTTTAATTCTTCTTTTTGAAAAATAGCTTCTTCTAAAACTTCATCTTTTGTAGGTTCTAAAAGTGCATCTAAACGACGTAAAACAATCATAGGTAAAATAACATCTCTGTATTTACCACGTACGTAAACATCTCTAAGACAATCGTCTGCAATAGACCAAATAAAGGAAACTAATTTATTGTGGGATTGTTTGTTCATTTAATTATTTTAATACAAAGTAATGAATCTTTAAAGGTAAAAAATTAGTTTAAAATACTAAGTAGATTTGATTGATATATTACAATTGAAGTGAAATAAATATTAACTCCACAATTTTTCAAATCGCTTGCTTACAACTCTAGTGTAGTGTGCTGTATGTTTTGGATCTCTATGTCCAAGATAATCTTGAATAAGTCTTAAATCATAACCTTTATTAGCTAAATAAAATCCACACGAGTGTCTTAACGTATGCGGATGTACATTTTCTAATTTAGCCTTCTCTCCTACTGTTGTTACAATATAATTAACAGCTTGTCTAGTTAAAGGTAAACCTCTTTCGTTAACAAATAACCAGGGTAAATTATCTTTTCTAGAAGTTAAATATCGTTTTATAGCTCTTAGTTCATCACCAGAAATTGGATGCTCTACAGAAAGTCCATTTTTTAATCGATTAATCCATACCCTAGACTCTTTCAAATTCACGTCAGATTTTTTCAATTTTACTGCTTCAGAAACTCGAAGCCCATGTCTGTAAATCATAAGAAGTAAAGTGTAATTTCTTTTTGGATATCGAGTTTTCTTTGAAAACTTTAGAAGTAATTTAATTTCTGAATCACTTAAGTAATCTTTAGTCCTTTCGTGTGCATTTGTAGTTGTATTAATAACACTCTTTACATTTCGCCTATTGACACTCATTTTTTTATTATCTATTAGCTTAATAAAATATACAACAAAATTTTTACACTCTTTACATAATACGGATTTTGTAAAGAGTAGAAGATTGCTTTTTTCAATTTTTTTAAAACAGAATATCCATATCGATTAATTAATTTACTAAAACTGTCATATTATATAATTTTGCCTTTTAAATTATTAGTATAATAGTTGTTTTTAACGATTTTTTTATTCTTCTAATTCAAAATAAATACTATTCATAAGCTCTCCATAATTTTCACAATCTCGAAATTTTTCTTTAATTGTTAAAATATCTGAAATACCCATTGCAATGCAAATAGATTTTATTTCATTAAACATTATTGGCCTTAAAGTTTCGAAGACTTGTATTCTTCTAAACACTTCAGGGATACCTATTACCTTTTTTTGTTTCCATTTATACAAATTGTCATAAAAGTATTCTGGTCCTGCCAATATAATCCCCATATTACCTTCCGTTCTATCTCTAAGCTCATGAATATACTCTAATTGTTTAGGTTTAAATTTCCCAGCTTCATCAATTATCAGTAAAAATTTACCTTTTTGTAATTCAATCTTTTTAATAATCAAGTTAATTATATTATATAACGTTACATTAACTGCATCTCCTTCAAAACCAACTTCATTAAGCATCTCTAAATAGAATTCTTTAGTACTCATACTTTTCCTAACAATCAAATAAACAACTTTCTCATTTTCTTGTTTATAGTAATTTAAACCAACTGTTTTGCCTGCTCCTGGATATCCAATTAAAGCAATCATTTTTGAATAATTATGTGCTGATTTACAAGCTTCTTGAATAATATTGAAGTTTATTGTGGAAAATATTGCCATAACATATTTTACTATTTTATTAATTTGAATTTTTGTCGTTTAACTTTACGATAGTATTTGTCAGTCATATGCAATTTATTTTTATTTTTATAAATTTCTTTATTTCTTTTTTCAGGAATGCCATTTTTTATCA
>Ga0193954_1000014_pt1 | contig 84117 bp, 87 predicted proteins | sample BB_5_MG_FD_140340 | JGI IMG/M metagenome (GOLD analysis project Ga0193954, IMG submission 140340) | Microbial mat bacterial communities from the Broadkill River, Lewes, Delaware, United States - BB_5_MG | ecosystem: Environmental > Aquatic > Freshwater > River > Microbial mats | place: USA...
AATATAAATTCGGGTACTACATTAAATATTTAAGAACTCGAAGCCCTTATACAGGGAGTTTGAGCTTCAAAAATTGTCGATTTTTAAGGTTTTTGGGGGTTTTGGTGTTGAAGTTGGGTTAAGCCTCTTTAGCTACAAATTGATAAAGTTTTCCAAAATCTTCAATCCATTATCATGAGACTTTTCTGGATGTGGCTGAATACCGTATATATTCTCTTTGCTTACTGCACTCACAAACTCATAACCATAAAAACTTTTACCAATAACAAACGTATCATCGCACACAGCATGGTATGAGTGTACAAAATAGAGATAGGGATCTTGTAATCCATCAAAAAGAGGTGTATCTTTTTGGACAAACATTTCATTCCATCCCATATGCGGTACTTTGAGAGGGTGTTCAAATTTGGCTTGATCAAACGCAACCACTTCTCCCTCAATCAATCCCAAGCCTTGACTCTCTCCAAACTCACTACTTTTTTCAAAAAGCAACTGCATTCCTAGACAGATGCCTAAAATTGGCTTCCCGCTCTTGGCATACTCAATAATCGCCTCATTCATACCGTTTTGCTTCAAGTGCTCCATCGCATCACCAAAGGCACCAACCCCTGGCAAAAGAAGTTTATCGTACTTTTGAAGCTTGTTAGGGTCAGACTCTACAACGGCTTGACTCCCCAATTTATCAAAAGCATTTTTGACCGAAGCCAAATTGCCCATATTGTAATCTACAATCCCAATCATTACATATACTTTTCAAGTACTTTGGGGATACTTACGCTTCCATCCGCGTTTTGAAAGTTCTCCATAATAGCAATAATGGTTCGCCCCACTGCCAAAGCCGAGCCATTAAGCGTATGGACAAAAGAGTTTTGCTTGCCATCTTTAAATCGTATCTTTGCCCGTCTTGCTTGGAAATCACGAACATTTGAAATTGAACTAATCTCACGGTATTGATTTTGCCCTGGTAGCCACACTTCCAAATCAATGGTACGGGCAGCACTAAAGCCCAAATCTCCCCCACAAAGCTCTACCACTCTATGAGGCAGTTCAAGCAAGGTTAAAAGCTCCGAAGCATTTTCAACCATCATCTCAAAGATCTCATCAGATTTGTCAGGATGGGCTAGAGCCACCATCTCTACTTTGCTAAATTGATGTTGACGGATCATCCCACGTGTATCTCTTCCTGCACTTCCTGCCTCTTTTCTAAAACATGGAGTATAGGCGGTGAATAGTTGCGGTAGCTCGTTTTGAGCCAAAATCTCATCATGGTGCAAGTTTGTCAAAGGTACTTCTGCCGTAGGGATCAAAAAAAGCTCTTCCTCTTCAATTTTAAAAAGGTCATCTTCAAACTTTGGTAACTGTCCTGTGCCTTGTAACATTGCACGGTTGTTGATAAAGGGAACACTTACCTCTTCAAAGCCTTTGGTTCGGTTGTGATCTAAAAAGAAGTTGATTAAGGCTCGTTCAATTCTGGCCCCATCTCCTTTGAGTACCGAAAAACGGCTTTTTGCCAGCTTGACTCCTCGCTCAAAATCGATCCAACCGTTGATTTCACTCAGCTCCCAATGCTCTTTGGGGTTAAAGCTAAACTCTTTTGGTGTAAGAACTTTTTTGATCTCAACATTATCCTCTTCATCTTCACCCTCTGGTACACCCTCATCAGGAAAGTTGGGGATACCCAAAGCAAGGTTTTGCAACGCAACATCTGCCTCACGGGCTTTTTCTTGCAATGAAGCAATCAACTCTTTATTGGCATCAACTTTAGCCTTTAATTCAGCAATATCCTTGCCCTCTTTTTTGTAAACTCCAAAGAGTTTAGACATCTGGTTTTGATTGGCTTTTGCCTCTTCAAGTGTGGCATTAGCCTCTTTAAGAGCAACAAAAAGAGCATTAAGCTCCTCTAAAGTCTCACTCCCTACTCCCTTTTTAGTCAGTAGTGCAGTAGCCTCATCATAGTTCTTTTGTAGATATTTCAAATCGATCATAATAGATTACCTAAGAATAGTATTGTTTGTGAAATTATAGTAAAAAGTGTTAAAAAGATGGGTTAAAGAAGCAAAAAGGGGAGGAGTGACCCCCTTTTGGACCTATGAGTTGCTTAAAAATTAAAACTCTCTCGAGGCAAGAATCTTTTCAATATTAAAGGTACAATCTTCCAACTGCTTTGGTATATAGAACTCTATGTATCCTACTCCATTGTTATTACATGAACGGGCATCATAGTTATTGGTTGTATCTACAATGCTGTAACCTTCACACGTTGTACTGGATGTCACTTGCCATCCAAAGTGTGCATTACGATAATACTCTGGTGCACTCTCATGCCAAATTGTAAAGCGTACATTTCCTTCTAAATTTGCATCAATTTTATATCCATCTGTTGGCTCAGAGATCAATCCATTTCCTCGAAGTGTCACTTTTTTTGATTCACCAATTCGGGTGGTTGTATCGGTATCGGCTTGATAACCATTGAGGTTTACCCACAGCATAATATCTTTACCTGTTAGATGGTAATCATAAGAGAACTCAATAATGGCTGTTCCCTCTTCATCAAGTTGAGGAGTATCTGCACTGACACTTGCTGAGCCTACATACTCTGTACCATCGTTTCGACAAGGATCTTGTCGATAGTTATGCCCAATCGCATAATAGAGATTTTCACGATACGCACCAAAGTAGTTATCTTTAAGCAGTAATTCAGTGTTGCTTAACTTCTCAAAATCCCACTTTCCAAGAGCTTCATAGAGATAACCCTCTCCAAATATTACGAGTTTATCATTGGCTTCATCAATATAGTTAAAGCCCTCTTGCCCGACTGTAGGCGTTATCTTAAAGAGTGACTCATTGCCTGTTACCGTTGGCGTAATACTGGCATTTGCCTCACCTTTTCCATAATAGATTTGCTTTTGTTGCTCAATGGGTGTTGTAGCAGGGTTGGTTGAACCATCTACGGCATATCCTACAATAGCACCTGTTGCAACACTTGGAGCCGTATTGACTCTGTTGTTGTAGGCATCCGTTGCAGTAACGGCATACCGTTCCACATATTTTGCTCGCTCTCCATCTTGTTCAACCCCTACATAAGAGATACTCATAGCCGTTGGAGGACCAGAGTAGACAATAATGTTAATAGTTTTGCTATAGGTTCGTGTCTCATTTTCGTTATTGGGATCTTTGACAGTTGCTTCAATTTTAATAGGAATCAATCCCGATTTAAGATTGGTTCGCACGACAAAAGAGACAGGATTTTGAGCTGTTTTACTCAAACTAGGAACCTCAATACCATTATTAAGTAGTTTTCCTACATAACTGTTTTGTGATTGAACATTGATACTTACCATTTTATCTTCGGCAACATTATCACCTTTATCATCTTTTAAGACAATAGAGAAGGTTTTCTCTTTATTGGGAATGCCCATCGTAAATTCACCATCTTCAGAAGTAACCTCTAGGCTATAGTTAATAGGAATATACTCATCTGATGTTGGACTATAGGTTACCGTTGTACTCTCTTTTTGAGTAGGATTGGCTTCATGATAGAACTTAAACACTGAGCTACTGTCCCCACTATTGATCAGTTCACTCAAATTTTGAGGTCCTGTATAGTTAAATGTAGCCACACCATTGGTAATCCCTACACTGTAGCTCTCAAAGCTACCTACATCTACTCCTGTAGTAATCTTATCGGGTAGTGCAACTTTAACACTTCCTTCAGAGTAAGGGGCATTCTCGCTTGAAAAGACTCGTACGCTAATGCTCTCTTGTTGCGAATTACTTGTGAGTGTAATTGCTTTTGAACTGTTTGCGATAACAATAAAGGGTTTATCAACCTCCTCTTCTTGATTATTATCAATAGCATCTTCATCAAATTTTATAACAAAAGGTTGCACGATATCGGGTGCTGATACCAATACTGCTGTAAGCTCAAGATCTGTTAGGTTAATATCTTTGGGTGATGTATAGTTAAACGTTGCATACCCTAGAGCATCAGTTGTAGCACTCAGAGAGGTAAATGCTCCATATTTATCAAATTGATTTTCAAAAGTTTGAAGCGTAACGGTTTCACCCGAGACTGCAAATTTTGTTTCACTGTCGATAAGTTGAACTTTAAAGGTATACTTTGTTTCAACATTGGTAACCGTTAGAGGTGTGGTTGCATTTTTAAATACCAAACTACTCTCTTCAGTCGTTGTATTAGTGTCATCATTATCATCTTGACTCTTTGCATTGAATGTTAATACAAACTTTTGAGAGAGTTCAACCGTTACATTGTCTTCACTCTCATTAGAGATTACCTCTAATGTTCGACTGCTTCCATTGATATCACTTAATGCAGCTGGAGAGGTATAGCTAAATGTCGCATACCCCTGTGCATCCGTGGTAGCACTTATTGAACTAAAAGTTCCATATTTATCGTTTGGATTATCAAACGCTTTAAGCGTGAAGGTTTTACCCGATACAGCAAAATCATTTTTGACTACTTGCAGCTTTAGATTATATTGTGTAGAAGGCTCGCTGATAGTAACAAATGCTGTAGCATTGATAATCTTATATCCAAGATTATCCGCTGCATCATTAGAACCACTGCTACTGCTTCCTGAAGTTGTATCATCTATAAGCCCTCCACTTGGAATTGTGGTAGAGGAGCTACTGCCTGGATTCTCTTTGCTATTACTACCGCATGCAGTTAAAATAAGCACAGAAGCAATAATAGCAAGATATTTTATAAACTGTTTCATTTTAGTTTTCCTTTATTCTATTCTTAATATAAGTAGTTTACACCAAGAACAAAGTTACCTATGCTATCAACTTCATGGGTGTCTCCCAAAGAGTATCGATAGGCTACATCCACATCTATCTCTTCCATCAAATCAACGGTGAATCCTGCTTGACCACCATAAAAGAAACCATTCTCCTCTTTTTGTGTTGATTCGTAGTTCATATATCCACCATGCAATCCTAAATAGGGTTTAAATGAGGCAGCTTTATATTGTGATGATAATAGATAGTAATCAAATCCTAACATACCACGCTCATAGTTTTGATCACTCTCTTTATTATCATAGTAGTTAAGTGATAACATGGTTCTCCACTCATTGTTTTGAGCTCCTATTCTAATACCAAACTCTGCATCTGTCCCTTTGACATCATTCTCACCAAAAAGACCACCTGTATTGGCTTGAATAGTTGCAGCTCCAATCTCTAAACCAATAAATCGTTCCCCACTCTCAAGTGCGTCATTTGCATGGATAGATAAAGAGGTTAAGGCCATTGACAATAATATTAAGGATAGTTTTTTCTTCATAATATACTCCTTTTCAAAAACTATTTTAATAAGAATAACATATTTTTATATTATTTAAGATTAAACGATTACTCAATTGATATATTTTTATATTAAAAAATTTGAATAGCGATCAATCAGCCCTATAATAATAAGTTTTTATTATGAAAAAATTAATTTTTTAAAATTAAATATGTTTTTTGTAGAGTAAATAGACTTTCATGCATTCGACTCTTTTTCAACTTAAACTTGAGATTTGGCAGTGCCAAATCTTTTAAACCAAATAAGTCATCAAGGGATAGGAGTCTTTTTAATCATATCTTTGATAAGGTCATCGGTTGTGATTTTGGATGCCAATGCATGGTAGCTTAGACCTACTCTATGACGCAAGACGGGATATGCCATCTGAGCTACCTCTTTGGGGCTTACAAAATCTTTGCGGTTTAAAAAGGCTCGGGCTTTACTTGCTTTGTATAGATCGATTGAGGCTCTTGGAGAGGCTCCGTAGCTGATATTGGGGTTTTTATTTCGTGTGGCTCGTACAAGATTGAGAATATACTTTTCAACTTGTGGGTCGATATGAATCTTCTCAACTGCCTCTTTGATTTGAGTGAGGTTTTGCATAATATCCAGAGAGTTAATATCTTTAGATGTTTTATTAGCAATTTGTTTCATGATTTGGAGCTCATCATCAAAGCTGTTGTGCTCTACAATCACTTTGAGCATAAAGCGGTCAAGCTGAGCTTCGGGCAGACGGTAAACGCCCTCTTGCTCCAATGGGTTTTGCGTTGCCATGACCAAAAAAGGCTCATCAATTTCAAAACTGCTATCCCCAATAGTCACTTGTCGCTCTTGCATCACTTCAAGTAGGGCTGATTGAACCTTGGAGGGGCTTCTATTGATCTCATCGGCTAATAGTAGATGGGTAAAAATAGGACCTTTTTTAATCTTGAAATCATTGCTTTTTGGATCATAAATCATCGCTCCAATGATATCACTAGGGAGCAAGTCGGGTGTAAATTGAATCCGTTTAAAATCAAGAGCCATCGTAGCGGCAAGGGCTTTGATGGTAGAGGTTTTGGCAAGTCCTGGAACTCCTTCGACCAATATATGTCCATCGCAAAGTAAGCCAATGAGCAAGGCATCAACCATCTCCTCTTGTGCGATAATGGCTTTGGAAAGCTCTGTTTTGATTTGCGTAATTGTTTCATGCATACGATAACCCCATATAGTATAGATACGCTATTTTATCAAATTTTATATATGAAGCTATTTTTGTGGGTTAAAAACTCTTGTAGATTATAAAATATATAATTTCTTGTTAAAATCAAAGTGATTATCAAGCTAGTGGAGTGTATAATTTCGTTACAATTTTGAGCTAAATAGGAGTATTTTTGTCAGATATTACGCTGATTTTGCTGGGAGCTGGTAGCGCAACAAGGTTTCGAAATGATACTAATATAGAACAATTGCCTAAAAAGCAGTGGCTCTATAGTGGTAATCAACCACTTTGGCTTGATGTTGTAGGTAATTTTGAAACGTTGTACGATTTTGCTGACATTGTAATAGCTGCTTCCGTAGAAGATATCGCCATGATGAAAAACTTTGCCTCTTACAGTTATGTAGAGGGGGGAGCAACTCGTCAAGCATCTCTTAGCAATGCCTTAGCTAATATTGGCACTAAATATGTACTCGTCAGTGATATAGCACGCTGTTGTTTAGACGTTGCCATGATTGCACGTGTGATTGAGGCAAAAGAGCAAGCCGATTGCATTGTACCCGTGCTCAGTGCCGTTGATACCATCTATCAAGAGGGAAAGCCTATCGATAGAGAGGGTATCAAGATGATTCAAACACCGCAACTAAGCCGTACAGAACGGCTCAAAAAAGCTTTGACTCAAGGAGATGAGTTTAGTGATGACAGCTCAGCGATAGCCTCTATGGGTGGAAGTGTTACTTTTGTAGAGGGCTCTATGGAGGCTCATAAGCTTACACGCATCAGTGACCTTAAAAAGCTACCCTGTCTCAAGCCACCTTCAAAGGATAACTTTGCAGGCTTTGGGGTTGATATTCATCCTTTTGAAGCCAATAAAAAGATGTTTTTGTGCGGTGTAGCAATTGAGAGTGTCGATTATGGGTTTAAAGCTCACAGTGATGGGGATGTGGCGATTCATGCTCTTATTGATGCATTACTAGGAGCGTGCGGTATGGGAGATATTGGTGAACTCTATCCCGATACCGATAGCCAATATGAAAATATCGATTCAAAAGTACTGCTAAAAGATACGATGGCAAAAATTAGAGGGGTAGGGTTTGTACCTATTAATGTTGATATGACTATTATGGCACAAGCTCCACGTCTGCTACCTTATAAAGAGGTAATGAGGCAAAGCATTAGTACCCTTGTAGGGATTGAAAAACGTTATGTAAATATAAAAGCGACAACAGCTGAGAAGTTAGGGTTTGTTGGGCGAAAAGAGGGAGTTATGGTACAAGCCGTTGCCAATGTAAAATATTTTGATTGGAGTAGGATATGAAAATAGTAATTGTTGAAAATGAGATCTATCTTGCCCAAAGTATAGCAGCAAAGCTCAATGATAATGGATTTGAGACTGAGATTTATGCTACCGTAAAAGAGGCCTTGGAGAGTAATGGAGATGTCTATCTTCTCTCTACTAATCTACCTGGACAAAATTTCTTTCCACTTATTACAAAGTTTAAAGATAAAATTGTCATATTGATGGTCAACTATATTAATAATAATACCGTCAGCGAACCTCTTGAACTGGGTGCCAAAGATTATATTGTTAAACCCTTTAAGATTGAAGAGCTTTTGCGTAAGATTAACCACTACCAAGAGTATCAGGAGTATAAGGTTAAGGGGGCACTCTTTAATGCGTATACCGACCACCTGCTTAAAGATTTGGAGTATGAGTTTGATATTGAAACGATAGAGCTTCCTTTGGTTATCTCAACCAATTACCAAAGATTAGCCGATAAGATAGTTTTTGACTACGCCAAAGCCAATGACTATACACTCGTCTACATCTCTCTAAGTAACCCAAATTGGCAAAAGAGTATAGAGAAAAGTAACACAAGCTATCTACTTTATCTAAGTGATATTGAAATTCTTAAAAAAGTAGAAAAAAACCAACTTTTTAAAACATTAGAAGGGTATAATTTCATTATATCAACTACCTCTAGCGTCGATACACCCTATGATAGTGTCTCAATTATCAGTGAATCAAAACTCTATGATCAAAACGAGATATTAACCATTGATGATTACGTAAAATTTATCGTCAATAATTTTCAATATCAGTTCCCTGATACGGAGCTATCGAAAAAACTAGGGATTTCACGCAAAAGCTTATGGGAAAAGAGAAAAAAATATGGAATCTTCAAAAAGAAATAGTCCAACAGAAAAAAATAGTGCAATCTTTATCGATACCGAAGCACTCTCAACATTGGCACTCGTACAAGAGGGACTTATCGCACCTGTTGATAAGCTGATGAATAAAGCCGATGCAGACAGAGTCAATAAGACCAAAAAGTATAAAGGAGTACCTTTTCCTTTTTCCTTTATTCTAGCCCCAAGTGGTGTTAAAAATAAAAAGACTTTAGAGACTCTTCAAGCGGGTCAAAGTGTCGATTTGATCTCTCAAAAACAAAAAATTAAAGTAGGTGAGCTTAAAGTCGAAGAGACCTTTGAAATTGATCCTACGCTGCGACTCAATCAGATCTATGGTACCAGTGATATGAGCCATCCTGGGGTCAAAAACACCATCTCTCGTCTTGGAAGTATCGCTGTAAGTGGTAAGTACAGTGTAAGCTACCCAATGATTAGCAACAACAAAAAGCGTGTGGCTGAGGTGATTGAGCGAACGGGGGCAAAAAAAGTCTCTGCTATGATGCTCGCTGCCAATCCACTCAACCGTGCGCATGAGCGTATGATTCGTCAGACTCTCAATAGCTGTGATCTATTGGTGATTTTTTTACGTAAACCCTTTACCAAAGAGGGACTTGATTATGAGATTCGAGAAAATGCTCTTAATGCCTTTATCGATAACTATCTTCCACGCGATAAGGTGGTGGTGATCCCTTTTGAGAATACCTATATTTTTGCAGGGTATAATGAACTCATCCTCGATGCACTTTTGGCTAAAAATTATGGTTGTAATAAGTTAGTGGTAGGTAAAAATCATGCAGGGTTGGGGCTCTATTTTGATCATGGACGACTCAATACGATCTTTGATACCTTTAAAGATATTGAGATTGAGATTGAGACAGCCGATGAGTATGTCTACTGTAATACCTGTAATACTTTGGTAAGTCTTCAGACCTGTCCCCATGGACAACATCACCATGTACACTATCACTCAGATTCAATTATGAAACTGATTCAAAGCGGTATTATCCCACCAACCATTTTGGTACGACGAGAGGTGAGTGCAAGTATCCTATCAGCACTCTACCCCAATCGTTTTGATAATCTTCAAGACCTCTACTACTCGCTTATGCCAGGGAGTGGACTCATTGAAGAGAAAGATGAAGAGGAGTTTTATATTAAGCTAATGGAGCTTTATAAAACTACCTCGTTAAGCTAAAGGAATGTTATGACACTGCAAAAACTATTTTTAACTTTTTTTGGATCAGGGCTTGCTCCTAAAGCTCCTGGTACATTTGGTACATTGGCTGCCTTGCCTGTAGGAGTATTAGTCTTACACTATTTAGGGGTTGATTCACTCTTTATGCTTACTTTTGCTGTAACGTTTATTGCAATTTTTGAGATCAATAAATATGAGAAGCTTACAGGTGAGCACGATCAAAAAGAGATCGTTATTGATGAAGCAGTGGGTATTTGGTTGGCACTCATTATTGCCTATTCGACACTGCAAAGTGTAGATTTTGCCTATGCACAACTCTTGGCAATTGTGCTGAGTTTTGCTACCTTTAGGCTCTTTGATATATGGAAACCCTCTACCATTGGTTGGATTGATAGAGAGGTCAAAGGGGGTATGGGCGTGATGGGTGATGATATTCTAGCAGGTATTGCAGGAGGAATCCTTACAAGTATCGTTTTGGTTGGTCTTGCCAAAGTTCTTTAGTGAGTTGCTTCTTAGTTGATGTTTGAAAAACCAAGATTAACGGAGTATGTTTTAGCAAGGCTTATTACCATTGCTATCTTTATTGTGATAGGGGCAACGATCTTTGCTAGCCTTGTTGTTCCTGATAGAGATATTATACTCGATATTTTGTTTTTGATTTTGGCACTTTCCATCATTATCTACGCTGTCTACAAAGGGGCTCAGAGAATTGAATTTAAACTCAACCGCATCAATAAACACCTTGTAGCAATTACCGACAGCAGTGATTTGGATAATCATACACACTTTTTTACCCGTGAGTTTGAAGATATCAACCAAAACCTTATAGAGATACTCAAACACGCACGCAAACGCTACAGTGACAAACAAAAATACAATCTCAAACTCAAACTTAAAAATCAACAACGAAGCGATATCTTAGCTGCCATTGCCCATGAGTTTCGCAATCCTATCTCATCGATTATGGGCTACTCCCAGACACTCAATGAGGATGAAGATATTCCCCTCTCACTCAAAAAGAAGTTTTTGAAAAAGATCTACAGTAACTCTACCAAAATAGAAGAGATATTGGGTAGACTTCTATTGTGGAACCGTTTTGAGAGTGGGCATATGGAGCTTCAGACCTCCTCTTTTGATCTTGTAAAGCTCACTTATGATGTCAAAGTAGTGTTGAGAGAGAAGTACAAAGATAGAGAGATAGAGATTGATTCTCATGAAGGCATTATGATTTATGCTGATCGTACCATGATAGAAATTGTGCTTAAAAACTTGATTGAAAATGCACTCAAGTACTCTGATAACAAGGTTGTTATCAAGATTGAAAAAGAGAGAATATCGATTATCGATCAAGGGATGGGGATATCCCAAGATAAGCTTAAAAAAGTTACCAAGAAGTTTTACCGAACAGGAGAACACGACTGGGATAACTCGATGGGGTTAGGGTTATCGATTGTCAAAAATATTTTGAAGATGCACGGATTGAAATTAGAGATTGAGAGCCAAGAGGATAGGGGGTCAACCTTTAGTTTTGATTTTCATAACAGACCCCAAAATTTAAAAATTGAAGGAGATTAGATGATTGTACACATTGTAATGTTTAAATTTAAAGAGGAAAATCAAGAGGTGAATATTGCCAAAGCTTCACAGATGCTCAGTGAACTTATGGGAAATGTCCCAAGCTTAAAGAGTATGGAGGTAGGTAGCAACTTTGCCGATGAGGGTAGGGCAATGGATTTGGTTATCACCACTACCTTTGATAGTGTTGAAGAGCTCCAAGCCTACGCTATCCATCCCGAACACCTCAAGGTCGTAGAGTTTATCAAAGCCACTACAGAGTACTCCAAAGTGGTTGATTACGAGAAATAGGGGCTTATGAAAAAGTTAGAAGCCTTTGAAAAGCTTGTCGAGGCACTTGAATCACTCCCCTCTATTGGCAAAAAAAGTGCCACACGACTTGCCTATCATATGGCGATTGAGGATGGCTTTTCTGCCATGAAGCTCTCTCATGCGATAGAACATGCCGTCAATTCGATTCGAACCTGCCGAAAATGCCATAATATCTCAGAAGATGAACTCTGCACTATTTGCAGTGATCCTGTGCGTGATCGTGCCAAACTCTGCATTGTGCAAAGTGCCAAAGATATTATGAGCATCGAAGAGAGCGGGGAGTTTAATGGGCTCTATTATGTGATTAACCGTTTAGAGTATCTTGATGATACCCATCTTAAAGCCAATATTAATGAGGTTGATGAGGTTATATTTGCTTTTTCACCCTCTATTGCAACCGATACAATGATTTTATACATTGAAGATAAACTTAGCCATTACGATATCAAGTTTACCAAAATAGCCCAAGGCGTGCCTATTGGGGTAGAGCTTGAAAATATCGATAAGATATCGCTTTCACGGGCATTTAGTAGTCGAATGGAAGTGTAGTAAATCCACCTCTTAGCACTTTTACGATAAAATCTACCACAAATTAATAACATAAAAGAATGAGGTTATTTTGAAAGCTTTAGAAGAGAATATTGTACAAGCTTCTAGCCTTGAAGCACTTGAGAAGGTGCGGGTAGAAGTTTTTGGTAAAAAGGGAGCATTGTCCAAAGAGTTTGCAAAGCTCAAAGATGTCCCCCCAGCAGAGAAAAAAGATTTTGCACAGAACCTAAACACACAAAAAGAGGCACTCCAAGCCCTCTTTGATGAGCACTATGCCAAGGTCAAAAAGATTGAAATTGAGAAGATGTTGGAAGCGGAGAAGATCGATGTATCGCTTTATTCTAATCTCTCCAACAAAGGCTCGCTTCATCCATTAGTGGAAACCATGGATAAAATTATTGACTACTTTGTGGCTCTTAACTTCTCGGTTGATACAGGGCCTATGGTAGAGGATGATTTTCACAACTTTGAGGCACTCAACCTGCCCAAAAATCACCCTGCACGGGATATGCAAGATACTTTCTTCTTTGCTGATAAGAAGATGCTACGAACGCACACCTCACCTGTGCAGATTCGTACGATGAAAACACAACAACCCCCAATCCGTATGATTGCCCCAGGGAGTGTATTTAGACGCGATTACGATATTACCCATACACCGATGTTTAATCAAATTGAGGGGCTTGTGGTGGATAAAAAGGGCGTAGTAAGTTTTGCCAATCTCAAAGCAATCCTCACAGACTTTTTGAAGTATATGTTTGGGGATGTTGATGTACGGTTTCGTCCTAGCTTCTTCCCATTCACCGAGCCAAGTGCCGAGGTGGATATTTCGTGTATCTTCTGTAAGGGGGATGGGTGTCGAGTCTGTTCACACACAGGATGGCTAGAAGTCCTTGGCTGTGGTGTGGTTGATCCCAATGTTTTTGAAGCAGTAGGGTATGAAGATGTGAGCGGTTACGCCTTTGGTTTGGGAATTGAGCGATTTGCAATGCTCTTGCATGAGATTCCAGATTTGAGGTCACTATTTGAGGGAGATATGCGTTTATTGGAGCAGTTTAGATGATTATTACAAGAAGTTGGTTAAGTGAATTTGTTGATTTGGATCGTATTAGCGATGAGGATATCTATAAGACTCTAAACTCTGTGGGCTTAGAGGTTGACAGTATGCAGAGCTACCGTGTGCCTGAGGGTGTGGTAGTAGGTGAGATCAAATCATGCTCCAAGCACCCTAATGCCGATAAGCTCAATGTCTGCAGCATCGATATTGGTCAAGATGCCCCCGTGCAGATCGTCTGTGGAGCAGCCAATGTCGTTAATGCTCAGTTTGTAGCGGTAGCAACTATCGGTACGAAGATGAGTGATGATTTTGAGATCAAAGAGGCAGTACTTCGTGAGGTCGAAAGCTTTGGTATGGTCTGTTCATCCGATGAGCTAGGATTGCCCAAACTCAACGATGGGATTTTGATTTTGGATGATTCTATTGGTGAGCTTGTAGCGGGTAAGCCTCTTAATGACTACCCTGCTATTAGCGAAACCGTTATTGAGCTTGAACTCACCGCAAACCGTGGGGATGCATTAAGCATTCGAGGTGTGGCACGAGATCTAAGCGTAGCACTCAAACGAAAGCTCATAAGCTTTGATTTTCAACCTCATGCAGTCGAGAAAGATCTGCATATTGATGAAGTGGCTAGCGTGGATATGAAAGATTTCCTCCATGCTGATTTGAGCTATACTTTGGCAACTTGCAAGGATGTACACAATAATCTACTAATTGAGATGCGTTTGGCACACGTGGGTATTGAGCCAACAGGCAAACTTGATAGTCTTTTGCAATACACCACCCACTCAACAGGAGTCATTTTACGAAGCTACAAGGCAGAGACCTTTAAAAATGAGCAAAATATGGTAGCCATTGAGCTATCCTCTCGTGAGAAGGGAATTGTTGAGGTATTAGCCAATGATAAAGTGGTCTCTACACTTGGAGTCAATCAAAAGGCTGATACCATCGCTGATGATGAGACGACCAAAGTAGTGATAGAAGCAAGCTACATCCACCCACAAATGCTTGTTGACGCAGTTTCTGAGAAAGAGAATTTAGAGACCGATGAGAAGTACTACAATACCTCAAGAGGTAGTGAACCGCAACTTGATCTTGGTATCAAATACATCATTAAGTTGCTTGAAGACTCTGCGGCGGTGCGTTTTGTAAACGGTACGATCGATATTACCTCCAATCAAAAGCCAATTACCTTAGAGATTCATAACCAAGATATCTGCGATATTATCGGTATGGAGATTAGCAAAAAAGAGGTGATGCATATTCTCAAAGATCTTGAGTTTACCATCGATGATCGCAAAGGTGATATCTTTTTGTGTGAAATTCCACTCTTCAAGCAAGAGGTGACCAATATTCAAGATGTAGCCGAAGAGATTGTGCGTATTGTGGGCATTGATAATATCCCTGCCAAACCGCTGAACTTCACCGAAGCGATGCGACTCAATGATACGACTGCAAAATACCAAGCCAAAAAGGTCGTGCGAAATAGATCGGCAGGTGCAGGATTTAGCGAGGTACTTACCTATGCCTTTACCGATAGTGCCAAGCTAGAGAAGTATGGATTTAGTCAAATCAAAGAGGAGCTTCGCCTTCTTAACCCTATTGTAGATAATCTCGATACGATGCGAAGTACCATGATGATCAACCTCCTAGAGATCGTCAAAAAGAACATCAACTACAATAAAAAATCATTGGCACTCTTTGAGATTGGAAGTATCTTTGATGAAGCACGGAACGAAAAAGAGGTGATTAGCTTCATCGTCTCAGGGGCAAGCCACAAAGAGTCAATTATGAACATTGGTAAACCAAGCACCATTGACTTTCCACTCTTTGTGCAAAAACTAGCCAATGCGATTGGAGATTTTGAGCTTGTGCCTACTACAACAAGCAATGGATTGATGCACCCCTACCAAAGTGCCGATATCATCATCGGTGGTAAAGCAGTAGGGTACCTATCTAAGCTTCACCCCAATGCCCAAGAGGATTTTGATGCCTTTGAAACCTTTATTGCCCAGATTGATTTGGATGCGGTAACCCCAAAACACATCAACGCCCATAAAATCTCCAACTACCAAGGCACCTACAAAGACCTTAGTGTGGTTGTGGATGAAAACATCTCGGTTAAGCCTATTATGGATAGTATTCGAGCCTTGGAGCTTGATATCCTTAAAGACTACTACGTCATCGATATCTATCAAGATGAGGCACTTGGAACACACAAAAGTGTAACGATTCGATTCTTTATCCAATCAATGGAGAAGACATTGAAAGATAAAGAGATAGAGAAGCTAATGAAGCAGGTTTTAGAAAAGTTACAAGGTGACTTTGGGGCTGAGCTTAGATAGATTATTCCCACAAAATATTGTGGGAAATTAATATAAAGAGAATCAAACCATAAATCCATCTACGATTTAGAACTAGAGGCTGACAGAGTCAATTATAATCTTTTCACCCCATCTTATACTTCAAAGCCTCCAACCTCTTAATCCTCTCATCCGTTGAGGGGTGGGTACTAAAGAGAGATTTAAAGTTTACTCCTTTGAGGGGATTGATGATAAACATATGGGCATCTTGGGGTTTGGCATTGTGCAAAGCGTAGTTTTGGGCATAATTTTCGATTCGCAAGAGGGCATTTTGTAGGTGGCTTGGGTCGCCTACGAGTTTGGCGGCTCCTTCGTCTGCCATGTACTCTCGGCTACGGCTGATGGTAAGCTGGATGATGGTAGCGGCGATGGGGAGTAAAATAGCTAAGATTATCATAAAAATAGGATTGCCATTACGGTTGTTTGAGCCGTAATGCATCATGCTCCCTACCCATGCAATCGCCCCTGCGATGGTCGCTGCAACTGAACCTACCAATATATCGTAGTGTTTTACGTGCGAAAGCTCATGAGCCAAGACCGCTTCAATCTCTCGAGGATTTAAAATATCCAATAAACCACTTGTTACAGCAATGGCAGCGTTATTGGGGTTGCGTCCTGTGGCAAAGGCGTTGGGGACACCATCATTGATGAGATAGACTTTTGGCATGGGTAGTTGAGCCTTTTGCGTCAATCTTGCGACCATATCGTAGATGGGGTGTGAACTTTCAAGCAACTGGGCATCGTAGTGTTTGAGCACCTGCTTATCTGAAAAAAAGTAGGCATAGAAGTTCATACCCCCTGCAATAAGCAAGGCAAACAACACCCCTTTGCCACCTCCCATACTAAATCCAATAAAGACAAAAAGCACCGACATCAGTGCCAATAAAAATACTGTTTTAAGCTGTTCCATTTTAATCTCCTCTTCTATCTACTTTATATAAGTTGCAAATTTGTAGGTGTGACCGTGTCACACATTTTTGTGCGATATGATCGCACCTACAGCGATTATAATTTTTAAATATTCTACAACAAAAATGTAAATTAGCCAAGCGTAGTGCTAAGTGCGAAGAGCTGAGAGCTTTTGGCTCTATGCTTTAAGCTCTCAGCTCTTCGCTTTTTTTGTGGAACACTTTTTGCAATGCTAGAGGTAGATTAAAAAACCTTAAAAAGGATTTATTATGGCTTCAACCATAAAAGTAACATCAAACGAGAGCGGCATAGGAAGCATCAAAGTCGCTTTTGCCACCAATGACAATGAAAACATCGATGCACACTTTGGTAGTGCCAAACAGTTTAATATCTATGATATTTCAAACCAAGGTTCAGAAATATCACAAATTATAAAAATCGAAACCAAAGATACGGACAATACTGTAGCACTGCTTAAAGGTATGGATATTGTCTACTTTGTCAATATTGGACCAACTGCGGCTGCCAAGATCATCAACAGCGGTATCTTTCCGATTAAATATAAAGAGATAGTATCGATTGACACAGAAGTTGAGAAGCTAGTCACTATGCTCAACACCAACCCACCACCCTTTATCAAAAAAATATTAGAAAAAAAGGCAGCGTAATGGAGAATCTATTTATCGATACCCTAATTGGGCAAGTACGAGCATTGGATCAATTTGGTACATGGGCAAACAAAGCCGATGAGGAAATTTTATCTGAAAAGTATGTCAAATCCAAAGAGGATCTAAAAAACATCCCCGTCATCGCGGACATTGATGAGATGCAGGTTCAAGATATAAGATTAATCTTCCAAGCCATTGCACTTGCTTTTGAGAAAAAGACAGGCATTATGTGTAGCGTTGTGATGGAGATGAGTCACGAAGGATTTGGTCGAGCCGTTGTGATCGCCGATAAGATTGTTGTGGTGAATAAATTCTTTAAAGATGCGCACCGATACTCCTTTAGAACCTATGATAAGCTCGTTGTTGAGGGTGAGAAGATGCTAGAGAGTGCGATTAAGATTTATGAAGAGTATAAGAAATAGGAGAAAAGAATGAGCAAAATGGGAATTTTTGTAGGAACAGCAGGTGGAACATCGATGAAGGTTGCCGATGCACTCGTTGAGGCGTTTGATATCGATGAAGAGGATGTTATCAATATGGAAGAGGACTTTGATGATGTTGAAGATCAGATGATGCAGTTTGATATCCTCTTTATTGGAAGCTCCACATGGGGTCAAGGTGATGTACACTTTAGCTGGGTTGATCCAATCCTTGAGATCGAAGATGAGGATTTTGACTTCTCTGGTAAAACAGTCGCCTTCTTTGGTGCAGGGGATTACAAAAAACACGGTGAACATTTTTGTTCTGCATTAGGAAAACTGCATAAGACTTTTACTGAGGCAGGAGCCAAAGCGATTGGTGCTATCCCCAAAGAGGGGTACACGTATGAGTTTTCTTTGGCAGAGATAGGAGATACTCTTTGTGGTTGTGCCATTGATGAGCATAACGAGAGTGAAAAAACGCAAGAGCGTATTGAGTTGTGGATAGAAAAATTAAAAGAAGAGCTATAAAGGAATAGATTATGCAAACGGTAACGACGAAGTCTATAGATGAATTTTATGATCTAACAGACGCAGAAGATTATTTTGAATTTTTCAACTTGGAGTATGACAAATCACTGGTCAATGTCAAGCGATTTCATATTCTCAAAGAGTATGGAACGATGATTCGTACAGGATTTGAGAATCTCAAAGGGCAAGATGAGAAACTATTGGACTTTTTGAAGTTTTCACTGCTCAAAGTATACAGTGACTTTAAAAACGGATACGCTCCAAGTGCGGCTGATGTTTGGGGTATGTTTGAGGGTGGAAAATTGAGCGGGTGTATGAGTTGTACGCCACAGCCAGGAAACAGTTGTGGCTGCTAAAGAGTTCAAAGTCGACCCCAATATTGTCCTACACGACAACGTTACAGCTACACGAAGCGGTCGTGATGAAGAAGAGCCCAAATTTAAAGAGGGTCAAAAGGTACGCCTAGTCGAAGATATTGTCAATGATGGAACCTATCCTCACGCTCCTATAGGGACACTGATGATGCCAAAAGGTCAGGCGGGCTATATCAAAGATATGGGTGAGTTTTTGCAGGTAATCCGTGTCTATGAGGTGCACTTTGTGGGCTCAAATATGGAAGTAGAGATTGTGGGTTGCAGGGAGCATGAGCTTGAAGCGATGGATGATGGGTGCGATAGTGAAAGTAGCGAATCGCCACTCTTTCGCAAAATGATTGAAGAGCGAAAAAAGAAACAGTAGGTGCGATCGTATCGCACAAAAAAGTGTGTGACATGGTCACACCTACAGAATATGGGAACAAGTCCCAATCTTAAAATTAAAGGAGGAAAAAAAGATATGGCAAAAGTAATTTTTATGCATTTCAAAGAGGAGACTGATGGTGTCTATGACGCAAAGATCGGTGAACCCCTAGTAAGGTTAGCAAAAGAGAAGGGTATCCCTTTACCACTAGAGTGTGAAGATGGTCAATGCGGTAGTTGTTTGGTAAACGTGGAGTCTCTTGAAAAAGAGGAGCCAACAAGCTACATGGAGGATATGGAGCTTGATAAGCTTGTCGAACTTGGAGCAATCACAGCCAAAGAGGCGAATACTTGTCAACAGTTCACCGTAGCACCCAAAGTAAGACTAGCGTGCCAAACACTTGTAAAAGGTGACATCTTAGTGAAGCCTTACAAGGGTTAATACAATTTAATTTTTGTAGGTGTGACCGTGTCACACAAATTTTGTGCGACACGGTCGCACCTACATATCTAAACAAAAGGAGAAACAGTATGACAACAAGAGTAGAGATCATCAATGATTTTTTAGCAATCAATGTAAAAGAGGGTGCTACCATCCAAGATATCGTAGAGGCAAGTGGTTCAGCACTGCCATTTGGTTGTAGAGATGGTGAGTGTGGTACTTGTGTGGTTGAAGTTGAAGCAGGGATGGAGTTTTTGACAGATAAAACGGATAAAGAGGTAAAAGTTCTTAAAGAGATCTGTAGCGGTACTTGTACACCAAACTCAAGACTCTCATGCCAGATGAAAATCGCTAAGCCAAACGGTGTAGTGAGACTTAAGTACTAATACGAGTATTCCCAAAAGCATTCCATATTTATCGCTAGGGTAGTCATCTACCTTTTGCGATAATTTCGTAATTTTAACACTTTCTCAATATCTGAAACTTAGAACAGTTGTTCGTTTCCCATTTTTTCATAAAATCAATCCACCAAAAATTTTTTTATTAACATATTATCATCATAGTTTGTCAAATTGAGCTTCTCATGCATAATCATTCTAATGAAATTTTGATTATACAAGGTCGGAGTCAGGAGACTCCGACCTACTTTTTATACCCCAATTGAGTCATTACATCCAGTGGACTCTTATCATACTTCTCAACCGCCTCTTTAAATTTATCATTTGCATGAGCTTCGATACCAACACTTTTGAGTTTGGCGATAAACTCCTCGCTTGAGAGCCCCAAGGTTTGAGCCACATCTTTGATCTTCTTTTTGCCTAAACCGCTAAGTTCGACACTTTTTTCTCCCTCTTTGGCAAAGTTTTTCTTGAGCAGTTGATAGATAAACTGAGGGCTAATTGCGTTGACTTTGGCAATTTGGGCTAAGGATTGACTCACTTCAAATGTGATGTTGTTTTTGGATAATACCACTTTAGACTGCTCTAAATCAAATTTAAGCTTTTTACAAAAACTCTCTAAAGAGCTAAGTTCTGCATGTGAATAGGGAGCAGTTACATAGTCTTTCTCCCACGACTCTTTGATATCTTCTCCAAAATGTAAAAAACTCGAAAAGGGAGCGACTTCATAGACTGTACCGATAATAAAAATCAGAGTAATTGCCGTAGCAAAAATCATCTCTTTGGTAAAGATAATAAGCTTTTTGGCTTGATTTTTCATGTAGCTTAGGAGAGGTTTCCAGTTGTAGTAGAGGTGCAAAATGGTTGCCACAACAAAGAGCACCATAAAGGTGGTGTGAAGTTGTCCATAGAGCTCTTTGCTGATCCCTAACAGTTCCCAGTTTGCCCAGTGAGCCACCCTACCAGGAGGAGCGATAAAGAGCATAATTCCTGTAAAGGTCATTACAATCATCGCCCAGAGCATCACAAGGGAGGTAATTTTTTTGAGTTTCATAGAGTTTCCTAATTTTTATGAGATTATAGATCTTTAAAGTAAATGCTCTGTAACAGTTAATGATTTTTATCAATAAAAAAGCATGCTTTGAAAATAATTTCATAGTATAAAAATTTGAGTGATAAATATATTCATGATGAAGCCTCCTATCACTAAACTTTCGCTATAATATCTCTATTTTTAAGAATCAAGGAGATTTTATTGTCACTCATATCGTACGACTTTATCAAAAGCATTCTGTTTAAATTTGAGCCTGAGACTGCTCATAAAATTGCTGGAGTGGGACTCAAATCTCTTTCACTCTTCTCTCCACTACGAGATCATTATAAAAAAAAGTACTTTGTAAATGATCCTATGTTGCATCAAGAGATATTGGATATTAAATTCCAAAACCCTGTAGGTTTGGCTGCTGGTTTTGATAAAGATGGGGAGTATATCGACTCTATTGCTGCACTTGGATTTGGCTATACTGAAATTGGTACGGTGACACCCAAGCCTCAAGAGGGTAACCCCAAACCCCGTCTCTTTCGTATGGTAGAGGAACAATCAATTCAAAATGCTATGGGGTTTAATAACCAAGGCAGTGAGTATATGCTTGAAAAAGTACAAAGTGTTGATATTGGCAACTACCCACTTGGCATTAATATTGGTAAAAACAAAACCACAGAGCAAGAGGATGCCTTAGAGGATTATGAGTTTTTGTTAGAGAGATTTGAAAAGTATGCCTCTTATCTTGTGATTAATATCTCTTCACCCAATACCCCAGGATTAAGAGATTTGCAAAATGAAGCCTTTATTACCGATCTCTTTACGATGGCAAAAAAAATCACCGATAAGCCGATCTTTTTAAAGATTGCTCCTGATATGTCTGCCCAAGATGCCATTGATCTGTGTGGTTTTGCTATTGATGCAGGAGCAAGTGGTATTATTGCAACCAATACTACCATTGATTACTCTCTAAGTGAGAATGCACGCAATTTTGGAGGTATCTCAGGCAAGCTACTCAAGGAGAAGAGTTTTGAGCTTTTTGAAGCCATTGCCAAAGTCTATTATGGTAAAACTATCCTCATCTCAGTAGGAGGGATTGATAGTCCTCTTGATGCATACAGACGTATTCGTGCAGGGGCTTCACTGGTGCAAGTCTATTCAATGTTGATCTATGATGGACCTCAATTGATCAAAGATATAAACTACGGTTTAACGCTACTTCTAAAAGAGGATGGGTTTGAGAGTATCACCCAAGCGATTGGAGCGGATAGAAAAAATGATAAAGTATAGAGTATTATTCGTACTATTTTTAATAACAGGAGTTTTAATGGCTAATTCTTTGCCAAAACACTACACAAAAACATTGGATAACGGTATGGAGATCGTTGTTATACCCATGGAGAATAATTCAGGTGTAATAACAACTGATATCTACTATAAGGTAGGGAGTAAAGATGAGGTAATGGGTAACAGCGGTATTGCTCATATGCTTGAGCACCTCAGCTTCAAATCAACCAAAAACCTTAAAGAGGGTGAGTTTGATGAGATCGTCAAAGCCAATGGTGCCAACAATAATGCTGCAACGGGCTTTGACTATACTCATTATTTCATTAACTCATCAGCCAAAAGCCTCTCTAAAAATTTGGAACTTTTAGCAGAATTGATGGATAATTTGTTGCTTAAAGATGAGGAGTTTCAGCGAGAGCGTGATGTCGTAGCGGAGGAGCGACGATGGAGAACGGATAATAACCCTATGGGGTATCTCTTTTTTAGACTCTTTAATATTCACTACACCTACCATTCGTATCACTGGACTCCTATTGGGTTTATGGATGATATTCTTAACTGGAAAATAGAGGATATTCGTGAATTTTATGAGCGGTACTACTCTCCTAATAATGCCATATTGGTCGTAGCAGGAGATATTGACCCAAAGATAGTCTTTGAGGAAGCCAAACAACACTTTGGTGATAAAAAACCAAGTGAGATTAAGCGTAATCATATGCAAGAACCCAAAGTTGATGGAACAAAGCGAGCGGTACTGCAAAAAGAGGGCAACACCCTTGATATGTTAGCCATTGCTTATCCCTTGCCAAACTTTGAACATGATGATCAAGTAGCACTCTCTGCTATTACCGAGATAGTAAGCACGGGTAAGAGTAGCCGACTCTATAAAAAACTGGTTGATGATAAAAACATGGTCAATCAAGTCTATGGCTATAATATGGAGCTTAAAGATAGTGGAGTGTTTCTATTTTTTGCTGTTTGTAACCCTGGAGTGAAGGTCCAAGAGGTTGAAAAAGAGATACTCGAAGAGATTGAGAGCATCAAAAGTGGATCTATCACCCAAGAGGAGCTTAATAAGGTCAAGATCAACACCAAAGCAGACTTTATACAATCACTTGAACGCTCGCATCGTGTTGTGTCACTCTTTGGCTCTTACCTTGTAAGAGGTAATCTTCAGCCTTTACTTGAATATGAAGATAAATTGGATAAAATTACACGCAAAGATATAACCACTATTGCCAATAGATACTTTGATAATAATATATCAACCACACTAATAGTTAGGAGTAGTAAATAATGAACTATGTAACAGGTGCAACAACCGCACTCATTACGCCTTTTAAAAATGGTCAGCTTGATGAGGCTACCTATGCCAAACTCATCAAGAGACAAATTGATAATGGAATTGATGCTATCTGTCCTGTAGGAACTACAGGTGAGAGTGCCACACTAAGCCACGATGAGCATAAACGATGCATTGAGATTGCTGTTGAAGTTGCCAAAGGAACCAAAGCAAAAGTGCTTGCAGGTGCAGGAAGCAATGCAACCCATGAGGCGATCGATATCGCAAAGCACGCTCAAAATGCAGGAGTAGATGCAATTTTTTCGGTCAGTCCTTATTATAACAAGCCTTCACAAGAGGGGCTTTATCAACACTACAAAGCCATTGCAACAGCCGTTGAGATTCCTGTAATGCTCTATAATGTACCAGGTCGAACAGGTGTGGATATTGCAGCCAATACCGTTATCCGACTCTTTGATGATGTAAGCAACATCTACGGTATCAAAGAGGCAACAGGTTCAATTGAGCGAAGCATTGAACTGCTCTCCAAGCGACCTGATCTCAAAGTCTTTTCGGGTGATGATGCGATTGATTATGCCATTTTAGCCACGGGTGGGGCAGGGGTGACATCGGTCACTTCAAATCTTCTACCCGATATGAAAGCAAAATTGGTTCAAAGTGCACTGAAGGGTGACTTTAAAACATCCAAAGAGCTTAATGATGCACTCTACCCTATCAATAAAGTACTCTTTTGTGAAAGCAATCCTATACCCATCAAAGCAGCGATGTATATTGCAGGGTTGATTGAGACACTAGAGTTTAGATTGCCGCTTGTGCCACCAAGCAGTGCCAATATGAAACTGATTGAAGATTGTATGAAAAATTATACTATAGTAGGAGCTTAACAATGTCAAACAAAGGTAAAGTGGTTGTCATCACAGGGGCAACCAAAGGAATTGGAGCAGCTATTGCACGCAAATTTGCTAGTGAGGGCGTTAATGTAGCCTTTACATACAACAGCAACAAAGAACAAGCCGATAAACTCGCCAAAGAGTGGATGGATGAGTTTGGTATCAAAGCCGTGGCTTATCCGCTCAATATCTTGGAGCTTGATGAGTTTAAGAGCCTCTTTAAAGCCATTGATGAGGATTTTGATCGTGTAGATTTCTTTGTATCCAATGCAATGATCTACGGTCGTCCCGTCATTGGTGGATACGGTAAATTTATGAAACTTCGCCCAAGTAAGGGATTGCAAAATATCTATACCGCTACGGTAGGTGCGTTTGTAATGGGTTCTCAAGAGGCAGCTAGACGAATGGAAAAAGTTGGAGGTGGAGCAATTGTAACCATGAGTTCTACAGGAAACCTAATCTACATCGATAACTACGCAGGACACGGGACAAATAAAGCAGCTGTTGAAGCGATGAGTAGATACGCCGCAGTAGAGCTTGGTGAGCAAAATATCCGAGTAAACGCCGTAAGTGGTGGACCAATCGACACCGACGCACTCAAAGCCTTTGTCAACTACGAAGAGGTCAAAGCTGAGACGATTGCACGTTCAGCTGTAAACCGAATGGGACAACCTGAAGATATTGCAGGAGCAGTCTATTTCCTCTGTACCGATGAAGCAGGATGGATTACAGGTCAAACCATTGTGGTCGATGGTGGGACGACGTTTAGGTAACTCTTTTCGTAGGGTGGATGCAATCCACCGTCAAAAGAAAGTGACAACGTGTTACAAAGGTTACAATATCATTTAAACGGTGGATTGCATCCACCCTACAATATTCATAGAGGCTATCAATCATGAACTACATCTACCAAATGCTACAACTCCAACAACAACTCAATGATGCTACCAACGGTGAATGTTGGGAGAAGGGCATGACCAAAAACGGCAAAGATATTGATTGGCGGCGATGTATCTATATGGAGAGTGCTGAACTCATCGATAGCTACCCGTGGAAGCACTGGAAAAGCATCGATGCTCCTGCCAATATAGAAAATGCTCAAATTGAAGTGGTGGATATTTGGCACTTTGTGATGAGTTTGTCGCTAGAGGATTATAAGATCAATGTACGAGGCGATATTGGGTTTTTGGGCAATGAGATGGAGAAGATTGAGAGCTTTAAACCCTTTTGCAACGCTGCAACAATCAATCCAAATCATAAAGAGGTGATCGTTCATATTGAAGATATGCTACGAGCTATTTTTGCTCATAAACACTCACTCAAAATTGTAGAGAAGTTTTTTGAAATTGCTGTAGATGTAGGTCTTAATATAGAAAATCTCTATCAACTCTATGTGGGCAAAAACATTCTCAATCAATTTCGTCAAGACCATGGCTATAAAAGCGGTGAGTATATCAAAGTTTGGAATGGACAAGAGGATAATGAGGTGATGAAAAATCTACTGGATAACAATGCAAAGCTCAAACCCGATGAACTCTACAGTGAGCTTAAAAAGATCTATCAAGCACTCTAATATCAATTGATTTTTTAGATTAAAAAGCTTTTGCTATAATTACGAAAATATAATAACACCAAGGAAAGTATTAAATGGGAAGAGCGTTTGAGTATCGTCGTGCAGCCAAAGAGAAACGATGGGGAAATATGTCAAGAGTATTTCCAAAGTTAGCCAAGATTATTACCATTGCAGCCAAAGAGGGTGGGGGTGACCCTGATATGAACCCTAAGCTTCGAACAGCCATATTAAATGCCAAAGCACAAAATATGCCAAAGGATAATATCGAAGCAGCTATCAAGCGTGCTAGTGGTAAAGATGCGAGTGAGATTAGCGAGATCACCTATGAGGGTAAGGCTCCTTATGGGGTGCAGATGGTCATTGAGTGTGCTACGGATAATCAGACGCGAACCGTCGCTAATGTCAAAGCGATTCTCAAAAAGGGTAAGGCAGAACCACTCAAAAATGGATCATTGGATTTTATGTTTACACGAAAATCGGTCTTTATATTAGCTAAAAATGATGATGTTGACCTTGAAGAGCTTGAATTGGAGCTTATCGATGCAGGATTAGAAGAGCTTGAAGTTGATGAGGAGACTATGACTATCTATGGAGCTTTTGAGAGCTTTGGAACACTCTCTCGTGCTATTGAAGAGATGGAGGGATTAGAGCTTAAAAAAGCCCAACTCCAACGCATCCCGACTTCTCCTATAGAGCTGAATGATGAGCAGATGGAAGAGATAGAGAACCTCATTGATAAACTCGAAGAGGATGAAGACGTACAGTTTGTCTTTACCAATATTGGGTAAAACATTTTTTATAGAGTAGGGTAGTTTAGGACTCTGCTCTTTGAACAACTATCTCTCTAAACACCAAATACCCCAAAAGCAAAATAGCAACTATCAGTGGATAGATATGCAACTTCTCTGCATTTAGCCCACCTTTACTTCTTAATGGGCTTGGTTCAAGTCTGTCAATCTGCTCAAAAACAGTTTTTAAATCTTTGGAGTTTTTGGCATCAAAGCTTTTGCCTTTGCTATTTTTGGCAATAAGCTTCATCATCTCTTTATCATACCCTTCACCAATGCCAATGGTATAGATTTTAATTCCTTGCTTTTTTGCTATCTCTACAGCATCTTTGGGTGAGATAGAACCAGCGTTGTGTACTCCATCACTTAATAGAACGATAACTTTGTTTTGAGTGGGTGAGTTTTTGAGTGCTTGGATGGATTGAAAGAGTGCTTCACCAATGGCGGTGCTGTCTCCTGCAATTCCTACTGAGCTCATCAAGTGCAACATCTCTCCAAGACCACTTAGATCATAGGTTAGAGGCGAAGCGATATAGGCATAGCTTCCAAAGATCACAAGGGCAAGGTTATCATCAAGTCGCTTTTGCACAAAGCTTTGGGTAAGCTCAACGGCAATATCGTATTTACTTTTAAACTTATCTTCACTGTCAAAGCCACTTTGAGCCATCGATCCACTTGTATCAAGAGCAAGTACCAAATCCCGCCCCTTTTTGTGGTGGTTCTCATAAGAGCTGTAGAGATAGGGCGTAGCAAGAGTCAGGATAAGAGCGATAAAGATAGCGATGATAACCATACGATCTCTATCAAATTTAAGATAACTTTTGGGCAGCCAATCAAGCTTGGAAAAATAGATCTCCTTGGGCTTGTTTTTGCAGTAGATAAAACAGCCTGCTAGAGGTAATAAGATCAAAGCGATAGGATAGAGTAAACTCATGCGAAGACCTTTGAGAGTTTTTCGATAATCTCATCGGTTGAAAAGATTTTGGTATAACGAATGCGGTGTGTGCCAAAGTGTTCAAAAAGCTTATCGTCGTGTTCTTGAAGCTTTTTTTGATAGTGCTTGATGGCTCGTGGAGTTAAAATTTTGGAGGAGGCTTGATTGGTGCTAGGGTCGATGAGTTGCGCATTGCTTTGATACTGTGGGTTCTCTTCGGCTCTATCACGAATGAGTAACGCCACCACATCGTGCTTGTAAGCAAGAGATGATAGGTCAATATCATCTAAAAAATCCCCAATAATACAGACAAGAGCCTTTTGAGGCAGTCGCTCCATGAGTTGAGTGATAACTTGCTGATACTCAATACTCTCTCCTAGTGGTTGTTGATTGTAAAGCTCTTTAATATAGTGCTCCATCGCCTCTTTGGATTTGCTTGGTGGCATGAGGGCTAAGGCACTTTTATCCATGGTATAGGCTCCTGAGAATAGCTCGTTTTGATGGTTGGCAAGGTAGCCAATGGATGCAGTGGTTTGCAGCAAGGTTTCAAGCTTATCCCCCACCATCATTCGCCCCTCCATCATCGCTACGACTACAATACTGAGGTCTTTTTCTTCGTGCATCTTTTTGACGTAAATCTCACCCCTTTTAGCCGAGTTGATCCACGAAATATCCCGAATATCATCACCGATATTATACTCCACAAGCTCCGCAAAATCATACCCATGCCCCAAAAAATTAGAGAGATTTGATCCACTAAGGTAGCGATAGATATCTTTTTGAGCACGGATAAGGATATGTGAAAGTTCGTTCATGTTAAGGCTGCCTTGGATTATTTAAAAACATTGTAGCGAAATTTTGCTATGATATTTAATAAAGAGACTTTTCGTTTAACGCTTTGGAGATACTCTCTTTGGGTTTGATATTGGCTTTGGTCTTAAAGACCTCAATTTGTCGTATAATATTATCTTTGCCACTGTAGAGCTTGGAGTAGGCACTATCATAACTGCTTTTGGCTCGATCAAGTGCCACGCCTAGCTTATCAAGGTCATCGACAAACAATTTGACTTTAGCGTAGAGCTTTTGAGCTAAACGGCTCACCTCAACAGCATTTTTTGCCTGTTTTTCATACCGCCAGGCGTTCTCTATGGCTCTAAGAGAGAGCAGCAGGGTATCGGGTGTAACGACAACGACTTTTTGTTTAAATGCCTCTTCATAGAGAGTGCTATCATACTCCAAAGCCACCAAGAGAGCATTGGAGATAGGAATAAACATCAAGATAAAATCCAAACTGTTAACCCCTTCTAGCTCCTCATATTGTTTTTGCGAAAGTGACTTAATATGACGTTGCAGTGAATCGATATGCTTTTTGAGATCTTCTTTGTTCTCTCTACTCATATAGCGTTCATAATCAAGCAAGGATGTTTTAGCATCAACAATCACATCTCTATTGTGCGGAAGTTTGACGACAACATCAGGGCGATAGCGACGCTTACTATCATCTTGCAAGCTCACCTCTCTAAAGTACTCATGCCCAAGCCTCAATCCACTCGCCTCCAAAACACGCTCAAGCACCATCTCACCCCAGTTTCCTTGCTGTTTATTTTCCCCTTTGAGTGCTTTGGTAAGATTAATCGTATCACTGCTCATTTGCATATTAAGTTTTTGCAGTGTTTGAAGTTCACTTTGAAGTAGATTGCGTTCTTTGGTTTCACTAATATAGAGCTCTTCAATCTTGTTTTTAAATCCGTTGAGCTGCTCTTTGACAGGGGATAAAATTAGATTGAGGGAGTTTTGATTTTGTTGTCTAATATGCTCTTGAGAGGAGATAAATATCTTATTAGCAAGATCTTCAAACTCTTTTTTGAGCTGATCTTTGGAGTTGTGAAGCTCTTCTAAACGGCTGTTCATATAGAGCTTTTGCTCTTGCATTCTCGTTTGCAGTGTAGCGTTGGTTACTTTTTGCGTGTTGAGCTCTTGCATCAAGAGGTGATAGTTGTTTGAAAGCTCATCAAATGCTCTGTCTTGTTCATCCACCACTCTATCTTGATCAAGAGTTTTTTGTTTGAGCGTTGCATGCTCGATTGAGAGAGCATTAAAGCTTGCTTGAGAGCTTTGTATCTCTCTATCTTGCAAGATAATCTTAATGGTTAACCCAATCGATAGAAGAAGCAGTACAATAGATAAAACGGCTAACTCTACGACCATCTATCACTATTTTTCATAGTAAAACTTTGAAATAGTATCAGGTGAAAAGGGTTTTGACATAATCTCTTTGTATCCAATACGTTTCATCTTGGCAATCTCATCTTCACTTGACATACCGCTGATACCAACAATTTGTGGCAAGGCTCTACCACTCTCCTCTTCAATTTTTTGCATCTTCTCAATGGCTTGTGAACCATTCATCTCTTGCATAAACTCATCAAGGAAGAGAATATCAAGATCATTGTTTTTATAAAGCTCTATCGCATCGGTTCCATCTTTACCAAGCAATACTTTAGCTCCAAGCTTTTCAAGTACGACTTTAAGATACTTGGCACTAATCGCATTATCATCCACAACGGCTACAAGCTTATGGACTACCTGAGCACCTTCATCTTTTGACTCACCTTTAATATCCAAGATACTATTGTAGAGTTTTTTAAATCGAATGGGAATGGTAAAGAGAGAGATACTCTCACTCTCTAAATCAAGTTGATCCAACAGTTCTTTTCGATAGACAACTATATTGGTCATATTGAGTTCAATCTCAATAATATTTAGAGCTTTAACATTATCAATAGAGGTAATAATGGTATCAATATCTTTGGGGATATCACTGTAGGATGCATAACTATCATAATTTGTAAAGCCAGCACGATTAAAGTATCTCTCAATCAATTGACTCGCAAGTTTAAATTGATCGCTAAAGAACAGTGCAACTTTTTTGCTACTGAATGTATCAAAATCAAAGGCTTTGAGTTTAGGATCTATCTCTTGATCCTCTTGACATTGGATGGTAAAGTAGAATCGTGCCCCTTCACCCTTTTTGCTCTCTAGTTTAAGCTGTGAGCCTAAAATCATCGTAAACTGTTTTGAGATATTAAGCCCTAAACCTGTTCCTCCAAACTCACCTGCAATGGTACGATCCTCTTGTGCAAAGGCTTCAAAAATAGCCTCTTGCTTATCCTCTTCAATCCCTATACCTGTATCTTTTACACTAAATTCAATACTGTGTTGCTCTTCATCATAGATAACATCCAAATCAATAGAGCCGCCATTGGGTGTAAACTTAATGGAGTTTCCAATAAGGTTACTGAGTATCTGTCTGATCTTCTTTTTATCATTTTTAATCAGCTTTGGGAGCATCGGATCAATATAGGTATTAAAGCAGATATTTTTCTTATCCATTCTTGATGCAAACAAGATAGAGAGTGCATCAAGCTCCTCAAAGAGAGAGAAGACTTCAGGATGATACATCAATGCACCGCTTTGTACTTTGGCACTATCAAGAATATCGTTAATCAACTCTAGCATAGAGTTTCCACTGCTTAAAATAGAATTGATATAATCAATCTTATCACTATCCATATCATCGGTTTGAATCAACTCAGTAAAGCCCAAAATGGCATTGAGTGGTGTACGCAGTTCGTGAACAATCTCAGCAAAGTATTGATCTTTTTGTTTGATCTGATTCTCTAACTTCTTTTTGCTCTCTAAAACATCTTTGAGACGACTTGATATAATGTTTTCGATGTCAGTTTCACTGAAGTCTTTATCCTCAGAGAGTGTTTGAAAGCGGCTATAGGTATTAAGAAAAAACTCGCTAAAAGAGTTTAGGTTCTCTAAATCATCTTTGATAAATTGATAGAAGTTTCCTTCTGTAATAATGGCTTGAACAATACCGACAAACTCATCGCGTGCGTTCATAATAGGATAGACCATCATATCTTTAATAGGTTTTTCCAGCTTGTTATCAATAGCATCATAATAGAGCTTATGCTCCTCTACTTGATTGACTAAAAGAGGAAGTTTAAGCTTATAACACTCTAGTAAGATACTCTTCTCTTCACTGCCAAGATCAATTTCTTGCTCAAGTGTTTTAGATATTAATCTATCGGTTTGATGTTCATAGAGCCACACTTTTAAATCGCTAGCAGATGAGACACTACTAGCAATATGCTCCAACTCTTTAAGCAGTACATCTTCTTTATCTATCTGTGATAAAGTATCTACTTTATCTTCAAGAAACTTTTTTACATCATCTTTGGATAAAAACTTCAAAACTTCTCCTTGAAAACTACTGATTGTATTGGGTATAAACATCTACAAACTGATCAAAATTATCAATTAAAACATCGACAAGATCAGGATCAAACTGTACACCCTTTTCCATTTGGAAATACTCTTTGGCTCGTTCTAGCGACCAAGCCTCTTTATAACTCTTTTCTGTGGTTAAAACATCAAATACATCAGCAATTCCTACAATACGACCATAAATATGAATATCATTTCCACTAATCCCTCGAGGGTATCCTGTACCGTCATAGGCTTCATGGTGTTCATGTGCAATGATCGCAGCGGCTTTGAGTATATCGTGTTGAGACTCTTTAAAGATCTCATACCCTACCTGAGCATGCTCTTTGATTAGATTATACTCCTCTTGGCTTAAACCCTCCTCTTTATTGAGGATCTCTTTATCCACAACAATCTTACCAATATCGTGCAGTGGTGTGGCAATTTGGATCTCATCAATCTGTTTTTGGGGTAGTTTGGCCAACTTGGCTAAGAGTGTTGAGTAGGCTGTCACTCTTTGTATATGCTTAGAGTTTGTTGTATTTACCGCTTGTTCTTCTCCAAGTGTGGCAATAATATCAATAATCTCGCTCTGTACGTTAAAGATTTTTTTCTCTTGTGCCACTTTTATTCGAATTTGGTTATCCACCCGTGCTTCAAGCTCATAGGGATTAAAAGGTTTTGAGACATAATCAACCCCTCCACTTAAAAAGCCTTCTAAAATCGATTCATTATCCGATTTTGCACTGACAAAAATCACAGGAATATCTTTGGTGTTTTCATCTTTTTTAAGTTTTCTACAGATACTGTAACCATCCATAGGAGACATCATAATATCCAATAAAATAAGATCTATACTGTATTCTCTAATACGCTCAAATGTCTCTTCACCATTGGTTGAATAGATAAAATTATAAGATGGGTTGTCTTTTAAGATGTTGGCAATTACACGTATATTTTCTAAATTATCATCAACAATTAATATATTATAGTTTCTCATCTCTACTCCTCAAAATTACAAAGCACATCATTATACTATATCTTTTCTACAACCATCTTGACCTATCTTAAAGATAAGTTCAAACTTTGTACCATGTGGTATATCTACAATATGAATCTCACCATGAAAGTGATCTTCTATAATGGCTTTTGTCATATAGAGCCCCAATCCTGTACCATTTTTATCAAGCTTGGTAGAAAAATAGGGATCAAAGACACGATCTTTAATGGACTTTTTTATCCCCAAAGCATTGTCACTAATAGCAAGTACAACATACCCATCTATATCCCTTAACTCTATTTGAATCATCTTTTTTTCAACGTTATTAATAATTAAAGCATCTCGTGCATTATTTAAGATATTAAGCAGTGCTTGTCCAAACTGAGAGCTGTTACCCTTGAGGTAATATCTATTCTCACACTTTAAAATAGCTCTAATGTATTGTGCTTGATAACTTGCTTCAATAAGTTCAAAAGACTCTTTTATCGCATCATTGATAGAAAACCATTCATCACGATACTCTGTTTTAAAAAAGTTTCTAAAATCATCAATCGTCTGTGACATTTGTTGAATATACTTACTTGATTTTTTATCAAAAAGCTCCATTGAGTGCTCATCCAAACTATCTTTGTGATATTTAAGTGTTATGGTCTGTGTAATTAAAGAGAGGTTATTGAGAGGCTGTCTCCACTGATGAGCAATCATGGCTATCATCTCACCCATCTGTGCCAATCGACTCTGTTTGAGTAACATCATCTCTTTGGCTCTATTTTTGGCAACTTCTTGGGCAACTTTTTCTTGCAAAGAGTGATTCATGTTTTCAATTTTGGATTTGAGCCTCTTCTGTTTAATATAAGCTATAATTATAATAATGAAAATAATAATAAAACCAATAATTATATGGAGAATGATTGTATAGTCTATCTCTCTATCAATTTCAATATCATACCAATCTTTAAAAATTTTCTCTTTCTCTTCGATGCTAATAGTCTCAATGGCTTGATTTAATATAGCCAATAAGGTATCATCGTTTTTGTTGACACCAAAACTTCCTTCAATCTTATGATTAATAAGTTTACCCATAATTTTAAGCTCTCCTCTATACTCTTGGGCAATCTTTTTACTAACATGATAGGAGATTGAGGCATAACCGTATATCTCACCACGAGCAACCTTTTCAAATCCATTCTCTTTGAGTTGTATAAATTTAATATTGGGATAGAGTGTTTCAAGATATTTATGTAGGGTATGAAAACCATACTTAATGGCTATTGTCTTATTTTTGAGCTGTTTCAAATCCTCTTGGTAGGGTTCATCGGTGTCTGTAATTAAAACAAAACTATTACTTTGATAAGATGTAGAGGGAGTTAAAAAATCATAATGATTGGGATTTTTAGAGGTAACTGCTACTATATCGCAAAGTCCCTCTTGGAGCTTTTGATACTGTTCAACCCAATTATTAGCTTCAACATAGCTAAATTTAAGTCCTATTTTTTGTTCAATTAAATCAAGTATTGAAACGACCATCCCTTTTGCCTTACCCTTTTCCGTATAGGTCAAAGGAGCAAAGCTTTTATCATAGCAGACTTTAATAGATCCTTTTTGCTCTAAATAAGCTTGTTCATAAGGGCTTAAGAGAGGAGTCTTTTTAATCTTGTGTGATTTAAATAGATAATCATTAAAATTAACTTTATGGTTTTTTACCAATCCTAATAGGTTATAGACATCATAGATACGGTGCAACTTTTGAACATTGATATCCCCCAAAGGTATCTTCTTTAGATAAGCGAGTTTTTTAAGCTCTACCGCTTCATAGAGTAGTGCTGCTTTGGTTTTGTTTTGAGTATTATAGTGGTTAAAGATAATATCCACACTCTCATTAATATAATTAAATGCATACTTCCATCCCTCCATTGAAGCATCGATAAAACGTTGTACCTCTAGTGGGTTTTGCTCGCTATGCTCTTTGCTTGTCATCAACATATCACCATAAAATGAAAATCCATAATCTTTGGGTGAGAAAATTTTATGATTAATAGCTCTTTTTTTTAACTCAAAAGGTTCATTAGAGGTATAGGCAACAACTAAGTCGGTTTTACCCTCTATAAGATCTGAAAGTGTAAAGGATGGTTTTTGTAACGTCATGGTTTGTATATCTACTTTATGAGATAGCATCATAGAGACCAGAGAGGCATCAAGTTGCCTACCTCCTGTCATAATCTTCTTATTGGTAAAATCCTCAATCGTATGAATGCCTTGATCAATTGCAATCAAACAGATAGGTGAGAGTTGATAGATACTCTTTAAAAGTATTAGCTCTTTGCCTTGTGCTATATCAAGTAGTACGGATGGCTGTACCACTCCATAAGTACTTTTTTTATCAAGCACTTCACTCACTACATCCATTGACTCCTCTAGCTCTCTTAACTCAACATCCAAACCATATTTTTTATAAATTCCCTTCTCTTTTGCCATAATAAAGCCTGCAAATTGAAACTGATATTTCCATTTGAGTTGCAGTGATACCTTATCCAAATGTTGAGCATTTACAACCAAAGAAGATAATACTATTAACATTAATACTTTCATGCAAACTACTTCACTTTTTATCACTCATCTTATGCATAATCTCTTCTAAAAGTGCAATAAATTGATGATGATGAAGAGGCTTGTAGAGATACCCTTCAATATTAAGGGCATTGGCTCTTTGAATAAAACTCTCTTCATTGTGAGCAGAAAAAAATATGATGGGGATATGGGGATTTACTCCTTTAATTTGCTCTGCCATCTCCAATCCATCCATAATAGGCATATTAATATCACTGATAATCATATCAATGGTATGTTTTTGAAACTTCTCAACTCCCTCTTTACCATTTTTTGCCACGGTTATGGCATCAAAAAACTCATCTAAATAGAGCATGGTTGCATCAATCGTATCCTCATTATCCTCTACATACAAAAGATGCATCTTTTTTGTAAAATCAACAATATCTCTCATCTATCTCTCCAACTGCAATCTAAACACTGCACCCTCATCACTATTATATACATCCAATTTTCCATTACAATGCTCCTCTACAATCACTTTACTCATATATAACCCTAATCCTGTTCCACTTTTTTGGTTTTTTGTTGAGAAGTATGGCTCAAAGATTCTATTAATAATCTCAATGTCCACACCTCCACCATTATCACTAATTTCAAGATAGATATTGTTCTCATTCGCATAGGTTTTGATTTTAATATACCCATCAACCACCTTCTTATCAACAATCACATCTTCTGCATTTTTGAGAAGATTTAAAACCACCTGTTTAAGCTCATTCTCATAGTTAATAAACTCACTGTAATCTTCCAACTCTTGATGGATTTGAATATTTTTATTGATAATGGAGACTTTAATAATATTAAATACATCATCAAGAATCTTAGAAAAGCTTGTCTGCTTTTTAACCTTGTCGGGTTTAAAAAAGTCTCTAAAGTCATCAATCGTTGTACTTAAATGCAAAATATTATCAATAATTTTATTGCTAATTTCTACAGCATTTTCATTTTGCAAAGTTCCAAGTGTGGCTTTGATATTTATGGTAGAGCCTAGTGAACTGATGATTGAAAGGGGTTGTCGCCACTGATGAGCAATCATACTGATCATCTCTCCCATGCGTGCCAAGCGAGCATTGTGCAAGAGTTGTTGATCTTTGAGTTTATTTTTTTCTATCTCCTCAGTAACCCTCTTTTCAAGATTACGATTGAGTTCATTAAGCTCTTGTGTCACTTGGGAAACTAAATGTGAAAGAGCCTCCACCGTTTGTGTATTATTTGAGAGTCTACAATCTTCATCTTTAAACTTTATATATTGACTCTCACTATTTTCTGAAAGTACTAACATTGTCATTGTTTCATTTAAAAGTGTTTTTTTCAAACTCTTTTGATCAGAGTAGAACTCTCCATAGGTAAAAAAACCACTAATGGAGGTAATATTTGTAAGGGCTGTTAACTCTAGTGCAATACTCTCTCCAAGTAGTCTTTTCCTCGCCATACAAGAGTAGACAAAGATAGACTCAATAGGTATATTATCTAAAGCACGATAGTACTCATTTGCAATAATATGTTTAATATTGCCATAGCCAAACGTTACTCTCTCCCCCTCATAGATATTCCCTGCAAAAACTAATGAGTCATCCTCTTTTTTATCAATCACTGCTCTTGCTACTGCCTTGCCATCTCGTTGGACAATCAACGGAAACTCTATCCCTGTTTTAGGAAGTTGCCGACAGATAGTGTGACCCAAATATTTTCCATATAGCTCTACAGGTGTTTGATTATCAATGCTGTAGACTCGGTTACCGACTGCTTTTGTCACGATAAATTCTCTACCAATAACTTCCCATCCAAAATGATAAAGTGTATGCACCGTCAAATTAGGATTATACAAAACTGCCATAACAGCAAAGTTGTTTTCAAGATTATCACTCGTAAAAACATAGGTATTTTTAAATTTTGAATAGTCTCCTGCCAAGCCTCCTGCAACAGTCAGCTGAGGCATCTTAATATTAAATTGCTCTAAAAAAAGATCTGCATTGATATTAAGATTACCCGTAAAACTAATAGCAACTTTTGCCTCATTTGGCTTATCTATCTGAGCGATTAAATCTAACGCCGCATCTTGTGATGAGGTCTGCGTTGTATAGTAGGTCTGGATAGTTGTTGTTTCAAAAAGAGTAAAAGAGAGTACCGTTGAGTGTTCAAGTACAGATGTATCCAAAATCTCTCCATCAGTAGTTGCTCCAATAATAAAGACAGAAGGCAAAAGTTTTCGAATGGTTGTAACCAACTCTTTAATATAAATTTGAGAACATACACCTGTAAATATCTGCAATAAAATATTTGAACCTTCTTGAATATTATAGAGCTCTAAAAACTCTTCTAAATTCTCTTTGGTTGTAAATTCTGTATTAACTGTTTTCATAAGAAACTCTTCCCATTTTTTTAATATAGAATTATGACATACAATTTTGAGTAAAATTAGATTACTTTATGAGGATTATGAGGAGATAAATGATTAAATTAAAATAACTTTTTTTTATTAATAGTATAATTAGGTATTTAAAACAGAGAAATAGGTATGAAAAAAATTAAAATTTTAATCATTGAAGATAATGATGAAACCGTACTTTGGCTAGATGAATATCTAAAAGAGTGTGGTTTTTTAGTTGATAGTGTCTCAACTGCTACGGATGCTCTCTCTCATATCAAGCATTCACACTATGACCTTATACTACTTGACCTTAATCTCCCCGATTTTGATGGATTTGAAGTGTTAAAAAAAATCAAATACACTTCATCCTTGCCTGTCATTATTATTAGTGGGGACAAAGATGTTGAGACCAAGGTGGTTGCCTTTAAATATGGTGCGAGTGACTATATGACCAAACCCCTTGCACTTAAAGAACTTGAAGCCCGAATATGGTCACTTCTAGGTAGAAATACACAAATCGAGCTTCCAACACAATCAAAAGTATTTGTCATAGAGGGGAGTATTATCTATTTTTTAGATACTCCTTTAAAGCTAACAAGTATGGAGTTTGAGATACTCTCTACTCTCATCGAGTACCAAAACATGATTGTCACTCGAGAGATGTTGGCTCAATCATGCTCCTCTTTCGCATCGCAGCGATCTTTTGACTACCATATCAAAAATATTCGCAAAAAACTGACGCATAAAGAGCAGGTTGAGTACCTTAAAACCATCTATGGACAAGGGTATATGTTGAGTTTTTAACCCTCTTGAGCTTGAATAGAATATTGCTTCATTAATTTTTCAACTAAAATAATATCAAATGCATCAATGGCATTGAGTATCTCATGTGCATACTCTTCTAGCATCTCCAAATTATACTCTGATGCTATCGATTTTAGCTTTATGGCAAACTCTTTGATGGCATTAAGATTTCCTTTTCCTTTAATCTGAGTGTATTGAGCATAAAGTTCATCGGCAAGCTTTTTGGGTAGATAGATCTCATCGGATTGATCTTTTGTGCCACTATCAATAAGTTTAATTTGTAAACTTCCCTTATTGCTATCATACGCCACATTCTTGAATAATAAGATAAACTTACTTCCCTCTCCCTCTTGTGACTTCACTTTCATAGAACCGTTGAGAAGATGGGTAAGCTTTTTGCTAATGGAAAGCCCCAAACCTACTCCACTGTACTTATATTGATCTTCTTGATTGGATTGCTCAAAAACACCAAAGATTCTCTGTTGATCTTGCTCTTTGATGCCTTTACCACTATCTTCAATAATTATTTTTAGATCGACAAGATGCTTATCACTTTGGATGGCTTGTATGATCAGTTTAATATAACCACTATCGGTAAATTTAATGGCATTAGAGATCAAATTAAAGATAATCTGCTTGAGACGAACATCATTAAAAGTGATTTGTGCTGGCACCTCTCCTATCACCTCTATAGAAAAAGCAATCCCTTTTTCAAACGCCTTATCGTGAAACAAATCATACACTTCATATAAAATTGGCTCTATATTGATGGGTTTATAGTCAACCTTTAATTTATTGGCTTCCATTTTAGACATCATCAAAATATCATTGAGAATATCAAGCAGTGTCTTACCTGCTCGATTAATCGATTGTACATAGGATTTGGCTTCAGAAGCCTCAACCAAAGTATCTAAGATATTGCTAAATCCAATAATAGAGTTGAGTGGTGTACGAATCTCATGAGACATATTAGACAAGAAGTCACTTTTGGCAATGGCCGCGGCTTTTGCCTCCTCTTTCTCTTTCAAACACTTGTTAAGAACAATACGATCAATGGCATTTTCAATTACTTCTTCCATGTGTTCAAGATTAATAGGCTTAATCAAATACCCCTGCACACTCATATTGATCGCTTTTAACAAAAACTCATTCTCACTAAAAGCTGTTTGAAAGATGATGGGAATCTCTTTATCAATTTGACGAATTTGATTAACCATATCGATACCATTAAGACGAGGCATCTTAATATCAGTGATAATCAAATCAATCTTATGAGTTTTAAACTTCTCAACTCCTTCTAAACCGTTACGAGCCTCTACAACCTCTTTAAACCAAAAACCGATATTAAAGACAAGCTCTTCTCGAATGCCATCATTATCCTCAACAAGAAGTAGTGTGAGGTTTTTGAGTATATTTTTATAGTTCATCTTTCATCTCCTTATGGTGAGGCAGTGTGATTTTAAATGCTGCTCCATTATAGACTTGATCATCAATACCATCAATTGAGAAACTCTTATTATCCGCTTCAAGGCAACCATTTAGATGCTTATCAACGATCTCTTTAGACATATAAAGTCCAATCCCCGTCCCCTTATCATCATCTTTTGTCGTAAAATAGGGTTGAAATATTTTCTCTTTAATCGTATCATCCAAGCCCAATCCATTATCATAAACCTCTACAACAATAGCTTCATTTTGATCGCTTACGCAAATATATATGACACGATCCCCTAAGCTGTTTTTTTCAATAATAGAGTCTTTTGCATTGGAAAGTAGATTGACAAAGACTTGTTCAAACTCATCACTGTATCCAAAAAAGTTATAATCACCACTCCTATCTTGTTCCATATAAATTTGTATATCATTATTGCCAAAAAAGCCCTCAAAAATTGCCAATGATTTTTCAATCGAATCAATAATTGAGAAGTTTTTTTTGGCTTTAGAAGGGGAATAGAAGTTGCGAAAATTGTCAATGGTTGTCGACATCTTGTCAATGAGCAACATCCCTTTATTGATTCTATTATCTATAAAATCTTTTGTCAATACTTCTCTCTCATAGGCACTTTTAAACGATTGAATTAAAAGAGAGAGTTCATTAAGAGGTTGTCGCCACTGATGAGCGATATTACCAATCATCTCCCCCATGGAGGCGAGTTTACTCTGCTGAATCAAAAGGGCTTCGGTCTCTTGGCGTTTTTTACTCTCACTGTCGACTCTATTTTCCAAACTCTTTTGGTAAGCTTGTTTAGAACGGCTCTCTTCAATGATATTGATCACTGTCTCAAGCGTATCAATCAATTGATCGATAGAGGTTGGTTTGATCACATAGCCTTGAATACCCACTTTTATTGAACTTGTAAAATACTCAACATCACTGTAAGCAGAGACAATTAAAATAGCTACCTCTCGATCAACTTTACGAATCTCATGAATCATCTCAATTCCATTCATATGAGGCATATTAATATCGGTAATGATAATATCATAATGAGCATTTTGAAACTTTTCAAGCCCCTCTTGCCCATCGCATGCACTATCAATCGTATCAAAAAAGTTTTTGAGTAGTTCTATATTGGTGAGTCGCACCGTCTCGTTATCTTCTACATAGAGAAGACGTAATTTTTGTGAAATGCTTTTGATGTTGGCTATTTTACTCTCATACATAGACTCTAAGAACCTTCATTTTAAACTTAATTCTCAAAAAGAATAATATCGTAACTATTAGTCGTTACAATAGCTTTAGAGCTGTGAACAGATCCTTGTCTATTGGTACGGCTGAGTTCATCACGCAAAGAGTTGATCTCATCTTGCATCTCATCCATCTTCTCTTTAAGCTGCAAGATAATATCCACACCTGCAATATTAACGCCTAGATTTCGGGTAAGACGCAACACCATCTTGATATGATCAATATCTTTTTGAGAATAGAGTCTTACACGACCTTGGGTTCGTGAAGGTTTAATAAGCCCCTCTTTCTCATACTGCCTTAATGTTTGGGGGTGAATATTTAAAATATTTGCCACTACGCTGATCAAATAGACGGGTTCTTCATAACTGTGCATAATCTCTCCTTTATCACGTTAAATGGGATTACCCCACTCTTATACTCTTTACAAGGTTACAACCTCTCCTCACACATCTGCTTTAGCTCCTGATCCATACTGTCTACATCAGGCAGTACCACATTGGCTACAAGATAGAGGTCTCCTTTTAATGCCGTTTTAGGGTTGGGAACGCCTCCTGCTTTAATACGAAACTTCTGAGCGTTTTTGGTATTTTTGGGCACTTTGAGCGATACACTTTTATGCGGAGTCTCTACCTCTATCTTACCGCCAAACCATGCCGCCTTTAGAGGAACATCAATGCTTTTATAGAGATCATCTCCTTCTCTTTTATACTCATCCGAAGGCTCTACATGAATCTGTAAAAGCAGATCACCCACTTGACCATTATGGCTTCGTCCTTTGCCTCGTACTCGCAAAGTTCCACCATCTTTAATCCCTGCTGGTATTCGAATATCAAAGCTGCCACTCTCACTAGCTACCTTATGTGTTCCGCCCACAATAGAGGTCATAAAGGGGATGGTGACTCTCTTTTGAATATCAAGGTCTATTCCAAACCCTCCTCCAAATCCGCCACCAAATCCGCCGCGACTGCCAAAGCCACCACCAGCCCCGCCAAACATCTCACGTAAAATATCATTGATATCAACACCTGATCCCTGTCCTCTGGCAAAATCATGGAAGTTTTGCCCACCAAACATCGAATCACCAAACTGATCGTATTGAGCTTTCTTCTCTTTATCACTAAGAACCTCATACGCTGCGTTGATCTCTTTAAACTTCTCTGCAGCTTCAGGTTCTTTGTTGATATCGGGGTGATACTTACGTGCTAACTTTCTATACGCTTTTTTTATCTCATCTGCACTTGCGTTATCATTTAAACCTAATGTCTCATATAAACTTTTTGCCATACTTTTATACTCTCTTATATATGATGTTTTGTTTTAAAGAAATTATATCAAAAAAGTTTAGTCTATGTCAATCAAGTTGTAAAAAACTCTAGGAAAAGTTATAAAAGTTATCACTTTAATGAGCTATTTAGTAGATTTTTTGTATAATTTCTGCAAATTTTTTAATTTATAAATTCAAAAAGAGGAAGGTCTAAATGCAAGGTATATATACCTTTATTGGTGTCGTCGCAGGACACGGACAAGGAATGATTATTGGTCACCTAATACTTGTTGTAGCTATTGCACTGTTCTTAGCAAATAAAGCAACAGCAAATCTACAAGCCGTACCAGGTACAACTCAAAATGTTTTTGAGACATTTTTAGGTGGTGTAATGACAATGGGGAGAGATGTTATTGGTGAAGAGATGGCACGAAAATATCTCCCACTTGTAGCTACTCTTGGTATTTTTGTATTTATCTCAAATGTCGTTGGGATCATCCCAGGGTTTGAGTCTCCTACATCAAATATTAATGTTACTCTGCCTTTAGCGTTAATGGTATTTTTATACTACAACTTTGAAGGAATCAGAGAGCAAGGTGCAGCTTCGTACTTTAAACACTTTGCAGGTCCCGTACCAGCACTGGCACCACTTATGTTCCCAATTGAGATTGTTTCACATATCTCAAGAATCATCTCACTCTCGTTCCGATTGTTTGGTAACATCAAAGGGGATGATCTTTTCTTATGGGTCTTATTAATGTTAGCACCCTTTATTGTGCCCTTACCTGCATATTTGTTGCTTTCATTCTCAGCAATTTTACAAGCATTTATCTTTATGATTTTAACATATGTATATCTTGCTGGTGCAGTAGCTCTCGAAGATCACTAGAAATTTTGGCAAATAAAGGTTATTTAGGAGGCATTATTAGCCTCCTTTTAGGTTTATCAATAGGTTTGACAGCTCTATCGTTTTTATATGCACTACTCTCTTATCTTTCACAAGGTTTTTTTCAAGCGATTCTTTTTGCTTTTTTTGCAATGATCCCTGGTCTACTGGTCATTGTTTTGCTGGAGTTTGTACTTCTTGGGTATCAAAAGTATGAAGAGAGTGCCAAGCAGACAAAAGTACTTGAAGAGATATTAAAAGAGTTAAAAAACTCTAAAGAGAAGAATGTGTAGGGGGTATCCATAAAGGATACCCAACGCTCTATCATCCTAGCAAAATCTATTTATCAATCAAATCCAAAATTGAACCGCAATAGGCACAAACATAGTGTTCCTCTTTTTTTTCAATTGTGGAGCTGCCACAGTTGGGGCATTTAGGGCGTGCTTTAAATCTCTTTCCAAAAAATTTAATAGGCTCTGTGTTGGTCTCTATCTCTTTGAGCCTACAGATATTATAGTAGGGTAAGGCAAACATAGCACCAAACATCAATAGACCCAAAGTGGCAGAAAATGTCTCATACTCAAAAGTCATCAGATACTCAATTAAAGTGATAAGAGCAATCAAAATAAAAAAGCTTCCTACTACAAAAAGAAGATTCAACAAAAGTCCTGATCGGCATTCACGCTTGGTGATATAGCTAATAGGATTGAGCTCTTTGATTTGGCATAAAGAGCGTTGATAGAGATAGGGAATAAGTGAGAGCATAATAAAAAATAGACCCCCTATAAGGGTATCGACTACATTTGTATCTTCGGGCTTAATAAGAAGATCAACAAACATTAGCAACAGCACCAAAATAAAAAATTGCACAAATGAACGAACAAGAACAAATATTTTTTTACTACACATACTCTTACTCCAGTCTATTAAGAGATATTTTATAAATAGTATCAAAAAATAGATTAAAAGCATCCTCTCAAACAAAAGGATTATTGCATCATTTGATTAAATTGGCTACTTCAAAAAGCAAGTAACACCCACCCTCGTAGAGAGTGTCATTTTTGAGATTATTACCCACCTGTTCGTAGTTGGGAAAGCCTCGAACCAACAAGGCTTTATGCTGCTCGTGGCACAGACGCTCACCGTGAAAATTGGAGATAAGCAAATCAGCCTCTTTTAGCTCCCTCTCCACATCTTCAAAATCCCCGATGATAATATTCTCACACGCTACTTTTTCAAGAGCTTTACTTTTAGTAGGTGATACCACTGCTTTGATTTTAGCTCCTGCTTCGCTTATTGTTGTAGCAAGTGAGAGGATTTGGTCGGGTTCAGCAGCGATGATGGTCTGTGTGCCACCTAGGGCAAAGTGGGTATCAAGCAGGGCATCTTGGAGTCTCTTTCGCCACCGTACAATAGTAGGGTTTGGTTTGGAGAGCTCTTTTATCTCTATCAAGGCTTTGTAAAAAGCATCGGCTTTAAGCAGACCACTAATCGTATCAAAGTGTAGATGCTTGGTTTTGGCATTTTTTTCAATCATTAACTCTCCACACTATCGCCAATAGTAATCACCACATGACTATCCCCTAGAGCCTTAATCTCATCAACTGAGATACCTCCACTGCTGAGTGCTCCTTGTTTGAGTCCTAAATGTCCATCAAGCGATTGGGATAAATCAGGCAATGCCAAAGTCTCATACCCAAAGCTATCGATCTGCTCTTTGATTTTTTCTACTTCGATAGGAGTTAAGTTCACATTAGGGATGAGCAGTGCTTTTTTATAATCAATACTCTCTTTTGGCTCAACTAATTGATCGATAATAGCTTGAATCGAGAGGCTAAAGCCACTCTCTAATCCTCCCTCAAAATCAGGCGTATGGACATAGACCATCTTTTGGGTATCTTTAAGCAGATAAGTAGCCCCTTTGATATCATCCCCTTTGGTCTCCGTCATCCCCGTGGTAAAGAGTCCCACAAGATCGGGTTTGACCTTTTTGGTGATGTTTTTGATTGCTTCTGAGATAGAGTAGTCCCCTCCATCAATTACGGCGGTAATGTCATTGACTGCAGTCGTTTGAATCGCGATTGGGTCAGAGAAGTGACGGGTAAAAAAGACCTTGGAAAACGAGGCACACCCTTGTGCACCATGCATCAGTGGCATAGTGTTTTTGATACCCAAAAAGCACAGCAGTGCCCCCATGGGCTGGGATAGTTTAATGGGGTTTATCTGTAGGGGTTTGGTAATGCTCATGATCATTCCTCGATAGAGTTTTGTTAATCACTGCAATGCAAGAAGTATTCCATACATTAGTTAATATCTATACTTCTCTATCTCGTCACTATCTTCAATTTCTTGATTTAGCAGAGTATCAAACTATGCAATTTGAGTACCAAAACGCTCAAAAATAGATTTAAACTCCTCAAAACGGTATCGCCCTTGCATCAAATCTTTGGCACCGTTAAATAGTATCAACTCTTTACCCTCAAAGTTGGCTCCATTGCTCTGGAGTTTATGGTATATTGCATCAAGACGTTTGGTTGAGAGCATCTCAAGGTGGGGATGGTGCATCTGAAAGGGGATATCCTCCAAGTTTTGGGGCATAGGAAAGTCGCTGTAGTACTGCCCTATCTCATTAACTCCCCAAAAATCAAGCCCCAACTTCATATAAAAATCAATAGATGAGGAGACGGCGTAGAGCTTGACTCGCTCAATCGTGCTTGAGTGCAGAGTATCAAATAAAATCTTGAGCATCTCTTTGGCATAGCCGTGGTAGCGGTGGGGATAGGGTGTAAAGATATTGTGAATGGTGAGATATTCACGATGTTTAGAGATATGATAGAAGAGATAGCAGACCACCTCCTCTTTGTCATTGTATAGAGCCAAACAGGGCTCTTTTTCCCAGCTATAGTAAGTATCCCACCAATCGAGTGCCTCTTTGGCAAACTGTAGCGTGGTAAAATGATCCATTTCCATCACCAAATCGAGGTACTCTTGACGGTTAAGTTGTTGGGTGTGCATAGGACTCCTTTATTGATTAAGAAGCCAAAAAGAGTGAGTTCATAGCAAAAAAATCTGTGTAGTAACTCCAGTATAACACACGTTAGAAACATAAACTCTCAATCTATGTATAGTTTTTGGGCATTAGAGTTTTTTGATAAGCTTCTCATAAAATAATATAGTGAATTTGAGGATATGTGAAGTAAGATAGGTGATTATGAAAGTTTCGCCTCTTTTAAAATCTTATGCAAATCATTGTTACAAGTATTAATTTTGTTAATAATCTCTTTTTTTTGCTCATTGCTAAGCTTAAATCGGTTCTCAATAAACTCAAAAATGGCGGATGAATCATTAAATATTGTCTGCATCAGATCAAGCTTGATCTTATCTTCTATCATTCCCATGGTGCTGCTTCTCCCACTACTCTAAAGACGGGGTTCTCTACTGCTGCGACCACATCACGGGCTAGATTTTCCAATCCTCCATAGGCTCCGTAGCTTATCTTTTTCTCTTGGTTAACATCGACAAAGGCGACTCTCTTTTTGATTGCCGTATAGAGGCTTCGCCCTCCTGCTAGGAGTATATCCACACCGTGCTCATCAATCAATTTGCCTTGTTCGTTGGCAGGGACTTTCATCAAAATATCGACATATTGCTTGGCTATCTCAATATCTTCAAGGGTAGCTTTTCGGATACTTGTGGCTACTACTTCAATACCAATATCTTGCAGAGCTGAAGCTATCGACCACGATTTGTTTCCGCCTGTATTGAGAATCGCCTTTTTACCGTTTAGCACTTTGCGATAAGGAATCAACCGCTCTTCAAGCATGGCTTCTTCTTGGGCGATCACCTCTTTGGCTCTTTGGATTAGCTCTTCATCTCCAAAGGCATTGACGATACTCATAATGGCGTTGGTGGTATCTCGCTTACCGTAAAAAGAGACCGAGATATAGGGGATATTGTATTTCTCTTGCATCTTTCGTGTCAGCGTTACCAGCGATTTGGCACAGACGATGATATTAAGCTTTGCTCTGTGTGCCATTTGGATATTCTCTATGCGTCCATCACCTGCAAGGGTTGAGACAATCTTAATACCGATCTTTTCAAGTATAGGGGTATATTGCCACATATCACCCGTGACGTTGTATTCACCAATGAGATTGATACCGTAGGGATGGATTGTTTCAGGCTCTCGTGTACCAATAAGCTGGTGCAAGACCGCTTCACCACCCAAACGGCTTCCGAGGTTTTTGCTCCCTACAAAGCCAGGGGAGTGGACGACGACAATGGGGATGTTGTGTTTGGCTTGCATTCTAGCAGCGATACTGTCCATATCATCCCCTATCATTGCTGTCACACAGGTTTCATAGACAAAGATCGCTTTAGGAGATTTATGCTCTACAATGTATTCAATAGAGGCTTCCAGTTTTTTATGCCCTCCAAAGATCACATCATTGGTCGTCACATCGGTGGTGTAGCCCATCACCACATTGTTTTCTCCATCCCAGCTTGTCGGCGTGGCTCGCGTCTCCCACGATGCTCCTATACACGTTGCAGGGGCGTGGACTAGATGTACCGCATCAGCATAGGGAAACAGAGCAATCTGAGCCCCCTCAAAGGCACATCCACCACTTGTAGCACCAGGTTTGGGTTTATCACAGCTTGATTTCTTTTTGTCATTATGACTGCAAGCTGACTCATTAAGAAGTTCTCGAATTAGTTTTCTGTTTATCATTATATACCCCATCTAACATTATCATTAAGAGTTTGTATGCAATAAGTGTTCCTTATTATAGTATATGTTTTGAATTGGATTGGGTATATTATCAAAAAGGTGGATAATATCTATAGCTATTGAGAGTCGGTTAGAGGGAGAGCTTAAGAAGAGAATATGAGAAGAGATAGTTCACTAAACTTTAGGAACTATCATCAATGCTTTACTCATACTCTCTTGTTCATCACTCTTATAGTATTGATTTATCGCTCAATAGCAACCACACCGCCACGCACTATCTCAATAGGATTAAAAATTTGCGAAGCTTCTAAAAAGTGAGAGATACGTTTGGGTTCATCGGCTGCCATTGCAATCACAATATCGGTACCAACATTGACAATTCCACCATTATAAGCCCCACAAAGGGCTGCTATGTCACTTAAGTGTTCTTTGACAGGGAATTTGACAAGCACCATCTCTTTTTCAATCATCTCATCGTGTTCAGTTACTTTGAGTACAGGAATGAGCTTGTTGAGTTGTTTGATAATCTGCTCAATTACTCGGTTGCTGCCGTATGTCACGACTGTAATGTGTGAAAGGTTACTATCGGGGATAGGGGCAACGGTGAGTGAATCGATGTTGTATCCTCTTCCTGCAAAGAGAGCCGTAACACGTGCTAAAACAGAACTCTCATTCATAACAATTACAGATATTACTCTTCTTATGTTTTCCATGATTACTCCTTATGCTCTAACATCATATTGTACAACGCACCACCTGCTGGAACCATAGGCAATACATTCTCTAATCGATTAACCGATACATTCATAAAACAGACCTGCTTTTTCTCAATGGCATCTTTGAGGGCTGTGTCAAACTCCTCTTTGGTGGTGACATCGTAACCAATTCCACCGCACGACTCTGCAAGAGCTTTGAAGTTGGGCTGATAACTTAGATCCGTCTCAGAGTAGCGTTTATCGTAGAAAAAGGTCTGCCACTGTCGTACCATTCCCAAATAGTTGTTGTTAAGAATTACGTTAATAACAGGAATCTTATACTCTGATGCTGTAACGAGCTCTTGCATATTCATCAAAATTGATCCATCACCTGTGATGTTGATAACCACCTTATCAGGACACCCTACTTTTGCTCCAAGAGCAGCAGGGAAACCAAAGCCCATGGTTCCAAGTCCACCTGAGTTGATCCACTGACGTGCTCTATCAAAAGGGTAGTGTTGAGCTGCCCACATTTGGTGCTGTCCTACATCTGAGGTGATAATGGCATCTTCTCCTACTAGCTCACCAATACGCTCAATCGCCCATTGAGGCTTGATCACATTATCGCTGTCTTTGAAGCTTTGCGGATGAAGGTTGTCGTATCGCTCCAAGATCTCTCTCCAGTTCTCATAACGAGATGGCTGTGCTTTATCTTTGAGCTCTGAGATCAGCTTATCCACAACGATTTTGACATCACCAACGATTGGATAATCCACATCGACAATCTTTCCAATATTGGCGGGGTCGATATCGATATGAATGATTTTAGCATAACGTGCAAATTCAGAAAGCTTTCCTGTAACCCTATCATCAAAACGTGCTCCTAGTGAGATAATCAAATCGGTCTCACTCATCGCCATATTCGAAGCATAGTTACCGTGCATTCCAAGCATCCCTAGCAAGAGAGGATTTTTAGCCCCCATCACGCCTCGTGCCATCAGTGTCTCTACAGCAGGAATTTGTGTAATATTTGCCAGTTCTCTTACCAATTCACTTGCATCAGAGAGTACTGCACCCCCACCAATGTAGAGTAGAGGCTTTTTAGCTTCTAGTATAGCAGTCGCTGCCTTTTTGATCTGTCGATCGTTTCCTTTGCACGAGGGCTTATAGGTAGGCATATCAACTGAATCTGGGTAGATAAACTCTCCCATCTCTGCAGTGATATCTTTGGGGACATCAACCAAAACAGGTCCTGGTCGTCCGCTTCGTGCAAGATAAAATGCCTCTTTCATAATGCGTGGAAGATCGGCTAGTTCTCGTACTAAATAGTTATGCTTGGTACAAGGACGAGAGATACCTACGGCATCGATCTCTTGAAATCCATCGGTTCCAATAAGGCTTAGTGGAACCTGCCCTGAGATAACGACCATTGGTATAGAGTCCATATAGGCTGTTGCCAATCCTGTAACTGCGTTGGTAAATCCTGGACCACTTGTGACCATGGCAACACCTACTTCACCTGTAGCTCTAGCGTATCCATCGGCCGCATGAACACTTGCTTGTTCATGACGGTTTAGAATATGTTTAAAACCATCTTGCTTGTAAATCTCATCGTATACGTTCATGATAGCTCCGCCAGGATAACCAAAAACTACCTTTACCCCTTCGCGTATCAAAGCTTCACAAACCATCTGAGCACCATTGATTTTCATGGTTTATACTCCGTTTTTTTAGTAAATTTTGCTGATTATATCAAAAAAAGATTATAGACGACTAAAAGGGTCTTTTTAGTTAATGTTAAACTCACAAATATAGCTCAACATTCTACCTTGAGAAAGGTAAGATGTCAAACTCATATTTTTAATTACATGTTCCCCAATTGGAATGATTATCCCATATAATTGTATTTTGCTTTAAGGGCGTGCCTTTGTAGTTTACCGATGTAGAGGTGTCTGTGATACGAAGCTGTATTCTACTCCCACTTACTCTCTCTACATAAGCAGTTACTTTTGCTGATATCAACCCCAATGCTGTTTTACCCCGAATACAAACTTTTTGACCTACATATTTTTTGCCATATTGAATGCTGTTGCGATGACGTTGTTGTGCGTTTACGCTTTTTCTTACTGTTGCAATGGCATGAGGTACAACATATTTTAATTGGTGAGGAGGTACATTGTTTTTTGTATAATCATCTTTGAGATTCTTTTTACAAAAGACCAATCCCCAATCAAGACATTTGACCTTTTTCATATAAATATCAACATTTGACACCAATCTACCATCTTGGAAAGTACCACGAATCCTAGAAGTTTCGAGTCCCTCATTGACCACTCTCATATTACCTTTACCGTTAATAGAGTGGTCGTTACTGGTATATTTCCAACTTTTATCGGGCAACCAAATTAAATCATATTGAGTTAATCCATATCTTTTTTTGAATTTATTGATATGCTCTCCAATGATTTTATAATGATACTTTTTTGCCTGTTTGATGGCTCTTTTTTTAGCCAGTCTCTCTTGTTTAATTTGTTTTTGATAAAATCCGTTACGCACACCTAATTGTCTCTCTAATTTTGCCATCTCTTGTGTTGTACAGCTTGTTAATCCAAGAAGTACTATAACAATTAATATATATCTATTTCTCATTAATTATTCCTTATATAATTTTAAAAGAATGAACTAGTTAATAACTTTATACATAGGAAGTTCTTTTAAACTATCCAATTCTATAATCCACCAAATATACGATGAATTCTTTTCAGGTTTTGCACCCATCAAAGATAGTATCTCAACTTTTAAATATTCAAATGATGCATCACGCTCTAAAGCACCACCCATTTCTCCTTTTGCTACTAAACCTTTTTTTTGTTCAAGTATTTTAGCAATTAATTTATCTTTAGCTTCAATTGCCATCATTCTGCATTTACCTTTGCTATCTTCTTGAATAGCTTGCTTTGCCTCTTTACTTCCTTTACTTAAGATATAATATAAAAAATATTTACCTTGATTTTTTACTCTCTCTGTACACCTAATATTAGAACTTGTAAGTTGTATTTTATCTCCAACTTTTCCAGCCATTACTTGTGAATTTAATATTAGTAATCCTATAAAAATTATTTTTTTCATATTTTATCTCCATATACGTTTAATTAAAGTCAAAAGGGTTTTTAAACCCTCTTATTTTAAGATAATATTAATGTATCTCAATCTTTACCGAACACATCGAACATAATGTTCCCAATCTTTTAGCGATGCTTCACCCATTACCGTACTTGTTCCTTTAGCTGTAATCCTTTGTTGATTTTCATAAAACCAACTAACTGTAGATGTCCAGTAAGAACCTTCAGCCATATGTGTGAAACTGTAGTCATTGAGAGCGTTAAACTCTGTTTCACTAGGAATTCTCCAATTTGAATATCCTCCAAGAGTCAAATTATCACAATGCGTCGAAGCTGTATCCCCATATGTAGTAAACCATTTTTTTCTAAAATAATATTCATCCGTAAGCCACTGTTTTTTTGTATACTGTGCCATATAGTTATCTTGCCACATCATTAGTTGGTGTAGATTCTGTAATAGATGAACCTCCACCCCCTCCACAACCAATCAAAACCAAAAAAATAGAGCTTATTAAAAGCCACTTTATATGTTTGTGATACATTTTTTCTCCTCTTATAATGCACATTAAGAGGATTAGTTAATCTGTAAGCTACAGCTTAATTAATCCTCTTTTTAGGATAGAGCCGTAACTCTATCCACCTTAAACCTTTTGCGTACAATTACTATTTGCACTTAATATAGTCACCCTTTACACCAATTTTTTCAAACTTTGGTGCGACTTTACGCTCTGCTTCGGATTTGCTATCTGCTACAATGTAGGTCATTTTATAAGGCTTGCCATCTTTGTACATCCAGCACTCATACTCCAAACTCGCTACTGCACTGCTTGATAGTAGACCCATAAGAGCTACTCCTAAAATCACTTTTTTCATTTTCAACCTTTTAAAATAAATTTACTCTATAATACGAAGAGTGAAGATAGAATAGTATAGTTTCTACGCAACAGTCAAGCAACCAAAACGCAATATTTACACAATACCGCAAAAAAATATTTAATATAGCTAATTTTTATATTTCATCTTATACAATAATAGGAAGTTTTATGAATAAGGTTAAACGATATGAGCAACGAAGAGAAATTAACATTTATATTGGACTATCTCAATTTAGAGGCTAAAGAGATTGCCGATAGGTTTGGAATACATAAAGCCAATGTATCTAAATTTAAAGATCGCAATAGTGGTATGCTTAAAAAGGTGCATCTTTATGGTTTTGAGCAGTGTTATGGCATCCCTTATACAATTTTTGAAGATCAGAGTATCAAAAGCCAAGAGCAGATTAAAGCTATCCTAGACCGAACCAAACACAAAAATAACTTTAGTCCCTTTGTCTCCAAAGATCAAGAGACACTTCAAAAGCTAGTGGGGACTTGGTATATCTATCTCTACTCGAGCAATTCGCACAAAGGATTGCACGAGATTATTACTACTATCAACGAAGATTGTAGCGTTTATGACCAATACGATAACCGTGGTAAGCTTTTTATCTCTGAACGTCAATCGATGATTATCAAAAAATCATTTAATAGCAAAAACCTTGTATCGATTACCTTTAATAATGCAGATATTGGATTTGAACTCTTTAAGTGTTCACTCATTTCACGTACAACGCATATCGAAAAAGAGATGCTCAGCTTTGGTTTTATATCCAAAGAGATACGAAGCAAAAAGTTTGCCCAAGAGTTACTGGGTGATATTGCCAAAGCTCAGATGCAAATTGATGAGAGTTTTCAAGTGAGGTTAAGTAATCAGTATTATAATAAGGAGTAAAAAGGCTATGTTATATGAAAAAATTACTTTTTATATTAATCATTATTATTTTGAACAATTCCTTATTTGCTCAAACAGATTTGGAGTCTTTACTAAGAAAAATAAAGATTATACAACAAGAGGGTCAAAAACTATATAAGAAAAAACAGTATGCATTAGCTATTGAAACATTTAAGAAAATCGATATTATTCAAAAAAAAATATATAATGACTTTTCAATAAATAAAAAAGGAAGGAAACCAGAAAGTTTTGGGCGAGATAGCTATTTGTATATTGCAAAATCATATCAAAAATTAAAAAAATATTCCAAATCGTTGGAATATTATAATAAAGTCTTTCACTTTACTTCTGACTATAAATATAAAGTAACACTTTATAGTGAAATAGCTTCACTTTATATAGACAAAAAAGAGTACCAAAAAGCCTTATCAAATTATAGTCGATCTCTAATATACACTCATCATCCTGATTTTTTTCCTATTAGATTTGATTTAAAAATTAAAATAGCGACCATGTATACCAAAATGCAACAACATCAAAAAGCTCTTGAATATTTAGAAGAATTTTTAAAAGAGATAGAAACAGATTATGCTAATTCATCAACAAAAAATCTTATTATGGCTCATTTACTATACGAAATGTCTAATTTTGCTTTCAAAAGTTCAAATATGAAGCAGTCATTAGAATATGCTCAAAATTCTTTAAAGTTTTATCGCAAAGAACTTAATGAACACCATATCATTATAGCCAATATTTATGCTCATTTGAGCCAAGTTTATGTTGCATCTGAAAACTATCCTCAAGCACTAAAGTATCAAGAAAGTTCAATTGTTATTAAGAAGAAGAATAATGTTAAACCTAGTGAAATGCATATTAGATATGCTAATCTTGCAAGTATATATTATCACCTTGATAATTATGAAAAATCTCTTTTTTATTTTGAAAAAGCTATTAAAATTGCTAAAAACTCTTTGGAGGATGATGACCCAATAATTGCTAAATACTATTCAAATATTTCAGCTCTTTATGCAGATATTGGCAATATAAAACTATCAGATCAATATCAAAATAAAGCAATAGAAATTAAAAAAACAGAAGCTAATAGTGATAACATTTCTCTTGCCAATAGCTATAATAATTTAGCTATGTCTTACTTGCAAAAAGATCAATATAAGCTAAGTCTAAAATATTTACAAAAAACTATTCATCTATTGGAACAATCCAATCACTCTATGCAATTAGCTTTAGCTTATGCTAATTTAGCCGCACTATATGCAGATATGAATGAGTATGAAAAATCTATACAAGCAAATCAAAAATCTATTAAATTAAAAATAAAATTAGATGGTAGTAATAGTGAATTGTTGGCAATTAACTATAATACTTATGGTAAGATATATACAAAAAATAGACAATATCAAAAAGCATTAAACTATTTTCAAAAATCAATCACTTTACTAAAAAAGAAAAAAAAGACTAAAGAGATACACCTTATAACTACTTATAATGATATTGCATTTTGCAATTATTACTTATCTGAGTATCAACAAGCCTACGAATATATAATGAAATCATTAGAGCTTAATGCAAAAAAACGTAATAAAAGTTTATTGTTATTAGATAGCACAAATAAGCTCAATTACAATATTCAATACAATATGAATAATTTATTACTATTTGCTTATGCATACCAATTAGTCATCTTTGGAGAAAATAATATTAAGTCAATACAAAGTAACACTTTAAACCATTGGCTTACCTATAAAGGGAGTGCAGGTGAGGGAAGCAATCTATTGGGTATGCTAGAGATAAATGCATCACCTAAGACTAAAGAGGATATCAAACAACTCAAAAAACTAAACGTTGAATTAGCCAATCTCTATTTTGCTCCCAAAGATACTGCTGATGCTATCAAAAGTATTGAAAAGAAAATCTCTACCATAGAGCTTAGACTCAATAAAACAAGCGAAAAGTTTAGAGAGTATAAAAAGCTTAAATCTATTGCTTATCAAGATATATCTGCACTTCTAAAGCCCAATCAGCTCTATATTGACTTTGCCAAAATGGAGGATTACTACTATCTCTTTAGCCTTGATGCTCAAAACTCTATTGTGTTTAAACAACTATCCAAACAAGATACAAAAGATTTAGAAGCCTATATCCAAACCTTTAGAGAGATTAATAGCCAAATGAGTAACGCTAAAAATAATAATGTTACTCTAGCCAAACAGAGCAAACAAAAACTCTACTATATCTATAAACTCTTGGCTCACTATATTGACTTTAAAAGCAACCAAGAGCTACTCATCTCCCCCGATGGATTACTCAACTTTTTGCCCTTTGAAGCTCTCTATGATGGTAAGGAGTATTTAATAGAAAAAGTCAATATCTCCTATATACCATCAGGTAGAGAGCTAGTGCGTCAAAGCAGACGAGAGGTACAAAAAGAGGTGGATGATATTGTGGTCTTTGCCTATCCATACTATGGACTCTATAGAAAAGAGGCAATTGATACCACCACGAAATCATTTACATTCTCCAAGAACCTTGAACCACTCAAAGGCTCAAAAGAAGAGATGTTTAATATCCAAAAACTTTTCCCAAAAGCGACTCTTTATCATAGTGAAGATGCTAGTGTGGAGAATCTTTTAAAAGTCAAAAGTCCTAAAATCTTGCATCTCTCAACGCATGGTCTTTTTGTCGATGATAGCAATATCACCAATCCTATGCAGCAAGTGATATTAGCCTTTGCAAATGCAAACTACTCAAGATTGGAGGGTAACTACAGTGGAGTAGCTACCGCACTTAAACTCTCTACGCTTGAGCTAAAAGATACTCGGTTGGTCTATCTATCTGCTTGTGATACAGGCTTAGGCAAAGTACAACAAGCCGAAGGGGTACAGGGACTACCCAAAGCCTTTATCCAAGCAGGGGCAAAAAATGTGATTATGAGTTTATGGAGTGTCGATGATAGTGCTACGACTACACTTACTACATACTTTTATCAAAACATCAAGAGTGGTATGGGGTATAAAGAGGCTCTTAGAAGTGCCAAGCTAAAGATGATAGACCTTCACCCTTATTTTTGGAGTGGTTTTATTTTAAATGGGTTATAATTATGCTACAATAAGATAAATACTTCAAAGGAATTATATATTATGGTAGCAAGAAGACAAACATCTATTAAAGTTGATCCTATCGCTTGGGAGAGTGCCAAAGAGATATTTAAAGAGTATAATATGAGTGTCAGTGATGCTATTAATCTTTTTTTAAATCGAGTACGCTTAGAAGGTGGATTGCCTTTTGATGTAAAAGTCCCTAGTGATAAGCTTAAAAAAACAATGGATGAAGTACAACAAGGAGATGTAGTAGCGTATCGCAGTAAAGACCCCATAGCTGAGATGATGCAAGATTTGAAATCATGAAATATACGCTCAATCGTGCCAATAGCTTCAAGCGAAGTTTTAAAAAAATAAGACTGAGTGATGAAGAGGAGTTGGCTTATATTGAAGTGCTTTATAAGCTCCTCAATAGTGAAAAACTTGATGAAAAATATTGTGACCATGAACTTAAAGGAAACCTAAAAGGTTTTCGAGAGTGCCATATTAAACCCGATTTGCTATTGATCTATCGAGTTGAAAATGAGAGACTAGAATTGGTTAATATTGGTAGCCATAGTGATCTATTTAAATAAAACTGTACGAGGAGATTTGCATGAATAAACTTTTAACCATTTTAGCTATTTTCACTCTATACTTGACATTTATCTTTGCTGCCCCTTTGAGTGGCAAAGAGATCGTTGATGAGGCTAGAACTGTAGTTCAGGGACAAGAGGAGTCTAGCAACGATACATCAAGAACCATTATGGTGGATGGAAATATTACTGTATATCATGGTACACTTAAACTATCAAGTGCATCCAAACGCTTTAGTATTCTCATTACCGATGCCTTCCATCTACCTAATACGTTGGTGATTGAAAACAATGGCAAAGAGACCATGCGTCCACAACGATCAGCTAAGGCAAGGGATATATGCTTTATCATCCGAAAAGAGGATTTAAAAGCAGGTGACAAAGTAGTCATTACAACAAAACATAAAAAGAAAATTATGGAACTCAAAGTTGTAGAGTAGCCTTACATGAAGTCAGTTTTGAGAGTAGCTATATACTGCATCGTTCTACTCTCATTTACTTTAGCTAGTGAGGTGAATGAGCAAAGTGAGCTACTCAATCAAAAAGGGCTCAAAGCCTATCAGGATAAAAACTATAGCCTTGCACTAGAGGCTTTTCAAGAGGCTCTGAAACTCTTTGATAAAACAACGATTGATAGAGCTGATGCACATCATAATATAGCTGAGTGCTACAAACGCCTCTATCAGCCTCAAAAGGCAATCATACACTATCACGAGGCAATCACTGTTTTTCAAACGATTGCTCCTCGTAGTTTGGATTTGGCAAGGATTTACAATCAATTAGCCCAACTCTACAAAACCTTAGGTCGTTATAAAAAAGCACTAGAGTATCATCAACAAGCCCTTACTCTTAAGAAATCACAACCCTATCCCAATCAAGCAAGTCTTGCAACAAGCTATAACAATATAGCGAGTATCTATAGATTAATGGGTAGATATACCGATGCACTAGGGCATTATCAAAAAGCTCTCAAAATTAGAGAATCTGCATTGGGACAAAAGCATCTACAGACCGCTCAAAGTTATAACAATATAGCAACGCTCTATCTTGCTTTGGGCAATTTAGACAAAGCACAAGAGTATAATTTTAAAGCCCTAAAGATACGCAAAATTCACAACAAGCTCCTCTACCATAGCTACCACAACATCGCACGTACCTATCAACGAGACCATAACTATACCCAAGCACTAAAGTTTTATCATCAATCGATTCAATCCAACCATCATCACCCTAGACTTATTTGGGAGAGTTATAATAATCTTGCCCAGATTTATATTGAGCTTGGCAACACTAAAGAGGCGTATCGATATATCCAAAAGGCACTCTCTTATAAAGGCAAACTCTTTGATGAGCAACATCTCAACACTGCCATACTCTACTCTACACTCTCAAGCTACTATTATCACACTCAAGAGTATGCCAAGGCTTTGAAATATCAACAAAAAGCTCTCGATATTCAAAGAGAGAGCATTGGCAAAGAGAGTATTGATACTATCAATAGCTATCATCAAATTGCTAAAATACATCTAGCAATGAAGCGATACGATACAGCCTTAACACATAGCAAAGAAGCATTTGATATCTTTTTGCTCAACCAAAAAGAGCACTATCTTATCTTGGATAACCAACAAAAACTTCACTACAATAATCACCACAATGCTCTCAATCTTCTTAGTGATCTTTTGCATATTAGCACAGAGTATCAAAAGCACTATCCTCACAAAGCACCCAAGCTCATTGCAAAAAACTTTCAAAGATTGCTTAATTACAAAGGCAATATCAACAACCGTGAAAACTCTATCGCCATTATCCATCAAAAGATTACTAAGCTCAAGAACGATATTGAGACTCTCAAATATCAAAAAATACACCTCTCATCACTCTATCAAACCTACCCTAGTATCGATGACAAAGAAGCTAGTAGCAAGCTTGACGAGGAGAAAAGACGAAGTAAAAAGAAGATAAGTAAACTCGAAATTGAACTCAATCGTAGTGATAGAGTTTTTAAAACACTTCTCAAACTCCAAGAGATTGATACACATACCCTTGTATCGCATCTTAAAGCCAATCAACTCTATATAGACTTTGCTCGAACGAGTAAGCACTACTATATCTTTACACTTAACCACAAACAAACTATCACGTTCAAGAGGATAAGTACGCAAGAGAGCCAAGCGTTAGACATTGCCATTAAAGAGTTTAGGGCAATCAATCAAAAAATGTTGAGAAAAGATAAAGATATTAATCAACTCACATCAAGCTCAAAGAGAGTACTCAAAACCATCTATACTCTCTTGGATAGATATTTGCATTTTAAAAACAGAGAAAAGTACCTTATCATCTCACCAGATGCTCTTTTAAACTTTATACCTTTTGAGGCACTTTTTGACGGTAATGAATATCTTATTGAGCATAAAAACATCTCTTATATTCCTTCAGGACGGGAGTTGTTAAGGGCTTTTTATCAAAACCACGCATCTACACGCAACGATATGGTTATCTTTGGCAACCCCAACTACAATCAAGGCAATCAAGCACCTTTGGATTATGCTATGAACCGAAGGGTTGCTATTGGGCAGGAGATGATAAATATGCGTTATTTCAAACCACTTTTAGGTTCACTCCATGAGATAGAGAGCCTTAGCAAACTCTACCCCACAAGTAAAATCTATCAAGAGCGTAATGCAACCGTCAAAAATCTATTAAAGATTAAAAATCCCAAAATACTCCATATCGCAACGCATGGCTTTTTTCTCAAAAATTCGCACCCTAATGTGATGCAGCAATCAGGTTTGGCACTAGCAGGTGCTAATGATGCAAAACTCTACTGCGATACCTACGGGCTTGTGACAGCACTCAAACTCTCCACACTGCAACTCTCCCAAACTGATTTGGTGGTACTCTCTGCTTGTGATACGGGAATTGGTAAGATTGAGCTATCACAAGGGGTGAGTAGCCTCTCTCGTGCCTTTATTCAAGCAGGTGCAAAAAATGTAATAATGAGTCTATGGAGTGTGGATGATAGGCAGACTGCTACTTTAATGATAAAGTTTTATAAACATTTATCACAATCTAATGATAAATATATAGAGTCACTGCGTAGAGCAAAACTAGAGATGATAAATCTGCATCCCTATTATTGGAGTGGATTTGTGCTAAATGGGGTAGAGAAGAGATAGAGTGCTTACTTACTTTGGAGGAATAACAAGTTTTTGTCCAATCTTTAAACTGCTGTTGCTTTTAAGTTTATTGGCTTTAAGAATCTTTTTGTAATCTTTAGAGCTACCGTAAACACGTTTGGCAATTTTGTAGATGGTGTCACCTTTTTTGACCTTTATAGTGTAAGTAATATCTTTTTTAGGTTTTTTCTCTTTGACTTTTTCTTTTTTAACCTTCTCTTGCTCTTTTTGGATCTCCTCTTTGGCTTTGGAGTCATCCAGTGTCAAATTGACCTCTTGAACATTCTTTTTGATCACTGCACCTTCGACACTTTTGCCCATTGAGGTAAAAAATACTTTTTTGGCTCCTCTATTAAAGAGAGTATCGCTGTTATTATTGTCACGACTGCTTCTCTTTTGAGCTGTGGTGCTGTTTTTTTCTTGCGTAGTTGTTGTGTTGCTCTTTTTTACGCTTGTTGTAGGTGTTGGAGTGGGGTGAGGCTTCTCTTTTTTGATCTCTTTAGGTTCTGTTTTACGTGGGGTAGGTGTTGGAGTTGGTTTTATATTCTCTGTTTTTTCAACAACTTTGGGTTGTTCTTGTGTGAGCTTAGTAGGTTGTGGTGTTGGGGTATGGCTAGGTTGAGGCTTAGTTGAAGTCGAAGTGTTTTTTTGACTCATCCAGTAGAAGACTCCCATAAGGGTTAGAATAGCGATAACTACAGCAGATATTTTGGCTACGATAAGATATCTCTCTTTGAGTTTACGATCACATTCGTAGTAGTACTCCCCTGTTTGGGGACAGTATTTAAGTTCACCCTTCTTTCTATTATACATAGATATAGAATCCTTAGATTTTAAAATTGTGGGTATTATAGTCAAAAAATATAAATAGATAGTTTACAGTACATTAATAAGCTATGCTATAATGTCATCAAAAGAGACAAAAGGAGAACATATGCTTGTTCATATCTGTTGCTCAGTCGATAGCCACTACTTTTTACAAAAACTTCAAGAAGATTACCCTAATGAGAGATTGATTGGTTTTTTTTATGATCCCAATATCCATCCATACAGTGAGTATTATCTTAGATTGCTTGATGTGAAACGTAGTTGTGAAATGCTGGGTATTGAGCTTATAGAGGGAGAGTATGATACCGATGCTTGGCTAGAGCTTGTGCAAGGATTGGAAAATTCACCCGAAAAAGGAGCACGCTGTAAGGTCTGTTTTGAGAGTCGTTTTGAAGTGAGTGCCCAAAAGGCAGTTGAACTGGGTCAAAAGCTCTTTACCTCTACGCTTTTAACGAGTCCTAAAAAATCTCTTACGCAACTGGCAAGTATTGGGAATGCAATTGCCACCCAACACAATATAGAGTTTATCGCTCCTAATTACCGCAAAGCCTCGGGCACACAAGAACAAAACATTATGGCAAAAGAGGCAAAGCTCTATAGGCAGAGCTATTGTGGATGTCTCTACGCTTTACGTGATCAGAGAGCCAAGCAGAAGATGTTAATGGATGAGCTTATTAGCCCCATCTCTAATGAAACCTTGCCCGATTCACTCGAAGCCAAAATTGCACTCTATGAGAAGCGTTTGGATCTTGAACATGAGGGGAGAGAGTATAAAATTATCAAACAAAGATTACTAAACTATCGTCTGCTTTATGCTTATGTTAAAGTCAAAGATGAGACGATTTCTTCGCATTTCTTACCCTATTCTACCATTCGAGGTGATCACAGTAGAGGTAAAATAGAGTATGAGATTGAGGGTATCTACTATTTTAACCGTGATGAGGTGAAGTTTATTACCTTGGAGCTTTATAATCTGTTGGCTCAAACAAGTTATGAAAAAGTTAACGATCTACTCTATCACCCTCCTACTTTTGAAGAGGAGATTGCCATTCGCAATCAAATATCACGCACTCCATACGATCTTGGGGCTATTATCGTAGTGGATGAGATACCCACTGCAAAACTAGAGATTGTATGTCAGGCTCGCACTTACAGTGATGTGGTTGAGAAGCTGATTGAGCTATAAAGATCTAGTGGATAATTTTTATTATTGACAATTAAGTATTATTTTTTGTATAATAATGGATCTAAAATTAATAAGGGTAGATTATGAAAAAAATTACAATTGCTTCTATCGTTGCTGCTTCACTTTTAAGTACAGCAGCTATTGCTGATGATCTTATCAAGAAAGCAGTGGATTCTGGTCTTAAGCCAATTCCAGCTAAAACCGAAGAGCTTAATAAGCTTATTGATCCAAAGGGTGAGTTTACACCTGCAAAAATTGAACTGGGTAAAAAACTCTATTTTGATCCAAGACTCTCAAAGAGTAACTTAATCTCTTGTAACACTTGTCACAACCTTGGACTAGGTGGAGCAGATACTGTGCCTGCAGCGATTGGTCACAAATGGACAGCCAATCCACACCATCTTAACTCGCCTACTGTATACAATGCAGTCTTTAACAAAGCACAATTTTGGGATGGACGAAGTCCTCACCTAGCCGATCAAGCACAAGGCCCTATTCAAGCAGGTCCTGAGATGGCAGCTCCAAAAGAGCTCGTTGTAGCTCGTATCACAAGTATTCCAGCTTACGTTGAAGAGTTTCAAGCTGCGTACGGTAAAGATGTAAAGATCACATTTGCAAAAATTGCCGATACCATTGCACTCTTTGAGCATACATTGGTCACGCCATCAAAATACGATGAGTTCTTAAACGGTAAAGCTGATGCACTCAATGATGACGAAAAAGCGGGTCTTAAACTCTTTATTGATAAAGGGTGTGTATCTTGTCACAATGATATTGCTCTAGGTGGATCAATGCAGCCATTTGGTGTAGCCAAAAAGTATAAGTTTGCCAATGTTGGTGATTTTAAAGGTGACAAAAACGGAATGGTAAGAACACCAACACTTAGAAATATTGCTGAAACTGCCCCATATTTCCACAATGGTCAAATCTGGACACTTGAAGAGGCAGTTAAAGAGATGGGTAGTGTACAGCTTGGAATTGAGATTAATGACAAAGAGGCAACATCCATTGCAACGTTCCTCAATGCTCTTACAGGTAAAAAACCAGAAGTTGTTTACCCAATGCTTCCTGCAAGTACAAAAGATACTCCAAAACCAGACGCTAACTAATCTAAGACCTATACCTACAAATTATTTGTAGGTATGGGCTCTCTTTTTTTCTATCATGTTTCACCACCATCTAAACACTTTTTGGATATAATCTTCCCAATTATGCACTTTATCATTTAAGTGCGATTTAATGTAAATAAAGAGGATAATTATGCTACTTTTTACCCCTGGACCTACTCCAGTACCAGAGAGTGTGCGACAAGCAATGGCAACAGCTACACTACACCATAGAACACCTGAGTTTGAAGCAATCTTCAAAGAGGCACGAGAGAACTTAATCAAACTATTGAATATGCCTGAGGCAGTAATGCTTGCCAGTTCGGGTACAGGGGCGATGCAGAGTTGTTTTTTGCATCTATGCAAAAGTAAAGCACTCACTATTAATGCAGGGAAGTTTGGTGAGCGTTTTGGCAAGATCGCCGATGCTTTTAACAGACCCAAAGTAGAGCTTAAATATGAGTGGAACACTCCTGCTCTTTTAGAAGATGTACAAAAGGCACTTGAAGCTAACAGCGATATCGATGCGATTTTTATTCAAGTAAGTGAGAGTGCAGGGGGGCTTCGTCACCCAGTTGAGGCGATTGGTGCAATGGCTAAGAAGATCAATCCTGATATTATGATTGTAGCCGATGGGATTACCGCTGTAGGGGTTGAGCCAATCGATACGACAAATATTGATGCACTTATTACAGGAAGTCAAAAGGCGTTGATGCTTCCACCAGGGCTTGCAATGATTGGTCTCTCAGAGTCTGCTATTGATAAGATTGGTGATGGAGAGGATTACTATTTTAATTTAGCTTCAGAGCTTAAAAAACAGCGTCAAAACACTACCGCCTATACAGCGGCAACGACACTTATTATCGGGCTAAATGCGATATTTGCTGAGATTGAAAAAGAAGGTGGTTTTGAGATGCTTTATGCCAATACTGCTTCACGTGCCAAAGCCACACATGAGGCACTCAAAGCTATTGGACTTGATATCTATCCAAGCACACCTGCACTTTCGATGAGTACGGTGATGGATGAGAATGCCGAAGATATTCGCAAACTACTCAAAAGCAAATACGGTGTCAATATGGCAGGGGGTCAAGATCACCTTAAAGGTAAGATCTTTAGGATCAATCAGATGGGACTCATTCCTGTCTATGAATCTGCATGGGTGGTCAATGCCATTGAGATGGCTCTTGATGAGCTAGGTCGAAGAGCTTACGATGGATCTGCCAACAGAGTCTTTAATGAAATTTATTATAAAGAAGCCTAATGATATTTGAACATGAAATTCCAACAGGAAGCAGACTCTACTTTGGTGAGAGTGCAAAATATAAGCGTAACCTAGAGAACCAAGCCAGCTCAATTTTGGAAAAGCTTGGTTTTGAAGAGATCGTAGTACCGTTTTTTTCTTATCATCAGCACGATAGCTTTGGCGATAAACGCTCTTTGGTGCGTCTTAATGATGAGAGCAACAATGAGGTATCTTTGCGAGCCGATATTACCGCTGATGTGGTACGTATTGTCACCAAACGTATTGGACGAAGCGTAAATCATAAAAAGTGGTACTACATTCAACCAACGGTGAGTTTTCCAACAAGCGAAAAGTATCAAATTGGTGCAGAGATTATTGATGGAGGTTTTGATGAATCGATCAACACTGCCATCGATATGCTAGCTCAATTTGATATTGAACCTGTGGTACAAATTGCCAATATTAAGATTCCTCAAATTCTTCATGATGAGTATGGGATTGATTATGAGATACTTCAAAATATGAATATGGAGAAGATCTTGGAGCTTGAGATTGATTGGATTTTAAAATTAGCCAATATTCATAGAGTTGAGGATCTTAAAGATATTGGTGATATGCCAAGTGATATTAAAAGTGAACTCAACAAGATATTGGATGCATCGAAAAAGATGCAGTATAAAAATATTGTCATCTCTCCACTCTACTATGCCAATATGCGTTATTATGACTCTCTGACATTTAGAGTTTTTGAGCATAACGAGCTTTTGGCACAAGGTGGGGTCTATACGATAGATGATACCAAAGCAGCAGGATTTACCATCTATACCGATAGATGCATAGAGAGTATAATGAAAAAAGATAAGGGTAATAGTTAAATGAGTAGTAAAGCAGATTTGATTGTAGGATTACAGTGGGGTGATGAGGGTAAAGGTAAAATTGTCGATCATATGGCAAAAAATTACGACTATGTGTGTCGTTTTGCAGGAGGACACAATGCAGGACATACTATTGTCGTAAGTGGTAAAAAGTATGCACTGCATGTGATGCCTTCAGGTGTACTCAATCCAAGTGCCAAAAATATTGTGGGTAATGGTGTGGTGCTTTCACCCAAAGATTTTATCAAAGAGATGGATCAGTTTGATGAGCTTGAAGGAAGGCTCTATATCTCTGATAAAGCTCACCTTCTATTGCCATATCATGCACTTATCGATCAAGCACGTGAACGTATGAAAGGTGATAAAGCCATTGGTACAACAGGTAAGGGAATTGGACCAGCTTACGGAGATAAAGTAGCACGTGTAGGGCATAGAGTAGGGGAGTTACTTGATCCAGCCAAATTAGCCCAAAAAGTGATGGAGCTTTTTAAACAAAATCAAGCGATCTTTGATGTGATGGAGATTCCCACACCTACAGACGAAGAGCTTTTAGATGAGCTTGAAGGGTATAGTAAGGTATTGACTCCTTTTATCGTCGATACAACACTGCTTATATGGGATGTTTTAAGCAGTGGTAAAAATGTACTGCTCGAAGGTGCACAAGGAACCATGCTTGATATCGATCACGGAACCTACCCATACGTTACAAGCTCATCAACCGTGAGTGCAGGAGCCTGTATTGGATTAGGAATCAACCCAAAAGATATTGGCAAAGTAACAGGAATTGCCAAAGCCTACTGTACCCGTGTAGGTAATGGACCTTTCCCAAGCGAAGATTTGGGTGATGAGGGTGATTTGTTACGTAAAAACGGGCATGAGTTTGGTACAACAACAGGTCGTCCAAGACGATGCGGTTGGTTTGATGCTGTGGCAATGAAGCATGCGGTACGTATCAACGGAGTCGATCAGATCTCATTGATGAAACTGGATGTTTTGGATGGATTTAAAGAGGTAAAAGTTTGTACTGGTTATCAAAAAGATGGTAAAATAATCGACTATGTACCATACGACCTTGAGGGAGTTGAGCCAATCTACCAAAGCTTTGCAGGATGGGATAAAACGGAGGGTGTTCAGAGCTTTGATGCACTGCCACAGAGTGCTCAAGATTATATCCATGCACTTGAAAAGATTGTGGGTGCAAAGATCAATATTATCTCAACTTCACCCGAGCGAGAAGATACAATTTTAAGATAGGAGTGCCTATGAGACTAAAAGAGAACCAAACGCAATATGTAGCAACCAAGATCGGTATTGATCTTGCCAATGCTCCCTTTATCAATATGCCAAAGGGTAAAGATGCAGTAGTAGGTGCCATTAAAGCCATTATTGATGAGAACCTCAAAAGCGAGAGAGTACTCGATGATAAGGTCAAAAAGATACTCGAAGAGAATGATGATGAGATAGAGTTTCAACACGCCAATGAGCGACAGCTTTTCTTTATGATCAAAAAGAAATTGGCTGCTGAACACGGTGTTATTATGAACTATGATGATCGTTACAATGATCTATCTCACAAGATTCTTGATGAGCTCTATGAAGAGTATCTGCTCGAATACGATGTTAATGAAAATCAGGTCAAAAATGTGATCTTCAAAGGTTTTAAAGATTTTGCCAACGCTTATGAGAAGATTGATGATGTGGTCTACACCAAGATCAAGGGGATGAAAAAAGAGGTGATACCAGGTTCACAAGAGTATGAACTGCTCTATGAGAGACTCTATGAAGAAGAGTTAAAAAAGAGAGGAATGTTATAATGCAAAAAGTTTCTATCTATTTGGAGAATGGAACATTGTTAGAGGCTAGTAGCTTTGGTGCAAGCGGTACAAGTGTGGGTGAGATTGTCTTTAATACCTCACTAAGTGGCTATCAAGAGATTGTCAGTGATCCTAGCTACGCAGGGCAATTTGTCACCTTTACTATGCCAGAGATTGGTAATGTGGGGTGCAATGAGCAAGATATGGAGTCTAAAGGGGCTCACTGTAAGGGTATTATCGTCCGTTCCTATCAAGCAAGACCTTCTAACTTTCGTTCGCAAGAGTCTCTTGATGCATTGCTAAAGCGTTATGGAGTATTGGGGATTTGCAATATCGATACCCGTTACCTTACCAAGATGCTAAGAGATGAGGGGGCTATGATGATGGTAGCCTCTACGGAGATAAGCGATAAAGAGGAGCTTAAAAAGATTTTGGAAGCTTCTCCACGAATCGAAGAGGTCAACTACATCGAGCAAGTCAGTACCAAAGAAGCGTACGTTCACCAAGACTCTACCTACGATACGACGACATTTAGTTACAAAAAACCAAACACAAGTAAAAAGATCATCGCTCTTGATTTTGGTATCAAGCGTAATATCCTTAATGAGCTTACCAATGCAGGGCTTGAAGTAGAAGTCGTACCCAACAATATGCCTGCAGATGAAATCATTAGCAAGTTTGAGTCCAAAGAGATTGGCGGAGTATTCCTCTCCAATGGTCCTGGTGATCCACTGATTCTTAAAGAGGAACAAGCCAAGATTAAAGAGCTCATTGCAGCAAAAATCCCGATGTTTGGGATCTGCTTAGGGCATCAACTCCTCTCTATCTCTCATGGATTTGAAACCTTTAAGCTTAAATTTGGTCATCATGGTGGAAACCACCCTGTCAAAAACGAAGAGGGGATTGTCGAGATCACGGCTCAAAACCACAACTACAATGTACCCGATAATATCATCGAGGTGGCATCAGTGACACACACCAACCTCTTTGATAATACCATTGAGGGGTTAGCCTATAACGATTCACCCATAATCTCGGTACAGCACCACCCAGAAGCCAGCCCAGGACCGCACGAAAGTGCCTATATATTTAAGAAATTTTTTGATATTGTTAGGGATTGATCTTTGGAAAAATTAGAACTTATTGCAAAAAAGATTGATATACTTATCAATGCAAAAAAAGAGCTTGAGGGTGATAAGAGTACACTTCAATTAAAGCTTGATGAAGCAAATGCTAAAATTGTTGAGCTTAGCATCAAACTCGAACAGATTCAAGAGAGCTGTGATCTTAAAGATATGGAGATGGACGATATACTCTCCAAACTTGAAGAGATTGTACTCGATAGATAATGCATATTATCATTACAGGTGGGACGATTGACAAACGCTACAATGAACTAACAGGTTTAGTCGACTTTACTCCCACCTCGCATATTGAAGCGATGCTTAAACAAGCTAGACTCAATGTCGATGACTACACCATTACCCCACTTTTACTCAAAGACTCTCTTGATATTACCATAGAGGATAGAGATAAGATACTTCATACAATACAATCCTCCCCCTTAAATCAAATATTAATCACCCACGGAACTGATACTATTGTAGAGAGTGCCAAGTTTTTGAGCTCTTATCATTTGGATAAAACCATAGTACTCGTTGGTGCAATGATCCCCTACCGCTTCAAAGACTCCGATGCTCTCTTTAATCTAGGTTTTGCCATGGGGACACTTTCTACTCTTGATAGCGGTGTTTATGTAGCGATGAATGGCAAAGTGTTCCCTCATGACCAGGTCATCAAAAATAGAGAGTTAGGGGTATTTGAGAGCCTCTAAGTATCAGTGGTGATGATGCCCACCATGCCCCTTCTTGCCACGCTTTTTCCCTTTGCTTGTTTCGATAAACTCACTCATATTAGAACCATCTACTAGCATCAATTCACTATTTTTCAGTTTCGTTAGAGCATCTTGCAAGACAATGCGTTCGCCTCCGTCGTGGTAGCACGTTATACCTGCACTTTGCAACATCATAAAGGGGTTACCACCCATATGGTGAAAGATCAGAGTGGTGACTCCTCTTTCTACTAGCTTGGCTACCACCTCTCGACCGTTTTGGGTGCTGTTTGGTTCAATGCTAATCTCACCACTTTTATCGATAAAAGCAAACCATTTGGCTTTGCCAAAGAGGGGGCTTAGGGCTGGATTGTCTTGTTGGGTTTTTACAGGTATAGCTATCATTATATTTTCTCCTCAAATTTTTTTATATTGTGTGTGGTTAGCTTAAAAGCGACAAAAAGTACCAGTGGCCAGAGAACAAACCAGCCAATCTCATAGATATACTCCATCTTTTACTCCTTAGTAGTTGTGTGCATCGGGAGAGCTTATCTCCTCTTGGGTCATCTTGACTCTATCCATTGAGTACCACGCATAGGCGATATAGCCCAGTACAAAAGGCACCATCAGCGAAGCGTACCCCATAGCACTGAGGGTATAGTGACTACCCGATGAGTTCATAATCGTGAGGCTGCTTTGCAGGTCGCTGATTGATGGGTAGTAGGCTGTATTGTTAAAGCCAACGACCATGAGCAGTGACATCACCGTAAGTACCACACCAACCCCACCTGTCTTGATGCAACAGCTCTTGTGGTAGTGAATCGTTACAAAAACGGCAACGACAACCATCAAGACTCCAATTAAAAAGAGAGCCATCACCAAAGGCATCTCGATAAAGTTGTGCAGATATTTATACTTTTGCATAACGACCACACCATCTTGGAGTCCAAAGCCATCTTTGCTCAATATCCACGCCATAAAGCCCAAGAAGAAAATCAAAAAGAAGATCATATTGACCTTAATTGAAGCTACCGAACGCTCTCGAATGGCATCGTGGTCGATGTTGTTGATAAAGTACAAGGCTCCTGTAATCTTGACCAAAAAGACCAACGCCAATCCTAAAAGATAGTTGTAGGGATTGAGCAGGGCTTCAAGCCCACGCAGAGGGTTTTGCCACTGCACAAAAAAGTTGCTATCCACCTTAAACTCACTGCCACTAAAAAAGGTACTAATGGCAACGCCGAGTAAAAAGACTCCCAAGTTTCCATTGATTTTCAAAAACATCTCATAGGTTCTTTTGCCCAAAAAGTTATTGGGTTTGCTTCGGTACTCATAGCTTACTGCCTGAATAATAAAACAAAAGAGTATCGCCATCCAGACCCAGTACGCCCCTCCAAAGCTCGTGGCATAAAAGAGTGGAAAGGCCGCAAACAACGCCCCACCAAAAAGTACCAAAGTAGTAAAGCCAAGCTCCCATTTACGCCCGATACTGTTGATAAGCATCGTCTTTTCTATCTCGTTGGAGCTTAGTCTATCCATTAGGGTCTGTCCACCTTGTACAAACATAATAAAGACAAACAATCCTCCCAAAAGCGAGATAATAATCCACCAATAGTGTTGCAGTGTCAAAAGGTCTAAAGCTTCAAATCCCATCTTAATGCCCTCCATTTGGACCAATTTTAATTTGTTTGGTCATAATTTTAATCTCAGCAATGAGCAGTACCGTAAACAAAAAGGCAAAGAGCCAAAAGCTTATCTGCACATTGGTGGTTGATATTTTAGTCGCTGCAATGCCCACAGGCATCAAATCTTGAATCGCCCACGGTTGACGACCCACTTCAGCCACAATCCATCCTGCCTCAGCAGCGATGTAGCCTAGAGGAATGGAGTAGAGTGAGAGATAGAGCCACTTTCTATAGTTCTCAATCTCCTTTTTGGTGGCAAGGTAGAGCATCACCCCAAAGAGAAGCAAAAACCACCCACCAAGCCCCACCATCATATGAAAGGCGTAGAAAGTAATGGCAACAGGAGGCACAATATCACTAGGTTTATCCAAATGCCCATATCCAAAGTAGTGCATATTTTTCATTAGTGTGCTTTTAGCCTCCAAGGCTTTGGCATCATCGTTGGCTTTTTTTGCCTCTTTGTAGGCTTCAAGAGCGGCTACGGCAATCTTGCCTTTATCGATTTTGCTTTGAGCCGACTCTATTCCTTGAGATTCATTACCGTAAACCAAATCTTTGATACCTGGTACAAAAGCATCAACATTGTGATAACCCAAAAGCGAGAGAGCCAAAGGAATTTCAAACTCTACTAAATAGGGGTGTTCATCGTTATCGAGTGTTTTGTTGGGGTTTAAGATACCAAAAGCAACAATCCCTGCTTGGGTTTTACCCTCATAGAGCCCCTCCATGGCAGCTAGTTTCATGGGTTGTTTGAGGGCTACTTGGTGAGCTGACTCATCACCACTAAGTGTTAAAAATAGGCTAGTTACAAACCCAAAGGTAGCCCCAATGATCATCGAACGCTTGGCAAAGAGTATCTCTCTACCTTTGAGCAAGTACCATGCACTAATCCCTATTACAAAGAGTGAGGCAATCACATACCCACTCCCAATAGTATGCAAAAACTTGCTCACAGCTACAGGAGAGAAGAGTACATCCCAAAAGTTCACCATCTCATTACGCACCGTATCGGGATTAAATGCCATCCCCACAGGATACTGCATCCATCCATTGGCTACAAGTATCCAAAGAGCCGAGAGGTTTGAGCCAATAGCAACAAGCCACGTAGAGAGCAGGTGAAAGCCCTTTTCGACTTTGTCCCATCCAAAAAACATCACCGCAAAAAAGGTAGACTCCATAAAAAACGCCAAGATTCCCTCTACTGCTAGAGGAGCACCAAAGATATCTCCCACAAACCAACTGTAGTTTGCCCAGTTAGTTCCAAACTCAAACTCCATAATAATACCCGTTGCCACACCAATGGCAAAGTTGATAGCAAAAAGACCCATCCAAAATTTGGTCATTTTTTTGTATTCGAGATTGCCTGTTTTGACATAAATCGTCTCCATAATGGCAACGATGAATCCTAGCCCCAAGGTGAGTGGGACAAATAAAAAGTGATAGATGGCAGTCAAGGCAAATTGAGCCCGACTCCAATCGACTAAATGCTCTTCCATTACTTCTCTCCTATTAGATTATTGTAGACAAAATCAACGCGTTGATCTTGTGTGGTATATTCACTTTTAAAAGATCTGTCATGAATAAAATAGTTTAAAAATATCAAAATGACAGCCAGTTTAATAACTATTATAAGCCATAAAGTGCGTCCTAATTGCATATTTCTAAAACCATCCAAGTATAAGTTATAAATATTACTTATATTTAACATAATTAATCCTTTTGGTCATATGTTCGTATGATAGCACTAAAATGAACATATGTCAATATAAAAAGGGATTTTTTTGCTATAATTAGAGAGTTAAAGATTGAGGATAACTATTTGGCACGAGAGAAGATTAAACGAAAACTTGATTTTAGACCCACGGTTAAGAGATTTAGCCCTATTGGAAAAGAGCCATTGGGGAGTTTAAAGCTGTTGCACGAGGAGATAGAAGCGATCTATCTTAGTGATGTACTGGAACTCTATCAAGATGAAGCGGCATCTAGGATGGAGGTATCACGCCCCACCTATCGACGCATACTCAAAAGTGCTCGAAGCAAAATTGCACAATCACTTATTACTGGATACGCTTTGGAGATTGAAAACCTAAGCCATGGGTATGTAGTAGCCGTATGCAAAGAGCAACATGATAGTTATGAGAACATTTCTCCTTATGGAGTCTATATTGATATTTTTAAAGTCGATAGTGAGGGTGAGATAGAGTCATATAAAGGTATGAAAAGAGAGATGAGTGAGAATCAACCCTATAAACCTGCACTGGTACTACCCAAACTTTTTGTTGAGCAGGGAGTCAACTACTTTATCACTTCAAAAATAGGAGAAGGGCTTAAAAGTGCCCTAATGACCAAAGGAATTGAGGTAATCGTTCAAAAAGAGTTTAAAAAAGAGGATATATCGAGTCTATTTTAAGAGGCTTTTATCTAATTTTGTCTAAAATATTATGACAAACTTGAAGGATAGAGATTGCGTATAGAAGAGTTAACTAAAGATACGGATATTAAGCTAACATCTGCTCGAAAAGAGATACTAGAGACCTTTGTCGATGCTCATAAACCCCTAAGCTATCATGATATAAAGGCAAATATCTCTATGGATAAAGCTACCTTCTATCGTAATATTGCCATTTTTGAAGAACAAAACATCATTAGCAGTTTTGAGTCTCATGATAAAAAACGCTATTTTGAGATTGTCAAACTGCCTCATGGGCACTTTATCTGTAATCTTTGCGATAATGTAGAGTGTTTGCAGAGTGAAATAGGCTTGGATTTAGAGGGCTATTTGGTTGAAAATATCATTATCAAGGGTTTATGCCCTCAGTGTAATAAGGGATAGTGGTATGGATGTCTATAATGAACCCAAAATTTTCTACATTACCCCCTCTCAACTTCAGGGAAAGTACTATCTTGAAAAAGTAGTCTATCCCAATATGCAGCACAACTACTATTGGAGTGGTCATTGGGATGAGGAGTTTTATATCGAGCTTGCTTATGCAGGATTTCTTTCAATTACCATAGAGGATAATGAGTCCAATCTACTTTTACTTCCTGAGATACAGTTTGCCTACTCGATGCTTGATTTTAAAGATCTGCACATCTCCAAAAAGGTTGAAAAACTGATCAAAAAGGGTGATTTTACATTTACCATAAATCAACGCTTGGATGAGGTGATTGATAATATTATTGAGTACCATGAGACCAATTGGCTCTATGGAGAGTATGCTACAATCATTAAAAATCTCTTTAAACGTAAAAAAAATAAATACGGTTTTCGTATTATCTCTGTAGAGATTACTGCTTCTAATGGTGAATTGGTAGCAGGTGAAGTAGGCTATATTATTGGGCGAACCTATACAAGCTTAACAGGTTTTAGCTCTTTTGCCAAAAAGTATAACAATTTTGGAACCTTGCAGTTGGTACTTCTAGCAAAACTGTTAGAGCACAATAACTTTGCTTTTTGGAATTTGGGACACCCCTATATGGAGTACAAAAACCGTTTGGGAGCCAAAATATTTACACGCGAACAGTTTTTACAGCGATGGAAAGTAGCAAGGGATGAGAAGTTATAGATAACTCTCTATCCTTTCACTTTAAATAGTCGCATATAGATTATTAGTTTGCAAGTTCTTTAATGGTCTCTAATAAAGCGTTGAGCTTATTTTTTACTTCCAAATACTCAAGTTCAGGTTGGCTGTCGGCTACAACCCCTGCACCTGCTTGAAGTGTAATGGAGTCAGGTTTGATCAGTGCGGTACGGATGGTAATGGCACTGTCCATGTTGCCATTAAACGAGAAGTATGCTACAGAGCCACTGTAAAATCCTCGTTTAAGCCCCTCATAGTGACTGATAAGCTCCATTGCTTTGATCTTGGGAGCTCCTGTCATGGTGCCAGCAGTAAAGGTAGCACGGAAAAGATCAAACATATCTTTATCCTCTTGGATCATCGCTTCTACATCGCTGACCATATGCATAACATGTGAATATTTTTCTACTCGCATCATCTCAGTTACTTTAACGCTACCAACTTGTGCCACACGCCCAACATCGTTACGCCCAAGATCAACAAGCATCAAGTGCTCTGCACACTCTTTGGGATCGTTTAGCATCTCCATTTCAAGCTCTTTATCACGGTGATGATTTTTGCCCCGTTTACGTGTACCTGCAATAGGACGAAGGAGTATCTCACCCTCCTCAAGACGTACCATCACTTCGGGCGATGAGCCACATATTGAAAACTCTTCGAAATTGAGTAAAAAGAGATAGGGTGAAGGATTTTTAGAACGTAGTACCCTATAGAATGTCAGAGGATCTATCGCTCCCTTTTGGGTGTATCGATTGGAGATGAGTATCTGAAAGATATCTCCTGCTCGGATATTCTCTTTGGATTCATTAACAATGGCTTTAAATCGCTCTTCATCAATGGCAAAGCCACCCTCGTCTTCGAGTTGGACAGCTTTGGGTTTTTGTGGAGTGTAGGGCTCTTGTAGTGAGGCTTCTAGGCTAGAGAGTTGCTTATGCAAAGAGTCATCATTTTCTATAATGGTGAGTTTGGCACTCTTATGAGAGTAGGCTATAATGATCTTAGGACGTACCAAATCCAAATCAGGGGTATGGAGTGTGTCTTGAAGGGCATCCATACTATCTTTGAGGGTAGGTTCAAAGACTTTGACCATATCGTAACCAATAAAGCCTATAAAACCATCTACAAAGTTAAATCCATACTCTTGGGCTTTGGCTTTGTAGCTATCTTGATCAAGCTTGTGATAGTACTCTTTTAAAAAATCAAAAGGAGATTTTTCTAAGCTCTTTCTCTCACCTTTTGGGTCTGTATAGAGTGTCTGATTGTCAATATATTGCAATCGCTCTTGAGCCCCAATAGTAATGAAACTGTAGTTTCCATCACTGCTATTTACAACACTCTCAAAGAGCATGGTGATCTCATCAGCAAAGATTTCTCTAATTTTAGAGTAGAGTGCTACGGGTGTGAGTTGGTCAAAAAGTAAATGTTTCATGCTTACCTGCTTATCGTGTTATAAATGCATTTTTATTGATCTTATCTTTGATATCGATCAATGCTTTGGATGCTTGTGAACGTGTCTCGTACCCACCAATTAAGAGCTGTTTATTGCTACCCTTTTGACGAATCTCATATCTAAATCCATTAGATGATATGATCTTCAAAAATCTCTTGCCAGGTGCTTCGACAAAAGAGCCCACTTGAATATAATATCGTCCATTATCACTTGTTGGAACAGTATGAACTTTAGGTTTTGGAGTAGGCTTGGGTGTTGGTTTTGGAGTGGGTTCTTCTTTGGGTTTTGCTTCTACCGATGCAGTTGATGGCACACTCTTGGCACTCTTTACACCGTTGCTCTCCTCTACATCCATAATTGAAGTTGCCTCTTCACTATCAATGCTCTCAATCGCTGTCTCATCATAGCTTGCAATATCGTAGATCGATTTGGTCTCGGGCTTGAGTGTCTGATTTGCCTCTTTTTTCTTGGTCTCATCGATGATCAAATCAGGATCACGCAAGCTATCAGGGTCTTGAAGCACACTCTCATCATTTTGACTATCATCAAGTATTATTTTGGTTGCGATAATGGTAGACATCAATACAATAATAAATAGGGCAATAATCGTTAAGATAGTATGCAAACGATTTTTGGGCGGTTGCAAATCATCCGATATTAGATTATCCACATCTACATTCTCTTCAGGTTTACTGTCGATATCTCTGTTGTCCATATACGCCTCCTTTTTAGTTCATGTTTTAATAGATTGCTTTATCGTAGATGATAAAGTCTTGTGCCAACTGCTTCATCTCATCTTTGATACTTGCATGCAGTGCCTCATCGTTGATATTATCAAGCACATCAGCAATCTTATTGGCAATGATCTCAAACTCTTTCTCTTTCATTCCTCTACTTGTCAATGCAGGTGAGCCAATACGTACACCACTCGTTACAAATGGGCTTCGTGTCTCACCAGGAACGGTGTTTTTATTTACCGTAATTCCCGCTCTGCCAAGGGCAGCATCCGCATCTTTACCGCTAAAGTCCTTATCAAGGAAAGAGACCAATACAAGGTGATTATCGGTTCCACCGCTTACTACATCATACCCTCTTTTGATTAACACATCGGCTAATACTTTGGCATTGGCTTTAACCTGCTTGGCGTAAGCTTTCCACTCATCGCTAAGGTTGTATTTAAATCCTACCGCTTTAGCTGCAATGACGTGTACGAGTGGTCCACCTTGCAATCCAGGGAAGATAGCAGAGTTGACCTTTTTGGCAATATCCTCATCGTTGGTAAGGATGATTCCCCCTCGTGGTCCTGCAAGAGTTTTGTGTGTGGTAGAGGTGACTACATCGGCATAAGGGAAGGGGCTTGGGTGTTCACCTGCAGCTACCAAACCTGCAATGTGTGCAATATCAGCAAAGAGCAGTGCTCCTACTTCGTCGGCAATCTCTCTAAACTTTTTAAAATCAATCTCTCGTGCGTAAGCCGAAGCACCACAAACGATGATTTTTGGTTGTACAATCTTTGCAATCTCCATTACTCTGTCGTAGTTGATTCGACCATCTAGCTCCACTCCATAGGTAAAGCTTTGGTAGTTTTTACCGCTAAAGCTTGGCTTTGATCCATGTGTTAAGTGTCCACCATGGCTTAGATCCATTCCTAGTAGCTTATCACCTGCTTTGAGCAGTGCAGCATAAACAGCACCATTAGCTTGTGATCCTGAGTGAGGCTGTACATTGGCAAATTTACAATCAAAAAGCTCACAGGCTCTATCGATAGCAAGTTGTTCTACACGATCCGCATTCTCACATCCACCGTAGTATCTTTTATAGGGATAACCTTCTGCATATTTGTTGGTAAAGAGGCTTCCCATTGCTTCGATTACTGCTGGAATGGTAAAGTTCTCACTGGCAATCATCTCAAGGTGATCGTTTTGTCTTGTTAGTTCGTCATTAATTGCTTCAAAAATCTCTGGGTCAAATGTCTCAATTTGATAACTCATCTTCTATTTTTCCTTTTTTAAATTATATATATCTATTTTTTTTGGGCTATACGTTTTTTGCACGCTGCCACATCAATACAGAACACTCCCTTACCTTTTTTGGCAGGTTTTAATTCATCAGGGTTTTCGTTCCCGCACTTCTTACACTTATTATCATCTGAGATGACGGGTGCTTTGGGAGCTTCAGGACGCATAGCAGGGAAGAGCAGTACATCTTGAATAGAGTGTTCGTTGGTAAGCATCATCACCAAACGATCCATACCAATCCCTTGCCCTGCTGTTGGCATCATCCCATAACTTAGAGCATTGACAAAATCTTGATCCATCTCATGGGCTTCATCATCTCCTGCATCTTTGGCATCCATCTGCCCTTTAAATCGCTCCAATTGATCAAGTGGATCATTGAGCTCAGAAAAAGCATTGGCGATCTCTTTTCCTGCGATAAAGAGCTCAAATCGCTCGGTTACTTCGGGATGGGTATCGCTTCTACGAGCTAGTGGGCTAATCTCTACAGGGTAATCAGTAATAAAGGTGGGATCAATCAATTTGGCTTCAACAAATTCATCAAAGAGCTCTCCTTGAAGCTGTCCTAGGTTGAGTTTGGGTTTAACTTGTACCCCTTTTTCTTTAAGATAGCTATAGATTGCCTCTTTATCATGACAAATATCCGCTGGAACTCCACCAATTTGCGTAAGCGAATCAACCAAGGTAATCTCGCTAAAATTCGCAAAGTTTATCTCCATATCCCCATAAGGTAAAACCGTTGGAAGGCTAAGGTGTTCAAAGAGATACTCAAAGTAATCTTTGGTAATCTCGATTAAGTCTCTATAAGTTTTATACGCCCAGTAAAACTCAATTGAGGTAAACTCAGGATTGTGCGTTGCATCCATCCCCTCGTTTCTAAAGTTTCTATTGATCTCAAAGACCGCTTCAAATCCACCCACCACGAGTCGTTTGAGATAGAGCTCAGGTGCGATTCGAAGAAATCTATCCACTCCTAAAGAGTTATGATGGGTAACAAATGGCTTAGCATTAGCTCCCCCTGCAATAGGGTGCATCATAGGAGTCTCTACCTCTAAAAAGCCTCGATCTTCAAAAAAACGTCGTGTCAAAGAGATCACACGGCTTCGTGTCTCAAATGTCTTTTTAACTTCAGGGTTCATGATCAAATCAAGGTATCTTTGACGGTATCGCAGCTCTTTGTCCTGCAAGCCATGGAACTTCTCAGGGAGTGGATGAATCGCTTTGGTCACAATATTAAGCTCAGTACAGTGAAGCGTAATTTCACCCGTTTGGGTGACAAAGGCATACCCAACTGCTTCAACGATATCACCCACTTCAATCAGCTTTTTGATCTTATTATAGTAACCCTCAGGTAGATCGTCACGGTTGTAGTAGATCTGTACCAATCCATCACTGTCTTCAATCTTGGCAAAAGATGCCTTTCCCATAATACGTACAAACTTCATACGTCCTGTCAATCTAAAGATCTTCTCTTCATCTTTTTTGATCTCATCGCTTAGTGTAAGTAGATGAGCAGACTGTGAAAGAAAATCCTCAGAAGTAGTCCCCTTTTCTATCCCATTGGGATAAGGGTTGATGCCCATCTCTCTTAATTGATCGGCTTTTTTTATTCTCTCTTGAATATATTGATTATCAAATATCAATGTCTCTCCTAACTATAATATAAATCTCTATTTTTTATTTTGGCACTCTTGACAGATTCCCATTATTTGCATGGTATGATCGGTCATTTTAAAATTAAAGGCTTTGGCAATTACCTCTTGTTGTTGCTCAATAAGCTCATCATGAAACTCCATGATCTTATTACACTCTGTGCAGACTAGATGATCGTGGTGCTCATGTGAAAGCAATTCATACCGCTTACCTTGATCTCCGACACTCAAAGAGCTTACCAAATTAGCATCTTCAAGTAAAGAGAGTGTTCGATAGACTGTTGCAATACCTATTTTGATCTTTGGGTACTTGGCTTGGATCAATCGATGGATCTCTTCAGGAGTATGGTGTTGTCTCTCTTCGTAGAGTGTTTCAAGGATAAACTCTCTTTGTTTTGTCTGCTTTAGACCACTGTTTTTCAAAATATCCTTAAAATCACTCAATAGATCATCATAGCTCATAGTCAAACCTAAATCTATTGTTCAGTTACAATAATAGAGTTCATATTACTCTTTTCACTCTTGCTACTGTTACTCTCAGCAGTAATATTGTTCTCTTTTTGAGGAACACTCTCAATCTCTTTGGTTTGAATAACATTTTCAAAGCTCTTGGGATGAACAATACGCATTGCCTCAAGATTAATCACTTCATTACCATACTCTTTTATGTAAGGATAGAGCTTAGAGTTATTAAGATCCAATCGTGGCTCTACACTCTCTTTAATGAGTGGAATATTCAGTAGCGAGACAATAACAACTGCAAAAAGCAGAGCATACTTTCCTCCACTCATCGCCATTCCCATCAAACGACTTACAAGACCCATTTTAGAATTTTTGTTTGCAAAGTAGGAGACTATGATACCTACAATGGATGAAAGAATCCAAAATCCAATAGCAATGGCTACAAAACCTGTCAAGTTAAGCAGGGCTTGATTTTCTATAGGAGAGATCTTTTGATCAATGTATTGAGCCACTTGCAGATACTCTTTGGAAGCCAAAAATATACCACCCACAAGCCCAATAACACCAAAAAGCTCTTTTAAAAAGCCATTGACAAACCCTTTGATGGCTAATATTACAAGCAGTGAAACCAGTGTAATATCAAGGTAGTTTAAGTTGTTATAGTCAATATTCTCAAACACTCATTTTACCTTATACTATTCCAAGCTTTTTCTTCACTTCATCTTTTTTGTTTGCATATTGCAAGATGACATCTTGTGATACTCTACCCGCTTCATACTCACGCATCAGTACTTGTGTCTGTGTCTGCATCCCTGTTCCACCTTGACCTAACTGCATTTGCGAATAGATTTGGTGAACTTTATCTTCACGAATCAAACTCGAAATGGCATTGGTAGTGACCAAGATCTCAGGAGCGGCAACCCGTCCTCCACCAAGCTTAGGCAGTAGCATTTGTGAAATAACAGCAATAAGTGAACCTGCAATCATTGCACGAATAGCTGGCTGTTCATCTCCCCCAAATACATCCAAAATCCTACTAATTGTACCAGGAGCCGAAGAGGTGTGCAGCGTACCAAATACCAAGTGACCCGTTTCAGCTGCTGAAAGACCCGCTTCAATCGTCTCACGTGTACGCATCTCCCCAATTACAATAACATCGGGATCTTGACGTAATGCATACTTCAACGCCGCACCAAAGCTAGCGGTATCGTCACCCACTCCTCTGTGCGAGAAGAGACATTTTTTATTTTCGTGAATAAACTCAACAGGGTCTTCAACGGTAAGTATGTGCTTGTTATCAGTCAAGTTAATCTCATTAATAATAGCTGCCATCGTGGTTGATTTACCCGAACCCGTAGGACCTGTTACAAGAATAACACCCTTTTCGCGTTTGATAATCTCTTTATAGACCGCAGGTGCGTTGAGCTGGTCAAGTGAGGGAATCTCGGTAGGAATGATACGAAAAGCCGCTGCCATATCGCCCATTGTCTTATAGTAGTTCCCCCTAAATCGCCCAATACCAGGAAGCATAATCGCAAAGTCAAGCTCATCATGCTCTTCAAAGGTCTGTTTTTGCTTTTCAGTAATTAAAGAGTAACACATCTCTTCAATATCATCCCCCGTCAAGACAGGAAGATTAACAGGCTTTAGTTTACCCGAAATTCTAATTTGTGGCTCTGAACGACTTACCAAGTGCAGATCCGATGCACCATGCTTTACAACACTCTTTAAAAGTTTCTTTACGTCAATGACGTCTTTTTTTTCTTCTTCCATCACACCATCCTTTAAAGTAATTTTTGATTATATTCATCTTGATTGAAGCCAACAACTGTAGAGCCACTCTTCAACTCAATCACAGGTCGCTTGATCAACATCGGCTCTTTGCATAGCCACTCAATTTTTGCCGTATCGTCTAAGTTTAGCTCTTTTAGCTTTAGGTTTCTATAGGTTGTAGAGCGTGAATTAAAGAGTTTTTTCATCTCAACACTCTTGAGCCAATCGTTAATAGTATCACACTCTATCGTTTGGCTTTTGAGATCAACAAATTGATACTCAAGATTGTGCTCATTTAAAAACTTGATAGCCTTTTTAACACTATCGCAGTTTTTGATACCATATAATTTCATTGTCTCTACTCTATTATTGCAGGTACAATAAAAAAATCATCTTCTGACTTTGGAGCATTAGACAAGATGCTTTGTCCAATTGAACGATCGCATTCTGGCTCGTCTGCTCGCATAGGTGTACCGCCATCTAGCGTAGAAAATGCTGAATCTAAATGGTCTGTCTCAAGCTCATTTAGATTTTCAACATACGACACGATATTGGAAAGTTGTGCAATGATCTCCTCTTTTTTACTCTCTTCGATATGAAGATGAGAGAGCTTTTCAAGGTTTTCTAAAATATTACTGTCTATCTGCATCCAATCCCTTTACAGTTTACTATTCTTATCGATATTATAATATTAAAAGCTTAAAGCTAGTTAGGAGAGCTCTCCGCTTTGATTTTATAGAATCTAATTTTACTCAATATTTTGAGTTGACAACTTATTATATTTTTATAAAATTAAAATATAATTTAATAAATTAATGCTATAATATAATTATAAAATAAATTGGATTTATAATTATGAAATTTAAATATTCATTTAGTATGATAGAGTTGATTATGGTTATTGTTGTAATGGGTATATTGGCTTCATTAGCTGTTCCAAGAATGGATAGAGATTTAAGACAAGAGGCAATGGATAGTATTATGTCAGATATAATGTTAACACAAAGAATGGCTTTAAGTGATCATCGGCATAACAACGCTGATGATCAATGGCAAAGGACTTATTGGCAGTGGTCACCTTTTGAATGTACAACTCGTCCAGAGTATGGTATGTATTATGTTGTTTATTCAGATACGAATAAACTTGGTAGTCCTAATAGATCTGAAGCTGCAATTGACTCGTATAATCAAAAATACTTATATGCAGCCCAAGGAGGAACTACAGGGTATTGTACAATTGGTGAAGTGAATGAAGATGATTCAAGTCGAGTTTTGATTACGAAAAAGTTTGGTATTGTATCGATAGATCGAGCAGGAGGATGTACCGCAGCCAAACATATTGCTTTTGATGAATTGGGGCGACCGCATAATAATATTGATGGGTCTACATCACCAAACTTTGCTTCGTTAATGCAAACTGATTGTAATTTAACCTTCAATTTTGATAACGGATTAATTGATAATACAGATTCATTTACTTTAACAATTGAAGCATTAACAGGTAGAGTTTATGCAGCAAATTAAAAATGCACCATCAATAGAAGCTTCCCTCTACCTATTATATATACCTCAATAAAAACCCCGCACAAAAGAAAAAAAGCAAAAAACTTTTGTCTTTTTTTTGGAAAACCCTTGACAAAGGAAAGATAATGAGCTATAATTCCCGTCCAACAACACAGAGACCAACTAACGAAGGTTGAAGAAGTCTGAATAGCTAAAGTTTAGCAATTAAGATGGAAAAAATGACTTAAATGTTTTAAGTTTTTGAGAGTGTTTGTTTTGGAAAGAAATGATCTTTAACAACTGAATATAAGTAAAAATTAACGAACGTCTATTTGAGATTTTAATTTTAAA
>Ga0193954_1000017_pt1 | contig 81337 bp, 86 predicted proteins | sample BB_5_MG_FD_140340 | JGI IMG/M metagenome (GOLD analysis project Ga0193954, IMG submission 140340) | Microbial mat bacterial communities from the Broadkill River, Lewes, Delaware, United States - BB_5_MG | ecosystem: Environmental > Aquatic > Freshwater > River > Microbial mats | place: USA...
CTGGTAAGAAAACACTTCCTGTTAATACTGATTCTGAGCAAATGACTGGTAGAGTTGGTGATTATATTACGATTGAAGAAATTCTTTCTTAATCTTTTAATAAATAAAGGCTTAGTAATAATACTAATCCTTTATTTAAATTTGATAATTGCGGTCGTCCTTTATGTTACTAACATTTGACCGCAACTATGAGATTTAAAACTACATATTTTACTTCTATTCTTCTTTTAAAATAAATAACAAATTATTATTGCAACTAAGTTGCATTTAATCTTCTTTTTATTAATATTTCAAAATTGCAACTTAGTTGCGTACATTATAATAAAAGGACATTCATGAAATATTTATTTATTTTATCAATACTTACAACATTTGTATTTGCAAAAATCAATGTAGCAGTGAGTATAATCCCTCAAAAAACATTTGTTGAAAAAATTGGAGGTAACAAAGTAAATGTTGTTGCTATCGTTAAACCCGGAGATTCACCACATACTTACGAACCAAAACCATCTGATATGATTCAGATTTCAAAAACTGAAGTTTATTTTCCAATAAAAATAGATTTTGAAAATGTTTGGCTTGATAAATTTGCAAACCAAAATAAAAATATGAAATTCTCAGAAATGACAGATGGTATAAATTTCTTAACAATGAAAAAACATACACATCATAATCATAAAGATGAACACAATCATGTAGGTGAAAAAAGTCACATAATTAAAATTAAACCAGATCCTCATACATGGATAAGTCCATTAAATGTAAAGATTATGGCAAAAAATATTTATTATACTTTATCTAAAATAGACCCAACTAATCAAAGTTATTACAAAAAGAACTATAAGAACTTCTTAGATGAGATTAATACTACAGATAATAAAATTAGAGAACTTTTATTTGAAATAGAAAATAACTCTAAATTTATGGTATTTCATCCAGCATGGGGTTATTTTGCAAGAGATTATGCTTTAGTTCAATTAAAAGTTGAAGCAGAAGGGAAAGAGCCAAAGCCTAAAGAGCTTATAAAAATAATTGAGAAAGCTAAAAAAGAAAATATTAAAGCAATCTTTACTCAAAAAGAATTTTCTACTAAAAGTGCACAAACAATAGCAGATAGTTTAAATATAAAAGTATTAAAAGAAACTCCTCTTGCACAAAATTGGAGTGAAAACTTGATAAAAATGGCAAATGCAATTGCTAATAGCAATCTTGAGAACTAAAAAATCATGTATTAGAGGGTGAAATTCCCTCACTTTTTTTAAGTGAAAATTCAATAATAAGATCTCCCCTTTCCCCTTTATACTTTAATATTATAATAGAAATGATATACTTTATATATAAATATGAACCTGAAAAGGATATCTATTGAGGGCTAACATTCAATTGAACTTAACATTTGCAAAATTTTTGATAATTATTTTTATTTTTTCTTCAAATATTTTTGGAAATGTACTATTATGTAAACCTGGAGAACAAGGGAAAAGTCCAAAACGAATTGCTTGGTTTGTTAGTACAAATGGAACACCTTTTTGGCAAGTTGTAGAAAAACTTATGAAAGCAACTGCTAATGATTTAGGTGTAAAACTAGAAGTATATTTTAGTTATGATCCTATAAATCATATAAAAAAAGTTAAAGAAATACTTAATAGAAAAGAAAATCCAATTGAGGGAGTTCTTTTTCATAATCATAAACATCGAGGAGAGGAAGTACTTAAAATAGTTGAACAAAAAGGTATTCCAACAATAATGTTTAATGCAGGTTTTTCCTCTTCAAATTCTGTAGGTAAACCTAGAGAAAATTATAAATGTTTAATAGGTACAATGTTCCCTAATGATGAAAAAGCAGGTAATAAATTAGCTTTTGAATTACTTAATGAAGCTAAAAAGCACCCTACTATGATACATGAAGAAAAAATTCATATGGTAGCGCTAGAGGGAGATAGAGCATCAAATGCTTCTACTCTTCGTATGCAAGGTATGAAAAAAGAGCTATTGAACAATGGGAACAAGATCCAAGTAATCCTAAAGTTATACTTCATCAATCTTTTCACTCTAAATGGCGTAAAGACTTAGCATCAGTTGCTTTTAAATTAACACAGTCTCGTTATCCCAAAGTTTCTGTATTCTGGACTGCTGCTGATGTAATGGCACTAGGTATAGTTGATGCAGCAATAGAGTTAGGAAAAGTTCCTGGAAAAGATTTCGTAACTGGTGGGATGGATTTACTTCCTATTATATTAGAAGATTTAGAAAATGGTAATATTACAGCAAGTGTGGGTTCTCATTATATAGAAGGAGCATTTGCACTTATTGCTTTGTATGATTATCTTAATGGCTATGATTTTGAAAAAACAGGCAAAACTGAGTTTTTAACTGATATGGCAGTTCGAATTGGCAAATCTAAAGAATCATTTAAAACAGATAAAGAAAATATTATGCAAGATCTAGATAGTATTGATTTTAAATCTTTATCAAATGCACATAGAGGGGGAAATATACCTTATGCTTTAGATACACAATCAATTTTAAATAAGCTTTGGTAATAAAATGGAAAAAACTTACATAAAGCGTCATGTAGCTACAAAACTTTTTCTTCTAATTCTTAGTGGGTACATTTTTGTAACTATAGTATTAACATCACTATACATGATAAATCAATTTGAAGAAATAAAGCAAAGAGGATTTGATAATCAAAAAATGCTTCTAACAGCTCTTGCTCCATCATTAGGACAAGTTACATATGATGGAGATTTAGATCATGTAAAATCCCCAAGTATTGCAGGTATATCTTATTCTGATATAACAAAAACAATGAATGTAAAACTTGGACTAGTTCCAAATTATAACTTTGTAGATTCTAAAGATTTTATTATTGATATAGGATTTAACAAGGTAAATGAATTCCAAGTAGATTCTTTTTTTGGCTTAGCAGGAAATATTATCTATAACGATAGTATAGTTGGAAATGTAGTTATATCATCAAATAAAAATATAATTTTTGCAGAACTTCGTATAGTTATATTAATAATCATACTAGGTATGATAATTCAAACTTTTCTTTTATGGATATTCTTTAAATGGGTATCAACTGTATATTTACACAATCGTTTAAATGATATTATTAATGGATTAAATCTTATAGAAACAGGAGCTGATAAGTTTACTCCACTAAAAGTTGATAAAAAACAAGAAGACGAAATATCTGCAATTCAAAAGTCATTTAATAATATGGCAGAAAAATTACAGATATCACATAATGAGATGAAAGCATATAATAAAGAACTAGAAGAAAAAGTTCAAGAACGTACTGCTCAGTTAGAAAAGATTTCAATAACAGATAGATTAACAGGACTTTATAACAGGCATAAAATTGATAGTGTTTTAGAAAATGAACTTAAACGTTCGAAACGTTCTGGTAGTTCATTTAGCTTAATATTAATTGATATAGATGATTTTAAATTTGTAAATGATACTTATGGACATCAAATGGGAGATAAAGTCTTAATAGAAATAGCTAATCTTCTATTAAAAAATACCCGAGTTACAGACACAACTGGACGTTGGGGTGGTGAAGAATTTCTAATTATTACAGTAGAGACACAATTAGAAGTAGCTTTATTTCTAGCAGAAAGTATTCGTTCTAAAATTGAAAGCTATTTATTTCCAAAAATAGATTCAGTAACTATAAGTGTAGGTGTTAGTTCTTATGAACAAGGTAGTACGATAAGTAATATGATTTCAAAAGCAGATGCAGCACTATATGTTTCAAAAGAAAATGGTAAAAATCAAGTTCAATATAAATAAAAGAAAGAAAATTTAATGATAAATCCAAATAAAAAATTTAAAATAAAATCTACAATATCAACGGTTCTAATACTTTTAATATCTTCTGTTATTATTGTTACACTTTCATTACAATATTATTTTTCTAAAGATTTGGCATTTAATGCTAGTGAAAATAGTTTTAAGTTAACAGCAGAAAAAATTGAACAAAAAATAATATCTCTTGATAATGCTAATAAAAATTTAATGAAAACACTTGAACATTCAAACGCAATACTCAATTTTCCAAAATACAATTTAAATAAAAAATCATTAAAATTTTTAGCTATTGTTTTAGAAAATAAACCTTATGCTTACGCAGTATATGCAGGAAAATCAAATGGTGACTTTTATGAACTGATAAATTTAAATATAAATGAAAAACTTAGGAAAAGATACAATGCATCTAAAAATGCTAGATGGCTAGTTGTAAATAGTTATAAAGATAAAACAGATAATATTAGATATACATATGAACGTTTGATGGATGATAAATTTAAAATATTAAATACAACAAAAAAGATAGCTACTTATGATCCAAGTATTAGACCCTGGTTTAAAAAAGCTTTTACATCTAATCATAAAGTTATAAAAACTAACCCTTATCAATACACTAATATGGATCAAATAGGTATTACATATGCAAAAAAAATTAAAAATGGTGATATTGTAGTAGGATTAGATGTTTCATTAAAGAGCTTATCAAATTTTTTGAAGAAACAAACAGATACACAAGAAAAAAAGATTATATTATTTAATCAAGATTCTGAAATAATTGCATCTGCAAATTTTGATAAAAAAAGTAAAATTATTCCTATTAAAGAACTCTTAAATATTACTAAAAATGACAGAATTGAAAAACTAAATTTTAATTTGCATCTAGATAAAAAGTTTTATGTTTATTACTCCTCAATTAAATCAGACTTTAAAGATAAAGAGCATCTTTATATAATCACACCCGTTGATACAATTATGAAACCTTTTTTAGAAAAAATCTATTATTCTTTTTTAATTACAATGCTTGTATTAACATTAACTATTCCACTTATAATGTACATAACTAATACTCTTGTTAAACCTATTAAGAAATTAGAAGATGAAAATGAAAAAATCATGAAAAGAGATTATGATGAAGTAAAATTAATTGATACAAAAATACAAGAATATTATGACCTTTCAAAATCTTTATACCAAATGTCCATTTCAATAAAAGATTTTGAACAAAAACAAGATGAATTAATGGATTCTTTTATTCAACTAATTGCTAATGCTATTGATACAAAATCTAAATATACAGGAGGACATTGTGAAAGGGTTCCTCTTCTTACTATTGCATTAACAGAAGCTGCTTCTAAATCTAATGATGGGATATTTAAAGATTTTAATCTAAGAACAAGAGATGAAAAAAGAGAGTTAAGTATTGCTGCATGGCTTCATGACTGTGGAAAAGTCACTACTCCTGAATATGTTGTTGATAAATCTACAAAACTTGAAACCATATACAATAGAATACATGAGATTAGAACTCGTTTTGAAGTTATTCATAGAGACTTAATTATAAAGATGTATGAAAATATTTCAAATGGATTTAGTGAAAAAGAAGAAAAAGAAAAACTACTTCAAGAACATAAAAAACTGCAAGATGAATTTAAAATAATTGCACAAGCAAATATTGGTGGAGAGTTTATGGAAGATAAAGATATAGAAGAAATACATAAAATTTCTAAAAGAAAATGGACAAAATATTTTAATGATACAATCGGTTTATCCTATGACGAACAATCTAGAATTAATGATAAAAATAGAAATTTCCCAAGAGAGGTCAATTTATTAAGTGATAAAAGTGACCATATAATAAAAAGAGACTACTCCGAGGAAAAAGACTTTAATACTTATGGTTTTAAAGTAGACATACCTAATAACCTTTACAATCAAGGTGAAATTTACAACTTGACTATTAGAAAAGGTACTTTGACAAATGAAGAAAGATATAAAATAAATGAACATATGATAATGACTATAAAAATGTTAGAACAATTACCTTTCCCTTCAAATTTGAAAAAAGTTCCTGAATATGCAGGTGCACATCATGAAACACTTATAGGAACAGGATATCCAAGAAAATTAAAAAAAGAGGATATGTCTATTCCTGCTAGAATAATGGCAGTTGCAGACGTTTTTGAAGCATTAACTGCAGCAGATAGACCATATAAAGAAGCAAAAAAAATATCAGAATCTATTGAAATCTTAAGTTTTATGGTAAAAAATAAGCATATTGATGAAGATATATTTAAATTATTTTTAACAAGTGGAGTTTTTATGAACTATGCAAATAAGTATCTTAAAAAAGAACAAATTGATGAAGTTGATATTAATAAATACCTATAGAATAGTAAATACACTTAATTTAATTATTTATCATATTCTTAACTATTTTCATATAAAAATTAAGTTATTATTAATGATAAAACAATAGTAAACAAATTTCTATTAATTTAAAGGATTGGAATGTTTAACCTGGGGAAAACAGAAGAAGAATCAGCACGACTAAAAGCTATGGAAGAAAATTACGCCATTATTTCATTTAAACCAAATGGTACAATAATTAATGCTAATGATAACTTTTTAAATACATTAGGATATACAGCAAGTGAAGTTAGTGGAAACCATCACAAAATGTTTTGTGATAAAGAATACACAAATTCACAAGAGTATAGTGATTTTTGGCAAAATTTAGCGAAGGGTCAATCTCAAATCAATGAGTTTCAAAGAATAAGAAAAGATGGTGTTCGTATTTGGATACAAGCATCATATACTCCTGTAAAAAATAAAAATGGAATAGTTACTCGTGTTGTTAAGTTCGCCCAAGATATTACGGATTCTAAACAAGTTATAGAAACTGTAAAAAAAGCTGTGGAACTAGCTAAGATTGGTAATATGAAACAAAATATTACTGTATCAACTAAAAATGAAGGTATTGAAGAGCTTAAAAATGGAGTAAATGATTTATTTCAAGTTGTATCATCAAAAGTTGATGGGGATTTAAATAAAATATCTACTGCTTTAAAATCTTATCAATCTTTAAATTTCTCACATAGAATTACAGGAGAACTAGGAGAAACAGCTGAAGGTTTAAATAGTCTTGCAAATGTAATTAATGATATATTAGTTGAAAATAAATCAAATGGTCTAACTTTAGGTAATAGTAGTGAAATACTACTTAAAAATGTAGATACTCTAAATCAAAATGCAAATAACTCAGCTGCAGCTTTAGAAGAAACATCTGCAGCTTTAGAAGAAATCACAGGTAATATATCTAATAATACAAATAATATCATCCAAATAGCTAAGTTAGCTTCAAATGTTACAGAATCTGCTTTTAAAGGTGAATCTTTAGCTAATCAGACAACTAAAGCTATGAATGAAATAAATGTTGAAGTTAATGCTATTAATGAAGCTATTAGTATTATTGATCAAATAGCATTTCAAACAAATATCTTAAGTTTAAATGCGGCTGTTGAAGCTGCTACTGCTGGAGAAGCAGGAAAAGGATTTGCAGTAGTTGCAGCAGAGGTACGAAATCTAGCTTCAAGATCAGCAGAAGCAGCTAATGAAATCAAAACATTAGTTCAAAATGCAACAGATAAAGCAAATGGTGGTAAAAATATATCAGAAGAGATGATTAACGGTTATACAACATTAAATGATAATATATCAGAAACAATAGAATTGATTAAAGATGTAGAAATGGCTTCTAAAGAACAGTTAAAAGGGATAGAACAAATAAATGATGCCGTAAACTCTTTAGATCAACAAACACAACAAAATGCAACAATAGCTTCACAAACTCATAATATTGCAGTAGATACAAATAGTGTTGCAAAAGTAATTGTAAGTAATGCTGACGAAAAAGAGTTTATTGGTAAAAATGATGTTAAATCAAAGTAAATGTAAGATATACAATATTATTTAATTAATTATTAAAAAGGTCAAATTTGAATAATCTAGAAAATTTCAATTTAATATCAATGCACTTGCCTTATATAATTGACAATGCAGAAAATGGGATAGTAATAAGTGATCCTAATAAAAAAGGCAATCCATTAATCTATGTAAATAAATCATTCTGTAAACTTTATGGATATACAAAAGATGAAGTTATTGGTACGAACTGTAGTTTTCTTCAAGGAACAGACAAAGATCAAGATGCAATTAAAGATGTTAGGGAAGCAATAAGCAATGAACAATCTATTAGTAGAATTCTAAGAAATTATAAAAAAGATGGTACTTTAGTCTATACAGAATTAAATATCACACCTATAATTGAAAATGGTAAACTTAAATTCTTTTTAGGTATTCAAAAAGATTTAACACTACAAAACGAATTATCCCAAAAAATCAAAAGTTCACAATCCTTATCTAATATTGGGTATTGGGAATTAGATTTAATTAAAAATAACTTATACTGGTCAGATCAGATATTTAACATTTTTGAAATTAATAAAAATAAATTCAAATCTTCTTATCAAGCATTTTTAGAACTCATACATCCTGATGATAAAGAATTAGTAAATAATGCCTATTTAAATTCTTTAAAAACTAAAAAAAAATACTCAATATCTCATCGTTTATTAATGAATGATGGAAGAATAAAATATGTAGAAGAGATATGTGATACACTTTTTGATGAAGATGGTAATGCAATTAAGTCTATAGGAACAATTCAAGATATTACTGAAAAGAAACTAGTTGAATTAGAATTAAAAAAGTCATTATCATTAATTAATTCTTACAAAATAGCTATGGACGAATCTAGTATGGTCTCTAAAGCAGATTTGAAAGGTAATATAACTTATGTAAATGATAACTTTTGTAAAATATCTAAATATACTAAAGACGAAGTTATTGGAAAACCTCATAATATTATAAAACATCCATCTAACCCTAAAAGTATATTTAAAGATTTATGGAAAACATTAAAAGCAAAAAAAATATGGAAAAAGATATTAAAAAATAGTGATAAATATGGTGAAGAATATTGGGTTGACATTACAATATTACCTATTTTAGATCAAAATAAAAATGTAACTGAATATATTGCAATTAGACATGACATTACAGAAACTATCAATCAAAAAATAAAACTTGACAATATTATTAATACAGATTCATTAACAGGTTTATTTAATAGACATAAACTATATTATGATATAAAGAAAAGTATTTCCCCTGCTTTAGCAATTGTAAATATAGATAGATTTACTGAAGTAAATGATTTTTATGGTCACGCCTTAGGAGATCATGTAATAAAAGAATTTTCTTCAAAACTTTTAAACTGCAGAGACTGTACTGAATATCTTTTATATCATTTACAAGGTGATGAATTTGTTATATTCCATAAAAATACAACTCCTAATGATTTTTTAAATGAAATTAATCAAACTATAAAAAGACTTAAAGATGAAAAGATATTTTTAGGGAATGATTTTATAAGTTTAGATTTTACTATTGCTATTTCCTTTGAATCAAAACAAGAACTATTACGAACTGCTGATATGGCACTTAAAATAGCAAAAAAAGAAAATAAAAATGTCTTAGTTTATAATCCAATTATCTCTAAAAGTAAGGAGTATGAGAATAATATTAAATGGTCAAATATTGTAAAAGCATCGTTAGATGAAAATAGAATCACTCCTGTATTTCAAGCAATTGTTAATAATAAAACAATGAAATTTGAAAAATATGAAGCCTTAGTTAGAATTAAAGATGAAGAAAAATTGATTTCTCCTTTTTATTTTTTAAATATCGCAAAGAAAACTAGACACTATAATGAAATTACTAAGATTATGATTATGAAAACTTTTGAATTATTTTATAATAAAAAAGAAGAGTTTTCAATCAATTTAACTATTGAAGATATTTTAAACAAAGATATAAATGAATTTATACTTAAAATGCTTGAAGATTACAAAATAGGAGATAGATTAGTATTTGAAATAGTTGAATCAGAATCAATTAAAAACTTTGAAGAAATATCTAACTTTATAGCTTTTGTGAAAACATTTGGTTGTAAAATTGCAATAGATGATTTTGGAACAGGCTATAGTAATTTTGAATATCTAGTAAAGCTACAAGCAGATTTTATAAAAATTGATGGTTCACTAATTAAAGATATTGATAAAAATAAAGTTAGTGAAGTTGTTTGTAAAAATATAGTAAATTTTGCAAAAGATTTAAATATGAAAACAATCGCAGAATTTGTAGAAAATGAATTAGTTTTTAATAAAGTAAAAGAATTAGGTATAGATTATTCTCAAGGTTTCTATTTTAGTCAGCCAAAAGAAATTATTGAAGCATGATTTATTAAATATGAGACAAGTAAAACTTTATTATGATGGAGATTGTCCATTTTGCAGTAGATATTCTAAATTACAGGAAATAAGAAAATGTATAAATTTACAGCTTCTTGATGCAAGAAAAGATCTAAGTTGGAAAGAATTTAACCAAGAATTAGATCTTGATAATGGAGTAATATTAATAGATTTTAATAGTAATATTTATCAAGGAGTAGAAGCTATTAATTATCTTAATAAAATTTGTAGATTCCAAGGTTTCTTTTTTATTTTACAAAAATGGATTTTTTCTAAAAAACTTTTATCTAATATTGTATATTTTATATTTAAAACATTAAGAAAAATTGCTCTTAAATTTAAATAATACTTAAGTATAATAATTAAGGAATAGTTTTATATACTATAAACAAATAGAATATTAAGAAGTATTTATGGATAAAAAAGTTAAAAATTTAATAAACATTATAAAATATACTCCTTTGTTTATAATTATTCTTTTTAGTTTGTTTGTAATATTTTTAAACTATCAACAAAAAGAAATAGATTTAAAAAATGAAAAACTCTTTACTGAAACTAAATACATTCAAACAGAAAAAGAGAATTTATATTCAAATATAACTACTGTATATAATTACATAAAAAATGAAAAAGCTAAAGCTGAAAAATCATTAAAAAATGATCTATCACTTAAAATAAATAATGTTTATAAAATTGTAACAAATATATATAATAAAAATAAAGACACTCATTCAAAAGAAGAAATAATCAAACAAATAAAAGATACTCTTGAAGTTATTAGATTTGACAATGGTAGAGGATATTTTTCAATACATACAATGGAAGGAATTAATATACTTCAACCTATAAATACTGAGTATGAAGGTACAAATGTATTAAAGAGAAGAGATATTAAAGGCACTTATACTGTACAAAAAGCAATAAAAATTGCAAAAACAAATGAAGAAGGTTTTTTAAGTTGGTATTCACTTAAACCTGATGATAAATCTAAAGAATATAAAAAAATTGGAATTGTTAAAAAGTTTGAACCATATGAATTAATAATAACTACAGGAATATTTATTTATGACTATGAAGAAAATTTGAAAAAAAGAATTTTAAATCATCTTTCAAAATTAGAATTTAAAAATGATGGTTTTGTTGCTATTATTAATTATAAAGGGAATATAGTACTTCATAAATCTAAAAAACTCTTAAATCGTAATTTATTTAATGAAAAAGAATTTTCGCATGTAAAAAAATTTTTCAAAGAATTAATATCAAAAAAAGACAAAGAAGTTGGAGATTTTTTTACTTATAAACCTATTATACATTTAGGAGAAGAAACAAGTGATTTAAAAATGATTTATTCAAAAAGATTTGACGATTGGAATTGGATAATATCTACAAGTTTTAAATTATCAGATGCAAATAAGATTATAGAAAAAAGAAAAATACTTATTGAAAAGAAATTTGAGAATAAAGAAAAAAACCTTTTAATATATGGCTTTTTAATTACTATTATTTTAATGATAATTTCATTTTTTGTAGCAAGACTAATAGAAAAGAAGTTTTTAAATTACAAAGAAAATCTTGAAAACCAGATTTTAGAAAATATTTCTCAAAAAGAAACCCTACAACAAGCACATAAAATAGCTCATATAGCAGGTTGGAAGCTAGATTTAAAAACAAATAAAGCTATTTGGTCAGATGAATTTATTGATATATTTGGACTTAGTCCTGAAAACAAAGAATTGTTCGGTCCTTTGTATTTAGAAAATTTTATGGTAAAAAAAGATATATCTTGTTTCAGAGATTCAATAAAAAATTGTATTACAACAGGAAAAGAACATAACTGTACTTACAGAATTAATAAACCTAATGGTGAAATGATATGGATTAACTGTAGAGGTCAAAGAGATAAAGAAAAAAACTTTATAGTAGGAACAGTACAAGATATAAGTGCCTTAAAAAAACTAGAACTAGAGAAACAACAGCAATCAGAGTTATTATTTCATCAAAGTAAAATGGCAGCAATGGGTGAAATGATAGGTAATATTGCACATCAATGGAGACAGCCATTATCTACTATCACAACAGCATCAACAGGTGCAAAGTTACAAAAAGAGATGAACTGTTTATCTGATAGCCAATTAGACTCTGCGCTAGTGACAATAAATAATTCAGCACAATATCTTTCTCAAACAATAGATGATTTTAGAGGATTTTTTAATCCCAAAAATAGTGTACTAGAAGAATTTAAAATTGAAGATACATTAATAAAAACTTTTAAAATAATTGATGCACAGTTTAATGCAAAAGGTATAAAAATAGTAAAAGATATTGAAAACTATCAATTATTATCAATTGAAAATGACCTTATACAAGTTTTAATAAATATACTAAATAATGCAAAAGATGCACTAATAGAGAATGAAAAAACTAATAGACTAATTTTTATAAATACATATCAAAAAGATGATAGTTTTTATATTGAAATTCTAGATAATGCAGGTGGAATTAAAGATGTTATTATCAATAGAATTTTTGAGCCTTATTTTACTACTAAAGAGAAAAAACAAGGTACAGGTATAGGATTATATATGAGTAATGAGATTATAAAGAAACATTTAAATGGAATTATAGAAGTATCTAATGAAACTTATGATTTTGAAAACAATCAATATACAGGTGCAAAATTTACTATTAAATTGTCTGCTCATTAATTTAATAGTTTAAAATATAGTGTTAAACAAGTGGTAGTTTAATTTTAAATTCCGTTCCTCTATAGGTATTTTTATTGTGAGTAAAAGTTACATTATTAGCTTTAATTGAGCCATTCATAACTTTAGATATTGTTGCACCAGTAGTAATTACAGATAAAGGCTGTCTCCACTGATGAGCAATATTTGTAATCATTTCTCCAAGAAAAGCCATTTTTTCAGATTTTATTAGTTCTTGTTCCATTTTATTTTTTATTTCTTCTTGTGAAGCACTAGAAGAAGTTAAATATATCTTATTACCCTTTTAATAGATGGATAAATAAATGCTAAGTTTGCATATTCATTGTAAAATGATAATTTATTTATATTCTTCCAATCTTCTTCTAATGAAATAGCATCTTTGTCTACCGCTATTTTAAAGAAATTCTCTCCTAAAGTATCATATACAGCGTATGCTCCAATTTTTAATTTATCATCAACTATTACTATTTCTTTTTTCTTATAATCAATATATAAATAATAGTTGTAAATAAAAATACTTATAATATAAAAGATAATTGATAAAAAAAAGTCTAAATTGGTCATAAATATAATTATAAGTAACAGTAAAAATTAAAACAAATACAATAAAACCTATATCCATAATATAAGTTTTTAGAACTTTTATATCTAATATTTAGGGGATAAGATAGGATTAATTGAGTTAAAAAAATTTTACGCTTTGGATCTAAGTCTTGAATAAGTACAAAAGGTATATTAAGCTTTTTATTAATAATAGGTGTTTATGTAAAAAATGATGCATAAACAATAAGCCATCTTACTCATGCATTACTACCAATTATTAAAAATCTTTATCTAAATTTAGTATATATTTATTATGTATATTTTACTTAAATATACAAAAAAACGAACTTATAAATAATTTCATTAATAATTTTAAGAGTTAAAATACTGTATAATATGTATTAGATTTTTTTTAAATTAAAAAAGGCTTTATTTGATTAAATTTGTTAAAATATTTTTTATTACTTGTTTTATTTTTATACTACATACTAATTCTTATGCTAAAGAGGAAATAAAAAGAAAAATTTTAGTCTTATACAATTCAAATAATGTATCTGTAGATACTGATGTTCATAAAAAACTTGAATCTATTCTAAATTATTATGGCTATTTTTGTGAATATATTGAAGATGATTTAAAAAATGCACCTGAAGATATATCTAAGTATGCAGGTATGATTTATTGGTCTTTAGGAATAAATCATCAAAATCCTATAAAACTTGCTAATTATATATCAAAATTTAAAAATAAAAAAAACATAATATTAGGTGATTTAAAACATTTAGATGACAATGGAAATAATTATTTAAAAGAAGTTAATAAGATTTTCTCTGATAATTTTGGTTTTAGCCAAGGAAATACTTGGATAAAATATAACCCTTCAATCAAACAAGTTTATGATAAAAAACTATTTGGTTTTGAAAAAAAAGTAAGTTTTTTAACAAACAAGAGCTTCTCAAAAATAACAATCAATAATAACTCTACTTTTAAGACTGTTTTTAAAGAATTATACAATGATAACGTTTCTAATACAGTTTTTTTTGCACCATGGGGAATGTATGGTAAAATTGATAAAGTTTTCTATTATGGAAAGAAAATAAATCAAAATAAATGGATAATTGATCCATTTAAAATGATTGAAAAAGTATTTAATACTTCATATCCAATACCTGATACAACAACTAAAAAAGCTAAAAGAATTGCTTATATACATATAGATGGAGATGGAATATTATCTAGATCATTTAATCAGAAATATACAATTGAAAATGGCTATAACTTTATAAAAAAAGAAAAATTAAAAACAGGGGTCTCTTATATTGTAATTGAATTAGATAAAAATGGACCTATATTTAAAAATCCTTTATTCAAAATGAATAAAAACTTTAAACCAGAATTTTTTAATAATTTCGCAAAAAAAACCTTTGCATTGCCTTTTGTTGAACCAGCCTCACATACTTATACTCATCCTTTTAATTGGAGAGAAGGAGTTGTTGCTTATTCTATTAATAAGAATGCAAAAGTTGTTGCTTATGGAAGCCCAGGAATCCGATCATTTCAGGAAAAAGACAAACAAATAAATCTAAAGTATGAGATTAGAGATTCTTTAGATTATTTAAGAAAATTAATGCCTTCTAATAAATTACATCAGGATATAATTTATTGGAGTGGAGATTGTTTTCCTTCTATACGTGATTTAAAATATATTGATGATAATAATATACTAGCTTTTAACTCTGGTGATTCTAGATTTGATTTAGAGTTTAATAGTTATTCGTATGTAACTTCATTAAGTAGATTTGAAAAAGGTGTTACTCAAATATATTCATCTAATAGTAATGAAAATACTTATACAGAAGAGTGGAAAGAAAATTTTTGGAGATTTAAAAATGTAATAAGAACCTTTGAAAATACAGGTTATCCAAAGAGAATTAAACCTATTAATGTATATTATCATTTTTATTCCTTTGAAAAAGAAGCTTCTTTTAATGCATTAAAGAAAATATATAAATACCTTAAAGAAAACGATTTAGAATATATATATCCTTCTGAATTTATTAAAATTGCAAAAAATTTTCATGATATTAAAATTGAAAAAGAGAATTCGACATACTTTATATCTAATATAAAAGAATTAAGAGAATTAAGATTTAATGGAAAAGTTAATATTAAAAAATCAAATGATATTACAAAAGTTTATTATGATAAAAAACTTGATGTAACATATTTAAGAATTAAAGATTCAATAACCAATGCAAAATTTGAAACATATTAAGATATGCTAAAAAAAAGTATTTATATATTAATTTTTGTGATTGTTTCAATAACTATAGCTATAGTTATTAAGCCTTCTGATGATGAACTTCTTTATGTTTATGAAAAAGCTGAAAAGAGAGAAAAACTAAAAGACAAATATGAATTCTTAAGAAAAAATAATCCAAAAAATATAGAACTTCAAGAAAAACAATTAAAAAATCTTGAAATTTTAGATGATGAAAAATATATTGAACATTTAATTGATTTCTATGAAAAAACTAAGAATAAAAAAGATTTAACTAGAATACTTAATTATTACAAAATAAAAAAAGACTACATTAAGTTAATGAATTGGTATGAAAAAGCATATAAGGAATTTAATGATAACAATAGTTTAAATGAGATTATAAAACTTGCAAGTTTTATAAAAAATAAAGAGAAACAAATAATCTATATAAAAGAAGCATATTCAAAAAATAAAAACAAAACTTTATTATTTAATTTATATAATCTTAATGAAAAGAAATTTTCTTTAAAAAAGTTACGGCAATTAGCATTAGAAAATAAGCTTACAAAAGAAGAATATACAAAAACACTTCAACTATCAATTTATTCAAATGATTTAAAAGAAGCATTTACACTCTTTAAACGTAAGAATTTAGATTATATAAAAGGTGTTGAAAACTTCGAATTATTTGAATATTTCTTAAAAAATACTGATAAAAAAGATGAATTAAAAAAGCTTTATAGACATATGAATAAAAGTACAAATGAAGAAAAATACTTTAATGCTTTAATTAATATGTACTCAAATGAAATAAATATAAATAAATCAATTGAGGCTTATAAAGAAAAATATAAAGAAACTAAATCTCTTGACTATCTAGAAAATATAATATATTTAAACTATATAAATGAGAATCAAAAGGAATATTTATATTATTTGTCAATAAAAGCTTTAAACACAAAAGATATTAAGGTTTTAAAATATGTAATAACAGAATATTTCGATTTAGATGATATTAGCTCCGTTAAAATACTTTTAGAAAAAATAGAAAAACTAACACCTGCTTACGATGAATTTAAAGAACTTTATCTACTTACTCTTGTTTACTTGGAAGAAAAAGATAAAGCAGAGGCAAAATTTTTAGAATATAAACCTAAAAATCCTTCTACTGATATTATTTATTCAATATTTGAAAAGAAGATTAATGAAAAATCAATGCCATATTTTATGACTATTTTAAAAGATTCTACTGATGAGGAAACTAAATCTAAACTTTTTAGATATAGATACAAGACATTAAGACTTTTTACACCTGAAACATATAAAGTTTTTGGCCAGGCAAATACATATAAAAAACTTTCAAGATATATGTTTAATTTTTCTAAAGAAGATAAAAATAAAAATTATAAGAAATTTGCGAATAATTCAACAGACCCTATGTTTTTAGCTGATATTGGCTTTTATTTTCTTTCAATAAATGATTATGATACTTCTAATATGATATTGACAAAAGCTTACAATATAAATCCAAGGAATCTTTTTGTATTAGATTACTTATCACAATTAAAAACTAGTACAAATGATTATGATGAGTCTTTAAAATTAATGAAATCATATTTAACTATAAAAGCAAATCCTATAATAAATTTTAGAATTGCAGAAGTTTTATATGCAACAAATAAAAAGACAATTGCCCTAAAACACTACAAAATAGCATTAAATAAAATAAAAAATAGCAGTGTCGAAAATAAGTCAATGCTTTTAAAATCTAAAGCAAGATTAATTACAAACTTTAATGAATTAAAAATAGCTTATGAAAACTTAATAATTGAATCAAACTATAGTGAATATATTATTCTTGAATATTTAAACTTAAGTTTGGAAAATAAACAATATGCAGAAGTTTTATCTTTACTAGAAAAATATAAAAATAAAATAAAAATAAAAAAAGACTTTAAAAATCTTGAAGTAAACAGTTTAATTAATTTAAATAAATATCAAGAAGCTAAAATAGCCATTGAATCTTTTATAAAAACAAATAGTTCAGAAGTAGATATTTCTATGTTAGAGCAATTAGGATTTGTTAATTTATATTTAAAGGATAGAAAAGCTACTATAATTGCGTTTGATAAAAGTATAGAAAAAGGCTCTACAAATCAAGAGTTAATTACTTTAAATAATGAATTAAAAAAGAACTATCGAAATAATATAAGTATCAAAGCAGGATTAAGAAGCGAAATAAAAGAGACACAAATTAAAGCTACTTATTCTGATAATCTTTATAAAGTATCAATATTAAATGATACTTATGATGAGTATAGTTCAGCAAAAATTTTTTACGAAGATATTGAAGATAAATATAGTTTTGGTTTAGGGCAAGATTATATAAAGATTGGATTTGATAATATTTCTAATTCAAATATAAATTTACTTTTTCAACAAAATGTAGATATAAATGTAAAGCAAACAATTAAAGATGAATTAAAATATGAAAATTATCAGATATCTTATGGAAATGACATTAATAAAAAATATTTTTATACTTTAAAATTTGATTATTTTAAATATAATAAATTCAATAGAAAAAGATTCGACACTTCAATATATAATCAGTTTAGCAAAAACTATTTTGCTACATTATCTTATATATATGAAGAAGTTAAAGGGGAAAATACTATTGATTATACACAATATGGTTATAGTAAAATTAATTCACCTTCTATATCTTTTGGAAGAAATTATAATATAAACAATAAATTATCATATTTAAGTTCTTTAGGAATTGAAATTAAAGATTACAATATAAATGCACTTTCAAATTTTAATTTAACATACAAAAACAGAGATTTGAATATTGACTGGGAAAACAATTTTTTCAGAGATGATTTTATAAATAAATACAATTTTTCAAGTTTACTTTACATTAGATACTTTTATAACTAGGATTTTTACATGAACATTTTTTATATATTTACAATATTATTTATTTTGCTATCAGTTCAAAGAAATATAAATAATCTCAAGTATATCATATATTATAATATTTTATTAGTACTTTACACTTACTTTTACTTCTTTTATAATCATTCTTTTAAAATAGAAAGAGGCAGTTTATATGAAACATTTCTATACGATTTTGGTCCTTTTTTTATAACTATTGTTATATCACTATATATTAAATTTGAGATGCAAAGAAATAAAAAAACAATAAATGAATTAGATGAAAAAATGGATTTTTTAAATACTAAAATTAAAACAGCAATAGTAACAAATAACAAGATAAAAAAAGAGAGAAGAGATATAGAAAAAAGATTGATTTCTGGAGAAAAAGAATCTATTAAAATTAGAGAAATTTTTGAAGAAACATCTGACTTCAATTTAGAAAAAAATGAAGAAAATTTATTGAATTATTTCCAAAGATTACTACCAAACGCAAAAATGAGACTTTACAAAAATGAATCTAATATCATAAAATACAAATTAAATAACTATGAAGAAATGATTATTTCAGAAAAAATTGATGATAACCTCTTAGAGATAATTAAAAATAACCCAAATAATATAATTACTCAAGTAGAATATCCACAAATAAAAGAGAAGTTAATAATTAAAGTTCATGCCGAGAGGGAACTTTTTGCCATCATTATTGTTGATTATTTAGATTTCAAATACCTTAACAGAGTTACAATTCAAAGTTTACATTACTTTACTAAACTTCTTTCCTTACAAATACAAAACACAATAATTTATCAAAGACAAAAAGAGTTATCTTATTCTTATAACTCAAAGAATATCTATAACTTATATTTTTTAAAAAAAATGATTAATTTAAGAGTTAATCTATCCAAAAGAGAAGGTATTACTTCTTATTTAATTCTTATTAAAAGTGAAGAATTTATTGTTAAAGAGGAAGAAGAAGAAATTAAACTTTTTGATGACATAGAAAATCTATATACTAAATACTTTAGAGAAGAAGATTTTGTTTTTTATAATCAACACTTGAATTGTTTTATATTTTTACTAATAACTGACTCTTCTAAAGTGGATAAGGTATTAGATAAAATTAGAACAAAGCTTGATACATATAGCTTTTCTTTAGAAGAAATTGCAATTACAAAAACAAGTAAAAAAACAGATATTTTAGAGCAAGTTGGTATTACAGTAAATAATGAAGGTAAAGTCGGCATTATTAATGGTTAAATGGTTAATACTTCTAAGTTTTTTTCTTCTATTTTTTGGATATATGGGATTTATTTCAATAATATTAATTATAGTTTTTTATTTTATTTTATTTAGTTTAAAAAAAGAAAAGAAAACTGAAATAAAAGAAAATAGTAATGAAAAAAATATTATATTATTAGATGAAATTATTAAAAATGAAGCAATAAAAAAGTTTAACCTTAATAATATTGATACATATAAAGAAATATTATATTCTGGAAGTCAAGATGAAAAAATTGAATTAATTGGAATGGTTGTATTTAATCCATCTAAAGAATACGTTGAGTTAATTAGACATTTATTAAAAGATGAAGATGAAACTATTAGAATTTTAGCGAGTAATTCTTTACAAAAAATGGAAAATTATTTTGAAAATATAATAGATAATATAAATAAAGAACTAATATATGAAGTTAATAAAGATAAAATAAAAGAACTTTACTTAAAATTAATTGACACCTATGATCGATTCATCGAGTCATCATTATTAGAATCTTTTCAAGTTTTAGAATATAAAGCAAAAATTTTTCAAGTTTTCAATCAAATGCATGAAGAATATCTTAATGAAAAGAATTTTAAAAAATCATTTTATTATATGTCTGTTAAATATAATAAATTTGATTCAATAATAGAGGACTTAAAAGAAAGAATTGAAAATGAGAATTCTATAAATGATAAATTTTTACTAGTAGAAATCTATTATAAACAAAATAAAATAGATTTAATAAAAGAAATTTTAAAAAATATAAAAAGAAAAGATATAGAAGATATAGATTTAAAAAATAGTTATGATTATTGGAGTAATTATGTTTTTTAAAAAAGCTACAAATAATATATCAGATATTTGTTTAATAATTGAAGGAAGTTATCCTTATGTAAAAGGGGGAGTAGCTTCTTGGGTTCATCAAATTACTACAAATTATCCAAATATTAATTTTGAACTTGTAGTTATAGTTGCCTCAGACAAAGAAATATATAATTTAAAATACGAATTACCAAGTAATATAAAAAAAATTCATCATGTATATATAAAAAGAAGTATTAGAACACCTGTTTTTTCTATAAGAAAAATGAAAAAAATTGAATTAATAAAAAAGTTTTTTGCTAACTATTTTAATTTTGATTCCTTTGAAGAAGTAGTTAAATATTTATTATCACTATCTACAAAACAGAAAGAAAGACTTTTAAAAGAAGCTCTTTATTCTCAGGAAGTTTTTGATTATATGAATGAATTATATGAAAATAGTAAATTTAGAGAAAAATCATATATAGATTTTTTTTGGTCAATTAAAGCTATTTATAACACTTTTTTAAATATTTTATTATCTTATATTCCTAAAGCAAAAGTCTATCATACAATTTCAACAGGTTATGCTGGATTATTTGCATCAATTTGTAAAATAAAATATCCAATGTCAAGACTTCTGTTAACTGAACATGGAATATATACACGTGAAAGAAAAATGGATATTACTATATCAGATTGGGTAGATAGAGATCACCAGGCTTATAATCCTAAAGAAAGTATTTCTTTATATAAAAACATATGGGCAGAAGCTTTCAAAAGAGTATCTTTAATTACATATCATTATTCTAATGAAATTATATCGTTAAATGAAAAGAATAATTTAATTCAAATTAGTGAAGGTGCAAGTAAAGAAAAAGTCTATTTTGTTAGAAATGGTGTAAATTTAGAAAATTTTTCTTTTAAAGAAAGAAAAATGATAAATTCTGATAATCCAATAATTGGTTTTTTAGGAAGGATTGTAAAAATAAAAGATGTTAAAACATTTATCAAATCAGCAAACTATGTCCTTCAAAAATATCCAAATGCAAAGTTTTTAATTGCAGGACCTACACAAGAAGATGAAGAATATTATAAAATTTGTGAAAAACTAATATTTTCTTTAAAACTAGAAAATAATATTAACTTTTTAGGTTCAGTTAATCCTAAAGAATTTCTCGATCAAATTGATATAATGGTTCTTACTTCTCTTTCAGAAGGTCAACCATTAGTTATTGCAGAAGCAAATGCATCAGGTGTTCCTTGTGTTGCAACTGACGTAGGCGGTTGTAAAGAGATGATTGAAGGTGCAGGAGAAGATAAAGAAGGTATTTCAGGTATTATAACTGCATCTGTTAATCCTAAGGAAACTGCAGATGCAATTTTTAAATTTATACAAAATCCAATTTTTTATAATCAATGTTCTATAAATGGAAGAAATAGAGTAATTAAATTTTATAATGAAATTAATTTTTTAGCAAAATATAAAGAAATATATCAAAAAAATATTGATTTAAGTGGAGTGAAATAATGAGAGGTAGAGGTTTTGAACTACAAAAAGTATTAGATGAAAATGAAAACTATTTTCCAAAACTTTCATTAGCTTTAAAAAGAATGGTAATTACTTCAGGACCTTGGATTATATCAATTTGTACTTTATTAATAATTAAAGTTTTTCTAACTCATATTATAACAAAAGAACTTTTTACAACTTTTATATCTATCATAATATATGCATTCATTTTTTCAATAATTATAACTTCACCTTTTATTAATATCATCACTAGATATATATCTGATAAAATATATTTGAATGAAAGGGATAAAATACTTCCTACTTTTTTTAGTTCATTAATTTTAATTGCGTTAATTTCATTTATATCAGCAGTATTATTTATACAATATAATACAAACTTACAAGAGTTTAAAATTGATGTAGCTTATTTATTTACAGCACTTTCCATACTATGGTTAATTATGGCTTTTGTTAGTACATTAAAAGATTATGATTTTGTTACATATTCATTTCTTATAGGTATGATAATTTCATTTATATTACTTTATTTTGTTTGGAATATTGGCCTATCTCAACTATTGCAATCATTAACTATGGGAATACTCTTTACAATTTCCTTATTAATTGCAAGAATAATGATACAGTTTACTAGTGATAAACTTTTTGACTTTTCATTTCTATTTGTAAAAAAATATTATTTACTATTTTTTAGTAATTTATTCCTATATCTTGGCTTATGGATTGATAAATTTTTATATTGGATATCAGATAAAGGTGAAGAAGTTATAAAAGGTTTTTATTTCTTTGCTGATTATGACTTTATTGTGTTCTTAGCATATTTAACACTTATTCCAACTACTGCTTATATAACAGTATATATTGAAACTGTTTTTCATGAAAATCAAAAAAAATATTCAAAATCTATTGAGAATAAAGAGAGGTTATCTAATATAAAAATTTTTGAAGAACGTCTAAAAAAATCTTTTTTTATTGGCTTAATAAAAACTGCTGTTTTTCAATTTTCTCTAGCTATTTTATTTGTTCTAATAGTCCAATTTATATTAGATAGTAATAATATTAATGTATCAACTATTCCACTTCTAAGAATTACTATTTTTGCGGTTTCAATACAGATGTTAATAAATGTTCTAGTTATATTTTTATATTATTTTGATTTTCAAAAAGAAGTTTTATTTATTGCTATTTTTTTCCTTTTAAGTAACTTTATCATTACAGTATTTATGGTAAACTTACCATATGAATATGTAGGATATTCATATTTTATTTCAACATTATTGACTTTTGTATTATCGTTATTTATTGTTTTATATAAAATTGAAAAAATAAATTTCTATACTTTTATTAATAATGAGGTTTAATCATGTACAAAATTTTGATTCTATGTTTTTTATTTGTAAATATATTTGCAAGTGATAAAAAAATTTTAATTCCACTTTATAGTTACCCTAGTTTATGGATAGAGAAAGAAAATATTTTTAAAAAGATTAAAAATGAGAAAATCGATACTTATGTAATTATAAATCCTAGTAATGGTCCTGGAGAAAAACTATCTGAAGATTATATAGAGGGCATTAGATTTTTAAAAGCACATAATGTAAAGGTTTTAGCTTATGTATATACTTTATATGGGAAAAGAGATCCGTATAAAGTTAAAGAGGATATTTATATATGGTCAAAATTCTATGAGGAATATGGAGTAAGTGGAATCTTTTTTGATGAAACGGCATCAGACTTAAATACTCTTTCTTATTATAAAGATTTAGCTAATTATGCAAGAAGTTTAGATTTTAATTTTGTAGTTTTAAACCCTGGATATACTGTTGATAAAAGTTATATTGACTCAAAAATAGCCAATATTATAGTTACATATGAGAACTCTATGCAAGCTTGGAATAAATCATTTCCAAAGAATATCAATAAAGAAATAGAAGAAACAAAATTAGCTTTACTATTACATACTTTAAAAAATAATGATTTTAAAAAAGTACTAAATGATCCAAAAACTAAAAACTTTACTTATTTATATATAACAGAAGATGAATTATCAAATCCTTGGGACGATATATCATCTAAATTATTTGAAGAATTATAAAACTATGAAATAGTTTTATTTCTACCTTCATCTTTGGCTAGATAAAGATTATCATCAGCTCTTTTTACTAATAAAGGAAGAGTATCATTTTCTAATATTTCAGAAACTCCAATACTAATCGTTTTCTTTTGAATATGAGAAAAAGTAAACTCTTCTACTTTCTTTCTTATTTTTTCTGCATAAACAACTGCCCCATCTTTATCTGTATTAGTACAAATTATTAAAAACTCTTCTCCTCCCCATCTTCCAACAATGTCGATTTTTCTTGAGTTTTCTTTAAATATTTTAGATAATTCTATTAGTATAGTATCACCAACTTGATGCCCAAAGTTATCATTAACTTCTTTAAACTTATCAACATCAATTAATAAAATTGAAAATGGAATTTTAACTCTTTTAAACCTATCAAATTCATTTTCAAGACATTCATCCATTTTATGTCTATTTACTAATTGTGTTAATTTATCAGTTTGAGATAAAACTTCAATCGTTTTTTTATCTGTTATATCTTCACTAATTGAAGTAAAACTTATTATCTTATGATTATCATCAAAATTTGGAAGAATTGTAGTTTTTAACCAATAATAAGTATTGTCTTTTGTTTTCTCTTTTAATTCACCTTCCCAAATATTTCCGTTTATTATTTGCTCTAATATTTCTTTATATAAAGTAGGACTTGTTTTGTCACTATTAAAAATTGATATACTTGATCCTAGCAATTCTTCTTTACTATATCTACTTACATTACATAAAGCATCACTTACATCTAGTATTTTTCTATCTAAGCCAACAGTCATTGTAATTATATGAGAGTTAATAATATTCATAAATCTTAAATTTTCTTTATATAATCTATTAAAATTTATATAAATTTTTGACATTGGAATTGAAAGAATTAAACCTAAAAGTATTGAAATAAACAGTATTGAAATACCTAAAATTACTATATATTTTAAATTACTGTTTTTTATATCATCTAAATATTTGTTTTGTACTTCTAAAATTAATTTTAATTCTTCTTTATTATTAAAATAGTTTTCTAAAGAGAAAATATATCTATCTTCTCCAATATTTTTTTCTTCAAGATAATTTAAAGGTAAATTAAATTCAGTAAAAACTGTATTTCCATTATTTAAATACTTATTCCAAGCCTTTCTATTTTTAGGATGGATAATAAAATTTCCTAATTTATCTATCATATAAACATCAAAATTATTACTATTTTTAATATGTGTTAATAACTTGTCCATATCAACATTAGCAATAATTATTCCATAAAAAATATCTTGATGAAATATATTAATTGATATTCTAATTGTTGGTCTTAATGGTCTTTCTATTTTTTTATTTTCAATATTTAAATCTAATTGAGAATGAAAATAATTTCCATTTTTAGTACTTATTGTTTCTTTAAAATAATATCTATCTGATTTATTTTGTAAGCTATCAGCATCAACTTCATAGATTGTTTGAGAGTTTCTTTCTTTTTGAATTTTAATTTTTTCAAAACCTTTAGTATCAATAAATCTCAATTGAAAGATATTCTTGTGACTTAATATTAAACTTTTAAATAAATCTGAAACCCTCTTCTTATTATCAGAAGAGTTTTCAATTAAGTAATTAATAAAAATATCATTTATTAAAATTGAGTTAATTGTATTTTCTATATTACCAAGATAGTTTTTTGTTGAGGATTTGACTTCATTTAAATCAAATTGAATATTTTTCTTAATTTCTTCATTAAGTTCTGAATATTTAATATTATAATTTATAACAGATGTAACAAAAGTGATTAAAATAGCAAAGAAAATAATTAATGTTATATTTTTAAAAAATAATTTTTTAATTTCATAAAACTTAAACATATATTTCCTCTTTTATTAAAACTTATCTCATAGTACGATAAAACTCTTCCGCTTTCTGAATTTCATCTCTTGAAGGTTTTCGTCTACAAGAGATATAACAATCGTTTCCATTTTCATCTTTATATGGATAAACTGTAGCAAAAACCCAATAAAAGCCACCTTGTTTTGTTGCATTTTTAACGTACCCTTGCCAGACGTTTCCCGATTTTACAGTACTCCATAAATCTTCAAAGGCAGCTTTAGGCATATCTTTATGTCTAACTAAATTATGAGGTTGAGAAACCAACTCATCTAAAGTATAACCAGCAACATTACAAAACTCTTTATTCGCAAATTTTATAATACCTTTAGAGTCTGTTTCACTAACTAAAAATGCATTGTCTTTTAATACTGTTTCACTCATAATTTAATCCTAGTTTTTACAATTTATTTCTCTAATTTTATTTAATAAATCAAATACTATTTCTATATTTTTCTCAATATTTTCTGTTACTGCAAAGATTTGTTGATTATCATAATCTTGTGCATATAAATCAACAGTATCTTGAACCATGCTATGAACTCTTCTATGTGCAACTAGTAAGTCTTGCCATTCATTGCTTTTAGCAAATTCACTATCTTTATTTGCATCTATCCATTTTCCAAGATTACATTCATAGTCATTTTTAACTGTAAATTTATGATTAGATTTACACTCTGAAAAGTTTGTATTTTTAAATACAATATGGTCTGATTTTAATTTATTTACATCAAAAATCATATCTGTATCACAAATTCTTAATTTTGCACTTTTATCAATTGATGTTTTATTTACAGCACTTTGTAATTGCACAGCTAAAGATGTAGTTACTTCTGCCATATTACTAATATTTGAAGCTAATGATGCATTTTGTTGTGTTGCTTGGTCTAGTGAGTTAACAGTATCATTAATTTGTGCCATTGCTAGTTGTTGTTCTCTTGATGCAGTTGCTACATCTTCAATTAAATCTATTGTTACAGCAATATTTTCATTTAATTCGTTATATCCACCAATCATTTTAGTTGTAATTGTCTTACCATCTTTTGCTTTTGTAGTAGCACTTTCTACTAAATCTTTAATCTCTTTAGCAGCTTCTGCTGATCTACTTGCAAGATTTCGAACTTCCGCAGCAACAACAGCAAAACCTTTTCCAGCTTCACCTGCAGTTGCAGCTTCAACTGCTGCGTTTAATGAAAGAATATTTGTTTGGAATGCAATTTGATCAATAACAGAAATTGACTCATGAATTGCATTTACTTCTACACTTAATTGTTCCATAGACTCAGAAGTTTCGTAAGCTAGAGTTCTTCCTGTTTCATTTGACTTAGTTACATTTTGAGCATATAAAGCCATTTTTGCAGCACTTTCACTACTTTTGTCAATAGTTGCAGATATCTCTTCTATTGCTGCAGCTGTTTCTTCTAAAGAAGCTGCTTGTGCGTTTGAAGAATCACTTAATCTTTTTGAAGCATCTGATAATTCACTTGCACTATTTGTAAGTTCAACATTTGATTGATCAATTAAACACATTACTTCATTAATTGTAGATTGAGTAACTTTTGTACCACTAAATAATGATGCAATTAAACCTGTAAGACCATCAATTTTTGGAATTGGGTGATCATATTTTGCATTTGCAAGAGCTACTAAAACATCTGATAACTGTGTTAAGTTTGTTTGCATTCTTGTAATCATATTATTAATCTCACTAACAAGTGAATTAACTTCTTCTGAATGTCCAGTATTTTTGATTCTATCGTTTAATAATCCAGCATTAACTTTTCCAATAATCATTCTAGATTCTTCAATAACTATTTTATCTTCTTCTTGCCCACGTGCAATAGAATCTAAGTATTCATTAAAGCTTTGAACAACATCTCCAATTTCATCTTTTGATTTTATTTCTATTCTATTTGAATCTAATGTACTATTATTTTTAATATCATCAATTGAGTCTTTTAAGCTTAAGATAGGTGCGATGATATTTTTTTTCATATTTACTAAAGAAATTATCATTGTTACAAGTAAAGATACAACCAATAAAATTAATGATGTCCAAATAATTGTATAAGCATTATTTGTTGCAATATCAACTTTTTTCATACTTCTAGAAGTTAATGCAATTCCTAATCTTTTACCATTAAAGTCTTTTATATCAATATACGAATAGAAATAATTATCATTGATTAAATATTTATTATTAATTAATTTATCAAAATCAACATTTCTTAAATCACTTAAAACATCTTGATTTATAAATTTTTGAGAAATAACATAATTACCAAGTTTATACTTTTCATCAGCTTTTGCAACTGCCACGGAACTATCCATTAATAAGAAGAAAGCATCTCCTATTTTATCAAATGATTTTGCAACAGAATTAACACCTTGCATAAATTCTAATGATCCTAAGTGCTTATTATCATGACTAATAATAGGAACTACAGATCTTATACTAAGCCCTGCATTTCCAACTTCAAATGTATTTACAGAACTTATAGTTTTATTTACTTTTACAATACTTGCTCTAAAAGAACTTAAATCATCACCGAATTTTTGATCTTTCCATGATCGTAAGAATGATTTATTATCTTTTGTATGAATATGTACTTTTATATTACTAAAGGGTGTATTTTTTTTCATATTAACGGATAAAGATTCTAAAGCTTTAATTGCTAAACTTCTGTCATTTAAAGATAAAGAATCTTGAATTAAACCATCATTTGCTATAGATATTGCATTTGATATACCAACATCTAATTTAGAACCAAGTTTTTGCTCAACCAAGTAATTTAACTCAACATTTAAGTTTGAATAAACTTCATTTTTTAAATCATTTTTATACTTATTTAAAATAAAATAACCGATAATCAACATTACAACAGTTACAATTATCGTAACTAATGCAAATTTTTTTGCAAGACTCATACTCTTCATACTTGTGACCTTTTACCTATATTTAATATATTATACATTATTGTTTATTAAAAAGAATTATAATATTTTTCAATAATCAAATAAAAATAACTATTATTAAATTTTAATAAAAATTATAATATTTTTTATCCCATAGGGTAAAGAATCTCATTTTGAATTGCTTCAATTTTTTTCATTAACTCATCATCAATTTTAAAATTAAATGCTTTTAAAGACTCATCTACTTGACTTAATTCTCTAGCTCCAATAATTGTAGAAGCTACAAAATCAAAATGCTTAGAATATGCAACAGCTAAAGTAACAGATGAAATACCATACTCTTTAGCTAATAGTACATATTTATTTGTAACTTCTATTGTCTTATCATTTACAAATCTAGTAGCTTGTGCTTGAACTCTTGGATTTGGATTATTTATATAAGCTGCAAATCTTGAATCTTCAGGATAGAAGTTGTTGTTATATTTTCCTGACAATACTCCACCTGCAATTGGTGAGTAAGGAAGTAGCGATATATTTTCTTTTCTACATACAGTTGCTAACTCATCTAAAAATCTAGGATTTAATAATGAAAAGTTATTTTGAATTGATTGAAATCTTGTTAAGTTTTTATTTTTTGAAGTTTCATTTGCTTTTGTAAGCCCATAAGCAGAATCATTTGAAGATCCAATATATCTTACTTTACCCTCTTTTACTAAATCATCAAAAGCTCTTAAACTTTCTTCAATAGGTACAATTGGGTCTGGCCAATGCATTTGATAAAGGTCGATATAATCAGTATCTAATCTTTTTAGACTTCCTTCAATTGCTTTTTTAATATGAAAAGAATCAATTGCTGTAAGTCCATGTCTTTGAGGTGGAACAAACCAACCAGCAGCTGCACCAGATACTTTTGAAGCTAAGATAATGGAATCTCTTTCTTTTGTTTTTAGCCATTCTCCTACAATCTCTTCAGTATCACCAGCTGTTGATTTCTTTGGTGGTACGGGATATAACTCTGCTGTATCATAAAAATTTATTCCATTATCATATGCTTTATCTAAAATCTTAAAAGCTTCTTTTTTTGATGTACTAGAACCAAAAGTCATCGTACCCATACAAATAGAAGAAACTCTAAGCCCACTATTTCCTATATATCTAAAATCCATAATATATCCTTAATAATATTTAATATGAGATTATATCCATTATATAAACATAGATAGATTAAACATTATTCCATGATACATATTTCTTTTTTAGCCATATGAGAAAGAGTTTCTCTAGCTACTAAAAATACAATTAATGTAGTTATTATCATAAAAATATAAGATAATAATCCATAAAACCAAAGAGATGTTAATTGATACATTAAAATTGTAGCAAGTGATATTGAAGCCATTGGGAAGGTAAATGCCCACCATGATATAAAGAATTTTATATTTATATAATTTTTGTACATGATAAATACGAGTATTGTGAAAAACAATCCTAAACTATATAAAACATGTGCAAAAAAATCAAGCTTTTCTATTAAAGTTATATATGAAAGAAACCCTATTGCAGGTGGTGCTATTAATATAAATAGTGTTGGCATAAATTTTGGAGCAAACTGTTTATGAAAAATTATTCTATTTAAGATAATTGAAAAAAGAATAATCCAAAAGAAAATACCTATTGAAAAATAAAAATATAAAATACTATCATCAACAAAACCTTTTCCAGCAATTGGAACGATTAAGTTACCAACAATTGGAATAAACCATGCAGGATTTGAGTGTTGCATTTCAAGATTATTATTTATCCAAAACTTAATAGTATAAAAAGTAAAAAATATATGTAAACCTGCACCTATGATAAAAAATATTTGAGATAAATCATCTAAAGTATGCTTATAAAAAATTGATAATAATAATGTTGAAATTGAAATAGCTGCAAAAAAATTAACTCTAATTGGATGAACTATCTCTTTTTTTACTTCTTCTTTATGTTTTAATATTTTTGAAAGGTACGTATATAAAATTATAAGAAATACAATTGTTGAAGCTAATCCAAATAAAATTGCTATAATTGAAGGGAAATACAAAACTTCACTTAACTTTTTAAATACTATTGATAAACCTGATAACCCCATAACTATTGCAAACATCATTACAGGGAAAAACTGTAATCTATTTGAAGGTATTGATTTAATACTCTCTTTATTTTCCATTTATTACATCCTCTTTATAATTAATTTATTATAATTAGAAAAAAGGTCAAATATGGCAAAAAAGAAACCAGCTTTAGTAGATTTAAAAAAAATGAACTTATTTTTTGAAGAAAAAGGTCAGATAATAAAACTAATAAACTTTAAGACTCAAACACTTTCAATCGATACTGAAATCTATGAAAGTGAAACTTTTATTGCTAAAAGAAGTATGGTTTACGCACATTTACCAAAAAAACTAAAAGTACAGTTAAACAAATTTTTCTAATTATGAGTATAATTATAGCTTATTATTATTAAAATTAGTTTTAAGATATATAAGTTTTTATTATAATATTTAGAGATCGAAATAAACTTTAATTTTATTAAAATTATTTCTAAACATAGTATGTAGATATGTTCCAAAAATATTATCATCTTTAAAAGCAGCATAGACTTCACGTTCATTTTTCTTTTTATATAAAGTATACTCCCCTTTAATATCATTTAAAATCTTTGTATAGTGAAAAGCATGTCCACTTATTCCTAAGTCATTATCATAGTAACCTAGTCTATTTGGTCTATTTGTTAGCTCAAAATCTAAAGGTAAAAGTCCTAACATCTGTTTATCATCAACTTTTTGGCCAAGCAAAATAAGTCCAGCACACTCGCCATAAACAGCTTTAGTTTTTGTATGTTCTATAAGTGAGTCTTTAAAATCATTTGAGTTTTTAAATTTGTCATAAGCTTTTTGTGTTTCTATATAACCCCCACAAATAAAGACAATATCACAATCACTTGGTATTACTTCATTTTTAATACTATTTACAATCGTGACTTTAGAAAAACTCTGCTTTAAGAACTCAAGATTATCATGATAAAGAAAAGCAAAGTTATCATCATTTACCACTGCTATATGTTTATCATATTTTTCTACTTTTTCAAAAGGGTACTCTTCTATATATTTATAATCAAAAGAAGCAATTTTATCTAACTTTTCTAAATCAATATTTCTAAGAACTTCTTTAGAGATATCTTCTAATTTATCTTTGTCATTATCATCTAAATCAAGTCCTAAATGTATTGAATCTAAAGTTTTTAGTTTATTTTGTATCCAGCCTAAAACTACAATATCATCAAAATCTTTTTCTACTTGTTTTCTAATCAATTCAAAATGCATAAAAGACGACACATGATTGAAAACAACTGCTTTTACAGTATTGCCTTCTTGGTATTCTTTTAAACCTTTTATAATAGCACTAAGAGTTATATAAGAGCCACTTGCATCTAAAATAAGAACTGTTGGTATATTTAAAAGCTTTGTTACATCATAAGCTGATGAGCCTTTATCCATTCCATCATAAAAGCCCATAACACCCTCAAGAATAGAAATATTTTTATCACTATATTTATTAAACATCCATTTAACTTGAGATTTATTCATAATACAAGTATCCAAATTTACACTAGCAGTATTACATACTTTTTGATGAAATAATGGATCTATAAAATCAGGACCAATTTTAAAAGGACGAACAGATTTCTGATAATGATAAAGTAAAGCTGTTGTTAAAATAGTTTTACCTTGATTTGATGCAGTTGCACTAATACATAAAGCTTTAATGTTAGTCCTTTTTATTTCTTTTAATTAATAAATATACAAAAAATGGAGCACCTATAAAAGCAGTAACAACACCAATAGGAAGACTTGAAGCAGTGTTTAAATTTCTTGATATTAAATCAGACATAACTAAAAATATACCCCCATAAAAAAACACGGGAAAGATTAACTGGTCTGCACTTTTTTTATAAATAAGTTTTATAATATGTGGAACTACAAGCCCGATAAAACCAATGGGTCCTACAAAACTAATACTAACACCAACACAAATAGAAATAACTATAAGTAAAAGAAGATTTAGTTTGTGTACATTTAAACCTTTTAAAAAGGCAGTGTCATTTGAGATTAGCAGAAGTTTTATCTTTGCTCTATTTGTATAAATAGTTAGATACATAATAGCTGCCATTACAAAAATCACAAAAGAGCTAGTAAAACCAACAGTATCTAGGCTTCCAAGTGTAAATCTTACAATTGAGTAATTTTGCTCTAAATTACTCATATAAAACACTAACATCAAAGCAGATGAGTAAAAATAAGATAAAGCAATACCTATTAGAAGTATTGAGTTTGTAGAAACTGCTATGGTATTTTTATTTATATTTTTTGAAATATAATATAGAATTGTAATAGTAACAAGTGAACCAATTGCAGAAGATACAGATAAAATCATAGCAGGAAAAAATACTATAGAAATAGCAGTAAACAAAGTAGTTCCACTTGCAATTCCTAATGTATAAGGAGTTATAAGTGCATTTTTAAATATGATTTGAAATATCAAACCACTTAATGCCAAAATTCCACCAACAAAAAAAGCTAATAAAACTCTTGAAACTCTAAGCTCCCAAAACACTTTATATGTGATAGTTGAAGAATCAAATAGTTCATTTAAATTTAAGCTAATCTCACCTAAAAAAGGTGATATTATTAAAATAATTGCAGAAAATATATATAAACCTAGTTTCATAAGTTTACCACCAAGTGTTCATTTACTTTTGAAATAGAATCGTTATAAAACTTTTTAAGATTTTCATTACAAAAGAATTCTTCATGTTTACCAAAAAATTCTATTTTTCCATCTCTCATATATAACACTTTAAATTTTAAAGCATAAGCTAAATCAAGATTATGAGTAATTATAATTTTTTGTTTTATAAAATCAGAATTGAAAATATCAAAAACCTCTTTTAATCTTGTAATATCTAAATTTGCAGTTAATTCATCAAAAATAGTGATTTTTGCATCATGTAAAATACTTGAACCTAAAAGAAGAAGTTGTTTTTCACCAGAACTAAAGGCTTTACAGTATTTTTTTTCTAGCTTTTTAAGATTTAAAATATCTATTAATTCATCTATTTTTTTATTATCAACTTGATCAATACATGCTAATTCAAAAAATTCTCGTAAAGTTATGTACTCATCAAATATTGATAATTTTGGAGGTATGTAGTTTATATATTCAGCTCTTTTTTTATCACTTAAATTATGTAAATATTCATCAAATAGTTTTACATTGCCATTTTCTATTAAATTAGATAAAACTTTTGCAAGAGTAGACTTCCCCGCTCCATTTTCACCTAATATTATTAAGTTTTCATCCTCTTCTAAAGAGAAAGTAATATCATGCAATATATCGCTATTGTATTTATTTATTTCTAACATTTTCTAATATCTTTTTAAAATCTTTCATAAAATAAACTACTCTTTGACTTGGAATCCCTGCATATAACTTATCTACAATATAAATATTTTTTTTAGTTGCTGCATTTACGGGTAAGTCATTCCAGTTTTTTAAAAGCTCTTGTTGTTCTTTCATTTTTCCATCTAAGAATGGAGATAAAAGCACTATTATATCAGGATTCATATTGATAATTTTTTCACTATTTACTACTGGTTGATTTTTACTAGTCGAAAAAAAGGCATTTTTATTTCCTGAAGCTTTTATGATATCTTCAAAATAGAGATAATTACCTGTAATATAAATCTGATTGTTTAAATTCTTTCGTGGTCCAATTACTAGTAAAACTTTTTTGTTTGAAATAATTCCTTTTAAAGAAAATAAAGAAGAGTTAATATTTGATATTAACTCATTTGCTTTTTCTTCTTTTTGGAAATACTCTCCTAAAGTTCTAATTGTATTTTTAATAGCATCAATAGTATCTGTTTTGAATACTAAAGTTTTTATATTTAAACTCTTTAAATTTCGTAGTGTTTTCTCATCATAATTTTGAGCAATTACAACAGTAGGTTTTGATTGTATAATCTTTTCTAAAGATATATTAGAATATCCACCAACTTTTTTTACACTTTTAGATTCTTCTGGAAAATCACAATATTTAGTATTAGCTACTACACTATTTCCCATACCAAGAGCATAAACAATTTCATTTATGGAAGGAGTAAGAGTCACTATTCTGCTCTCCCCCAATAAATTTAAACAAAAAATAAAAAGTAAAAATATAAGTTTTTTCATATTAGAATGTTGCCTTTAATCCAATGTAAGCACTTCTTTCAGCTGTTGCATAACCATCAATTGTTTGATAGTATTTATTAAATAAATTATCAACTTTCAAATATGTAGAGAATGTTTTATTAATTTTATAGTTTGCCACGGCATTCCAAAGTGTATAATTTCCAGTACTTGTCCCACCTTTATCATCACTATTATATCTAGTTCCAATATATGAACCATTAGCATTTAAATGTAGTTTGTCAAAGCCATAATAATCAATCCCAAAGCCAAGTTGTCTTTTAGCTCGTCTTTTTAAATCTTCTCCATCGTCATCTACAGCACTTAAATGTGTATAATTTAATGAAACTAAAGTATCCTCATTAATTGATCTTTTATATCCAAGTTCTATCCCTTTAAAAGTAGATTCACCTTCAACATTTTCATAACCAGTACTTGACCAATTAATTAAATTATCAATTTTTGACTTAAAATAAGTAGCAGATAAATCTTTATATTTGAATCCAATATCAAAACTTTTTGTTTTTTCTGGTTCTAATTCAAAATTTGTGCCACTAGTATTCCATGGATTTAATTGTTTGATTATACTAGGAACATTATATGCAGTTCCTATATTTGTACTAACTTCAAAATCTTTATTAAAGTTATATTTCAATCCTACTTTACCTGTAAATTCATTATCATAATTACTATATTTATCATATCTTAAACTTTGAGTAAATATTAACTTATCAAATTTATTTGAATTAGTAATATAAACATATTTAGATTTACTATTTTTATCATTTGTACTATCATCTGTAAGTAAGTAGTCAACATTATCTTCAGTAGCTCCTACTCCTAAGATTAGAAAACCATCTTCAATATATTTAATCTCATCAGAAACTTCAATATTTTGACTTTTACCATCAAATTTTAAAACATTTTCTCCAAAAAAACTTGCCGTTGTACCAATTTCATGTCTTTTGAATTTACTTAATTCATATTTAATTTTCATATTATGATTTGATATTTTTTGATTAAATGCTATATTATATAATGTAGTATCAATATCACTTTCAAACGAATTGTTATTAGCTTTTTGTTCATCTGTATATGAAAATGGACCACCATCATATTCTGCTAATCCATTTATATCTTTTACATTAAAGCTTAAGGTACTGCTATCTGAAATATAATAATTAGTGTCTAAAGATAATGTAGTATTTTCATATCCATCTTTTTCAAAATCTTCAACGTTTGAACCTCTCGGTGATTGATTTGAGAACCCATCAGTTTCTATCTTATTAGCACTTAATCTAAAGTCAAACTTATCTATTCCATGAGATACAGTAGCTCCATATTTTCTAGTATTAAAGCTACCAGCTTCAAAGTTTAAAGTTCCAGATGTTCCTTTTTTTGCTTTTTGTGTTATTATATTAATAACACCTGCTGAAGCATCCGCTCCCCATATACCACTTTGTGCACCTTTAATAACTTCTATTCTTTCGATATTATTTATCATTAAATGTGATAAACTAGCTCCACTAGTATTTGAAGGATCTTGATACCTAACTCCATCAATCAAAATTAAAGTTTTTTCATTTTCCATTCCTCGTAAAGAAACTGTTGTAGTTGATCCTAATCCACCATTACTTATTACATTAATACCACCTAATGTATTTAAAGCTTCAGAAACTGTAGTAAAATTTCTTTCTTCTATTTCTTCTTTTGTAATAACATCTATATTTGATGTAACATCTTTGATTGATTGAGTTGATTTTGTAGCACTTGTAACTGTGATTTCATCTAATTGGACTGTGTCATTTGCGTAGATATTTGTTGATAGAAGTAAGCTTGCAATCAAGCTTGTAGATATTTTTTTATTCATTTTTTATGTTCCTAATTTTTATTATATTTTATTTGTTGAATCTAAGTTTATGGGTTTTAATTCTTTTGCTAATAATATTTTTAATATTCTTGGTAAACTACTATGTAAAATAGCATCAATCATGCAGTTAAAAGATTGCATTTTTTTATCAACAGTAGCTGCTAATAGACCAAATATAGTAAAATATTTTCTTGATTTACTAATCATGTATTCCTCCTTTAAAAAGTTTTATTGTAATAATTGTGGGATTATATATAAAAGTAGATAAAACTATTGAATCAATAGTTTTAAATATGACAGCTTAAGATGCTTTTCGTAGGATCAGTTAAGTATTCGTAACCTAAATAAGCTATATAAATACCAAAACCAATTACTAAGTAAGAAGCTAATTTAATAAAGATATCTCTTAAATTTGTTTTTTTAAATAAACCTATAAAAAAACCAAGTGAGAAAAGTGCAGGAATTGTACTAAGTCCAAAGATAAACATTACGAATGCTCCCCAAATAGGACTTCCTGTACTTGCAGCTGTTATTGCAAATACATAAACAAAACCACAAGGTAAAAGTCCATTTAACATTCCTAATAAATAAAAACTCATTAAAGAATCAGAACCTATAAGTGATTTAAACGTACTTTGATAAAGTGGTGACTTTGAACATGAATGCTCTATTGTTGTAAGAAATTTTATTTTTCCCATTAAAGATAATCCAACTAAAACCATCATCGAACCAGTTACTAAAAGTAATATACCACTTGTAAAATTATCAAAAGTAACAACACCACCAACTAAACCAAATAAAGCACCTAAAATTGTATATGTTGTAATTCTTCCAGATGAATAAAGTAAATGAGCAGTTGCTTGTAATTTCTTTGACCAAGAGTTTTTAATCTTTGTACTTGAATATGCAATTACAATACCACCACACATTCCAACACAGTGTCCAAAAGAACCTAAAAAGGCAATTGTTATTATTGTTACTATACTAATAGTTTCCATTATTTTCCAACTAATTCTTTTCTAATATATGGATTAGTAAGGTTTTCACCTCTAATCATTTTTAAAACAACTTCATCAAAACTAATAAAGTTTTCTTTCTTTTCTTTATATGCACCAAAACCATATCCCATAGGAGTACTATCTATCTTACTATACCAAGCGTCTCTTGCATTTATATATTTTTTTGTATCATTTGAGAAAACCCATAAAGTAGCTTTTTCTTTAAACTTTATATTGTTGTACCATAAAACTAAACATCCAACATCATCAAAAAACCATGTTCTTCCATCAGGTGATACAGCTTGTGCTGAGTTATGATCTTCAGTAATTGTCATCCCGCATTGAGTATCTTGAAAATGATTATGTTTAATATCAACTGGTTTATGAGTATGATTTCCTTCGTGAATAACTACCATTTGTTTTTTGTTAGACATTGATAAGAATATTATAACTATTACAGCGATTATTATTAAAATTGTTAAGAAGGGTAAGATTTTTTTCATTTGCTAAACTCCAAGGTCAATATTATACAAAAAAAAAGCTTCACAAAGATTTGTGAAGCCGCATTCAAATTTATTATAATAGTATATAGGATACTAATCTTGTATATAATCAGGTTAGTAGGAGGATTAATTTTGTAATATCCTAAATTGTTTTGAAGTATAACAATTATTTGTTAAATAAGTGTTAAATGAAGATAGAATTTGTCCTATATATTTTTTTTATTATAAGATTTAATCTTACTTTATATTTTTAATCTTATAATACGCAAATATAAATACATTAGGATAATAATATATGCGTTTAATTATGTTTGATATGGATGGGACTTTAATAGATAGTGGTTTTGCAATTACTAATACAATAAATTATGTAAGAGAGAATCTAGGGTTTGACAGACTAGAAAAAGATTATATTTTAGAAAAGGTAAACGAACCACACTTAAATTCTGCAGAGTTTTTTTATGGTACAAAAGAGTTTACACAAGAACAAACAAGACTTTTTGAAGAGTATTATAATGAACATTGCTTAACAGATTTAGTTTTATATGATGGAATTTCTGAGTTAATTTCTGATTTAAAAGGTGATTTTAGACTTGCCGTTGCAACAAATGCAAACTCAGTATATGCAAAAAAGATGTTAGACCATGTTGGTATTGGAGAACATTTTTCTACTATTTTAGGTTATGACAGCGTTAAAAACCCTAAACCGCATCCTGAAATGGTAAACAAAATATTAAATAAATACTCTGTAGAAAATACAAATGCACAACTTATTGGAGATTCTCACAAAGATATCATTGCAGCAACTAAAGCTGGTGTTGATTCAGTTTTAGTCAATTGGGGATTTTCAAACCATGAAAAAGATGCAATTGAAACTGTAGAAGAACTAGAAAACAGAATTTATGAAAAGTTTAAGCACTCTAATTAAATAAGTTTATATTCAATAGGTAATTGAATTGTAATATCTTTTTTTATTTTAGGGAAAGAAGATCCTGCATCTTTTACTGCATTTATAGTAGATTTTTTTAATCTACTATGACCATTTATAATTACTATATTATCAACTACTCCACTACTTCGTAAAGTAAATTTAACAGTTACAATTCCTTGAATTTTTAGTCTTTTTGCACTTTTGGGATAATGTACATTTTTCTTTATATAAGCTCTTATCATACTTAAGTGTTTTGATAAATACTCTTTTTGAATATCTTTTTTTATTTCTTTAGGTCTACTTTGTTTTACAATACTTTGTTTTATAGGTTCTTTTTTAATTTCTTTTTGTACTTCTGTTACCACTTTTTTTATTTTATTCTTTTTTTCTTCTATAGACTTCTTTATTACTTTTTTCTTTTCAGGTTTTTTAATTAGCTTTTTCTTGACTATTTTTTTAGGCTCTTTCTTTTTAACAATAGATTTTTTAATCACTTTTGGTTTTTTGATTTTCTTTTGAACTTTCTCTACAAGTTTCTTTTCAACAGTTTTTTCTACTTTTTTCTCAGGTTTTTTTTCAAGTTTTTTCTCTGGTTTTTTCTCTGGTTTTGGTGCAGGAAAAAGTTCGATATGTTTTAAAGAAATTGTTTGAGCACGTGGCTTTTCTTTTTTTAATATAATCTTATCATCAGCAAAAATGACAAATAAAGCAAAAAATACACCTGCGTATAAAACAAGTGTAATTAGAAAAGAGTTTAGATATCGCGTCATTTTTTAGTAACTATAGAAATATTTGAATATTCATGTTTTTTTAACATATCTAGTATATTTACAAAAGTCTCAAATTTAGAATCCTTATCACTTTTTATATGAATAGGAGTATCTTTTGGTAAAGTTAGAATATGCTCTTGAATATTTTGAAGACCTTTTATATCTTTAGTCACATGTAAAGTATTGTCTTTTTTTATAGTAATGACTACTTCTTTTTTAACTTTTATATCATCTGCATTATTTGCACTTGGAAGTGATACAGGAATAATACCTTTTGAGATAAAAGTTGAAGTTAGTAAAACAATCGTAAGTAAAACTAATAATACATCAATAAAAGGTATTACATTTATTGATTCAAACTTCTTCAGTTTCATAATCGCTCTCTAAAACTTCAGCATATCTTCCTAATATATTATAAAAAATTTGAGATATAATAGCAACAACTAAACCAGCAGCTGTTGCTTTTAATGCAAGGGCAAGTGAACTCATAATCTTTGCAGCTTCAATATCACCATTTCCCATTGTAAAAAATGTAAGCATAATAGCAAGTACAGTACCTAATAAACCAATATAAGGTGAATTAGAAGCAATAGTACCAATAATAGTTAAATGTTTTGTAAGAGCTATATCTAAAGACTTTTTATTTTTAAAAGTTTTTACATCAACTCTTTTGTAAAAGAATAATCTTTCAATAAAAAACCAAACTGAAAGAAAACTCATAAAAACTAACAATGCAATTACACCATAATCAACTAAATTTTTTAATACTTCTATATCCACTTATTTATCCTATTGTTTTAATTCTTTTTTTCAATTGTTGCAAAATTTTTAAAAGTCTTAGTTACAACTACTTTCTCACCTTCATTAAAAATTGACTCATCAACTTGACTATCAATTTCCCAGTAAGTTCCTTTATAAAAAACTTTTTCATTTTTTATTTGCCCTATTCCTTTTACATTTAAAAAGTTATCTGTAATCTTTTCATTTGAACTAAGAAACTTTTTAAAAGTTCTTTTTCTCAATAACAAAAGTAATAAAATTGAGATAAATGAAGCAATAGCTAACTGCCAAATTCCATCTTCAAAAGGATATAGATAAGAAATGAAGGCAGTTAAAACAAAACCTATTCCAAACCAAATTAAAATAAATGATGTAATTATTGCTTCAAAAGCAATCAAAACAACACCAATTCCTAATAAGATATAAGGATCTATGACACTAAGCATTATTTTTACTCTCGTTACTAGCACCTTTGAAAAAAGCATCACCTAAAACACTTGTACTTCCAACCATTTGAGCTACTTCGTAAGGTAAAATCATTTTATCAGTTGATGAACTTTCAGCAAGCGCTTTAAAAGCGGCTACTCTATCTTTTGCAAGTAAGAACTCTGCTGCATTTTCATTTTGTTCCATTGATTCATTAATTAATTTCATAGCCTCTTTCTGTCCAGCTGCTGTTTGTTCTTGCTCATATCTTTTTGCATCTGCCATTCGCTCGATTGCTTCTGCTTTTAAAAATTGTTCTTGTTTGAAACCTTCTGCTTGTAAGATAACTGCTTCTTTATCAGCTCGTGCTTTTGTTTCAATAGCTCTTTTTTCTCGTTCCGCTTCCATTTGCATATTCATAGCTCGTTCGATTTCTGTAGGTACTGAAATATCAGATATTTCAACACGAGTTACTTTAATACCCCAGTTTGCTGCTGCACTTCCTAATTCATTTTGAAGTTTAGCATTTAGCGTTTCACGATTAGATAATGTATCATCTAAATCCATTCCACCTATTTCTGATCTAAGTGTAGTCATTGCAAGATTTGCAATTGCATTTTTAAAATCTACTACATTATAAGTAGCTTCTTTTGCATCATCAACTTTACAAAATACAATCCCATCAATAGAAATATTTACATTATCTTTTGTAATTACTGATTGTTTTTCAATATCAACTAATTGTTCTCTTGAAGTTAAAACAGCTCTTATAGAATCAACTACAGGAATAATTAAGTGAAATCCACCATGAAGTACTCTATTAAATTTACCCAATCTTTCAACTAAATATAAATCTGATTGAGGAACAATTCTAACACCTTTTATAACAATAACTAGTGCAAAAATTATAATTGCTATAGCAAAGACTAAATTTTCTTCTATTTGCATAATAAATCCTTTTAGTATCTATATTCTATTTAAGTAAAATATTTTCTAAATTAAGCTTAAAAATATTTCCATTATTTATTGTATCTATTTTAATTATGATTTTATTTTTATCACAAAACTCTTTTACAATATTTAAGCCTATTCCAAAACCATGATTTGAAGAATCAGATTGATAATATCTATCAAAAATCATAAATAGATTTTTTGTATCTATTTTTTGTCCCTTGTTAAATATAGATAAAATATTATTTTCATAAGTAATATCTACAAGAGGATTTTCTTTGCTATTATATTTAATTGCATTTGAAATAAGATTATCAATAACTTTTTCAAAACCATTAATATCAGTTAATAAAGCTATATTTGGAATTGTTGCTTTTATTAGAGTGTCTTTTTTAATATCATCAAATTTTATAATTGAGCTTGTTACTATTTCATCTAAAAAGCACTCTTGTAGTTCTATTTTATCTATCTCTTTTTTGATATTATATTCCATATCTTCATATAATTTTAAAAGATTATTACTAGCTTGTTTTATTCGTAAAAGTCTTTTTAAACTCTTTTCATCACTAATGCTTTTTTCTAAAAGCTGAGTATTCATCTTTATTGTTGATACAGGAATATTTAGTTCATGAATTGTCTCTTTTATATTCTTTTGTAAGTTATCGTCACTTTCAAATAAAGGTTTTAAAATACTTGAGGTAAAACTAAGAAAAATAATAAGACCAAGAAAAAGTAAAGGGATTATCACATAAATAAAATTTTCTTGATTTAAGCCAAAAAGTGAGATAAGTACATAGTTTACATATAAAACAATGATTAAAGTAAAAATAAATATTATAGAAACAGAGATTAAAAAATCTCTTTTTTTAGAATTCAACTTTGTATCCAATACCTTTTATATTTCTGATACTATCTTTTCCTAGAAGTTTTTTAATATGATTTATATATACTCGAATAGAACCTTCACTGTACTCTTCATCTATATTCCATAGCTTTGATATAATCATATCTTTTGTAACAATAGAACCTCTATTTTCAATAAATAGTTCTAATAAATCAGTAATTTTTACAGATAGGTTTAAATCAATTCCATTTTCTAAAACTCTTTTTGATTGAGGATCAAAACTTAAAGTTTCATTCAAAACTACAACTTCAAACTGTTTTTTATTTCTTTTTAATAAGGCTTTAATTCTTAAGAGCAGTTCATCTAAGTCAACTGGCTTTCTTAAATAATCATCACAACCATTTAAAAAACCTTGTTGTAAAGTATCTTTGTCTTTATATGATGTTAGAAAAATAGAAGGTGTTGAATCTCCTGCACCTCTTAACTGTTTAAGTAAATCTAAACCATTTATTTTAGGTACATTTATATCAAAGATATATAAATCATATTTTTTTTCATAGTTTAAATCAAGACATTGCTCACCATCGTAGGCTAAGTCTACATAAAAACCTTCTTCACTTAAGAAGTCTTCTAAAGTACTTGAAAAAAGTTCATCATCTTCTAAAACCAATATATTAAACATGTAAATTCTTTACTTAAAATCTTTATAATTTTGTCTTAAAGCTTCGTAAGCTACAACTGAAACAGAATTTGCGATATTTAAACTTCTAGCTTCATTTGTCATAGGAATTGTAATACACCCTTCTTCTCTTTTTTCCAAGATTTTTTGAGGAAGTCCAGCATCTTCACGTCCAAAATAGAAGTAATCTCCTACTTCATAAGATGCTTCAAAATAGTTTCTTTTCGTTTTTGTAGTTGCAAAAAAGTGTCTATTTGAGAAAGGATTTTTTTCCCAAAATTCTTCAATATTTTCATACTCACGTACATCTAATTCAAACCAATAATCAAGTCCTGCACGTCTTACTTCTTTTTCTGTAATATCTCCAAAACCATAAGGTTTAATTAGATGTAATGTACAATCCATTGCAAAGGCTAATCTTCCAATAGTTCCTACATTTCCAGGCATTCGTGGCTCTAATAAAACAAGATTAAACATTATAAAATCACCGTCTTATTTCCATGTACAAAAACCTTGTCATCAAGTAACATTTGAAAAGCATTTGATAATACAATTTTTTCTACATTTCTTCCAGCTTTTCTCATCTCTTGCCAAGAGTATGAGTGATCTATTCTTACTACATCTTGAGCAATAATTGGACCTTCATCCAAGTCGTTCGTAACATAATGAGCAGTTGCACCAATAATTTTAACACCTCTTTGATGTGCTTGTTTATATGGATTTGCTCCAATAAATGCTGGTAAAAATGAGTGATGGATATTTAAAACTTTTTTAGGAAAAGTTTCCACAAAAGAAGGAGTAAGGATTCTCATATATTTTGCAAGAACAATAAGTTCAGGTTCATACTCATTAATTTTTTCAATTACTTTTGCCTCATGCTCTTCTCTATTTAAATTATCTGCACTAATACAAGTAAATGGAATACCAAAGTTTTCTACTAAAGATCTTAAATCTTCATGGTTTGCAATAACAGCTTTGATATTTGCATTTAACTCACCATCAATATATCTAATTAGTAAATCACCTAAAACATGTGATTCTTTAGTTGCTAAAATAACTACATCTTTCTTAGCTTTTTTATTTAGTTTTATTTCTGCATTTTGAGGTAAAACTTCTTTTAGTTCTTTAAGTAAGATATTTTGTGATATTTTTCCTGAGATAATTGTTCTCATAAAAAACTTGTTAGTTTCTGAATCAACATATTCAGCATTTTGTTCTATATTTAAGTTATTTGCAAAAAGTACTTTTGAGATATTATATACTAGACCTTTTGCATCTTCAGTATCTATTAAAAGTGTGTATTCTTCCATTGTCGCCCTATTTTGTATTATTCTCATTAAAATTTAATGAGAATAATACCATTTTATTAATTAATAGATTGTTTGAAGACTATACCATATGAGAAAGTTTTTCTCTGTATGCTTCAAGATTAAATTCTTTAACTCTAGCAACTCCACTTTCATAAGCTGCATTAGCAACTGCTGAACTTACTTCAACCATAAGTCTTTTGTCAAATGGAGCTGGAATAATATAATCTCTTCCATAATTTAAATCACCAAATAAGGCTTTTAAATCAGCTGTTAATGGTTCTTTAGCTAAATTTGCAATTGCTTTAGCAGCTGCTATTTTCATTTCCATATTTATTTTTTTTGTTTGTACATCTAATGCACCTCTAAAAATAAATGGGAAACCAAGTACATTATTTACTTGATTAGGGAAATCTGATCTTCCAGTTCCTATAATTGCATTTGGTCTTACTTCTCTGATTTCTTCAGGGAATAATTCAGGAGTTGGATTTGCTAGTGTAAATACAATTGGTTCTTCCGCCATTAAAGCAATTAATTCTTTTGTAAAACTTCCAGGTCTTGATAATCCTAAAACCATATCAGCATCTTTAAACGCTTCTTCCATAGTTGTAGCTTTATCTGTAACAAAATCTAATTTATATTTATTTAAGTCATTTCTTCCTGTATGAACAACACCTTTTGAATCACACATAATTAAATTTTGAATACCAGCTTGTTTATACATTGTTGAGCATGCAACAGCAGATGCACCAGCACCAACAACAACAACTTTCATATCTTCAAGTTTTTTATTCATCATTTCACTTGCATTCATAAGTGCAGCAGTTGTGATAATAGCAGTACCATGTTGGTCATCATGCATAACAGGAATATCAAGTTCTTCAATTAATCTCTTTTCAATTTCAAAACACTCAGGAGCTTTAATATCTTCTAAGTTAATTCCACCAAATGTAGGAGAAATTGCTTTTACAATTTCACAAAATTTATCAATATCAGTTTCATCAACTTCAATATCAAAAGAATCAACAGCTGCAAACTTTTTAAATAATACAGCTTTTCCTTCCATAACTGGTTTAGAAGCAATTGCTCCAATATCACCAAGACCAAGTACAGCAGTACCATTTGAAATAACTGCTACAAGATTTCTCTTTGATGTATATTCATATGCTAATTCAGGATCTTTTTGTATCTCTTCACAAGGATATGCAACACCTGGGCTATATGCTAAAGATAAATCTCTTTGAGATTCTAATTTTGTAGTAGTTGCAATTGCAACTTTTCCTGGAGTTGGAACTCTGTGATAATCTAATGCTTCATTTTTTGTAACTTTACTACTCATAATAATCCTTTAAATTTCTGCTAAATATTTATTTGTGAAAATAGTAACCAAAAGAAACTTAAATAAAATAAAAATTTGAATTAATTTACTATAAAAGCTTAATTTAAGTTATTTATGTAAATTTTATGTAAGTTTAGAAAACTACTAATATTTTTTAATCTATATTTAAACTTAAGTATTATTGTCAGATTTAAGATTTGTACCTTTAATACTCTATTTAAAGGAGTTTATTAAAATACAACATAAGAATTAATTATAATTTATAATTTTGTTATATTAAAAATTATAATTTTTATTTATCTTAAATTTTTCATAATTTAATTATTCCTGCAAATCTTCCAGTTTTAGAGTTTTTTCTATAAGAATAATGTACCTTACTTGTACATTTTGTACAAATAGTGAAATCTGCAATTTTTTCAACTCCATTATCTTTTAAAATTGATTTATTAATTGCTTGTAAATCAATATATCTTCCTTCTACAAACTGTGAACCAAAAGATATTTTTACTATATTTGCTAACTCTACACTTACTTCATAACAACATTTTTGGATACTAGGACCTAGTATTGCTTTTATATCTATAGGATTTGTGCCAAAGTTTTCTTTCATTTTATTTATAGCAACTTCTACTATTTTTAGAAAAGTTGAGTTCCTTCCTGCATGAAGTGCAGCTATTACACCTTTCTTTTCATCATGTAATAAAATAGGAATACAATCAGCTACCATTACCATCAAAGGTAGATCTTTAATATTTGTGATTAAACCATCACAATCATCTATAATTTTTTCTGAATTTAGATCAACTATTTGTACATTATTTCCATGCGTTTGATTCATAGAAACTAATTTTTTATAATCATAATTATATTTTAAAGCTAATGCTTTTCTATTTTTATCTACATTAGTTTTCTCATCTCCAACATGATAGGCTAAGTTTCCATCATTTATGTCTGTAAATATTGCTAATATATTATTCATAGTTCTTCTTTTTGTTTTTTCTTATTTTACATTAAAAAGATTGATTTTGATATAATTCACTTTTAATTTAAAGGATATAAATTGAATAGATTTGATGAAGCAGCAAAAACTTGGGATAAACGTCAAGTAAGTATTGAAAGTTCTGATGCATGTGTACAAGATTTATTGGCTAATGTAGAGCTAAAAAAAGATGCAGATATATTAGATTATGGATGTGGTACAGGATTTATTGCATTTGCTTTAAAAAATGGAACAAATGATATAACAGGTATGGACTATTCAAGTGGAATGATTGAAGTATTTAACAAAAAAGTAGCAGAGTTTGAACTTGATAATATAAGAGCAGTTAAACATAATATGAATGAAGAAGAGCTTCCTAAAGATACTTTTGATTTAATCATATCATCAAAGACAATGCATCATATAAAAGATACAAATATGTTTTTTAAAAAATCCTATCATGCACTTAAAAATGGTGGTATTTTATGTATAAATGACTTAGATAAAGAAGATGGCTCTTTTCATAAAGATAAAGAAAATGATGGAGTTGAACACTTTGGATATGAAAAAGAAGAACTTTTTTCAATTGCAAAAAATCTTGGCTTTGAGATAATAGCTTATAATATCGTATATAAACAAGAAAAGAATGGGCAATTTTATCCCCTATTTAATCTAATAGTAAAAAAATAAACAAGGTAAATCATGGAAAAATTTGTAATATTCGGAAACCCAGTAGCACATTCAAAGTCACCACAAATGCAAAATGCAGGCTTTGAAAACTTAAAATATAATGGAGTTTACGAAAAGCATCATTTAGATGATGGAAGTACTATAAAAGAGACTTTCTTAAAAAACAATTATAAAGGTGCAAATATAACCGTACCACATAAAGAACATGCATTTAAAAATGCGGATGAAGTAAGAGGCTTAGCCAAAAAAATCCAAGCTGTTAATACATATATAAATGAAAATGGAAAAGTAATCGCTTACAATACTGATGCTCCTGGATTTTTAAAAGCTATTGAATCATTTGGAGAAGTTAGATCTGTACTATTATTAGGTGCTGGAGGAACTGCTAAAGCTATTGCTCTTGCTTTACAAGAAAGTAATATTGATGTAACAGTATTAAATAGAAGTGAAGGAAAACTAGAGTTTTTCAAAAATGAAAATATCACTTGCTATTCATGGGATAATTTTAAATCTAAAAAATATGACTTAATAGTAAACTCTACAAGTGCAGGACTTAAAGATGAATACTTACCATGTGATAAAGAACTTTTAGAAAATGTATTTAAAGAAGCAAAATACGCTTTTGACTGTGTTTATGGAAAAATTACACCATTTTTATCTCTAGCACAAAAAAATGGTCTGGAAATAAAAGACGGTGAAGACATGCTACTTTATCAAGGTGCATTAGCATTTGAGTATTTTACCAAACAAAAAGTAGATGAAAAAGTAGTTGAAGCTATGAGAGATGGATTAAAAGCTACTTGAGAAATAGCAAAAGTAAATTAGCACCTTTACTTACCTAAAGTAAAGTAAGAATACTTTAAGTCATATGAGATTATAATTCCTGCTATTAAAAGGATAATTTTATGAGCAAAAAAGTATTAATATTAAATGGACATCAATACTATGATGTTGTAGCAAAAGGTGAATTAACTCAAAACTATATTGATTATGCAAAGAATTTTTTTAAAGAAAATGGTTTTGAAGTAAAATATACTCATATTGAAAAAGGTTATGAAACTAAAGATGAGTGTGATAAGTTCGAATGGGCTGATTATATCTTATTTCAATATCCAGTTTATTGGATGAGTCTTCCTTGGATTTCAAAAAAATACATAGATGAAACATTTACTCAAGGTATTCACTATACAAGTGATGGAAGAAGTAGAAGTGATGCTTCAAAATTATATGGAAGTGGTGGATTATTACAAGGTAAAAAGTATATGCTATCTTTAACTTATAATTGTCCCAAATCTGCTTTTAACAATGAAAATAGCTTATTTGATGGTTTATCTTTAGATGAAGCACATGTTGCTGTTCATAAAACATTTCAATTTTGTGGTTTAAAGCCTTTAGAAACTTATGCTGTTCATGATATTTTTAAAGGTGATTTAGATTTAGAAAAAGAATTAGCTAAATTTAAAAATATACTAACAAAAAACTTTTTAGAAAAGTAGGAATAGTCATGAATGAATCTAATAATCAAATTATAAATCAACTAAGTCAAAGAAAATCTATAAGACAATTTACAGGCCAAAATGTAAGTAATCAAGACCTTGAGCTTATTCTAAAAACAGCTCAAAGATGCCCTACTTCTATAAATGGTCAACAAATATCACTTGTATACACAAAAGATAAAGAAAAAATAAAACAAATAGCAAAAATTTGTGGTGGACAAATGCAAGTTGAAACAGCAGATGTTTTTATTACAATAGTAGTAGATTTTAATAGAACAAGTTTTGCAGTTGAACAAGCAGGGGAAATACAACAAATTGATAAATCAGCAGAAGGTGTTTTAGTAGGTGCTGTTGATGCAGGCATTATGTTAAATGCAATTCAAATATCAGCAGAATCATTAGGATATGGAACTACTGCTATTGGTGCTGTTAGAAACGATCCTGAAGCTATGATTGAGTTATTAAATCTTCCTACTAAAACTTTTCCAATAGTAGGAACAACAATTGGTTTTGCTACAAAAGAAGCAAAAGAAGCTCCTTTAAAACCAAGAGTTCCACTAGAAAGTTTTGCTTTTAAAGATACTTATAATGATAAAAAAGTTAAAGATGGTGTTTTAAAATATGAACAAGATATGAAAAAATATAGAGAAGAAAATAATATGGATTATCTTCAATCTTATTGTACACAAACAGCAACTTATTATAAAAATATTTATTTTAGAAAAATAACCCAAAACTACGAAAACCAAGGTTTTGCATTTAAAGATTAAGAGAGTTTTTATTCTCTTTATAACTCAATATTTTCCTGTGTAATTATCCTCATACTAGGAAACTCTAGAGCACAAAGCCTAGGATTTTTAATCCTTGGCTTTCTTTTATAGCAGCCTAAATCTATTCCACAACTATATTCATTTATTATTGGTTCTTCAAATATTGTATGTCCATAAACATTGAATATTTTTTTGTTATCAAAGTTTTTATATCTACTCCAAAGTAATTGGATTTTAAAAAGATCTTTTTCTTTTTTATTTTCTCTGCGTCTTAAATGCCATTTTCTACCAACACAAGAATGAGAAACTACTAAATATCTTTCATCATTTGTTTTATAGTTTTTGTATTCTCTATATAAGGGTAGTTTTTTTAAGAACTCTATTTGCTTATAAAACTCATCTTTTGAAGTATATGAATTTACTGTTTGTTCTCCTCCTGTTTTAAAAAGCCATCTAGATAAAGATGGATTTTCTCTATCATTCTCTAGCATATGAAAGTGTTCTATAAACACTTGTTCATGATTTCCTAAGACACAATCATAATTATTATCCATTATAAGCTTAACTACATCACAAGAGTTATTTCCTCTATCAACTAAATCACCCACGAAACATATCTTCGATTTTTCTTTATTTGGTAGTTTATCAATTAAAGCTAATAAGCTTTTATAACAACCATGAACATCACTTATAATATAAATATTTTCATGCATTTTATTTCTTTTTTTTTGGAATCTTAATAGTAAATTTAGAGCCTATATATTTTTTATTTTGATATTCGTATTTTTCATTATCTTGAATTATTAAGCCACCTAAATTTTTGATTATATTTAAACTCATATATAAGCCAACTCCAGTACCCTTAGTTTTAGTCGTAAATCTTGCATCAAATATTTTATCTGCAATATCATCAGCAATTCCACCTGCATTATCTTTTATAGAAATTATAATAGACTCTTCTTCCTCATAAATATCTATAAATATATATTTAGAATTCTCACTCTTAGTTTCAAGTACTTCTATAGAATTATTAACTATATTCATTAAAACTTGTACTAACTCATTTTCTATACTTGTAACTTTTATATTTTGAATACTTTGAATTATTTCAACATCTACATTTTGTAATCTTGCTTTTAAAATTACTAATAATTTATTTATACTATTTTGTATATAAAATTCTTTTTCTTCTTTATCATTTTTAAAGAAATTTCTAAAATCTTCAATTGTTTGAGATAAATATTGTGAAGATTGATTTATTGTATCAAGAGAAGCAATAAGTTCTTTATCATCTAACATATTCATCTCTTTTTGCATTTTAGTTCCAGTTGCAGACATTGAGATAATACTAAGTGGTTGTCTCCATTGATATGCAATATTATCAATCATCTCACCCATTGCAGCTAGTCTTGATTGATACAATAACAATTGTTCTTTATCTCGAATATCACTTACATCAATTATAACACCAATTTTTTGTTTTACTTTATTGTCTTCACTATAAGAAAAAGCTCTTTCATAACCATGAAGTGTTAGCCATTTACCATCTTTAGTCTTCATTCTATATTCTATTTCATAAGTATCTTCTTTTTTAGCATTTCTGATTTTTTTATTATGTTCAAAAAGTTTTTTACTATCTGCAGAATGGATAAGATCATGGAAATAATGTTTTTCAAGTTCATTTAATTCTTCTAATGTATATCCAAGTAAATTTGAAACATTTTTATTTATATAAATATTTTTTTTCTTTTCAAAATCGTAAACATACATTAATGCAGGTGTAGTATCACTAACAGCTTTAATAAAAGCTTCTTGTTCTAAGTGCTTTGAAATATCTATTATTGAAGTAATATAATATTTTTTATTTTTAGAAAATGCAATTTTAGCAACCATAAATACATCAAAAACTGTTCCATCTTTCTTTTTAGCTTTAAACGCAGAATGATATGAACCTTTATCTTCAATTGTTTGAATAATCTTATCAGGTAAAGTAGAATCAACACAAAATAGATTAGGAGAAGTACCTATAATCTGACTTTCACTATCATATCCCCACATCTTTATATAAGCATCATTTACATATGTAAACAGTTTATTTTCATCTACAACAGAAGTTGCTGATAAAGATTGTTCATGTAATGATAACTGCAGTTCTAATTCTTCTTTATGATGTATTTCTTTTGTAATATCACGTACAATAACCATTATATTTTTATTATCAGATAATAATGCCATTCTTGCTTCATAATGTCTAACTTTATTTTCTAATTCAATTTTATAATTAAAAATTAATAGCTTTTTCTCTTTTAATAAAAATTCAATTTTATTATGAAAAAGTTCTCCTAAATTATTAGGCAAAACTTCTTGCATTTGTTTATTTAAAAAGACTTCTTTAGGTACATATAGATTAGAATCTTTTTGGGCCCTATAATCAATAATTGTACCATCCTTTTTTGTAATAAATAAAATATCAGGAAGTACTTGAAAAATTGAACTAATCAATTTATCAGTATCCTTGTATTCAGTTTTTTCATCATATTTTAATTTTGTATTTAAATCAAAACTTCGCTCATGTATTTTTAAAAGTATATAGAGTAAGACTACTGTGATAAATATAAAGCTCCAATTTTTATATGATTGATACGTTTCAATATTTATAGTTTCTTTAGTAAAATAAGCTAATAAACTATCAGAAAAAAGAAGCCATAAGATACTAAATAAAATATAGTAAATAAGCATTGAAGATATAGAAAACTTATCATATTTTAGCTTCATTATATAAATCCTGTTTTTTATATAATACAATAAACTAGCGTATAAAGCTAGTAACACAATTTAACACGACTATTATAAATAGATTTTGAAACTGTCAAAATAGAAGATATTGTAAGAACAATCATAAAAAATAAACTAAAATGTATATATTCTACATAATAAAATTACTTCTGCATTTATCAAATTCATAGCAATAATTTAGTAATATATCTAAAATTTATAAAGAACAAAAAGTTTAAAAGGATTATTAATTTTGAAAAAGAATAATAATATTAAAAAGATATCAAATTACGCAATGGTTGGTGGATTAGGAGCTATTTTAGTAGCTGGACTAGTTGGCTGTGAAGACAAATCTAATAACCAACAAAATTTTCAACAAAGCGAAGCCTTTGGAAATGCAAGTCAAAGACAAGCTGCTTTTGTAATTATTGAAGAATCAAAAGATGGTAAATATGCTATTGTTGATGAATTTCCATCATCTAAAACTACAATTGTTTTAAGAAAACCAGATGGAACAGAAAGAATTCTTACAAAATCAGAAATTGATGCTCTAGTAAAAGAAGAAGCAGCAAAAATTGATAATGGAACTTCAGGATTAACAAATCCAAATTCAGAAGAAGCTAGTGCGGGAATGGGTCTAGGTGGTGTTTTAATGTCATCAATCGCAGGAGCAATGTTAGGTTCATATATTGGAAATAAACTGTTTGGTAACCAAAACTATCAAAACCAAAGAAAAGCTCAATATAAATCTCCATCAACATATTCTAAATCACAAAGTTCATTTTCTAAAGCAAATAGCTCAGCTTCTAAATCTTCATCTTCTTCTAAAAAAAGTGGATTCTTTGGAAATAAAAGTTCTTCAAGCACGAAATCTAGATCTTCGTTCTTTGGTGGTTAAAAAATGAATTTATTAAAATTAGAACCATTAACAGATGAATACTTAGAATCAATAGGTTTTAAATGGCATACAGACGAAGATAATACATCATATATAGCAAATGAAGTTGTTGAAGTTAGCGAAGATGAAGCAAATGCTTTTTATGAAGCGACAAACGAACTTTATGATATGTTTTGTGAAGCAGGAGAATATGTAATTGAAAATGACTTGTTTCATGAAATAAATATCCCTTTTAACTTAGTTGAAACTATCAAAGAATCATGGGAAAATGATGTACATTGGCACTTATACTCAAGATTTGATTTAGCTGGAGGACTTGATGGAAAGCCTATTAAGCTTATTGAGCTAAATTCTGATACGCCAACTTCACTTTTTGAAACTGCAATTATTCAATGGGCTTTATTAAAAGCAAATGGATTAGATGAAGCTAGTCAATTTAACAATCTTTATGATGCATTAAAAGATAACTTTAAAAGAATTATTACTTTAGATTCAGATATTGAGAAATTTGAAGAGTATTATAAAGACTTAGGTTGGAAAATACTATTTTCATCAATTTCTTCTTCAGATGAAGATGAAAATACAACTAAACTTTTACAGCATATTGCTACAGAAGCTGGGTTTAATACAGACTTTGAACATATTGATAAAGTTGAGTTTAATGATGAAGGAATTTTCAAAGATGAAGAGAGCTTTGAATTCTGGTTTAAACTTATTCCTTGGGAAGATATTGCTATTGATGAAAGTGAATTAGCTCTTATTTTAGAAGAAATTATTAAAAATAAAAAAGCAATTATTTTTAATCCTGCTTATACTTTAATGTTCCAATCTAAAGGTTTTATGAAAATACTTTGGGATTTATATCCAAACCACCCTCTTTTACTTGAAACTTCTTTTGAACCATTAGAAGGGAAAAAACAAGTTGAAAAAAGATGTTTTGGGAGAGAAGGCGCAAATACTAAAATCATAAATGAAGATGGAAGTATTGATGTTGAAACAAGTGGTGAATATGAAGGGCATAAAGCAATTTATCAAGAGTATGTAGAGCTAAATACAGACTCAAATGGTGTAACTTACCAAGCGGGTGTATTTTATGCATATGAAGCTTGTGCTTTAGGATTTAGACGTGGTGAAAAGATTTTAAATAACACTTCTAAGTTTGTAGGTCATATTGTTAAATAACTAAGGTAGTCCTTAGTTATTTACTCTTAATTAAAAGTAAATTTTTATTTACTTTATTTCTAAAATTCTATAAAAATTCCTAAAAATCTATTTAAAACTAACTTATTTAAGTAAATATTTTTTTACTATTATTCCAAATGTCATACTAAGGTCATATTGCAAAGACATAATTTCACATAATTTATAAAACAGGAGTATGTCATGTTAAAGACATTGTTAATGCTTTTAGGTCTTAGTTCAGTAGCATTTGCTTATACAGCAGTTAGTGAAGCAAATCAAGATTTAATTTACACAATGCTAGCTTATGGAAAAGAAGGTAGTGTTTACTTAGATGAAGTTTTTGTTGCTTTACAAACAAAATTATTTAAAAATACTTATTTAGGAATTATTGTATTTATTCCACTAATTTTTTTAGTTCACTATTTAATCATTGGACCAAAAAAGTTCAGTCATGAAGGAAAAAAGTTTTATATATTCTCTTTATTTAATAGAGTAATTCATGGAATTTCAGCAGTATCTTTTATGGTTTTAGTTCCAACTGGTTTAATTATGATGTTTGGTTCATACTTTGGTGGTGGTGAGTTTGTAAGAGTTTCAAAAGAACTTCATGCAGTATCAAATTTTTTATTTATGATAAGTGTTATTCCAATGTTTTTAATGTGGGTTAAAAATATGTTATTTACAGGAGATGATATTAAATGGTTTATGATTTTAGGTGGATATTTATCTAAAGAGAAAAAACCAATCCCTGCAGGTAAATTTAATGCTGGTCAAAAAATGTGGTTCTGGGTATGTACAATAGGTGGTATTGCGATGATTTTTACAGGTATTACTATTTATGTGCAGGATCTAAACTTAGGTATTTTAACAATGTTTGGATTTACAAAAATTGAAATGTTAAGATATTGTATTATTGTACATAATGTTGTAGGTATGGCAATGGTTGCACTATTTTTTACACATGTATATATGTCAATGTTCGCTATTAAAGGTGCATTACAAAGTATTATAAGTGGATATAAAGAAGAAGAGGAAGTTAAAATTTTACATAGTTCTTACTATAAAGAATTAAAAAAAGGTAATGCTAAATAAGAGTATACTCAACAGCTTTTTGTGTATAAATAGCTGTTGTATATGATATATAAAGAATAGGAATATTTATAGATTTTCCAATTTTTACAGAATGCAAAGCAGTAAACTTTTAACACCTTCGTTTATTGCTTTATACTATCCTGCAATACTTTCTCAAGACATACCACCTAATGATCTAATTTTTTTCATATTTCATTATCTTCTTTATAATTTCTCAACTGATCTAACAATAATTCAAAGCATAATTCTAGAACTTTTAAATTTTTTAGAAGTAACATAGGTTTATGTTTTAATATTGTTTTATCATCACTTAATTCAACATTTCTAATATCTATCTCACCTTCGATTAATACTAAATCAAATCTAATTTTATTATTTGAAAAACTCAAAGATATTGGTAAATAATACTCTTTTTCATCATCTGATAAATACCAATTTGAACCTTTTTGTATCATAACATTTGGCATAGGAGAGTTGTAAATTAATGTTTCACCTATGTGTTTACTAAAAATAATCTCTTTTAAAGTTAAAGTATTAATAAGTTTTGTATTTAAGTTTTTCTTTACTCTTCTATACATCACTTTCCATAATAAAGAGTTAGTTTTTTTAGTTGAATCCAAATGAAATAAAGCTTCATCATCTAAATAATATATTTTAGTCATAGCTTTTTATATACTCTTTCATTAAAGAAAAATCTACTGAATTTTCTATTTTTATATCCAAGTCCATTAAATATAAATTTCTGATATCAAATTTCTCAAGTTTAACTAAATCTTTTCCTGTTGTTAAGATTTGATAATCTTTATATTTTTCTTTTATATCTTTTATCTCATCTTCTAAAAAAGTATGATGATCAGGATATGCTAAAAGTTCAGTATTTTTTGGTAAAAATTCTAAAAGTCTTTTTGGTTTTGAAATAGCTGTTAAAACAACAATTTTTTCATTTAAGGCAATTACTTTTTTATCTTTTACATCTTTTTTGATGCTAATAATTCTATTAAAATCTCTACCCTCTTGAAGTTCTAAATCTGCATAAGAATATAAGCCTTTAGGCTCTCTATATCCACCACTTGGAAGACAATAAAAGTTTGTAGGTTCGTCTTTAGGTCTTAATAAAATATTAAATTTTTTGATATTATACTTTGAGAAGCCATCATCTAAAAATACAATTTTACATCCAAGTTCTTTTGCTTTTAGAATAGCTTTACTTCTATCTTCACTTACAATTACTGTAGCATTTGGTAAAGACTTTGCTAAAAGCATTGCTTCATCACCACTAACAATTACATCTTCTAATATTTGACCTTTATTAGATATTACATATAATCCTTTTGAAGCTCTTCCATAACCTCTTAAAATTACACAAGAATTCGAATATGAACTTGCAAGTTTTATTGCAATTGGAGTTTTACCACTTCCTCCTACAATTATATTTCCTATAGAAATTACAGGTATACCAAAATCTCTTTGCTTTGAAAAAGTACGTTTTGTTAAAATAATAAGCATATAAATAAAAGTAAGTGGAAGTAAAAGATAAGCAATTATTTGCTGAAAAGCATTTGGAAAGAAGAGATAATCTTCAATCCATAAGTATAATTTTTGTTTCAAAGTAGATTAAATCCACTCAGATGCAACATCAATAACTTGATCACAAACATAGTTTACTTCTTCATCTGTTAAACTTGCATACATTGGTAATGAAAGAATTTGTTGATAGTTATTTAAAGCATTTGAAAATGCAGTAATTTTAATAGAATACTTTGTTTTGTAATAAGAAAGTAAGTGTAATGGAATATAGTTAAGTCCAGTAGCAACTCCTCTATCCTTTAAAGCTCTAGCAAAAGCATCTCTATTTCTTGAAACTTTTATAATGAACTGAGTAAAAATATGCTCATCTTTATATGTAGGTATTTCTATATGCTTAACACCTGTTAATCTTTTTTCATAAAGTTTAGCTATTTCTTTTCTTCTTTTAATAAATTTTTCTGTCTTATTTAACTGTGCAAGCGCATAAGCTGCGTCTAATTCAGATAAATCATATTTATGTCCAATATCAACTACATCATATACATAATCTAAGTTTCCATAACTATCATAAGTAGTTGTTAGAGCATGAGTTCTAAGAAGTTTTGCTCTAGTTGCTATTTGTTCATTATTTGTAATAATCACACCCGATCTAGAAATTGCATATTTACTATTTGATGGATTTGTAGAAAAAATAGTCATATCAGCTCTTAAGTTTCCAACTCTTTTTCCCTTATACATAACACCCAATGCAGATCTACAATCTTCAATTAGAATAATTCCATACTTTTGAGCAATATCATAAATTCTATCTAAATCAGGTGTTTGTCCCGCTACAAAAGTAATAATTGCACCTCTTAACTTTTTTGATTTATTTTCAGCTAAGGCTTTTTCAAATTTATCTACATCAATATTCATATCTTCCATATTAATATCAATAAATACAGGCTCTGCATCAAAATGTCTTACAACTTCAGGTAAGTTAACAAATGAATTTACAGACATTAAAATCTTATCACCTCTTTTAAGTTTTATTGCACTTAATGCAAGATGAATAGCTGAAGTTGATGTAGAAGTAGCAACCGCATATTTAGACCCAATAAATTTAGTCATATTCTCTTCAAACTCTATAGCTTTTGATAAATCATCTTTTGATTCTAGTACACTTCTAATTTGCGTTAATTCTTCATTATCCAAAGATGCTTTATAAATAGCAATATCTCTTTTCATTCCCTAACTCCACTTAATATTTGCAATAGTCGGTAATTTACCTTTAAAAGCATTTGATTTTATTCTATATTCAATCATATCAATTAGTTTACTTTCAAAACCTAAAGATACTAATTCTTCTTTACTCTTTTTTTCGTCTACTAAAAGTTTTAAAGCATCATCCATTTGCTTATATGAATATCCAAGTTCATCTTCATCACTTTGACCTTCCCATAAATCTGCACTTGGAGCTTTAGTAAGAATAGAATCTACAACACCTAAAAGTTTTGCAAATTCAAATTCATCACTCTTATACATCTCTCCAATTGGATTAATAGCACAAGCAATATCTCCAAAAATTGTTCCATACCCTAATAATAATTCACTTTTATTTGATGTTCCAACTACTAAAGATCTTTCACGTGAAGATACATCATATAAAACTGACATTCTCATTCTTGCAGAGAAGTTTCCAATTCTTAATTTATCTTCATCCATATTATTTATAAAAGACTCAACCATAGGTGCAATTGAGATAATTTCATACTTAATATCAAATTTTTCACAAAGTTCAACTGCATGATCTGTTGAACTTTGTGAAGAGAATTGAGATGGCATTAAAACACAGTTTAACTTATCTCCAAAAGCTTCTTTACATAGTAATGCAACAACAGCAGAATCTAATCCACCTGATAATCCAACTGTAACTTTTTCTAAACCAGATTTTTTAACTTCATCTTTTAAGAAGTTTATTAATTGTATTTTTATATTTGGCCAATTCATCAATTATAATCCTTTATATAATTATTATATCTCATCTTTTTTTGTTTTTTCATAAATCTCATCTAAATACTCTGTTGTAATAGATGATACGTTCTTTTTTCTACCATTTAATTGATTTATAATATCTTCAAGTTCCTCTTCTTGAAAGTATTCTAAATAATTTGGATTAATATCTATTATTTCATTTGCATTAATTTTTAGTAACTCTTTTATTTGAGCTATTAATTCTTCTTTCATTTTTTAATTCTTTACAAATTTATTTACTATTTCGTCTAAATAAAGTTCCATTTTTTCAACACCTTTATCATGACTAGCATTTATACATGACTTACAACAAGTTCCTGCATCTGTTAACTCACCTATTTCTTTTATAGTAGAAGCTCCTCTATCTTTTATTGCGTATATAATTTCACCTAATGTTGTATGTTTACAAGTACAAACTTCATATGAATGCTGAAATTTTCTAGCCATTAAACTCTCTCTTTTTTGATTTCATTTAATATATCTTTACAATATATTTTCTTTTTTAGTTTTCCATTATCACCCTCTTGAAAAATACAATGTCTACATTCAGTACCAGCAGTTGTTAAGTCTTGTATATCTCTTAATGTAGGCTTTTCTTTCTCTTTTAATGCCACAATAATTTGTTCAATTGAAATATTTTTGCAATTACAAACTTCGTATGAGTTATCAAAACCTAACATTAGTTTCCTCTATCTTTTTTAATCAACTCATAAGCTTCATTTATTTCTTGAAGTTTTTTTGTAGCTTCATCAATTATGTTTTGAGACTCACCACGTCCAGACATAATATCAGGATGGTATTGTTTTACTAATTTTCTATAATTTTTCTTTATAACCATATCATCATCATTTGATTTTGATTCTAAAACTTCATATGCTTTTTCTAAAGAAAGTGCATTTGATGAAGCTTGGTTTGAGTAGAAAGCTTCAAATGTATTGATTAAATTATCAAAATCATGTTTTTTGATTTTTAAAGCATTTGAAATATCTTCAACTATCATTCTTTCAGTAGGTGAAAAATCTTTATCTATAAATGCAAGATTTAATAAATACTCCATAATTTTAACACGTTTTGAATAATCAAATTTTGTTAAAGTGTATAAACTTTGACAAATATCTAATGTATTATCAAAACTTTCTTTTTGCTCTTTATATAATACTTTTAATTTCTCTCTTACATCTTCATTATTTTCAAAATGACTTGAAATATCATTAAATGTATGCTTTAGTAATTCTGCTTCTAATTCACATACTTTTCCATCTGCTTTTGCAACTTTTGCCATTAAAGCTATTAATAATCCTGCTTCATGATTTAGTAAATCACCATCAAAATTCTCTTTATATTTTAAATTAATATTTTTAAACTTTTCTGTTTTATAATTTTTTGCAATTAAATATAATATAAACCCAATAATAAGTAATACAATAAATTTCATACTCTTCCTTAAACTTCTTTTTTAATAATTTCAATGATTTTATCAAAAAGTAAGTAAAACTACAATCTTGAGGACAAATTCATTTATAATTCATTTATATACCAATGTCATAATATATTCAATTATAAAAAAGGATTGATTATGAAAAAATTAATTATTATTCCCTTACTAATTCTTGGTTCTACACTTTTTGCAGATACAAGTATTGGTGTAAGAATTCAAGCTCCGATTGGAAATAATGTAAATGTAAATCTTGGATTTAGAGCTGATGATCATAGATATGATAAAAGATATAAAAATTTTGATTATAAAAAAAATGGTTATTATGATGATTATGGATACTATTTTGGGTATTTTGATAATAAAGGATATTTCTATAATAATATATTCTTTACTTACAACAATATATATACATATAGAGATAGAATAAATCATAGAAGAAATTTTAGTCCAAGTCATATTCATTATAGACCTTATAAATATCACAAAGTAAATAATTGGAATAAAGCTAGAAATTACAGAAAAGAAAATCAAACAATTTATGGTAAATATTATGATAGAAATCATCACAGAAGAAATAAATAGAAATTAATTAATATTTTTGTTCTAATTAGATAAAATCTCAATCTTAAATATACACTGGAGTTATATAATGTTTGGAATGGGCTTTATGGAAATCTTTCTAATTGCAATTGTTGCAATTATTGCACTTGGACCTGATAAATTACCTACAGCTATGGTTGAAGTAGCAAAATTTTTAAAAAAGTTTAAGTCAGGTGTTGATGACGCTAAATCAACTTTAGATAATGAATTAAACATAACAGAGTTAAAAGAAGAAGCTAATAAATTTAAAGCTCAGATATCAGATACAAAAATGTCAATGACTAGTAGTTCTAAAGTAAATTTAGGTCTTGGTGATATTATGAATGACGATTTAGAAAATGATAAACCTAAAATCAAAAAAGAAAAAAAGAAAAAAGCTGAAAAGATTGAAGAAACTGCAAAAATAGAAGAAAATCCAGCTAATAAATTTAAAGTTAATTTTGATGATAAAAAGAAAGAGGAAAAAGCTTAATGTTTGATGATTTAAAACCACATATAGCAGATTTAAGAAAAAGATTAGTGATATCCGCATTATCACTTTTTGTATTTTTTATAGCATGTTTTTTCTTTTATGAACCAATTTTAACATGGATGATGGTTCCAGTTGAAGCGGTACTTCCTCCTGATTCAAAGATGGTTGCAGTTGAAATTCAAGAGACATTCTTTACAGCACTTAAAGTTGCTTTCTTTTCAGGATTTATACTTTCACTTCCTGTAATATTTTGGCAATTATGGTTGTTTTTAGCACCTGGATTATATGAACATGAAAAAAAATTAGTAGTTCCTTTCGTATTCTTTGCAACACTAATGTTTCTAATGGGGTCTTCATTTGCTTATTATGTAGTTGTACCTTATGGTTTTGAATTCCTTGTAAACTTTGGTTCTGCTGTTGTTACAATCTTACCAAGTATTGGTAAATATGTTGGCTTTTTTACAAAATTATTGTTTGGTTTTGGTATAGCTTTTGAATTACCAGTGATTACATTTTTCCTTGCTAAAATAGGACTTGTTGATGATAAGATGTTAAAAGATTTCTTTAAGTATGCAGTTGTACTTATTTTTATAATGGCATCACTTTTAACACCACCTGATGTAATAACACAATTTTTAATGGCAGGTCCGTTAATTATTCTTTATGGAGTATCTATTTATATTGCAAAAGTTTTTAATCCCGCCCCTAAGGATGAAGATGATGATTTAGATGATGATATTGATGAAAATGAAGATTTAGATGAAATAGATTTTGACAACAATAAAAAGAGAAAATAAGAATATATGTTAGACCCTTTAAAAACTTCAAGCTATGACTACTTTTTACCAAAAGAGCTCATAGCTTCAAAACCAGTATCCCCAGCAGATAGTGCAAAACTATTAGTTTATAATAGAAGTACAAATACAATCACTCACTCAACATTTAAAAACCTTATGGATTTTTTACCTGAAAACATATCAGTTTTTCTAAATGATACAAAAGTTATAAAAGCAAGAATATTTGGGAAAAAAGAGTCTGGTGGAAAAGTTGAATTACTTTTAAATAAACCTCTTTTTATGGATAGATATTTAGTTATGATTAGAGGAAAAGTTAGTCCAGGAATGGTGTTATATTTTGAAGAAAACATTACTGTAAAAGTTTTAGAAATAAATGAAGATGGCACTAGAGTTGTAGAGTTTTATCAAGATGAAAAAAAATTAGATTTTTTAACATTAGTGGAAACTTTAAATAAAATAGGACATCTACCTCTTCCTCATTATATGAATAGAGAAGATAATGAAGAAGATAATACTAACTATCAAACACTATTTGCTAAAAATTATGGAGCAGTAGCAGCTCCAACTGCATCATTACACTTTACAGAAGAGTTATTACAAAAGATCAATGATAAGTTTGATGTAAACTACTTAACACTTCATGTGGGAGCTGGTACATTTAAACCAGTTGACGCTGAAGATATTTTATCTCACCCAATGCATAGTGAATACTTTGAAATAGGAATAGATGCCAAAGAATCTTTAGATAAAGCATCAAAGGTATTAGCAGTTGGAACTACTGTTACACGAACAATAGAATATTATGCAAGAAAAAATATGATTGCAGGGGAATGTGATTTATTTTTAAATCCAGCAAATGAACCTATAAAAGTAGATCATTTACTTACAAATTTCCACCTACCAAAGTCAACACTAATTATGTTAATAGCATCATTTGTAGGCTTAGAAAAAACACTAGAAATATATGAAGAAGCAATAAAAGAAGAATACAGATTTTTCTCTTATGGTGATGGAATGTTAATAATTTAAAGAGGAATTTACAAGATGGCACATTATGTACTATTTGATACAGAAACAACAGGTAATAAAGATGATGATAGAGTTATTCAATTTGGAGCAATGGTAATTGACCAAAAAGGGAAAGTTGAAGCTTACGATGAATTTTGTTCTACTGATGTTGGTATAAAAATTGAAGCTATGGAAGTTCATAATATTACACCTGATATGATTGAAGGTAAAGTAACTGCAACACAAACAACTTTTTATAAGAAACTTGAAGAATTAAATACTAATGAAAACTATTTAATTGCTCATAATATTGCATTTGATATGGGTATGATAAAAAAAGAAGGTTTTGTAAACAACTATAAAGAGATTGATACATTAAGATGTGCAAAGCATTTATTTGCTGACCTTCCATATCATAGATTACAATACTTAAGATATGCACTTGATTTATATAAAATAGAAAAGACAGAAGCGTCTAAACTTGGCATTACAATTAAGGCTCATGATGCATTAGGTGATGTTTTGGTAATGAAACTATTTTTATCTAAACTAGTTGCTAAGTGTAGAGAAATTTATCCTGACTATAACCCAATGGAAAAACTAGTAGAACTTACAACAACTCCTGTATTTATAAAAACATTTAAATTTGGAAAACATAAGGGTAAAGATGTTGAAGAAGTTGCTAAAGAAGATTCAGGTTATTTAAACTGGATGAGAACAAATATGGATTTAGATGAAGATTTAAAATACACATTAGATAAAGTTCTAGGAAGTGCAAACCCTTACTAAAACTGATACCTACTAATTTAGGCCTTATTAGAAAATAGTATTATATAAGTTTCATATAAATTACACTATAATTTTATAAAAAGGTCATTTAGTGAATAGATTCTCAAGAATTGGTTTTATTCTTGCAGCTGCGGGGTCAGCTGTTGGACTAGGAAATATATGGAAATTCCCATATGTTACAGGTGAATATGGTGGGGGAGCTTTCGTAATAGTCTATTTACTAGCTATTTTATTTATAGGTCTTGTTGTTTTTTTAGCAGAAGCCGTAATTGGTCAAAATGCTCAAGCTAATGTTGCTACATCATTTGTAGAAACATCAAAATCTAAAAATCCCAAATGGAAATTTGCAGGTATAATTATTATCTCAGGATTAATAATACTATCTTTTTATTCAGTAGTTTTAGGTTGGATACTAAACTATGTTTTTACTTCCTTTTCAGCTCTTCCAACTGATGCAAAAACTGCTGGTTTAGCTTTTGAAACATTAATATCAAAAGATATAGCTTTACAACTATTTTATCATACACTAATAGCTGGAACTGTAATTTATATAGTTTTAAAAGGTATTAAAGATGGTATTGAAAAGATAAATCTAATTTTAATGCCTTTATTAGGACTTATTCTATTTGGTCTATTATTATATGCTTTATCACTTGATAGCTTTACTAAAGCTCTTAGTTTTATGTTTACACCTAATTTTTCAAAAATAGATGAAAATGCATTACTTGCAGCTTTAGGACAAGCTTTCTTTACGCTTTCTTTAGGAGTTGGTACTATTATGACTTATTCTGCTTCACTTGATAAAGAAGTAAACTTTGTGAAATCATCAATTCTTGTAGCAATTGTAGATACTTCAATTGCAATAATTGCAGGACTTATAATCTTCTCTTTCCTTTTTGAAGCTGGTGCACAAAGTGCAGCTGGACCTGGACTTGTATTTATCTCATTACCTGTAATTTTCTCAGGATGGGGAATATTAGGACATATTATTGCTATTTCATTTTTTATTGCACTTGTATTTGCAGGTATTACATCTGCTGTATCTATGATAGAGCCATCATTAATGTATTTTATTGAAAGATTTAATATGACAAGAAAAAGAGCTACTATTTTATGTGGTGGAACTTTTTATATTTTAGGTATTGTTGCCTTACTTTCAATGTCTACTAAATATGGAGCAGACTTAACTTTCTTTGGAAAAAATGCTTTTGATTTAATGGATTTTATTACATCATCAGTTATGATGCCACTTGCAGCAATCGTAACTTGTATTTTTTTAGGATATTATGTCGATAAAAATTTACTTGAAGAAAAGTTTTTAAAGCATACTTCAAAATTAATATTTAACATTTGGTATGTACTAGTTAAATACATTGTGCCATTTGTAATATTAGTGTTATTATTAAATAAATTGGGGATTTTAAAATAAAGAGAGAAAGAAAAGAGTAAGCAGATTAAAATCTGCTTACTTGTAAAACTTACAGAATTGTAACGTTTTGAGCTTGAGGTCCTTTTTGACCTTCACCGATTTCGAAAGACACTTTTTGTCCTTCTTCAAGAGAAACTCTACCATAACCTGTGTTATTGATTTGTCTAAAGTGTACGAATACATCATCGCCACCAGTCTCTTGTTGAATAAATCCAAAACCTTTTTCACTATTGAACCATTTTACAGTTCCGTTAACTTGTTCTGCCATTGCAAAATCCTTATAATTGTAATACACTCTATTTCTAAAGTGGTCGAAAATAAAAAGTAAATACTATTCTATGTTTCAGTTAATAAAGTATAGCAAAAAAAAATTACAATATCAATATTTTTTCACTTTTGTAGTAAAAAAAGGCGATAGTTACATTAATTATGCATAAAAATCGTATATTTTACTATATTTTTATTAGTTCTTTATATTCATTATTATTAAATCTTTCTTCAAACCATGAAGGAAGTATTTGAGTTAAAAATGGGTAAGTTATTAGCATATTACAAAATACATCATACACGCACGAAGCATCTTCACTTGCATATTTAACTTGAATATCAGTTAGATTTACATTTTCCCAGTTTGATCTAGAAATTCTTTTAGATTTTTGTAAGTTTTTATTTAAAAAAAGTAAAACACTTTTTTTTGCTCCAATATCATTTGGATATGCCATTTTAGATTTAAATAATGAACCAAAATCAATACAGCATTTAGGTCTTATTCTAAACTCTTGATATAAAGCTGAATTATCTCCATTTAAGCCAATTCCGACTTTTACAATATTTCTATTAGTTAGGATATTAAGAAGAGGTTTTATATTTCTAATTAAATGAACTTGAAATAAATAACAATCAGTTGCATTAGACATTTGGATAATTGCTATTGGACTTGGAGGAACGCCTTTTTGGAAAATAGGTTTTTGCTCTGTGTCAAATCCAAGAATTTTTGAAGTGCTTAAATCTAAAACTGCTTCATTTAAACCTTCTTCATCTTTGATAATATGAACTTTTTTATTTTTCATTGTGTAGTTAGGTAAGTTTTCATCTGTGTAGTTATTAATATTGTCTAGTTTTGTAATAAAATCAATTAATTTATTTGTTTTCTCATCAAAAGATTCTGTAACATTTTCAAAAGCATTTGAAACAGCTTTTTCTATTTCTTCACCAGCTTTAGTTCCACAAATCTTTTTTATTAAATCTACTCTACTCTTATTTATAAATGACTCTGATATATCTATCTTCAAAAAATCTCCAAAATTTGTACTTTAATGAAATAATATCTAAAACTCTATGAATAACACCCTTAAGTTCAATCTTTATTAAGATAGTTTTTAAAAGTCAAAAGAAATCAAGCATAAAAAAAGGGAGTTAACAATTTTGTTAATCTCCCTTTTTTTGATATTGCAGTTAAATAAAACTCTTATTTAACTAATCACTACACAGTGATTTAAATTATTATATTAGTTTGTAACAATACTAAAAATGTGAAACCTTCGTCATTTGCACCTCCGTATTATTTGCTTACTGACATTATAACATCTTTTTAAATTAAAGTTAGCTTAATTTTAGTATTATTCTTATAAAATAATCAAAAGGATTTTTATGTTTTTAGATACTATAAAAAAAATATTTGTAAAAGAAGACATTTTTGAGTGTATTATTTGGGATGGCAAAACTATGAAATATCAAGATTTAACTCAAAAACAAATTAATGAAATTAAGAACAACCCAGAATATAAAGACTGGATAATTACTTTAAAAGATGAGTGTTAATATTTTTTAAGATATTATGATGATATGGAATTATTAGATGCAAATGAAAAAATATACCTTTTAGAAGAAAATGATTTTACTTTTCCAAGTTTAAATATGATGAATAATGATCTAGTAGCAATTGGTGGAGATTTTCATCCCAAAAGATTGATAAGTGCCTATGAGAATGGTATATTCCCATGGTTTATTGATGAGAACAATTACATTCATTGGTTTAGTCCAAATAAAAGGATGGTTCTTTATCCTGATGATTTTAAGCTCTCAAAAAGTCTAAAAAAGAGTATTAAAAACAAAGGTTTTATTATTAAATCAAATGAAAATTTTGAAGAAGTGATAAAAAACTGTGCAAATATAAAAAGAAAACATGAAGATGACACATGGATAAGTGATGAATTTATTCAAGCCTACACTAATCTTTATAACTTAGGCTATGTATTTTCAATAGAGTGTTATTTAGAAGATAAATTAGTTGGTGGATTATATGGGCTACTTATCAATAATGTTTTTTGTGGTGAAAGTATGTTTGCAAAAGTAAATGATGCTTCAAAAGTAGCTTTTTATCATTTATGTAATCAATCTAAAGAAAATGGAATTAAGATAATTGATTGTCAAGTACATAATAAGCATTTAGCTTCTTTAGGTGCAAAAGAGATAGATAGAAAAGAATATTTTGATATTTTAGAGGTTAAATATGAAAACTAAACATGATTTAAAAGAATTACACAACTTTATTGAACTTATATCTGATTTAGTCTTTGTAAAAAATATTAAAGGTCAATATACTCATGTAAATAATGCATTTATAAATTTTTTAAATAAAAAGAGAGAAGATATACTTTTTAAAACTGATTATGATTTATTTAGGAAAGAAGTTGCAATAAAATTTGTAGAAAGTGATAAAAAAATATTAGAAACTAAGATAAACAATAACAATATTGAAGATATGATAATAAATGACGACAATTCAATTTCATATTTTGATTCTTCAAAACAAATTCTTTATGATTTAGAAGATAATGAAGTTGGCTTATTTTGTATTGCTAAAGATACTACAGTAAAGAAAGAATACGAAATAATATATCAAGATAATAAGAAGTTATTAGAAAATATTGCCATTGAAAAAAACTTAAAAAAAACATTGAACAATATAGTTATTTTTGCAGAAAATAGAAGTAAGGGAACTAAATGTTCTATTCTTTTATTGGATAAAAGTAAACAATATTTATTAAATGGTGCAGCTCCAAGTCTTCCAGATTTTTATAATAATGCTATAGAGGGTCTAAAAATTGGAGAAAAAGTAGGATCTTGTGGAAGTGCAGCTTTTAAAAGAGAGCGAGTTATTATTGAAAATATTGATACTCATGAAAATTGGCAGCCTTATTTAGAATTAACAAAAAAAGCAGGTTTACATGCTTCTTGGTCACAGCCTATATTTTCATCAAACAATGAAATTATTGGAACTTTTGCTATGTATAATACAATGCATAAAGCACCCTCTGATTTTGAGTTAAAATTGATTTCTGCTTATTCAAATATGGCTTCAGTTGCAATTGAAAAAGATAATACTTATAAACAAATCCTTGAAAATGAATACCAACTTGCGCAATTGTTTAACAATACTCAAAGTGGACTAATTCACGTAGATAAAAATAGAAATATAGTAAAAGCAAATGATCGTTTTTATGAGATATCTGGATATGAATCTGCAGATGAAATAATAGGAAAAAATACAAGTAAACTGTATCTATCAAAAGAAAGTTATAATAAATTTGAGAAAAAAGCAATTCAACAGTTAAAATATAAAAAAGTTTTAAATGTCGAATATCAATTTATAAAAAAAGATGGATCAGTAATTTGGTGTGAAGTTTCAGGAAAACGCTTAAACAAATCACTACAATTAGCATTGCCAGATGGTATTCTTTATACGATAAATGATATTTCATTAAAAAAATCTTATGAAAGAAAATTAAAAAATAGTGAACTATTAAATAAAAGTATTCTAGCAACAATTCCAGATATAATTTGGTTAAAAGACAAAAATGGAATTTTTATAACATGTAACCATGAATTTGAAAGATTCTTTGGAGCTAGTAAAGAAGATATTATAGGTAAAACTGATTATGATTTTAAAGATAAAAAAACTTCTGATTCATATAAATTACATGACAAAATAGCAATGGATTCTATTGGTCCTGTAAAAAATGAAGAATTAATATCATATTTTTCAAATAAAAAGAAAATATTATTAGAAACAACTAAAATAGCAATGCGTGATAATAATGGGAATATCATTGGTGTTTTAGGTATTGGTCATGATATAACAAAAAGAGAAGAAGAATTAGAAGAGTTAGAAAGACTTAATAAATTATCAACATCTTTATCAGAATTTCAAGCTTCATTATTGTCATTATTTGATAAAGGTGATTCTGTACTTTTTAAATGGCAAAATAACGATGATTGGGAAATTGAATATCTATCAAATAGTATTGTAAAATTACTAGGTTATAGTAAAGATGACTTTATGAGTAGAAGAATAAGGTATGAAGATTGTATTCACAAAAATGATATAGATAATGTAAAAAAAGAAGTTAAAAACGCACTTGAAAATGATTTGAGATATTTTAAACATGAACCATATAGACTTATACACAAAGATGGTGAGGAAAGATGGATTTTAGACTATACTGTTTTACAAAAAGATTCAAATAATAATATTACACATTTTATAGGATATGTTACAGATATCACAGAACAAAAAAAACAACAAGATATAATTTTCCAACAATCAAAAATAGCTTCAATGGGTGAGATGATAGGTAATATTGCACATCAATGGAGACAGCCATTATCAATTATTTCTTCAATTGCAACAGCTTCTAAACTTGAAAAAGAATTAGGTATTTTATCTGATGAACAATTTGAAGAACATATGGGAATTATAAATAAAAATACTCAATACTTATCTGAAACAATTGAGAATTTTAGACAATTTATTAAAGCAGATAGAGAGTTAAGTGATTTTAATTTATCTAGCACTATAAAAAGTTTTCTAAGTGTTATTGATAGTACAATTAAGAAAAGTAATGTTGAAATTGTATTAAATTTAGATGATAATATTATTTTGGTTAATTACCAAAATGATTTAATACAAACATTTATCAACATTTTAAATAATTCAATTGAAGCATTTGAGCAAAAAGAAGAAAAGAAGAAATATTTCTTTATTAGTACAAAAAAAGAAGATAAAAAAACTATTATTAAATTAAAAGATAATGCAGGTGGAATTGAAGAGGAACTAATCACAAGAGTTTTTGAACCTTATATCACAAGTAAAAACAAAAGTTTAGGAACAGGGTTAGGATTAAATATTTCATATAATTTTATAGTTCAAGGAATGAATGGTAAAATATTTGTTGAAAATACAAGTTTTAAATATGATAATAAAGAGTATAAGGGTTGTGAATTTACTATTATTTTCAATAACTATTACGATAGTTAACTTTTATCTTTTTCCCTAAAACTTTAGGTTTAGTCATTAAAACATTAATATCTAAAAAAGCTTTTATTTGTGCTAGTTCCTCTCTTTCTAGCATTTTTTTATAAGCTTTAGTTCCTTCTATATCTTTTGCTGCAAAACCAATAGCTCTTTGACCTTTTTCATGTACAATGTAAAGTGCTCTATTTAAATGAAACTTTTGAGATACAATAATATAATCATCTAATCCAAAAACTTCTTTTGCACGAACAATTGAATCAAATGTCCTATAGCCATAAAAATCTTTTGTAATATACTTAGAAGGAACTCCAGCTTTTATTAAATCTTTATACATTGAAGTTACTTCATCATAATAAGTACTCTTATCTCCTGATACTACAATAGCATCAATTTTTCTTGCTTTCCACAACTGTGCAGCTGCACGTATTCTATAAGTATAGAAATAGTTTTGTTTTCCTTTAGCTATATATTTAGCAGTTCCTAAAACTAAAGCAGCTTTTTTAGCTGGTACTTTTTTGATGTCAGTAAAAATATCTTCATTTATAACTTCACAAAAACTAAAGCTTGTAAAAATGACACTAAGTAAAAATAGTTTATAAATATACCTCATAGCCCTACTTTGTTTTAACTTCTTGGTTTAATAACATAACAGCAAAGAAAATAAAAATAGCACCTGTAATTCTTTGTATATAAATACCAATTTTTGAGTTACTTGATACTTGTTTTATTTTTACTAGAAAATTAGCAAAAGTATAAAACCAAATAGCAATAAAAAAAGTATGAATAGATACTAATACAGAAGCATCAAAATAAGCAGCATTTTTAAAATCTATAAATTGAGGAAAAGCAGCAAGATAAAACATTGATACTTTTGGATTTAAAAGTTGAGTTAAAAAGCCTTCAATAAAAGAGTTTTTGATACTTCCTTCTTTCTTTTTTATAGTTGTTCTAGAAGAGTTTTCACTTATCTCTTTTTTCTTAAAAGACGAATATATAGCTTTTGTACCAATATATAATAAATACGCTGCTCCTATTAACTTAACAGCCATAAAAAGTTCAGAAGATTGTAAAACAAGTGCAGATAATCCAAAAATAGAAAAAGCACCATGTAAAAAAGTAGCAACTACAAGCCCTAAGATATTTATGTATGCAAATTTTTTAGTACTTGCACTCATTGTTTGAATAATCAAAATACCATTTGGTCCTGGTGAAACTACTAATAAAGCTGATATAAGTGTAAAAGCTAAAATCTCATTCATTATTTATTCCAAGTATTTGCCCAGTTTTTTTGCTCTTCTTTTGAAAGAAAAGTCCAGATTACAATTCTTGATATTTTTTGTCCATGTTGCATTTCTATTGTGTCATATTCAACTGGCTTGATTTTGTCTAGTTCATCATAAATGAAGGGAAGATTATCTTTTTTTGAAACAATAGTTGTAAACCAAAAGCAATTTTTTGCATATTTTTTACTTTGTTTTATCATTGCTTTTACAAAAGCAACTTCTCCACCTTTACACCATAGCTCATTGTTTTTACCACCAAAATTAAGTGATGCTTTTTCAACTACAGTTTTTGTAAGGTTTTGAACTTTTCTTTTACTTCCAGATTGGGCATCTTTTTGTGATTTATGAAAAGGAGGATTACATAAAGTAAAGTCGAATCTATCATCTTCTTTTATTACACCTGTAAAAATACTGTCGTGATTTAATTGTAATCGACATTCAATATTTCCTTTTAAAGAAATATTAGAATTGATAATATTTTCACTTGAAGCAATAGACTCTTTTTCAATATCACTTCCAACAAAAGACCAAGAATAAACACTATTTCCAATAATTGGATAAATACAATTTGCACCAATTCCAATATCCAAACCTTTTATTTTCTTTCCTTCTGGAATTTTACCATCATTACACTGGGCTAATAAATCAGCAGTATAATGTAAATAATCAGCACGTCCAGGAATTGGAGGACAAAGATACCCATCTGGAATAGACCAAGATTTTATATCATAGAAATGTGCGAGAAGTGCTTTGTTTAAAATTAAAACTGCTTGTGCATCTGCAAAGTCAATTGAAAGTTCATCATATTTATTTTCAAATACAAAATCACCAAGTTTTGGTAAGCTTTTAATTAGTTTAGGAAAATCATATCTTTTATTGTGAGGGTTACGTGAATGTAAACCTTTTTTGTGTTTTTTATGTGCCATAGTCTTTATCTTCATAGTTAATTTTTTGTATTGTACTATCATCTTGCTAATTGTGAGTTAATCTATAAAAATATATCTTTGTTTTAAAGTAACTATTTATATTGATATAGTAATATGTCACTAGAGAATTGCCCGCGTGGAGAAATTGGTAAACTCAGTTGATTCAAAATCAACCGCTTCACAGCTTACCGGTTCGAGTCCGGTCGTGGGTACCACGAAAATATACTTCTTTTATTTTCAGTTAATCTATAATATAATATTTAAAAATGTTTCTCACATATAAAAGGACATAGAAAATAATGTATAAAACAAATTTCTTATTATTAATTCTAATCTTCATATCTTCAGTAGCAAATGCTGCAACTAATTATGTTTCAGATGATTTACATACTTTCATACACTCAGGTCCTGGTACTAAATATAAAATTATTGGTAGTGTGAATACAGGTGAACATATAAAAGTAATTCGTAAAGAATCAAATTTTATTCTAGTAAAAGACTCAAAAGGTCGTAGTGGATGGATTAATTCTAAATATGTATCTAGTAAACCAGGTTTAAAAGAGCGGTTACCAAAACTTGAAGCTGAACTTTCAAAGTTAAAAAAACAGTTAGATGAAGACAAGGGAAACTTAAATTCAAAAGCTTCACAAGTTACTAACTTAGAGAATACAAATTCTAAACTAACTAAACAATTAGAAGAAGTTCAAGCCTTAAATACTGAATTAAATGAAAAACTTGATACTAAAAGAACTGATTTACTAATAAAATGGTTTACTTATGGTGGTATGGTTGCAGGAGCTGGTCTTCTTTTAGGTTTAATTATTCCTTTATTAATTCCAAATCGTCGTAAAAGTCGTTGGTAGTTTATATTCACTAAACATTAATCTAGTATATTCATCCTAAAATATATTAATTTTATAAAAAGGATGATTTATGAAATCTTTTGATTTCTTCAATACATTAATGCCCTCAAGTAAACAGCAACTCCTTAAGAGTTGTGAGTTTAAAAAAATTCCTCAAGGTGTACAACTTTATGCCCAAGGCGATATTTGCAATGGAATACTTTTTTTGACAAAAGGAAGAGTAAGAGTAGTTCGTCAAAATGAAAATGGTCAAAGTGTGTTACTTTACTATTTTTCACAAGGAGAGCAATGTAATGTAAACTTTACAAGCTCATACAACTCAGCACCTGCTGTTGGAACTGCTATTGCTGAAACTTCATTAGAAGGTTATGATGTACCTGTTGAATTAATAGCAAAGCTTTTTATTGAAGATAAAGAGTTTCAAAGATATGTATTTGACCAATATGTAAATCGCTTAGAATCAATGGCTACAGTGATTGAAGAAGTAAGATTCTTAAGTTTAGATACGAGACTACTTCATTGGCTACAATCTCAAGAAAAAAAGCAAATTAATATCTCTCATGAACAATTAGGTGAAATAATTGGAACATCAAGAGAGGTAATTAGTCGAATATTAAAAAGTTTTGAAAAGAATAATATATTAAAACTCTCACGAAAAAAGATAGAACTTTTATAAAAGTTCTACTTTTCTCTTAATCTATCTATTGAAAATTTGTTCAATTCAATAAAATATGAAAGAATAAAAAAGAATACTGCATATATCATTTAAGAAGACATAACATTCCAATTTTCTTGTAATCCTGAACCAAATACTAAAAATACTATTAATAGTCCACCTAATAAATAAACTCTACTTGTAAATAAACCAAAAATAAGTAAAATACCAAGAATAAACTCTGAAAAAGGAATCATATAAGATGCAATACTAACCATAAATTCAGGCAAAATCGTATTAGAAAATTTCCCTATCATCCATGAATTAAATCCATCAAGATTTAACATTCGTGCAATACCATGAGTAAGCATATTTACACCCATAGTAAGTCTTAGTATTAAATAAGCTAATTCTATAGTTTTTTGTTTTGAATTATTCATCTTTTAACCTTTTTAAAATAATGATGATTGATAATAAATAATATAAATCCCTGCAACAATAAGAAAAACTGCACTTATTTTTTGCATATGAGGCAAAATAGAATTTATTTTTCTACTTATAAAATCTTTTGCAAAAATTGAACTCATGATTGTAATTAGCATTAATAAACTAATTCCAATAAAATAAGCCACAATATAACTCACCCCTAAAGCCGTATTAGGTTCACTAAAAGCTTGTGTTGCCACTACTAAAAATAGTGGGAATAAACACCCTAATGCTCCAATAGCATAAGCTATTCCAAAGAAGAAAGCTTCTTTTACTTCATTTTCATGCTTTTTTTGATTCATATGAATATTTACACTAAAATCTTTTCCAAAAAGCATTAATATAGCAACTATAATAAGTATAGCCCCTAGTGAAACTGCTACATATTTCATGTAACTTTTGATTAACTCTGCTGCAATAACTATAAAACCACTTGCAATTGCATATATAAATAAAATACCTAAGATAGAAAAAAATGCTAATTTTAAACCTCTTAATAAAAGATGAATTTTACTTTGATTTGATACATTATTTCTAGAGATAAAAGATACGATATAAGCAGGAAGAAGTGCAACGGCACAAGGGGCAAAGAATGCAAATACCCCTTGAAGAAAAGAAAAGTATATAAAACTATTCATTTCTTAATGAATCATCTAACAACTTAGTATACTCTTCTAGTGTAAGATGCCCTCTGTCTTTAAATGTAATTTCACCTTTTGAGTTAAGCATAATCGTTGTAGCTTGTCCTGTTACTCCAAAAGCAACCATAAGCTTTGGATTACCTGCAACTGAAGGATAAACTAAACCATGTTTTTTTGCTAATTTTGTAAGTACTTCGTTTGTATCTGTTGGATCAATACTAATTGATACAAAATTTACTCTATCTTTATATGTTTTATAAACACTATTAATTGATGGCCAGTTTTTTGCACAAGTTGGACACCATGATGCTGTAAAATAAACTAATGTTGGTTTTTTTGTTTCTAAAAAACCTTTTAAACTTACTTTTTCACCTGTAATTGTTGTTGCTTCAAAATCGGGAGCCATTGTAGGTGCGGCAAACATAGTACCAAAAAACAGTGCTAAACTTAATATTATTTTTTTCATAATTTTCCTTTAAAATTTATAAGATGAAGAAATTATATATAATAATAAGAAAAATGTATGTGATAAATATCACATAAGACTTCAAATAGCTTTACTATGATAAAATTAATTTTTAAAATAATATATATACCAAGGTGTAATTAGTGTCAATTTTTACTTTACAATCATTAGCAGGTGGATTTCTAGATGAAGACCTAGAACATTTTAATAAATATTTTGATGACTGGTGTATTCAGTTTGAAAGCTATGAAGATGCACAAGATATAGCACAAACATTAGAAAATCAAGAAGCTATTGATATAGTTGAAATAACACCTTTAACTTATCCAAAGTATTTTTTTTCTGAACTTAAAGGTACTATTTATACTACACGTCAAATTGATGATAAGATTATTTGTGTAGTAGAGCCTTCTATGGGTTCTAGTTTTAAAATAGCAATTTGTGATCTTAAAACAAAAAAAATACGATTAACAAAAACTAACTATAAAAGTATTCCAAGTATTGAAGGTGCTTTTGTTAATTTTGGTGTAAAGTAAAAAGCATAAATGAACTTAGAAAAATTAAAAGATTTAGAAGCAGAATTTTTAGAAACATATCCAGAAGGTTTCAAAGATGAAAGTTTCTTCCCTTCAATACAAAAGTTTAATCCTCAGAAATTAGAAGATTTTGCTAAAGAACAACTCAAAAAAGAAAACTTTGAAAATCCAAATTTATTTGTAGAAGGCTTTTTTAAAACCGTACAAAAATCAGTTATGGTTTCACTATTTGATAAGCTTAAATTAAAAGATGCTATTGCAAGTTTGAACTCCTATGAAAAAGATATGTTAAGTATCGAAATATATGAGTTTTTATACGGAAATAAAAAAGATGGTTTTGAAGGTTTAGTAGAATTTTTAGCTCAATATAACTTAGCAAAATGGACTATTATAAGTGTAACTGCATATTGTATAAATAGGCATGACGAGTATTTCATAAAACCAACTACTACAAAAATGGTAATAAAATATTTTGAACTTCCAGACTTAATATATAAACCAAAACCTAGCTATGAGTTTTATAAAAATTATAAAAAAGCCTTAGATAAAATGAAATCAAACTTAGATGCATCACTTACTTTTGATAATGTAGCTTTTACAAGTTTTTTAAAAATAGCTATTGAAGCAGATAAGAGTGATATATCTTAAAAAATTTCTTGATTTTTAATAGCATCTTCATTTAATGGAATAATAGTTTGAATACCAATTCTATCTAATTGATGAATTGCATTATAAATGCCTTTTTCATAAGTATTTTTGTCACCATCAAAAGGGCTAGTCTTCCCTACACCATTAGAGTCTGATAGTATAAAGTTTATACCTTTATCAAATACTATTGTTTTAAAATTATCATTGTTTGCATATAGTTTTGATATTTTCATTTATACATCCTTGTATCATTTTTAGAGTTTATTACTTCTGTCATATTTGCTATAGTCTTTTCAAAGTATGGATTCCAAGTAAGTCTTGCAAAATACTTACCCTCTTCTTGTAAACCCCAAGCTGAATACCAAAGTTGGTCTTCTTGGCTATTATAAATCTTATCTTGTCCATTTCTAAACATTTTAAATTGACTGTTTTTTCCATAAAAGAAATTATCTTTTTTAAATAACACACTTAAATGAGAAAAGTTACCAATATTTTCAGAAGGAATATAAGAAGGTAAATAAGTAATTCTATTATCACTAAAACTCTTATCTTTTCCATACCAAATAAGTTGACTTTTTGGATTTTTAAACTTATTTGTAAAAATTGATACTATATCCTTAGAATTTATAACACTATCATCTTGGCTAATAGTTATAAATACTGGTTTTGAAAAACTCTTAGAATCAAAAGCTTCTTCAACTTTTTGTAAAGACTTATAATATAAATTTGAAGCATTCATTGATAGAGATTCATATCGCAAGATATTTTGACTATAGTCATTTTGAAATAGCCATGTTTTGAAAAAAGAACCAATTCCAGAAAAAGGCAATAATGTACTTTGATTTGAAGCAAAGCCAGGTGAGAAAAGTAATAAACCTGAAATATCCTCTTCATTTTCAAAAGCATAAGAAGTCACAAGATTAGCTCCTGTTGAAAATCCTCCAAGCCATAACTCATCTACTTCTTTCTCTAATAGTTTTATATGATGTTTTACTAGATTTTCCCATTGCTCAAACTCTACGTTTATTAAATCAGCAGGTTTGCTACCATGACCTGTTAGTAAAACAGTTCTTACTAAAAAACCTTGAGAAACTAGTTCTTGTGCTAAATCCTGAAAATAGCCAGGAGAATCACCAAGTCCATGAACTAGCAAAATTCCTTTTGATGCTTTTTGATTGATAGGTTTTTTTTCAAATGGTGAGTTTAAAAAAAGCTCTAACTGCGGACTTTTTGTCAAAAATACTCGATTGTTTTCTAACCATCTTTTATTTTCATTTACATATTTTGAAAAATCTTCTTGGTTAAAAGTTGGAAGTGTTTTAGAAGAAATATATAAAGGGTTTTCATTATTTGCAAAACAAAAATTGAAAGTTAGTATTAGTAATATAAAAAATTTAGTCAATGTTTTTAGCCTTTATCATTTAGTATCTTAACAACATATCATTCCATTGTGAACCACCATGGCTTGAATCTGATACACCTTGATGAATAAAGCCAAAGCCTTGGTAAAACTTAACAAGGTTATCTTTACAAGTAAGTACCATTCCTTTATGTTTATGATTTTTACTAAACTCAATAAAATGTTTTGTAAGTGCTGATGCATAACCTTGGTTTTGATATTTAGGATCAACTGCTAAGCCAAATACTGTTTGGTATTCACCTTGAGGACAATGAAGTTTACTATTTGAATAAAGAGCATCAGGAAGTTCTGGAGTATTATTAATACATCCATTAATATGACCAACAATAATACCATCACTTTCTAATACAAAAAAACATTCAGGAAAAACTGAAAATCGATTTTGAAATGATTCTAATGACGCAGCTTCAGACTCAGAAAAACAAATTCCTTCTATTTCTGACATACGGTTAATATCTTCTTTTAAAGCTTGACGAATTTTGTACATTTAAATTCCTTATTTGTCATTTTAACTCTTTTAGACTTAAAAATTCCGTGTCTCTTATTTATTTTTTCGCTATTATTCGTATTATGATTAGTTAGCAAAAAGGACAAAAAAGTGAAAGTAAACATTCCAGGAAAAGAAGAACTAGAACTTCAAAACATCGTATTTGATTATAATGGTACGATTGCAATTGACGGTAAACTAATTGAAGGCATTAAAAAAAGTATAAATGAACTTTCAAACTCTTTTAAATTTTATGTAATCACTGCTGATACTTATGGAAGTGTTGAAAAAGAGCTTGTAGATACAAATTGTGAGATTATAAAAATATCAAAGTCATCTCAAGATATTAGTAAGTTAGATTTTATTAAGAGTTTAGGTTCTTCTACAACGCTAAGTGTGGGAAATGGACGAAATGATAAGTTGATGCTAAAAGAGTCTATTTTGGGTATTGCTATCTTGCAAGATGAGGGTTTATGTACTGAGACTTTGTTGAATTCTGATATTTTAGTAAAATCAATTTTTGACGTATTCTCTTTTTTGAAAGATGAAAATAGATTAATAGCTACATTAAGGAATTAAGGTACTTTATATTTGCTTATCTCCATGAAAAGTATGAGAGAGCTTTCTAAAAATGTATCTATATATCATTTTTACTAAATGTAAATTAAATTCATTATATATTATTATCATTTAATTAATAAAAAAATTATATTTTATAAGATATACTATCCCTATTAAAACATAGTGTCAAGTGCAAACCAAAAATGCACCAATATGCAGTGTAAAAGTGCACCACTTAGTAACACCTATTTATTAGAAATATCTAA